>Ga0335394_10009699_pt1 | contig 10854 bp, 6 predicted proteins | sample MAT03_FD_205741 | JGI IMG/M metagenome (GOLD analysis project Ga0335394, IMG submission 205741) | Freshwater microbial communities from Lake Fryxell liftoff mats and glacier meltwater in Antarctica - MAT-03 (spades assembly) (version 2) ... | reverse complement strand
GAAGACTGGGCACGCATGCCCGCGCATCATGCCTGCGCTGCCGGTCCATTTTGATAACCTCACTCGCTTTTTGCCCAAAGCAAACCATGCACCGATCCCTCTTTCGTTCGCTCGCCGCTCGTTATGCACCCCGTGTTGACCCGGCCGAGCGTCGGGCCATGCTCAAGGCCTCACTGGCCGTTGGCGCTGGTCTGCTGCTCTCATCAGCAGGGCTTGGCACCTCGCGCGTGCGCGCCGCCTCGGGCGGTGCCTTTGCCAAGAAACGCGTCGTCGTCATTGGTGCGGGCTTCGCCGGGCTTACCTGCGCCTACGAGCTCAAGTCTGCCGGGTACGACGTTACCGTGATCGAGGCGCGCAACCGAATCGGTGGACGAGTACTTTCGTTCAAGAACGACTTCGTCCCCGGACGCGTCGTCGAGGGTGGCGGTGAGCTCATCGGCTCCAACCACCCCACTTGGGTGGCCTATGCCAAAGCGTTCGACTTGGAGTTTCTCGATATCTCCGAGGCCGAAGACCTGCGTTATCCAGTGCAGATTGATGGCAAGATGCTCGATGATGAGGCCGCATCAGCACTCTGGGACGACATGGCCGAGGCACTGAAAACGATGGACCCGCTCGCCGCGGATATTGATGCTGATGCGCCCTGGCAGAGCAAAAATGCCGCCGCGCTCGACGCGCGCACGGTGCAATCGTGGATCGACAAGCTCGATGCATCTGAGCTTGTCAAAAAGGCCTGCTACATCAATCAGGCCTCTGACAATGGCGTTGACCCGAAAAACGCCAGCTTGCTGGGCATGCTTGCCGCGGTAAAGGGCGGCGGCATGGATAAGTACTGGACTGATACGGAGGTCTATCGCTGCAAAGGGGGTAACGACCAGCTTGCCCGCAAACTCGCTGACGGCATCGGCAACGATCGCATTCAGCTTGAGTTGCCCGTCACCGCGATTGCCATCAAGGGGCAGAACATCATCGTCACCTGCAAGGATGGTCGCACCATCGAGTGCGATGATGTCGTCATGGCCAGCCCCCCGCCAACGTGGGACAAGGTGGAGTGTCGCCCCGCACTGCCTGCCATGCTCAAGCCCCAGATGGGACAGAACGTCAAGTATCTGGCCCACCTCAAGAGCCGATTCTGGGAGGCCTCCAAACTTTCGCCCGATGCGCTCTCTACCGGCCCGATTCACATGACTTGGCACGCCACCGATGGCCAGCCACCCGCCGCAGAGGACGGCAAACTGCCCGATGGCCCGGCATGCCTGGTTGCCTTCAGTGGCGGCTCCGCCGCGGCAGAATGCCTCTCCTGGAAAAAAGAGGAGGTCGATGCGAAGTACGCCGAGGCGCTCTCACAGCTCTACCCCGGCTATCAGGCCGCTTTCGAGAAGGGCCGCTTCATGGACTGGCCACGCGATCCTTGGGTGAAGGCCAGCTACAGCTTCCCCGCGCCCGGCCAGATCACCGCCCAAGGCCCCACCCTGGCCCGCGGCGTGATGGACATCTCCGGGCAACCCCGCCTGCACTTCGCTGGCGAGCACGCCTGTTACAAGTTTGTTGGCTACATGGAGGGGGGCCTGAACTCCGGCGCCTCGGTCGCGGCGCGTCTGGCCAAACGCGATGGCGTGGTGAAGTAAACGGTACCGCAGCGGGCCCACACCTTGTGCGCGCTTGAGCGCTGGCTATCGTTTGGCGTGAGTACCCATCGAACTGAGCTTGACCCCGTCACCAGCACCGAGCCGCCACTGGCAAGCGCGCCCCCTCCCGAGATGCGGGCACAGAGCATCGTCGATACCCCCGAGATGCAAAGCCGCATCGATGCGCTCATCACCGAGGTGGCCAGCAAGACCACGCTCGGCAGCCCATCCAAGCAGCGGCAGATCCGCGATTTGATTGGCTCGGCGCTCAAGCTCATCCCCGATGGTCGCGACATGGGCGAGCTCAAGCTCATCACCGCCGCCGTCAAGGAGCTGCGCTACGCCTATCGCATCTTCGGTCAGTATCCTGAGCCGCACAAAGTGACGATTTTCGGCTCGGCCCGTACGCCCAAGGACCACCCGGACTATTTGGCAACGATCGACTTCTCCAAAGCCATCGCCGCGCAGGGTTGGATGGTCATCACCGGCGCCGGCGGCGGCATCATGGAGGCAGGCCACGTCGGGCCGGGCAAGGAAAAGTCCTTCGGCGTCGCCATCAGACTTCCATTTGAGCAGAGCACCAACGAGGTCATCGCCGGTGATAGCAAGCTCATCATGTTCCGCTACTTCTTTACGCGCAAGCTGATGTTCATCAGCCAGTCTGAGGCCGTCGCGCTCTTCCCCGGTGGCTTCGGCACGATGGATGAGGGCTTCGAGTTGCTCACACTGGTACAGACCGGCAAGGCAGGCATGGTGCCCATCGTGCTCTGTCAAGGTGAGGGAGAAAGCTTCTGGCAGGACTTTGATGACTTCATTCGCAAGGGCCTGCTGAAGCGCGGTTGGGTTAGCCCTGAGGACCCCGGCTTGTATCACATCGCCAAAGACCCGGCCGAGGCGGTCGAGCACATCCTCAAGTTCTATCGTGTGTACCACTCCTCGCGTTACGTCAAGGATGATCTGGTCATCCGCCTTAAGAAGATGCTCACACCCGAGCAGCTCGACACGCTCAATACCAACTTTGCATCGCTCCTCAAGGAAGGCAAGATGTCACTGCGCGGGCCGTATGAGGTTGAGGACGACCACCGTGATATGCCGCGGCTGGTCTTCACCCACCATCGTCGCGGCTACGGCCACGTGCGCCGACTGATCGATGCGATTAACGAGTTCTAAGCGGGCATTTTAGTTGCAGCGAGTCTTTCGCAGGCGTGGGAAGCGCTGCGCGATGCCGTGCCAGCTCTTAGCTTGCTTGACTGTTCGGCTGGCCGTACCGGCGTGAGCATTCCGGGCACTGCTCACGCTCAGTAACGCTCACCTGCGCCCCAGCCGCTTACACTGCGTTCACATGGATATTGCCAAGCGAATCGCGCAGTTTGAGAACATGGCCCAGGCCGATCCCAGCAACGAGATGGCTCACTTTTCGCTGGGCCGCGCTTACGGAGATGCTGGCCGCTACGAAGAGGCCGCTGGCTCCTTCATGCGCTGCATCCAACTCGTGCCCGACATGAGCACCGCCTTCCAAATGGCTGGCGAAATGCTCCTTAAGGCCGACAAGCCCGAACAGGCCGGCCTCGTGCTCACCGATGGTTACACCGTGGCTGCGGAGCGCGGCGACTTCAAGCCCAAAAAGGCAATGGCCGATCATCTCATCGCCCTCGGCATCCCCGTGCCGGAGGTCAAGGCGAAGAATCGCGCGGGCGCCGGCGCCGGCGCAGATGCCGCGGCGGGCGCCGATCTTGACCCCAACGCCCCTGTTCCTGCAGGCATGATGCGCGATGCCAAAACCGGCCGTATCGGCACGCCTCTGGCTCGCCCACCGTTTCGAGGCCCAGTCGGCGAGTGGATCGCCGCCAACATCAGCAAAGAAACCTTTAGCACGTGGATCGCGCAGGGAACTAAGGTCATCAACGAGCTGCGGCTCGATCTCTCCAAGGACAAGGATCAGGAGACCTACGACCAGCAGATGCGCGAATATCTCGGCGTGCCGCTCGAGGACAAGCCAATCGCAGATCAGCCCAGCACGCCATAATGAAAAACCGCCGGGCAGTAACGCACCGGCGATCATTTGGAGAGCAGAGTTTTGAACTCTCAATCAGTTCATCGAGCCATCATCGGCCAGCCACGCAAGCATTGCTAACCGGTCGGCCTGCGTACCGCCTTGTGTTGCCGAGAGCGTCGTACCCATGCTGCGCAGCACCGCGGCGTCCGGCTCCATGCCAAAGGGCACAATCGCCAGTGTGCTTGCAATCGGCATGGCCGATGCGGGGATTTTCATCGCTGCCCGCGGGCCGCTTAAGGTTGCCACAACTTCGCTGCGACCGTCATCACGAATGGAAACCAGAGCAAACCGTCCGGTTGTCTGCGACAAATCGCGAGCGACCAAATGGCCTTCGCCGCGCTCACCGATCAGAATGATCGCCGCGGGGTTACGGGCGTGCGTGCCCTGCACCGCAAACTGCATGAAGCGCGTCTTCGGGGCCAATAGCGCGCCCTCGAAGGAATCGCCGTAGCCAGTTGATAGAGCCACCATCTCGCTGTTGCGCACAGCCGTGTCAATCTGGCGGAAGGCCGCCTGCTGCATCACCACCGTCACACCCAGAACCAGCGCGGCGGCCAGCGAGCCGATCGCAGCCGCACGCCACCACGGGCTGATCCGCTGCGAACGAGCGCCACCCGCGACACCTCCTGCTCCGACCATGCCGATTACATCTGCATGCTGAGCACCAATCGCCGCCGCGGCGATCTCGCTCGTCACTGTCGCCAGCACACGCTCGCGGAGGTCAGCGGGGGGGATGTTGCCTTCCTCGGCCGAAAGTTCCGGCGGCAGATCAATCTGCAGCAGCCGCTCCTGCAGTGAGCTGATGCTCGTCCGCACCGATGCGGGCGATTGACGCAGGGCAAGCTCAAAGACCTCAACCTCCCGCTTGTCAAGCAGGCCAAAGGAGTCCAAGGCAGCATTCTCGAAGAGTTGTTTCAGGTTCATACCGTCGTTCCTTCAGCCGTATCAGTCTCACGTAGTCGAACAAGGGCGCGGCTCAGGGCTGATTTCACCGTACCAAGGGGAGTGTTGAGTTCTTCACCAATCTGCCGCAGCGTCTGGCCATTCAGGTAAGCGCGGGTTACTACTTTTTTCTGCAAATCAGGCAGCTTGTCAATCTTGCTCATCAAGGCCGAGTAGCGCTCTTGACGTTCCAATGCCCGCAAAGGACTTGGGACTGCCCCGATCTCCGTTTCACCAGTGATCTTCTCATCCAGCACCGCTGGTTTGAGTGCCGAACGGTTCCGCCTGAGCCGATCGACCAGATAACGCCGTGTGATCAGCATCACCCAAGTCACCAGCGCTGCCCGCGTCGGGTCATAGCGATACGCCGTTTTCCAAAGCCGGATGAAGACTTCCTGCACCGCTTCATCGGCAAGATCCTTCTTCGGCAACGATTGCACAGCCATTCGATAAACCAGCGATCCGAAGCGGTCGTACAGCCGCTCAATCGCACCCGTCTCCCCCGTTGCCACGCCCTGCATCAATGCAAGGTCCGCAGCTTGCATTTCAGGAGAACCGGGCATGCTGAGACCTGTCAGAAAGCCACACACATTGGAAACTGGACACCAGAGATCTGCTGGCGACCAAGCCGAGGGTTCTTCGCCCCCAAATTGAGCGAACGCTCAGACCAACGATACGCCCAAACAGCAAAACGGATGCTCATTTCCATCTCGCGCTCACAACTGGCCCTCCATTTACATTGTATCTAAGGTGAGGCCGTCCGAATAATCGATCCCCCCACTATCCGTTATTCGGACCAAACTTTGATGCGTCCGATATGGGCTGCATATCCGATACAAGTATAGATCATGGCATGTCCCCCAATCATCGGGTACAGTTCGTGCAGGCGTATGGGCCGGGTTGCGACTTCCGCCTCATTCGCGGAAGAAAACTTCGGTAGTGCGTGTTGACAGAAGTCTGCGATGCGACAAACCATCCAGCCACATCGAGAATCTCTTGCCGCGGCGTCTACCGCCGGCGGTATCAGCGGCCGCGCTCGCAGAATCCCTGGCGCGCGTCGGGCCTTTTCGCTCCTCGATGTGCTCATCTCAATCTCTGTCATCGGCGTTCTGATTTCGCTCACGCTGCCCACCCTTTCAACTGTGCGAGAGACGACGAACCGTGTTGTCTGTGCCAGCCACATTCGCGAACTGCTTATCGGTGCGCAGCAATGGGCCAGCGATCACAGGGATGAACTGCCGCCCAGCGTCTTCTCGGGCAAACTCGCATCTTCGGCGTTTGAGCCCCACAAGATGCAGGCAGTGCGGGTGGATATCGATGCGCCCGGTTGGGACGGCCTGGGGCTGCTCTGGCAGAACCAGTACGGTGTTTCGGTCAGCTCGTACTACTGCCCAGCCCATACCGGCGATCATCGCATCGGCCGCTACTTTGGTGATTGGCCTAGCACCGATGCCGTCAACATCGTCTCAAATTATCACATGCGTGCCATACGTCAAGGTCCCGGCCGCCTGGCTCGCATTAATCCCTCGCTGGCGTTCATTGCCGATGGCTTGGCCTCCCGCGCGGACTTCAATCACCGCATCGGCGGCAATGTTGGGCGTTTTGATCTTTCAGTGGGTTGGTACAGCGACCCGGCGGGCTCATTGGCCAAGACGCTCCCAGAGCGGGCAGGTGAAGATGCATCCAGTGAGCAGGTGGAGCGCGCTTGGCGTCAGCTTGATTCGAACGCCGCGCCGCCAGTTGGTGCCGGCCCTCCAGACTGATGGCGGCCTGCTGGCTGACTGTCAATGGCTGGCTTCATCCTGCCCCGCTCGCTCAAGCAATCGACAAATCACCTCTGCCGAGCTCACTGAGCGCAAAGCGCAGCGAGCCACCTTGAGCTCGCGCCATCACCATGTATCGTTGCAGGTTTCTGCCGGGGCATTCCGTTGGCGCGAGCTCGCGATGCGTGTACAACCGGCTCACCGGCACGCGGTACTGCCGCATCTGAATCGCCAGAAAGCGATCCAGCGAGTTGACCTGCGCACTCGACGGTTGTTGACGCTCAAAGTTGCCCAGGCACATGATGCCCAAGTTGTTCTCGTTCTGATCCTTCACGTGAGCGCCCTGATACTGGATGTTGCGGCCCTCCCAGATACGCCCGGCCGGATCAATCACGTAGTGGTAGCCAATGTCTGCCCATTCGCGGGCTGCCACATGGCCGCGCCGGATGATCTCAAGCCGCTGACGCGTGGCATCCTCACTGGTGGTTGTAAACGGCGTCACGCCCTCGTGATGCACAGTAATTTTGTTCACCCGCCCCAGCGCGTAGATCTGATTGGGCCGGGCTACCCCGGAGCGGGTCCACGAACTCCGGCGTATTACCCCACTCGGCACCGAAGGTGCTCGCTGCGGTTGAGCCACTACACGAGGCGCAACCGGTGGAGGCGTTGTGCCCACCTGCTGCGCCGGCCGAATCGGCACATTTGTGCCCGGTTCAATCGGGTCGGGGTAGCCGGTGCTTTGGTTGGCACAGCCTGCGGCGAACGCCAGCCCGGCAAGCCCGGTCAGCATCGAGGCATGCACGAACGTGCGCCGCGCGAGCGGTTGCGCAAGCGCGAGCGCGCGGCCATCGGGTAAGAGAAAGAAGCGGGGGGTTGACTCGGCGGTGCGGTCCTGCACGCGCGGCGAATCGATCGAAGGATCGTCCATGGCTGGGGTCCAGCGTGCGCGGCTCCGCCGCGGCAGGGCAAAGCCATCCGACGCTTCCGAGCGTCATCTGGCATGTCCGTGTCAACATTAGCCGATGCAACTGGTTCGGCGGAGGAGTTGTCGGCCTTTGGGCAGCTTCCGGTGCAGGATTGTTGATTCAACTCTCACCTCGCCCCGCCATCTCGGGCGCTTGCCCGGTTTGGGCATGACCTGTTGATGAAATTGATGCCCACGCCTCCGCTGGCCGCGGCCCAGGCAGATGCGGGCAGATCCCTTGCTGAAGTCGCCAGTTGAACCAGCCGACTTGTCCGGCTCGGCTAGCTTGCTACACTTTCTCCCGACTAAAGGGCGGAGGATAAGGCGGCAAGGCGGGGCACATCCTGTTTCGATCCTATGATCAATCCCGACTTTACGATCATGGGGGCATAGCTCAGTTTTGGTAGAGCGCATCCATGGCATGGATGAGGTCAGGGGTTCGAGTCCCCTTGCCTCCACTTTCAGTGGAACGAACAACGGCCTGCAAGGGCCGTTTTTCGATTTTTGGCCCCATGTAGGTTCGGTCGCAAGTTCGGCCGCGCGGCCTCTCACGTTCGCACACCGGCTCCACAAATTGAAAAACCGGCCCTTTCGGGCCGGCTTTGAACAATCACAACAATAGAACGTGGTCGCCAGTGAACTTACAGCCCGCCAGAGCGGAGCCGATCGTTCAGACCTGGGAACTCCTTCTCTTCCTGCTCGCTTTGCAGCAGAACTGTTGGTTTGACAAGAATGAGCAGCGTGCTCTCAGTCTTGGCCTCAACGCGGTTGGTAAAGAAACGATTGACGATCGGAATCTTTGAGAGCAGCGGCACACCGGACTCAGATTCAATTTCCGTCACCAGACGCTGGCCGCCCAGCAGCACGGTGCCCTCATCTGGCACCGTCACCGTTGTCTGCACGCGAGTGACCTGGACTTCAGGCAACTCGATGAACGAACCGAACGAGGACGATGCCGCCAGCGTGCCACCGACTGCGGCGTTCACCGACAGGGTCCGCACGTTCAGCAGCGTCGAGATACTGGTCTCGATGTTCATTGTCACGTAACGACGGTCAGCCGAGATCACACCTTCAACCAGCAGCGTCACACCGTTGGCGACGATCGTCGTTGGCTGCGGGTCGAACGCCACGGCAGATTCGCTGGTCACCGGCGTCAGATCAGAGATGATGGCCCGCTGCGTGGCAACATACACGTTGGCCGTTTGACCGTTGGTGAATGTCAGCCGCGGCGCGGTCAGCGAGAGAGCACGGTTGTCGGCTTGCGTGGCCTTGACAAGAAAGTCAACTTGCACATCGTCCAGGAAGGTGCCGGCAATGCCCAGCGCGGGTGCCTGGGCGAGCAGGCGGCTGGCAAAGTTGTTCGCTCCGGCGAGTGACTGGGCAATACCCAGCGAGTTCTGCGAAGCACCAACGGGCGACCAGCGGTCAGGATTGATGGTCGACTGGCGCTGAACAGTCGCATCGAACCCGGCAGTCGGAACCGCGGCCGTGGAGCCCTGTCCGCGAAGGACACGATTCTGCGAGGTCGAGTTCGTAAAGTTGAAGAAGTCGCTCGGCAAGATGGAAGGATCGCCCGCCGTGGCCGACTGCACCTGGTTGCTGCGAGCGTTGAAGTACACGTCCAGATCAAAGCCGATCTGCTCGAAGAAGCCCTGGTCCACCAGCAGGAAGCGGCTTTCCACCGAAATCTGCATCGAGCGAATCTCACGCAGCTTGCTCAGCAGACCCTGAATTTCCTTGTGGTTTTTGGGAGTCTGCTTGACGATGAGCGTGCCGCTCAGTTCTGAGAGTGAGCCGACATCGCCGCCATTGTCGCGCCACGTCTCTGGAGAGATCGTCGTCTGAATTAGATCGGTTATCTTGCGAACACGATCATGCCGCGGTGTCAACCCCTGCTCGCGGCCATCGGCAACCTTGGCGCTAAACGGGTCGGTGCGATTGGCCCGCATGTTCAAGTTCGCGTAAACCTGCTGCAGATCAACGGTCGGGATATCCGTGGCATTGGTCGGCTCAATGAGCAGGTCGGTGATGTTGTACGTCGTCGTCGTCACCTGACGCTTGATGTCATCAGCGGAGGCAATCGTCACGATGCCCTGATCCACTGAATACTCGGCCGTCGCGTGCGAGTCCTTGCTCACCTTGCGCAGCACGCGCTCCAGCACGACCTTCGCGGGGACATCCTGCAGTTTGAGCGAGACCCGCGTGGACGGCTCAATGCCGATCTGGCGGAGCGACTCCCACTGCACATCAAAGTTGGCGCCAGTGGCCTGCTCGATGAATGCGACAACATCAGAAAGATGGTTGCCCTTGAACTCGGCAACCGGAATCTTGCGATTTTCCAGCATTGCCATGGCGCGGGCATTTTCCGGTGTCTCGCCGCCGCCGCCACCCTCGCCACGAAGCAGCGACTTGGCGGGCCAATCCGTTGGATACACGACAATTCCCTTGGGCGGAATAGCGGCATCGAGGTTCTCGGCCTCCATCGTCACCACGCCCTTGGCCTTGCGGACTTGTGAGCGCTCAAAGCTCTGGTACACAATCACATCGCTGATGATGTCCTTCAGCAGCAGAGCGGTTGGGTTGCCGGAGTCGAGGAACAAAATCTCATCACAGACTTGCACGGCCTCCGGGTACCGCTGCTCGCGCTGCAGAGCGCGAACACGATCAATGCGCTCGGAGATACGCGTTGCCTTCTGGGCAGCCGCATCCGTGCGGGCCTTGCCAGCGCGAGTCTCGCGATCAGTCGCCTCCTTGTTCTGGCGGTCCTTGGCAGACTTGTCCGCCGCGGCATCAACCTCCCGACCGAGGTCTGCGGCCTTCTTGGCCATGTCGTCATTCTCGGCCTGTGAGAAATACTGCTTGTTGCGGCCGGTAATCAGGCGAGCTTCTGCGGCGTTGGTACGGGCTTTTTCAATCTCGCCGGTTGCCAGTGCACCTCGGGCCTGCGCCAGAGCGTTGTTGAACTCGGCCGTGGCGCGCTCTCGGGCCAGCTTCACATCGGCAATCAGTGATCCAGAGATATCCCCGCCCTGCTTGAGGCGCACCCGGCAGTCGTTGGCACGATCCTCGGCCTTCTTGATCTGCTCGGCAGAAAGCGTGGAGCGGCTGGTGGCCAAAACCTGCTCATAGCCACGCAGCGCATCACTAAAGCGGCTGTCAGCAAAGGCCTGATCGGCCTCTGCGAGCATCCGCTCGGCATCGGCGCGCATCGCCATCGCAATCAGGTCTGAGTCGTTGGAGGGCGCTGCGGATGGCGTTGACGGTGCCATCACCGGCTCAGCGACCCCACCGGACATTGGCGCGGGGGCGGGCGCCGGGGCTGGAGTCGGCGCCGGGGCTGCTTCCGGGGTCAGCGGGGGCACGGGTTGCCCTGCCGGTGCTGGCGCGGGTGGCGCGTTGACTGGCGCCGGAACCGGGAACATTTCGGGGCTTGGCTCGCCCATCGGCTCTGCAGGCGCTGGTTGAGTTGCGGGAGCGGGCTCCGAACCCGGCTCCCTTGCC
>Ga0335394_10009698_pt1 | contig 10854 bp, 5 predicted proteins | sample MAT03_FD_205741 | JGI IMG/M metagenome (GOLD analysis project Ga0335394, IMG submission 205741) | Freshwater microbial communities from Lake Fryxell liftoff mats and glacier meltwater in Antarctica - MAT-03 (spades assembly) (version 2) ... | reverse complement strand
TGTGGCACTTCCACATCGGCGGCTACCAAGTCTGCCAGAAATGGTTCAAAGACCGCAAAGGCCGCACCCTCACCAAGGACGACCTCGCCCATTACCAAAAGATCGTCGTCGCGCTCTCTGAAACAATCCGCCTCATGACAGAGATTGATTCCGCAATCGAACAACACGGTGGCTGGCCGTGTGCATTTACGAAATCCACTGCATCACCATAGTGGCAGCATAAGGAATAATATCCGACGCAGGCATCACGCACACAAGTGCATGGCAGAACAGGGTCGCGGCTTACTTCTGATACCAATTCTCCATTGAGAATGGAACGTCGCTACTACGATGCTTCGTTCTCAATCAAGAATTGGTATGACACTGAATTTCAACGAAAAGTGACAGACCTATAATCAGCACAGGTTCGCACAGTGTTATGCGAGCAGTCCTTTTACGACTTGGGCGGCCTGACCATCGGTGAGCGTGGCGGAAGTGCCGTTGCGTTTGTAGCTGAGCTGCGTGTGGCCCAGGCCGAAGCAGTGCAGAAGCGTCGCGTGCCAGTCGTAATGATGCACAATATCCTTCACTGCGTGATGTCCCCATTCGTCGGTCTCGCCATGAACGTGACCGGCCTTGTCTTCTCCGGCCTCACCGGCTTCTGCGGAATGGCGCTCCTGCTCGCAAAAGCGCCGTGAAATCAGCGTAAGAGTTAACCGCAAAGAACGCGAAGGCGCGAAGTTATGCATTCCCAGCCGAACGGCAGAACGCCTACCGCGACGGCAGATGAAAGAGCGTGTAGTCTGCCGTGTTGTGCAGAAGTGGGCGACCGCCCGCCGAACGCACTCCTGGTAACTTTAACGTATGGACAAAGCCGGGGCGGAGCCCGGCGATTTCCAGACGCACGCTCATCTTGTCGACACTCACCTGGGCGCTGAGGACTGGGTTGGATGCTCTGTCCACCTCCGGCGAGCCGTAGCTTTTCTGATAGATGTAATTGAAAGATTCCATGCTATAGGACGCGGGATTCTGTGCCGTGGCTTCGTCTACTGGGGCGGTGAAGTTCAGCATAAAACCATCGGGCTGCACTTTCATCTCCAGCACCTCAAACGGCGTCTGTCCTGTCCACTCCAGACGCTGAAGCGCATACGGTTTGGAACCGGATCCCGCCCAGCCGCGATCGGTGCCGTAAGCGAAGAGTGAGCCGTCTGGCGCAAACTCTACGGAGAGCACTCCACTGGAAAAATCTCGCCGGAAGGGAAAGCACGCACCCTGATAGTTGCCGTCCACCTTTTCGAGAAAGACCCGCGAGATCATGGCGTGCGACTGATCGCTGACGAAAAGCTGATTCTTGAACGGTCCGAATTTCCCGCCAGTCAGGTCGGGCACAAACCCGGCCGTGCTCTGGCCCATGCGCGGGTAGGGAAAGTAAACGGCGGGCGCGAGGATTTCCGGGATGCGCTGGGCCTCAAGATAAAGACGTCCGCCGCTTTCAGGCTCCGCGCTCTTCTTTAATCCGGCAGCGGCGATGGCATCTTTGGTTTCCGGTTCATCGAACCATTTCAATCCCGCAGGATGACCGACAAATCTTCCGGGCAGGATCTGCTGGAGTTTGCAGGTGGAGTTCCAGTCGCCCTGATTGTCCGTGTAAAACAGATCGCCCGCTGCGTTGAAACCAATCCCGCCCGGTGAGCGGATGCCGGTGCAGACGGGAATGGTTTTGCCGTCGGGCGTGATTTTCAAACACCAGCCGCGATAAGGGTTTTCGCTGGTGAAAGAGCCGGTGAGGCAGAGTCCGACATACATATTGCCGTCCTTGTCAAACTTCGAGCCGAACGCGTATTCGTGGTAGTCGCCGTCGAGGCCCCAGGGGTCGCTCACCGTTTCAAACAGATCAGCGCGTCCGTCACCATTGGTGTCGCGGATGCGGGTGACCTCGCAGCGCTGGGTGCAATACAGCCAGCCCTCCTTGTCATTCGGACGCGTGGCGAGCCCAAGCACTTCGTGGAGTCCGCTGGCAAAGAGCGTCCATTTCGGCTGGGGATTTTCGCCGAGCACACCTTCGGCTATCCAGATGTCACCGATGCGCGAGGAGCAGGCGAGTTTGTCGGGCCCGAGAAAGCAAAGCCCGCCCGCCTCCATCATCACCGGTTCAGGCGCGTTCCCGCCGGGTGAGGTGGCCACGGGTGTGGGCAGGTTGACGATGCGATAGTAGGTGTCCTCGCGTTCCTCGGCGAAGGCGGAGAGCGTTAGGAAGGAGAGAAGGAATGGGAGAAATTTCATGAGGCGTAAGGGCAAGGGCATTACCACACGAGTTCTTCCACAAGTTGGGCGATACCATCTTTAAAGATCACCGGGACGAGCAGCTCGGACTTCCCGTCGCTCATGCGAATGACTGGCTGCGCGCCGGGGAACTTCAGATGGAGCTTCTTATTCACGATAAAAACACCGCTTTCCTCCACTACCTCGCCCACGGCTGCGCGGAAGTAGAGCGTGCCTTCGGATGCTGCGCCCTTGAGCGTGATCGTGCGGCGCAACGCGGGATCGAGCGCACCGGGCATCGGCACCGTCGAATCCGTCACCTGCCATTCGCCGACACGATAAAGAAACGTCGGACGCTGCTTTTCATCGAGCTGATAGCCACGGAACTGCACGCCACTGGTGCGTTTGCCCTCCGCTGGCCACGAATCGCCCACGTTTTTCAACACAGCGAACGACGCGCCTGACGACAATTTCACCACATTGGAGCCAAGCGGTTTTTCAAAACCTTCGCCGCGTCCGGTGCGATGCCGCGCTGCGTCGATGAACGGCCCCTGCCAGATCTCCGCCATGCGGACCTGGTTTGCATCAAACGCGAAATTTGCCTTTTCCGGAAAGCCCACGCCGATCGCACGCGAGCCACCGCCGTCGATGAAGTTGCGGTAGATCAACGCTTCGCCCAAAGGAACCAACTCGAGCTTGCCGCGGATCAAACCCTCGGGAAGTTCTACGAAATCCTTCTGACTGAGATACAGCCAAAGTGCGCCGATTTGTTCCTCGGCACGACCATCGAGGATACTCTTGCTGGCCGCCACACCGCCAGGCCAAAAAGCGGGCATACGTGTGCCTGGACGCAGGGAAATCGGGTCGAGGAGGTAACGGCGAAACCAATCGAAGCGCAGGCGCCGACTGGATGTGGCGAGGTCGAGCGCAGGAATACCGAGTGCTCGGTGTCCGGAGAAGTTGTGGCAGGCGATGCAGGAGAGGCCTTCGGTGCCTAGGAGTTTGCGGCCATGCTTGGCATGCTCCACCGTGTCGGCAGGTGTCGCTGGTTCGGATCTGACCTTTAGCTCGTCCGCTTTCTCCAAAGCTTCCGGCAGGTGTTCCAGATTCGCCTTTCCAAAGTTGGGCATCCGCGTGGCCATGTATGGGCGAACACTGGCTCCGGTGAAAAGCACTTCCTCCAGCCACGGACGCTGAAGTTTGTTGCCGATGCCGTTGAGCTGAGGCGGTATCTTCCCTTCGTCGCCGAGGTCGGCGTCGGAGGTGCCGACAAAGTATTCGCGGCGAAGTCCGGTCGGACCGCTCTGTTCGCCGCGCGCATGGCAGGCCTGACAGTTTAACGCCTGCATTGTGCGGTGAATCTTCTCCTCAGCAGTGAGTGGCGTGGCGAGATCCGACTGTTTTTGTAATGTGTCTTGCAGCGCCTTCCGCTGATCGTCGCTGAGAGCAAAGTGAGGAGCCTTGGCCGACGGAGTTTTGCTCAAGCAGCCTCCTGTGGAATTGGCGGACAGTTTATCGAGCGGTGGAATCGGTCCGAGTTTGAAGACCACTTCGCTCCGCAGGCCGGATTTCTGCGGATCATGATCCAACGAGTGGCATTGCGAGCACTGGAGCAGACTGAACAGCTCCCAGCCACGAGCCATTTTTGCTTTATCCACCACAAAGTCACGCTGTCCGCTCGGCTGCATCGGTCTCCCCTCGTGCTTGAAGGACTCCGGTTTGATGTCGTCCTGATTCACCCCAGGTCCCTCCCACTGCAGGCGCATCCGGACGTGATAACCCGCGTCAAAATAAGTGACCATGATGGGATGCAGACCGGCGGTGAGTTTGAGCAGCGTGTTCTTCTCCAGATCCAGATGCACGCCGCCATTGTCGATCACCAGCTTGTCATCAATAAACAATTGCGACCCATCATCGCTGGACAACCAGAACCGGTAATCGCCGTCCTTGGGCACATTCAGGAAACCACTAAAGCGGAGCGCGAAGTCGTTTTTACGTTTGGCCGGATCTAGCGAAACTTTCTCAGCGATGCCCGTGGCGGTGGGTTTGATCCGATCGAATTGCGGCAGTTCCTCAAACGGAAACTCATAGTATTCATAAGTCAGCCCCGGAAGCATCACCGACTGGGCTGCGGCCTGCTCCCGCAGGAGGTAAATGGCCACGGCGGTCGCCTCCTCAGCCGTGAGACGCTGGGCGGGCATGCGTCCATCCGGACGCGACTTGAGCGGGTCCTGGAGAAAGGCGGCCAGCGAAGCCACCGTGTATTTTTTGGCGAGATCACCGAGTGGAGCGGAGGTTTCCTTCAGCTTGGCCAGTTCCGCTTGCGCCGCCGCGTCGTTTTCTTTTCCCACTGGCAGGATCATCGGCGCGTGGCACTGCACACACCCAATCTCGTGATAAAGCCGCTGCCCCGTCGCGATCTGCACCTCACTCGCATCCGACGTGGAGGGAAGCGGAGGCTGAATGCCTATGAGTAGATGCGTCAGCGCCTCCACTGTCTTGCTCTTCTCCTCGGGCGAGAAGTTATGGAGCAGGTCAGGCATCGTGGTGCCGGGCTTGGTCGCTGCGGGGTTGGTCAGAAATTGTTCCAGCCACTGCGCAGTCACGCCCGCGCCATTCTCGCCGAGCTTCGGTGCTGCGCGTGAAGCCAGTCGCGCCTTCACCTCGTCCGAAGCTTGATGACACGCAACGCAGTTCATCTCCGCCAGCAACGTCTCGCCATCGATCAACTCCGCGCGTAACGACGCAACGAAAGCGAAACACAGCAAAGCAGGGAGGAGAAAACGGCGCATGGCGGATAAAAGGGGGGTATGTTGATTCAGTAGAGTCGCTCCATCGGCAACTACCTCACGTTGCAATTGTTCGAGGCGGGGGCTTCTGTTACAAGGTTCTTTTGGTGTTTCAAATCTCTATGAGCAAACTTCGAACGATCCTTGCCCTCCTCTCGTGTGTTTTCATCCGGCCCGTGGCAGTGATAACAGTTTTCTGAAAGGATCGGCTGGATATCGCGGGCGTAATCCACCTTGTCCACATGTGAGGAAAGCAGAAAAGAGACAGCAGGTTGAACGCAAAAAGTAAACGCAACACGCGGCACTTTCTGTGGGCTAAAGTGGGCTAACGGCGTTTCAGGCAAGGTTTGGAATTCGTCAAAATGTTAAACTGTATGAATGGAACTCGAAAGGATAAGAAAAGCCCTCGAAGCCTCGAAGGGATCCGCCTCGAAATTATACCTCTTGTTCGGAATAGCTCACGGACTGGTCATTCCGAAATGCGTCACCTCCCAGGAACGGCCTGAGACGGACGTGGACTCCGGGGCGTTTTGCTGCTGGAAGCCATAGTAGTTGATCATTCCCGTCCACGCGCTTTGCCCACTCATGTTCAAAGTCACCACATGCCACTGCCCGTCATTGGGCACATTGAAATTCAGCCGTTGGGGTGCCATATCCTGATCCGTTTGTCCGGCGCGTCTCCAGTAAAAATACAGCGCAGTCTCCGGGCTGTTATTCCGCATACGCAGGTAAATGGTTGATACTTGGTTTGCTGGAAATGTTTTGGAAGGACTGAAAAGCCGCACCTGCATGTTTAAATGCGTGATGACCAGTTTGCCGCCGGTGATGTCGTCGTTTGCCGTGGCATTCTGTGCGTAAAATCCTTGGCGCGCTTGGCTGAATTCATAAGTGGGGAGGTTGTTGTTAATGCGGGATCCCGTATTGGCACTGGCGTGGCTGCGGATATCGGATGGGGTGTTTACCGCCATCACATCAAAAGTGGTATAAAGCGTCATCACTGGATCAATCGTGATCGTGGCGGGATTGGCGGCGTAGATCGTGTTATCTCCATAAGGACCACTTCCAACCGTGCCGTCTTTTTTGCCCATTGCGGTCCAGATGTGCGGACCGTGAACTGCCATGCCCTGCCCGCTTCCATTTAATAACGCGAACCAGTTTTCGCCGAGCGGATGTCCTGTCGAGAAACCAAGACCGGGAATGTCTCTCTGGGTGAGGGCTCCGCCGGTAAACGGCTGCTCGCCGGCGTAATAGGTCAGATACGGATAATCGGTGGTGGCATGCACGCAGGGGAATTCCTGAGGCAACGCCTGAAAACGGGTGAGAATCGGCTCAGCGTCGTTATTGCGATCCACCGTGATTTTATTCCAATAGCGCACCGCATTGCCGACCGGTCGCGACCACACCTCGTAGATTACTCCGGTCTCGTAGTTACGCAGCGGAAATGCTTTGGCGCGGACTTTGACGTAATGCGTGGTAGTTGCGGACTCGTAACCGTAGGCGAGAATCGTGGAAGGATTGCCAAAAGCGTCGCCGGTTTGCAGGGGATTATGAGGGAAGGAAGCATGCACGGGCGGTTTGTCGTATCCTGCCGGGGAGTAGGGTTGCGGCCCCATCCAGAGCGGCACCACGATCTGGCGTCCGAGATCGAAAACATTGACCATATTGCCGCCGCCATTCAGGGAAACCCAGCAGATCGAGCCGCCGTAGTTTAGCCACTGCTCAACCCGTGTCTGTCCGGCCTGAATCGCGATGATATTATTGGAAGGCCAGGCGGAACTTGCGATCGGCTGGAAGTTGAATCCGTAATACTCCGATGTCGCCGGTGGCTGGGTGGTGGTGGTTCCACTAACTATCGCAGGATCCGACGTTCCACCAGGATTGCTGACGTAAAGTCGATAATGGTAGGTCGTGTTCGCCGTGAGATTGTTGTCGGCGAAGGTCGCACTATTGACTGTCGGCTGTGCGATGATGTTCCAAATGCTTGTGCCGGACTGGCGACGTTCGATGCGATATCCCGTTTCATTTGATCCATCGGTCCAAGCGAGGTTGATTTGCGTTTGGGTTACGGTGGAAACCTGGAAGCCGCCCGGTGCAGGAGGGAAGGTGAAGTTATTGGCACCGGTGGCTGCAGGGTCTGTAAAACTTGCGTATGAGGCCCCATTAAAGGAAGCGATGCGGTAATAGTATTTTACTCCGGGAAGGAGGCCGATATCCGTGAAGCTCATCGGATTTGCCGCGGTGTTGGCCGGGACGTCAGCGACCGGCACATAAGTGCTGGTGCCGCTTTGGCGCCCCTCTACGCGAAAGCCCGTTTCGTTCGTTGAATTATCGTTCCACTGAACTTTCAAACTTGTCGTGGAGAGTGCGCTTACTAAAACGTTGCTCGCCATTGCCGGGATAGGATCCGATGAACCCGGTGTCGTGTTTCGCGCCTGCGCCCGCACGGACTTCGCACCGTTATTTTCGGCCCAGATTTCGTAGACGTAGGTCGTGACCGGAGCAAGGCCACCATCCAAGTAGAGCCTATCTCCCACCGCCGCAGAGATTGTGGGGCCGAACTGTGCGCCCGGACCGCTGAGTCTGCGCTCGAATTTGAATCCACTGACTGGCGTTGTTCCATATGCCCAGACCAAGCGCAGTTCCGAGGGCGAAACTTGCTCCACAGCGACTCCCGTTGGCGCTTCGACCCGCGAGATCACGAGCTTCAAAGACTTGCGTGTGCCGGAAATCGCGACCGTTACCTGGCAGACTTGAAGGGTGCCATTATCGGACAGGATTGATTCAACCACCCCTGTGCTGCTCCAAGGCCCGGCGAGATCAGTCGCCGACATGCCCTGGATATTTGCTTCGTCAAGCGCCGCTTTTCGTCGGGTGTAAGTCACGGTCAGATTGCTCCCCTGGACTGTGGCGGTTCCCCAAGTGGCGTCCTTTTTCAATGGATCCTGATTGAGGCAATACTCGATCACATTCGGGATTCGATCGTTGTCGGGATCTGCCATGTCATGTGCATTTCCGCTATTGTCCGCCGCCCCGAAATATTGGGTTCGCCATTCAGACCCCGTGGCGGCGAGGCATTCGCTTCGGAACATTCCCAGCAATGCACCCAGGGTGATGAGCCAAAAAACTGAAAGGGTGCGGATGGAGCGATTGAATTGAGAGAAAAAAGATGTAGACATTTTTCAGGAGTGGGGGATGCATGGAATTACTAAACTCCAATGCTAATTTAAGGGGGGGGGATGCGGGTCGGGGGGATCTGCGACCAACTCTAAGATTCTAATGCTGATTCCTGGTTCTTCAAGTTTTTAATGGGTAAAGGGCGGGGAGGCCGGGGAGGCTTGATCGAACACTCTCGGACCGGTTTGGAGCGGGCTGTTGGCCGGGTTTCCCGTCATGCTGATTGTGTTATCGGTTTTTAATCACCGCATGAATGGCAAAGCTTACGTCGTCACTTTCCTGCGTGCGACGCTGAGAGGTTTTTATTCCTTTTTTGCGCTCCTCATTACGCTGGCGGTCAAATTACCACGGATGGGGATGTTGATATCTTTCACCCTCGCTGTGTGCGTGTTACTCGCCGCCTTCGCGGCTTTTCCTTTTCCATGAAACGGCACCTGACAGCAGCGTAAGAGCGATGGCTACTTGCTCGAGAGCGCCGGTCCGTAGGTGGTGAATCCGCTGCCGTTGCTGCGGACATTATGGACCATGGTCGCATAGGTCGCTGCCGCGTAATCGCTGGAAACGGCGAGGTTCATGATCCGCACTTCGTCGATGGATCCGTTGAAGGTGGCTTTGTTGCAGGTGTTTCCGAGTTTGAAAACGCCGTCCAGCTTTTGCCCGGAACAGGAACGAACTGGGAAGTTGGTCACGCCGTCGCGGTAAAGGGTGGCGACGGCTCCGCCCGTCTGCACGGTGCTGAGAAAACAATGATAGTTCTTTGAATCCACCGACAGATCGGTTTCGGACACGTTGTCGTTGAACCAGTTCATCCGGTAAATCCCGGCAGTCGTAATATCGAGCCCGTGCATTGCGCCGGTCACGCGCCAGACGACGGCGCCCCAGTCGTTGGTTTTCTGCTCTGGGCTGTTTTTTGCCCAGGCCATGATGGAGTAGGGACCTGAGGCGGACAGTCCTGCGTCAGCACACTCCAATTCCGTGTCTGCGCCAAAGGCCTGGGCACCAGCAGCCACTCCAGTCGTGTCGTTGACACTGCCTTTCAGTCCCTGAGTTGTCCGGAGCACTCGGCCGTGGCCGGTGGAGTCTTTGCTTGGATCGTTCAGGTGCCAGACGGCCTGATAAGCAGGGGACCATGTGGCTTGAGCGAATACGGCGTCGGGTGCTGCGGATTTGGGGTTGCTCCACCACATCCAGATCGAACCGCCTGCAACCAGACTGCGCACGCGAACCCAGACCGAGGACGTGGCTGCCTCCGTGGAGGTGTCCCATTTTTCAATTTCGTAATGCAGTTCGTTCCCGCCGTTGGCGGAGTCGGAGAAGCGCAGGTCCGCGCCGCCAGGTTGGCATTGGCTGGAGGCAAAGCCGCGAAGGTTGGCGCTATTGAGCTGAATCAAGACCGGGAAATCGCTGAGGCCTGTTCCGTGATAGCCATCAAATTTGATCTGCGCTTTTTTCTGCCAGCCTGCGGGTTTGAACATTGCAGCGTCCGCCAGCGGAGTGGTGAAGCTGGTAGTCTGGGGCGACCAAGTTGCGCCGAGACTATTCGAAACCAGGTATCGATAGTAGTAGGTCGTTCCGGGAATCAGTTTGGTTTGGGCCAGACTCAGTCGTCCTGCCTTGCACTGCCCGAGGGATGCCGAACTTTCCCACGCACCTTTTGCGGTGCCACCATCTTTCGTTCCCCAATAGAGTGACGCCTCGGTGGGAAGATTTCCGGCTGATCGCAAATTGCCATCCATAGTTGCACTGCTGGTTTCGAGTGATGAAAGGCGGGTGTTTTCCACAGTAGGCAAACCCTGCGGCGATTCCTCCTGGATGCGCATAAAGAAAAGCTTCGCGATCTCGCGGTAGCCCGCATTCCCCGGATGAACCGGGTCGCCGGAATACCATTCGCTGTGTCCCAAGGTCAGTGCATTGACATCAACGATCGGGTAGTTGTGCGCTTTGGCGTAATCTCGAATCATTGGCACCATGCGGTCCTGAATGATCGCCTGGAAGAAATGCCAGTCGTGAGCGTAAGCCATACCGTATTTGATCGCGTCCTTGGCCGCTACCCAGGCAGGCAGTCCTATCAAAATTTTCGGCGGGGTGGTGCGCCCCTTAGTGTATTGGCTGATTAACGTGTCGTACGCCGTGGTGAACTGATCCAGCGCGTTGAAGGTCGCTGGGTAATGCTTATTGGAGTCGTTGGTCCCGAGCATAATTAAAAGGATGTCCGCATCGAAACTCATGCTGGAGGTAAACGAACCGCGCTTCAGATAAGAGCGAGCAGGATCAATATCGGCCAACGTGGCTCCGCCGCTTCCGAAATTGCGCACCTCATACCCCGGCCCGAGCAGGGTCTGCAAAATCGCCGGGTAAGATTTCGTGATGCTGTCTGTGGAGCCAGCGCCTTCGGTGATGCTATCTCCGATGCAGGCGACTTTGATTTTCTGTGCAGGTGCCGGGCTGGAGAAAGTCCGCCAGTTTTCCAACTCAGCATCGGCGGCACCCGCCGGGAGCGTGAGCCACAGGCAGCAGCCAATCAGAAGCGTGTACACACAATATTTTTTCATAGGAATGGCAGGTAGCGCCGACTCTATTCCCAAAGTCACTTCTTCCGCAACAAGGGAGGCTTTTGATCGAGGTTGATTTCTTTAACGAGGACGCCATC
>Ga0335394_10009696_pt1 | contig 10854 bp, 10 predicted proteins | sample MAT03_FD_205741 | JGI IMG/M metagenome (GOLD analysis project Ga0335394, IMG submission 205741) | Freshwater microbial communities from Lake Fryxell liftoff mats and glacier meltwater in Antarctica - MAT-03 (spades assembly) (version 2) ... | reverse complement strand
AGAAAGTAGTCGAATTAATGAATAGACCTCTTGTGTTGTTCAAGCCCGCACCTCAGTTGCGCGACCGCATTTTTTCCACCGACACGTGGACGCGATTCACGCAAAGCTTTGAGGTGGTCGACTTCGAGGCTGCCCCCAACGACGAGCAATTTGCGCGACTGCTGCCTGCAGCCTTCGCCATCGTTGGTCAGCCTGACCTCGACGAATCATCTCTCAACGAGGCGAGTGAACTTCGAGCCATCGTCAACGTTGAAGGGAACTTTTTTCCCAATATCGACTACCCCACAGCATTCGCCAACGGAGTTCGAGTGCTGGGATGCGGCACTGCGTATTCCCAGGCCGTCGCGGAGTATGCACTCGCACTCGCCCTTGACCTCGCTCGTGGTATTACGAGGGAAGATCGCGCTACTCGATCCGGATCGACGGCGATCGTCTCGGCGTCAACCGCTGACTCGATTCTCTTCAAGGGAGCGAGGGTCGGCATAGTCGGGTTCGGAAATCTCGGTCGAGCGTTCTTGTCGCTCATCCAACCATTTCGAAACGAAGTTCGCATTCACGACCCGTGGCTACCCGCAAGCATCATCCGTGAAAGCGGCGCGACACCTGCCTCCTTGGACGAGACGCTCAGCCGGAGTGATTTTATCTTCATGTTTGCCACGGCGACGGCTGACAGCGAGCATCTCTTGAACGCCGAGAAGCTTGACTTGCTCCCATCCGGTGCTCGACTGATCCTCGTCAGCCGCGCCGCCGTGGTCGACTACGACGCACTGCTTAAGCGACTGCGGGCTGGGCGCCTACACGCCGCCATCGATGTCTGGCCCATTGAGCCGATTCCGGCGGGTGACCCGTTTCTCGAGCTTGGCAACGTCGTGGTGTCAGCCCACCGGGCTGGGGGAATTCCGCAAGCGTTCTGGAGTATTGGAGAGATGGTATGCGACGACCTGGAATTGCTGCGAGACGGCCTTCCGCCGGCCCGTATGCAGGTTGCCGCACCGGAACTTGTGACTCGGTATCGCAACAAGCCGGTCACGTAGACATCGTGTTCACGCGAGTGAGTTCTGACAAGGTGTGGGCCCAGGTAGCTCCCCAGCACGGATTCACGATCGCAAGCATCATGCTGAGCGGTGACGAAGAAAACGTGTTGTGGAATCCCCCCAACGCCTCGTTTGCGGCATTGCCGGTAGCTGACCTCGGGCCATCCGGAAAAGACTCCATCGATCATTTTGACCGTGTTGTGATCGCGGGCGGGTGGTTTCCCATGTGTCCTACGGCAGGACCGCCGGGGAGCGACCAAGGTCGATGGATGCACGGCGAGGCGCCACGACTGCAATGGACGGTCGTCGACCAATCCGAAGCCCATGTTGCGGCCGTGCTCACCACTCCGTCGACGGGCATTCATCTCGAACGTATCGTGACCGTGCACGACGACACGGTTCGGGCGGACACCCGGATGGTCAACGTGAGCGGGAAACGGCAAGCGATCACCTTCGGAGAACACCCGTGTTTCGCCCGCCAGACCTTTGCGAGCGGGGTCATCGACGCATCGCCCCACTCAGCGCAGGTGCCGGCGTTGGCCGACCCTGTGAACGCTCTCTTGAGGGGCGACCGAGAGATGTCGTGGCCGCTCGCCACCGCGTCAGACGGGCGAACGGTTGATGTGTCACAGATACCGGAATGCGCCGATCAGCGTCATGATCACATCTCGCTCGAAGGGGTGGCCGCGGTGAAGATACGCGGACCGCGCCACACTGTCGACGTCGAATGGGATGGCGTGTGCATGCCTCACGCCCTGCTCTGGCAACACTTCTCGCCTCCAGGAAGCCCGTGGCCGGGAGATGTCTTCGCAGTCGAGCCCATGAGCGCGCCCGGTCGCACCCTCGACGATGCCATTGCTTCCCAGGCTCTGACCTACCTTGACGTCGACGGGTCGTTGGAGACCTGGGCTTCTATTCGTGTGCGCCCGGCCTGACAATGTGAGCCGCCTGTAAGTCTTTGATTGGCAGACCGGAGGTTGGCCAATCAAAGACTTACATGCGATTCAGTGTCCTTCGTGTGAGTAACTTTGATCGGTTCTCACTGACCATCACACGGTGGCTCTTCACGTCGCCGTAGCAACGCTCAACAGCCGGAAATTACACCACTCCCCGCGACGTGACAAAAGCCGATCCACTTGACGGTCTCAGAGGTCGGCTTGGCACTTTCTCAATAGAGAATGCTGAGCCTTTTGTTGACTCGATTCCTGATGCTCAGTGCCGCGGTCTGGTTCATGATGGCCTCGTATTCGATTGGAGTCAACTTGCCGAGTCGGCGCTGACGCCGGCGTCGGCGGTAGCGGGCTTCGATCCAGGGCACGATCGCTAGGCGCAGCTGGTCGCGGGTTGCCCAGGTGTGCTGGTTGAGGACGTTCTTCTGCAGCAGTGAAAAGAATGACTCCATGGCGACGTCGTCGGCGCACGCTCCGACACAACCCATCGATCCGCGCAGCTGGTGACGCCGCAGTGCACGCCGATACTTCCGAGAACGAAATGGGGATCCTCGGTCAGAATGAACGTTTACTTCGGTGGGGTTCCCTCGTCGCCGCACGGCGTCTTTGAGAGCGTTCACGGCCAGCGACGCACGCATCCGGTCACTGATCGAGTGCCCTACAGTCCGGATGGCGAAGCCGTCTTTGACCGCGCACAAATACAGCTGGCCTTCATTCGTAGCTGTCCAGTTTTCGAGCGTTGTCGAAACGCGTCGACTTGAATGCCTTGCCGGTCTGGCGCAGACCGCCTGTCGACGCCGCCGAAACTCTGCTCGACCTTGGACAGTGCGGCGGCGTCCTGCAAACGGGTTCGTTGGCGTGGCAACAGAATGGCAACATTCGGTTGCAGATCCATGTGACCTAAAGCTATCTATGTGATTCAGAACCCCAGCGAATTACTGGCCAGATGAGTGGGCAGGAGTCGACGTGATCTCGAAAGTCAGGGTTCAAATCCCACCGTCTCCAACGAGGGTGATGTCCCAAGGCCTTTGTGTCTGCGCAGATGTCCGGCGCGACGGATGAGTCCCACAGAAGCCCCACAATCGGCCGAGATCGAACAGCGTCGAGCAGCGCCAACGAGTGCCCTATTCCCGCCAAAACACTGGGATCTTTGCGTGCGCCCACATCATCGCTGGGGCCGGATCAGGGTTCGAATCCCTCATTTGCCACGTTTTTCGACTCCCTCGGCCGGCCGGGGTCATGGCATTTCCGGCTTGGCCCGGCCGCCGAGCGTGAGCGCGGCGATCATCGCGGCGACTACTAGGAGTGCCACGCCGAGGAGGGCTGCGACGCCGACGCCGCCGTCGAATGCCGTGGCCGCGGCATCCCGCAACGCTCGGCCGAGCGTATCGTCAAGCGTGCTTGAACTTGCGACAGCCCCCGCGAGCGTTTCGCGGGCGGCCTCCGCGACATCGCTCGGCAGCCCGCTTGGCAGCACGAGATTCGAACGGTAGAACGCGGCAAGAATTCCACCGATTATCGTCGTTCCGAGTACCGCGCCGAGTTCGTACGCGGTCTCGGACACGGCGCTGGCAGCTCCAGCCTTTGCGGCGGGGGCGCTCGCGAGAACGAGTTCGTTTGACACAGTTTCTGCCGCGCCGATGCCGATCCCGAGCGACACGAACGCAGCGATGAGCAGCGGAAGGGCGCCCGAGTTTGTGCTCTCCGCCACCATGAGATAGCCGAGGATCGAGAACCCAAGAGCGACAGGCACCACGAGTCGCGGAGCGACGCGCTTGGCGATCGGCACAACTCCGATGCCCGCGACGATCATGGCGAGCAGTCCCGGAACGAGCACCAGCCCGGACTCCATCGGCGAAAGGCCAACGATCAGCTGAAGGTGCTGTGCGACGAAAAAGAGGAACCCAACGAGCACTGTGACGCTCAGTAGGTTTACTAGTACGGAGCCCGAGAATGTTGGGAGGCGGAACAGCGCCATGTCGAGCATGGGTGTCTCTAGTCGGTTCTGCCGGCGCACGAAGAGCACGCCGGATACCAGCCCGGCAATGATCAGGACGATTGGCAGCGCGCTGTCTGTTCCGTGCACCGCGAACTCCTTGATCGCATACACGATCGGCACCATGGTTGCCAGCGACAAGACAATACTCATTGGGTCGAAGCGGCCAGGGTTCGGATCGCTGCTCTCTGGCACGAGCAATGGCGCGAGCACCAGCAGGGGCACCAGCACCGGAATTGCCATGAGGAAAACAGATCCCCAGGCAAAGTGCTCGAGCAGGATGCCGCCGACGACCGGACCGAGTGCTGCACCAGCGGAGAAGCACGAAGCCCAGACCGCGATCGCCAAGCGGCGCTGGTCCCGGTTTACGAAGATGCTGCGCAGGAGCGAGAGGGTGGATGGCATCAGCATCGCGCCGAACACTCCCATCCCCGCGCGGGCGGCGATGAGCCACTCTGCGCTTGGCGCGAAGGCGGCCAATCCCGAGACGATGCCGAAGCCGGTAGCGCCGAGGAGGAGCATCCGTCGTCTGCCGAAGCGGTCGCCGAGCACACCCATGGTCACCAGCAGGCTTGCGAGCACGAGTGGGTATGCGCTAATAATCCAGAGCTGTTGAGTCGCAGTGGGCGCGAGGTCAAGCGCGATCTGCGGTAGCGCGAAGCTCAGCACTGTGTTGTCCACCGAGATGAGCAGTACCGGCAGCATAAGCACAACCAGTGCCGCCCAGCCGCGGCGTCCAACGCGCGGGGCAACTGTCGTCGGCGTGTTGGTGACTGTGGTCGTCATCTCTTCCCTCAAGCTTTTTAAACCAGCATTTATAAACCGGCTAGTCGGTATAGTATCAGGGCCACATTCGCCGCTGCTGTGAACTCGCTTGATACGATCGAGCGCATGGGCCGACCTCCCCGAGCCCGCGAGCGAGTTCTCGACGCATTCGCGGCGATCTTGATCGACGAGGGTGAGCGGGCAGCGACGCTGGATGCCGCGGCCAAGGCTGCCGGTGTATCCAAAGGCGGACTGCTTTACCATTTCGCGTCGAAGGACGCGCTCGAATCTGGCGTGATCGAGCGCTTGGACGCGCTGGTGACTGACGACATTGCGGCGATGAAGATCGCGGCAGACGGCGCGATCGCCTATTTTTTGCGGTCATCTGTCATGGAAAACGACCCCCTCGATCGCGCGATTCTTGCGACCGCCCGGCTAGCTCAGGGTGGAAACGCTCTCGCGAGCGACGCTTTGCGGGACGTGCGCGAGCGGTGGGGGGACGCCCTTCGTCCGCACACCAAGGATGCGGCATCCCTCGATCTCGTCATGTTGGTCAGCGACGGGCTCTACTTCAATAACGCCTTGGCCGGTGGGGCCATCCCGGGTCCAGTGCCCCGGGGAGCCGAAATGGATTTGCTTATTGAACTCGTTGAGGGAGCGACGCGGCGTGAATAGGTGCGTTTCTGGAGAGTCGAGCCAGTACGCCATCAAGCGGCGTCGACCGGTTCGCGCATCGAGGCGATGACCTCACGCGCGGCGTTCTCGCCCGAGCGAATCGCGCCCTCGAAGTAGCCCGCCCATTCGGTGGCGACCTCGGTGCCGGCCCAGTGGATGCCGCCGGACGGTTGCCACGGAGACTCACTGAGGTCGCCAAGCGCTCCCGGGGCTGATACCGCACTGTATCCACCAAGGGCCCACTGATCTTCGGCCCACACTTTCTCGCGCCAGGTGCGTGGCTGCGAGGCACCCTGCCCGAAGATCTTCTCGAGGCTGCTCAATACGACCGCCCGACGTTGAGCCGGCGTGACGCGCGAGAGTTTGTCCGCGTTCGGGCCTCCCGCGAGGATGCACAGCTGGCCGGGACCTCCCGGCTGAGAGACGTCGGCAACCGCTGAAACGGGTCCGCCCTGCATCAGAACTGACCCGGAATCGCCTGCATCACGCCAGAACGGCCTGTCGTAGATCGCCCACATCTTGATCACCCGGCCCATTGCAAACTGATCGAGGTGAGCTCGCACCATTTGAGGAAGTCCCGGCGCGAAGCTGATTTGCCTCGTGAGCAGCGGCGGGGTCGCCATGATCACTCGGTGCGCTTCATACGCCCGGTCATCGGTCTCGACGACGAGCCCGCCGTCGGTGCGCAAAACGCGTCGGACGGCCCGATTAATGTGAACCTCAAGTTCGGATGCCATTCGGTGCGGAAGTCGGTCTGCGCCGTCGACAAACAAGTCCTGCTCCGGGCTTCCTTCGAACCCGAACGCCGCCGCAAATCCTCCGGAGCCAGCGATCCAAGAAGCAAGAGTGAGCATCGACACCGTGTCGAGCTCTGTGCAGAACTCGCTTCGCAATAGCTCAGCGACCCACCCTCTGGCGCGCTCCGATGGCACATGTCTCTCGAGATAGGCGGCGACGGTAACGGAGTCCCAGTGGAAGGCATCCTTCGTCGCCCACGGGCTCCGCGGGTCAACACGGCGGGAGAGGCTTCTGAGTCTGGCGATCGCTGGCACAAGGCTCGCAGCGTGAACGAGGATCATGGGCGAGATCCACTTCCCGAGCCGATGAACCCGTTGCCCCTCTGCCAGGATGTCGCGCCCCGCAGTGTGGGATGCGTACGTGGTCAGGCCATACTCGCCAGCGAGGGATCGGATTCGATCGTGCCCGGATCCAATCCATTGCCCCCCAAGGTCGATCGGCGGATGCACGCTGCGATCAGTCTGGGCGCGACCGCCCACTCGGTCCTGCGCTTCGAGCACGATGACTTGAGCGCCCGAGCGCTGCAGGACCCTCGCGGCCGAAAGGCCGGCATAACCTGCTCCAACCACCACGACAGCTGTCTTGTACATTTCGCTCCTAATACGTCTGTTATACAACAAGCGTTGCATAAAGATGGCGAGTAATGCAAGATGGATCCTGTGCCAGTGAAGGTCGAGCCAGAAGAACGCCAGGCAGATATTTCGCGCGCGGTTGTCGACCTTGCCTCGGCCCGCGGGTTCGACGCCGTGACCATCCGCGCCGTCGCCCGTGAGCTGGGCTCGTCAACCACAGCAATCACCCACTACCTTCCGACGCGGGCGGAGCTTCTTCGACTGGCCGTTCGCGACGAACTCCTGCGATTCGAACAAGGCCGACTTCTCGCGATCGGGGATCGAACCGGGTTCGACGCGCTCCGCAGGGTCGTCGCGTACACGGTGTTCGATAGTCCTTCCCGACCGCGGCGCTTCTGGATGCAAGTTGTCATCGGCGCCCAACGCGATCCAATACTGCGAAGCGAATTGACGAGGTTCAACGAAGAGTGGGACACCACTATCCGGTCGCTTCTCACCGAAGAGGGCATCGCAGACGAGGCAATCGATGCCATCGCCGATCAACTCGATACCGTTATCTCGGGAAGCGTAATGCTGGCGTTCGAGACCGAGTCACGCACCCTGGCGGCACGCAGACGGGGCCTCGAAGCACTGGTCGAGATGATCCTCGCCGCTGCAGTTCGGTAGCACTGCAGCACCCATAGTCGAGTGGCGCCGATCGCCCGTTCATTACAAACCGGGGACGACAGCGCGCAAACCGCTCTGAGAACTGCGGCAACAGCGCCCGTGAACCTATCCTGAAGTGTGAGTTCTCTTGCCCCGATCGCCCAGCGCACCAACGTGCTCGCCGATCGGCGCGTGCTCGTCGTCGAGGATGACCCCACTGTGCGCGAGGTGGCGGTCAGTTACTTAGAGGCCGCCGGCTTCATCGTCGGCTCGACGGGGGACGGTTTTGCAGCCCTCGCCGAGCTTGAGCGAATCGCTCCGGATCTCGTTGTGCTCGACCGGATGCTGCCGGGCATCGATGGCGCAGAGCTGTGCCGTCGCATCCGGGCCACGACAACCGTGCCGATTATCATGCTGACCGCCATGGGCTCGACCGAGGATCGTATCTCAGGCCTCGAGGCCGGCGCGGACGACTACCTGACCAAGCCATTCTCGCCGCGCGAGTTGGTGTTGCGCGTGCAATCGATTCTGCGACGCAGCGTGAGCGAGTTGACCCCCGAGGCTGCATTCGAGCTCGGCGAGTTCTCGCTCGACCCTTCCGCTCGCATCATCACAAAAGGCGGCGAGGAACTCGCGCTTTCTGCACGCGAGTTCGACCTGTTCTCGTTCCTGTTGAAGTATCCGCGACAGGCGTTCAGTCGGGAGCAGTTGCTGCGATCGGTCTGGCACTGGGAGTTTGGCGATCTTTCGACGGTCACGGTGACAGTGCGCCGAGTGCGCGAGAAGATCGAGGCCGACCCGACCAACCCGACGATCCTGGTAACCGTGTGGGGCGTCGGCTACCGTCTCGCCGTGGAGTAGCCGATGCTGTCCCCGCTTGATATCGCGACCATCGCAGGTACCGCCCTGCTGTGCGCCGTTGTCGTTGGCGGCATCGGGCTTTTCGTGCTGCGACTCGCGCGCGGGGCCTCGATGATGGCGCAGTTGCTCGTCGTGGTCGCCTCGGCCATTCTCTCGGTAACGGTCGGGATGATCGCAGCATCCAGCGCGATGTACATCTCCAGTTACGACCTCATCGTCATGTTCGCTTTCACCGGCGCCTCGGCCATCGTCTCCCTCGGGGTCGCGCTCGTGCTCGGCCGCGCCTTTGCACGCAACAACAATCGGCTTCGGATGCTCGCCCGCGCGCTCGGCGATGGTGAGCGCGTTGCGGCACCGACCACTCGGAGTGACACGAACGAGTTCGCGACGCTCGCCGCAGACCTCGCCGAGACCAGCGATCGCCTCGCGAAGGCCAGAGAAGAAGTCGAGTCAATCGACGCGAGTCGACGAGAACTCGTTGCGTGGATTTCGCACGACCTGCGCACCCCGCTCGCTGGACTGCGCGCGATGGCAGAAGCCCTCGAAGACAACATGGCCGAAGACCCGCAGCGTTTCCATCGACAGATGCGCTCGCAAGTCGACCATCTCTCGGCCATGGTTGACGATCTCTTCGAGCTGTCCAAGATCAACTCGGGTGCCCTCACCTTGAACATGGAGCCGCTGTCGCTCTACGACTTGGCGAGCGACGCGGTCGCTGAGTTGGGCGCGTTGGCGCGGTCGCGCGAGATCTCGCTCGTCGCCCCGACCGGCGGAGACTTCATGGTTGTCGGCGATCCCCGTGAATTGGCGCGGGTCGTCGGCAACCTGCTGATGAACGCGATCCAGCACTCGCCGCCCGGAAGCGTGATTTCGGTCTCAACGCGCCACAGCTCGGCCGACGAGGTCGTGCTGAGCGTTCAGGACGCCGGTGGCGGCATCCCAGAAGCTGATCTCTCAAAGGTCTTTCAGGCCGGCTGGCGCGGCACAACCGCGCGCACCCCTGAGCAAGTGTGGGACGGTTCGCCGGGCGCTGGCCTCGGACTCGCCATCGTGCACGGCATCGTCGAGGCACACTCCGGCGCGGTCACGGTAGAGAACGTGCCGGGCGGGTCTCGCTTCGACGTGCGTCTTCCACGGCACGAAGCTGCGGCAGCCTGACGCCGGCGCCTGAGGCCGCCGCCTGACGCCGCCGCAGCCGCAGCCCCCACCTGACGCCGCCGCCTGACACCCGTCCAGTTGACAGAGCGGCCGCCGCGCCGTAACGTTGATACCCCCTAGGGGTATTGGAGGCGCGGAATTGGTCGGGTATACCAACGACAAGCAGGACCTGCTGAAACGGCTGCGCCGTGCTGAAGGTCAGGTGCGAGGCATCCACCGAATGGTCGAAGAAGACACGTACTGCATCGACGTGCTCACGCAGGTCTCAGCGGCGACCAAGGCCCTCGAAACGGTCGCGATCGCCCTCCTCACCGACCACCTCGCGCACTGCGTCGCAGAAGCGGCCCGCGAAGGCGGTGATGTCGCCGACGCGAAGATCAAAGAAGCGTCGGATGCCATCGCCCGCCTCGTTCGTTCCTGACAGCACCCAACCAAACAGCACCGTGAAAGAAGACACCATGTCCGTCAGCCCAGATCTCGCAAATACCGCGGGCACCATCAACTCCGAGTTTCTGGTGTCAGGCATGACCTGCGGCCACTGCGTCTCGAGCGTCACCGAGGAGTTGTCGGCCATCGACGGTGTCAAGAACGTTGTCGTCGAACTGAACGTTGGCGGAGCATCCAAGGTGACCGTCGCGAGTAGCGCAGCCCTCGATCCCGAGGCGGTGCAGGCAGCGATCAGCGAGGCCGGGTACGCGTTGGGTGACGCCGCGTCATGAGCACCTCTGACGTAGTTCTCGACATCAGCGGGATGACGTGCGCCTCGTGCGCCACCAGAATCGAGCGCAAACTCAATCGCTTGCCCGGTGTCGAGGCGAGCGTGAACTATGCGACCGAGAAGGCGAGCGTTCACGCGGAGGGTGTCGACAACGAAACCCTTCTCGCCGCCGTCGAGGCGGCGGGCTACGTCGCCACGGTGCGCAAACCGAAGGACGACACTGCGGCTGCTGCCACCGGGTCCAACGCGACCGGCGGTGTCGTCGAGGATGAGGCAGCGGCACTCAAGCGCCGCCTCCTGATATCGGCTGCGCTGGCTTTACCGGTCGTCGTGCTGTCGATGATCCCGCCGCTCCAATTCACCAACTGGCAGTGGCTGGCACTGACTCTCGCTGCGCCGGTTGCCGTCTGGGGGGCGTGGCCTTTTCACAAGGCAGCGTGGACGAACGCGCGCCACGGGGCAACCACCATGGACACGCTCATCAGCGTCGGGGTACTTGCCGCGTTCAGCTGGTCGCTCTATGCGCTGTTCTTCGGGATGGCCGGCATGCCAGGGATGCAGATGACGTTTGAGTTGATCACAGACCCACGCTCCGGCGGGAGTCACATCTATCTCGAGGTCGCCGCAGCCGTCACGGTGTTCATCCTCGCTGGACGCTACTTCGAAGCCAGAGCGAAACGCG
>Ga0335394_10009691_pt1 | contig 10858 bp, 6 predicted proteins | sample MAT03_FD_205741 | JGI IMG/M metagenome (GOLD analysis project Ga0335394, IMG submission 205741) | Freshwater microbial communities from Lake Fryxell liftoff mats and glacier meltwater in Antarctica - MAT-03 (spades assembly) (version 2) ... | reverse complement strand
TTTTTGCACAAGAATGGTGAGCCCAATGCTGCGTTCCTCAAACACCATCTTCTCCGCATTTTTTGATTCAAACTGCATCGTTCCAAGCAAAGCCCCATGTGGCGAGCCGAGGCGTATATCCAGGTTTCCGCCTGCGTAGGGATGCGCTTTGTCTCCATATCCAATGCGCAACTTCAAGCTTTTCAGTCCCGTCAGATCCACCGCTTGAAATGCAAACCAGGCATTGTGCTTCAATTCGCTCAGCACCTCGCTGTCGTTGTTGGCGGGCTTGTAATTGCCCACGCCATCGCGGCGTTTGTCGCATTTTTCGGCTTGCAAGGTGGCTGGGCGCAATACCAGGGTAGCGCCGTTTTCCAGACTGGGCTGTCCCGAACTGCCCTTGTCGCGGTAGCCGCCGCGCAGCACAAAAGCACCCAAAGGGGCAGGCTTCCCATCTTTTTCGGGCTTTAAAATATAATGGCCTTGCAGCGGCAGCGATTGCAGCGCCTTTGGCGGGTCACCCAGCGACAATATCCACAGCGCCATCTGTATGGCTTCTTCTTCCCGGATTTGTGGATGCGGGATCATGGCGGATTGCCCCCAATTGCCAACACCGCCGTATATGATTTTTCGGTAAATGGCAGGTACAGCAAAGACTTTGTTGTTGCGGTAACGCTCGGCAACGGCCATAAAAGCTGGTCCATTCACCTGCTTGTCCAATGCATGGCAACTTTTGCAATCGGAAGCATCAACAAGGCGCTTGCCTTCCGTAAACTTTTCCGGGGCGGTGTTTTGCTCCGTTTTGTCTTGAAGCACCACCGGATTTATGCCTTTTTCAAAAAAATCAATGGAGCTGCTGACGGCCTCGGCTGCGATACGACCGTCAGCCAGACTGCCGTCTTCGATGTCTTCCACCGCCAAACGGTATCGCAGCGTGTCGCCTGGTTTGTAAAAGCTTTGGTTGCGCCCCGCCAAATCCCAGCGAATGGAAGGGGGCTCATTTCCAATCGCCAAGGTTATTTTTTGGCTGGAAAAGGCACCGGTTTCATCGGTCACTTTCAGGGTGGCTTCGTAGGTACCGGAGCGGTAGTGTTTCGTTGTTCGTTGTTCGTTGTTTGTTGTTCGTTGCGCGTTGTGCTTGAGAATTGGTTCGGAGTTGTAGGGATTTTCTTTTTGGGTAAATGTTTTGACTTCGCCATCACCAAAATTCAATTCATAGGTTAAGTCTCCGCCATCGTAGTCTGTCGATTTTGACCAGTCAAATGTGATGGCTGTACCCGCTGCTGCCGCTTTTTTATCCGTTTCCAACAGGGCAATCGGCGCACGGTTGCCGGGCACAAAATCAATGCGGGAAAGCCGGGCATCTTCGTTGGAGCTATACCATCGGGTACCGTATTCTAGGAGCCAAAGGCTGCCTTTTCGGTCGAAAAACATATCCATGGGCCGCGACAACTTCACGGAATCCGCGAATGGCTCCAGGTGATTGACATTGCCCAGACTGTCCATGGTCACCGCCATAAGCCAGTTGCGCATCCAATCGTAGATGATCAATTTCCCATTGTAATAATCGGGGAAACGGCTCGCGGCAGGGAATTCATCCGCGTAAAATACTGGCCCCGCCATGGCATTGCGGCCGCCAGAACCGAGGATGGGAAAATCCCGGTTTTTGCCATAAGGATACCAGATAAATGCTGGTTGGGCTGGCGGCAAATCCCGCACACCAGTATTGTTTGGCGAGTCGTTTACCGGATGATTCGGATCGAAGTACGGACCTGATTTTTTGTTGGCAAAATCATAGTCGCGGTAAGCCTGGTTGTCGCCGATAAAGTAAGGCCAGCCATAATTGCCTGCCGATCTAGCGCGGTTGATTTCGTCATGCCCCATGGGCCCACGGGCCGAATCTGACTTGCCAGCATCGGGACCGATGTCGCCCCAGAACAGAAACTCCCGCCGCTTGTCGTAGCTGATGCGGAAGGGGTTTCGGCAGCCCATCACGTAGATTTCGTTGTTGGTTGTTCGTTGTTGGTTATTCGTTGTTGGTTGTTCGTTGTTCGTTGTTGGTTTCGGAGCGTTTGGTCGTCTTGTGGTTGTTGGTTGATCGTTATTCGTATTTTTTGGCTTGGCTTGGGTGGTTATTAGGGTGTCTTTTTGGGTAAACAAGTTGCCAGCAGGACAGATGTAATTGCCGTCCGGCAGGGGCTTTATTCGCAGTATTTTACCCCTTAAATCGGCGGTGTTGCCAGCGCTGCGTTGCGCATCAAATGCTTTTTTGCCGGGTCTTTCGTCTGTTGGGTTAAAGCCATCGGAAGCGAATGGGCTGGAGTTGTCGCCCGTGGCCAGAAACAGGTTTCCCTGGGCATCGAAAGCCATACTGCCAGCTGCGTGGAAACAATCTTTGTGGCCTACCGGGATGGAGAGCAGCACTTTTTCCGAAGCGCGGTCGAGCGAGTCGCCTTGAAAAACGAAGCGGGAAAGCTGGTTCATGGAATCGCGCAGCGACGAATAATACAGGTAAATCCAATGGTTTTCCGACCAGTTGGGGTCTATGCAGAGGCCGATAATGCCATCGCCCATTTCGGAGTACACGGGCAGCTTGGCCACCGTATTCAACAGCCCCGTTGCCGGGTTGTACAATTTGATTTGCCCATGTCGTTCGATCATGAGAATTTTATCATCGGGCAACAGCGCGATTTCCATGGGTTCGTCCAGGTCGCTGGAAATCACGGTTTTTACAAAGCGCGTTTGATCGGGCAGGCGCGGCGTTCGGCAGCGCTCATAGTGCAAGGGACTGTTTTTTCCGATGGCATAGCGAAGTCCACCCAACAAGTGTTGTTGAAAAACGGGATCGATGTACGCGTCCGGGATATGACCCAGTGCTGTGTAAAATGCCCTGCCCCCGTCGTATTCATGGTGCCAGGCGAGGGGATGTGTCGAGTGGCCTTCCGGCACCGTTCCTCCGGTATAACTGCTGTCTTTTACGGTGAGCAATACCTGCAAATCAGGTTCATAATTCCTAAAATTGTACAGCTCTTCCTTCCAATTCCAGGCCTGACAAGCGAGTGCTTTCACCGCCGGATGCGGGCAGTTTTCCGGAGTCAAATCTACCGTTTGAATAGCCGGGTGATCTTTGAAATAAGCGCCAACCAATCCGCCGTACCAGTGCCAGGTATATTCCGTTGCTGAAGCCGAGTGCACGCCCATAAAGCCGCCGCCAGCTTGTATATAGCGTTCAAAATCAGCTTCTTGTTTGGCATCCAGCACTTCGCCGTTGGTATTCAAAAACACCACAGCAGCGTATCGTTTCAAGTTCCTTTCGTTGAAATAAATGGCGTCTTCGGTGGTATCGGCCAGCATGCCGTTTTCGGCGCATATTTTTACCAGAGCATCTTTTCCCGCTTCGATGCTTTCGTGTCGGTAGCCATTTGTTTTGGAAAAAATGAGGACGCGCGGGGGGTTAGGGGGGCTGCAAGCATGGAAGAGGCAAATGGCAAAAAGGCAAATGGCAAGTTTGCAAATGGCAAGTTTGCAAAGGGCAAAAGGCAAAGGGCACGGAGCTGAGAATTGGCGCATGGTGGGTGTTGTGAAATATTTGCTAATGTAGGGCAAGAAATGAAAATTGTGGCATAGACCATTTTTTGCACATAGTGGGGGTTTCCAAACTTTCAGGATTTGCCCATGTTTTTAGTAAGAAGGATCAGTAAAGGCTGAATTGGTCATTACTTATTCAGGCTTGTGTCAAAAGGGGCTGTATTGAAAATGTCGCCAAATTTCATTTCGATTTTCTTGGTGAAGACCTTCCATGTTTTTAAAACTTGGAAGGTCTAACGCTCGAATAGAATTAAATTTTGTTCGCTACGCCAGTCCAATAAGTATAAAAAAATGCCTTGCCTATCTTTGTTGACAGACATGAAAAAAACTATCTCGCTTTTTTTTGCGGCAATTTGCCTAACCAGTATTTCGAGCGCTCAGCCCAACATGATTCGGGTAAAAGGCGGCACCTTTGAAATGGGTGATACCGCGGGAGATGCCGATGAAAAACCCTTGCATCAAGTACTTATCACCGATTTTATGCTAGCGGCAACGGAAACCACCTACCAGGAATTTGAAGCATTTGTCCGTACTACAGGCTATGTAACCGATGCCGAACGCGGCGAAGGGAGTTATATCTGGGACAGTCTGGGTTGGCATATTCGGTTGGGTGTGCATTGGCGGCACGACGCGCTGGGAAGGACAATACAGAACAGCAATGAATATCCCGTGATCCACGTCAGTTGGAACGATGCGACCCAGTATTGCAATTGGTTGAGTGAAAAGCAGGGATTGATAAAAGTGTATGATTTTCAATTTGATAGCTTAGTCATCAATTTACAAGCAAACGGCTATCGCTTGCCCACAGAAGCGGAATGGGAATACGCAGCAGCAGGCGGAGCGACCAAAAAAAAAGGCCATTTTTCTGGCAAAGGTGCTTTGGGCTCCCTGGCTTGGTATGCAGCAAACACCAACCACGGCCCACAGAAAGCTGCCCAAAAAAGCCCCAACGCACTGGGTATTTCCGACCTTAGCGGCAATGTTTGGGAATGGTGTCACGATTGGTACGACAAGGATTCATACAAACAGCACCCCAATTCCAATACTTTTGGCTCAAGCACGGGCAAAGAAAGAAGCATTCGGGGCGGCTCCTGGAACAACAATGCCCGGCACTGCCGCGTAGCTAATCGCAGCAGCCGGTTTCCTGATTTTCGGGATGGGAGTATTGGTTTTCGGGTGCTTAAACGTATTTAGAGTTTTCAGACACATAGGCACATAGAGACATAGAAAACATAGCTTAAAAGGCGCCGAGCGCCAAGTCACATTACCCAATTATCACATAAAATTACGCATGAAGACATACAATTGGGGCATCATCGGCCCAGGCCGCATCGCCCGCAAATTCGCCCAAGACCTGAAGCTGCTGCCCAATGCCCGGCTTCATGCCGTAGCCTCCAACTCCGCCGAGCGCGCCGCCGAGTTCGCCGCCGAGTTTGGTGCCACCCACGCCTACAGCCGCTACCAAGACATCGGCAACTGCCCCGACCTCGATGTTGTGTACGTTGCAACGCCCCATATTCTTCATTGCGAAAATACCCTGCTGTGCCTTGAAAACGGCATTCCGGTGCTCTGCGAAAAACCCTTCGCGATGAATACCGAACAGGCCCGCCGCATGGTATCCGCAGCCCACAAAAACCGCGTGTTTCTCATGGAAGCATTGTGGACCCTCTTTATTCCCGGTGTCCGGCATGCCTTCGATTTGGTGGACCAAGGCGAAATCGGCGACCTGCACACCATAAAATCCGATTTCGGGTTCCATACCACGTTCGACCCAAACTCCCGGCTTTTCAACAAAGCCCTGGGCGGCGGTTCCTTGCTCGATATCGGTATTTACCCAGCCTTACTTGCCCTGGCACTTTTTGGAAAACCCGCCGACGAGCATATTTCCGCTAACGCCACTTTCGGCCCTTCAGACGTGGATGAAAGCTGCGTTTTTACTTTCCAATACCCCGGCAAACGCCTCGCGCTCAGCCATTCCACTGTGGCAGCCAATACGCCCATAGAAGCCATGCTGTACGGGACAAAAGGCACCATCCACCTGCACCGCCGCTGGCACCACGCTACAAAACTGACGGTGTCCAAATACGAAGACAAGGAAGAAATCAAACGGGAAGTGGACATGCCCTACGAAGGCTGGGGCTACCACTTCGAAGCTGCCCACGTGATGCAATGCCTTGAAAATCAACTGCTGGAAAGCCCCGTCGCGCCGCATGAGCTGACGCTGGATTTGGTGGAGACTTTGGATACTATACGCGCTAAAGTTGGACTTGAATATTGAAGAGAGGGGTTTCAGGCTGTCAAGGTTTCAGGTTGTCAAGGTTTCAGGTTTCAAAGGTTTCAGGTTTCAGGTTGGCTTCGCGCTTGGCCACTTTGGAAATCCATCCCCTCAAAATGTGAAAAAAGGAAGGTTTCAGGTTTCATGGTTTCAGGTTCGAACTGCTTCAATATTTGTAAGAAGGGATTGAAGGGTTAGTAACAAGTCAAAGATTTCCATCCCGCACACTTTTTTGGACGAATATCCAAAGTGGCCAAGCGCGAAGCCAACCTGAAACCTGAAACACTGAAACCTGAAACCCTGACAACCTGAAACCCCCTTTATTATTCGAAGACAACTTCAACCACATCCTCTACTTTCAACCCCAACAGCGATGCCGCCTTGCCCATATTCACTGCGATTTCCAGAAAATCGGCGGCATTAAAAAGGCAGAGTTGTTCGCCTGTGGGCACGTCGCAGTAATTGCCGGAAAGCTTCGTAATAGGGTCGTTCCTTTTAAAAAACAGGGAGAATTCGCGGCCATTGAGCGCTTTTTCAAAAATTTCACGGCGAATGTTGACCACCACATTTTCAAAATTATCCACGTGAATCACGGTGCCGCGGATGCGCGTGGGCGTGATGACGGGCTGTATGCTGATGCGCTCCAACAAGGGAGCAGGATACTCGCCGAGTTCTTCGAAAGGTTTGTTTTGGGCAAAATGCGCTAAAGCATTGGCAAACACTTTTTTCACCGCAAAATGCTCCTTCGGGTCTGCGGGCAGACTGCGGAGGTTGTTTTGGTCGATGTTTTGAAAAAGTATGGTCAGCAGGCCATTGTCGGGCGCGATAAAATAATGCCCTTCGTGCCGCAATGCTACAAAACGGAAATCGGGCTGGTACACGCAGTTTACACCAATAAGATGGATGGTGCCTTCCGGGAATTCCCGCCAGATATTGGCGACAACAAATGCGCCTTGAACGATATCGAAAGGCTTGACATCGTGGGAGATGTCGACAAGCGGCAGTTCAGGTGCACGGCTTAGCAGGGCGCCTTTGAGTGCGCCGACATAATAATCCTGGGTGCCGAAATCTGTGGTGAGGGTGACGAGTTGCATCAAAGCTTTGTTGTTTGGTGGCTGCAAAGTATGAAACTAAAAGACAGGATTTATTGTTGTACCATTCTTCCTACAAAACCTTATTTTTGTGGGTAACAAACGGGTTTTATTTAAAATGCATGGAAGCCCGGCGCAGACAAATCTCTAAAAATCAACCCGCTGCGCGCCGACAACTTCCCGCTGCTAAAAATTTGAGGACTTAATTTGAGCGAAATCATTCTCACTGTCGATGGTGTCGACCTGGTCGAACTCTTCGGCGAAAACAATGCAAAACTAAATCTTTTGCGCAAATCATTCCCTGATGCGGTAATAACTTCGCGTGGGAACGGCCTAAAAATTTCTGGCGACAAAAAAGATTCCCAGAATGCTAAGGCTAAATTTGAAATGATGGTGCGCTACCTGCGCGAGCATCACGAACTCTCTATTCAAACGGTGGAAGACCTGCTTGGCGGCGAAAACCCTTTTGAAGTGCGCATCCCTGTGGAAGGCGATGGCTCTAGCGGCAACGTGATTTTGCATGGTCGCGAAGGTCGCCCCATAAGGGCTAAAACACGCAATCAGCGAAAATTGGTGGACGCTTGCGATACCAACGATATCGTGTTCGCACTCGGGCCAGCTGGTACGGGTAAAACCTACACGGCCGTGGCCATTGCCGTGCGGGCGCTGAAAAACAAACTGATCAAAAAAATTGTGCTCACCCGCCCCGCCGTGGAAGCTGGTGAAAACCTAGGCTTCCTGCCCGGCGACCTCAAGGAAAAGGTAGACCCCTACCTGCGTCCGCTCTACGATGCGCTCGACGACATGCTGCCCATGGACAAGCTCAATTTCTTCATGGAAAACCGCGTCATCGAAATCGCCCCGCTGGCCTTCATGCGCGGTCGCACGCTCGACAACGCCTACATCATCCTCGACGAGGCTCAAAACGCCTCGCCGCTGCAACTCAAAATGTTCCTGACCCGCCTCGGCCCTTCTGCCAAGTGCATCATCACGGGCGACTTGAGCCAAATTGACCTGCCCTACCACCAAAAATCAGGCTTGCGCCAGGCGTCAGAGATACTGACGGGCGTGGAGGGTGTCGCAACCATCACCCTTACCACCGAAGACGTGGTGCGGCACCGTCTGGTGAAGGAGATCATTAAAGCTTACGAAAAAATTGAAACGGAAGATCGCGCCCGGAAAGAGCGGAAAAAAGCGGAGCAGAACGGGGAGAAAGAAGCAGCAGCGGAAGAGGTGCCAGAACCAGCCAAGGAGTAGGGAGTTCGGATTTTGGAATGCGGATTTCGGATTTCGGATTTCGGAATGCGGATTTCGGAATGCGGATTTCGGAATAGGAGCGCTTGGCTTTTGTTCGTTGCCGATCAGTGAAAGGGTCCCTTTTCCCCTATTGATGATTAACATTGACTAAGCATTCGTTTTCATCGCCTGCTGAAAAACAAAACGTCTGGTAGTCTGCAATAATACGATAGGGAAACTGCCCCAAATACGAGTTTAATGCCAAGCTAGCTTTTCGTTAGAAAAACAATAATCGTCAGCGAACAAAAGCCAAGCGCTCCCATTCCGAACTCCGAAATCCGCACTCCAAAATCCGCATTCCAAAATCCGCACTCCAAAATCCGCATTCCGAACTCCGCATTCCGAAATCCGCACTCCATATTCCGAAATCAATTCATTCTTGCCGGCATAAACATTTTGAACTCCGGCACGGGCACATCAAAATAAGTGCCATCGTCTCGGCGGGTCATGAGGAATGTCCCGCGCATTTTTCCGATGTCGGTTTTCAGGTCGCAAAAGGAAGCATATTGGTGTATTTCACCGGGCTTTAATATCGGTTGCTGTCCAATAATGCCTTCGCCCTCCACTTCCCGGATGGTGCCAATGGCATCGTGGATAAACCAGTGTCTACGAAGTAGTTGCACGGTGAAGTCGCTACCATTTTCAATGGTAATATGATACCCAAAAATGAAGTTGCCCTCCTTTGGATCGGAGTGCTGCGGTAGGTATTGCGTTTCTACCGTGATGGTGATGCCATTGGTTGTCAGTATTTCCACGTCCGCAAGGTAGGGGAGTTGGGTTGATATTACAAAATAGAAAATTGGGCAGAATCATTGGATGTGGATACTATTGAGCCTTGCTTTCTTTAACAAAGAGGAGTACACCAGCAATAAAGGCGAGGAGTCCAGTGCCTAAAAGCCAGGTGCTGTTTGGGTTGCCTTCCAATTTAAAGGTTGCTCCAAGAAACACGGCAATGGATGAGAGTACAAGAATAAATATTGAAAGATTTTTCATGACTTTGATTTTTAGTAAGTGCAAGTTTAATTGAGGGAGGGGAAACGAGCAAATTTTGCTTCAGACATATCCGTTTCGCTGCATTTTACCAATGTTAAGGGATTAAGTTGAAAGCACAAAATTGGTAAGGTGCTTTCCCGTGAAAAGTAGGATTTAATGCTCATAACGGACATAGAATCCGCTCGAATATAGGTAATCGCCCGACTTTGGCTAATATTGCGCCCTAAAACCTTACTGTATGCGTCTTCGTTCTCTATCTTTTGTTGCCCTCTTATCCTTTTTGCTGTGTTCAGCACAGCAACTTTCAGCCCAAGACACTCCACCCAAATCAGACAGCACCAAAGTTGCCACAAAAGCGGCCACACCGGCTGCTGACAGCACCGGAAAGGACAAGAAAAAAAGTCCGAAGCCTTTTTCAGAGGTCATCACTGCGAAAGCAGTTTCCATGCAAGGTGTATTGTCGGTACACCGCATTGACGATAAATACTTCCTGGAAATTCCTGATTCCATTTTTGGCCGCGACATGATGGCCATCACCCGCGTGGCCAAGGTGCCAACGGGCGCTGGTTACGGCGGCGAACAAGCCAACGACCAGGTTATCCGTTTTGAGCGCGGCCCTTCCGACAAGGTGTTTATACGCGCCGTAGAATATCGCAACGTGAGCAGTGATTCCTTGCAGCCCATTTACAAGGCCGTGCGCAATTCCAATGTTGATCCCATCGCGGCGGCTTTCGACGTAAAAGCGTACCGCAAAGACACTTCTGTGGTGATCGAAGTGAGCGATTTTTTTAAAGAATCCAACCAAATTTTTTCCCTGCCGCCACTGACGCAGCAAGGCTACAAACTGGGCGAGCTGCAAAAAGACCGCAGCTATATCTCCAGTATCCGCGCCTTTCCGATCAACGTGGAAATACGCAGCGTCAAAACTTTTAAGGTGTCGCCGCCATCCCTAAAACCTTCGGGTTCCGATCCTTCGGAGCGCTCAAGCCTGCCGGGTGGACTAGCCGCTGGGGCCGCCACTTTTGAGCTGAATACCTCCCTGATTTTGTTGCCCAAAACGCCCATGCGCAAGCGCTTTTATGATCCACGCGTGGGTTATTTTGCCACAGGCTACACCGTGTACGACGATAATGCTCAAAAGGCAGAAGGTGAAACCTTTGCGGTGCGCTGGCGCCTGGAAGCCAAAAATGACGCGGATGCCAAGCGACAACAAAAAGGTGAAAAAATAGAACCAGCAAAACCCATCGTGTTTTACATCGACCCGGCAACCCCGGTGAAATGGCGCGCATTTTTGAAGCAAGGTATTCAGGATTGGCAACCAGCGTTTGAGCAAGCGGGCTGGAAAAATGCCATTCTTGCGCGCGATTGGCCGGAAAACGATACGACGATGAGCCTGGAAGACGCGCGTTTTTCCGTCATCCGTTACTTCGCTTCCGATGTCCAAAACGCGTATGGCCCCAATGTGAATGATCCCCGTTCTGGCGAAATCATCGAAAGCCATATCGGCTGGTTTCACAACGTCATGCGGCTATTGAAAATGTGGTACACCATCCAAGCAAGTGCCGTGGATGCGCGTGCGCAAAAACCCAAATTTGAAGATGACCTGATGGGCAAATTGATTCGTTTTGTGTCAGCG
>Ga0335394_10009688_pt1 | contig 10858 bp, 6 predicted proteins | sample MAT03_FD_205741 | JGI IMG/M metagenome (GOLD analysis project Ga0335394, IMG submission 205741) | Freshwater microbial communities from Lake Fryxell liftoff mats and glacier meltwater in Antarctica - MAT-03 (spades assembly) (version 2) ... | reverse complement strand
TCAAAAAAATATTTCCCAGCAAATACAAGATGATTGACCCGTAATGCTGCAAACTGGGTTAAAGGCATCCTTGAACAACTGAAGCTAATTTTATTGCCAAATACGAGAGATTTCATGAAGAAGCAGGTAATAGCCACCTACAACAAAATAAACCGGGAAAGGGAAGAAAATAAGGAAACTATTAGGGAACAAATAATGGAGTCAAACCGCAAAATCCAAAGGCTTGAAGAACGCTTCATGGAGGAGCAAATTACCCTTGATCTTTACCAAAAATACGGCAACCTTTATAAAGAAGAATTAAAGAAACTGGAGGATGCCCACAGCGAAACCAGAAAACGAGTGTCGAACCTTGAAAAATGCATAGATGTGGCTTTTGAAATGGCGTGTAACCTGCACAAAATGTGGGATGTCCTGACTTTTAAGGATAGAGTGATAATGCAAAAAGCAATCTTTCCGGAAGGTATTCAGTATGATAAGAAAATCAACCGATGTCGAACCAAAGAAATAAATTTTGTGATTCGCTACATCTCGCAATTGTCTAAGGATGCAGCGGAAATTAAAAGCGGGGATTCAAACATGATATTTGAAATCCCCGCTTCTGTGGGGGTTGACGGGTTCGAACCGCCGACCCTCTGCTTGTAAGGCAGATGCTCTGAACCAGCTGAGCTAAACCCCCATTTTTGTTTGGATGCCTGAACCTCCCGATAGCTATCGGGAGAGCTAAACCCCCATTTTTGTTTGGATGCCTGAACCTCCCGATAGCTATCGGGAGAGCTAAACCCCCATTTTTACTTTCCTCAAAATTAATTTTCGTAAAGCTTAATTTTTTGGTGTGCAAATGTAGTAGAATAAATTTAATTATTCAAGAAAAATAAAATTTATTTTTCTGCCGATGCTTTCTCTGCCGCTGCTTTTTTTGCTGCTGCTTCTTTTTCTACATCTTCAAGACCTGAATCTGGAATCAACATGCCATCCACCAATACGCGACCGCAATGTTCGCAAACAATAATTTTTTTGTTCAAACGAATATCCAGTTGACGCTGAGGTGGAATTTTATTATAACATCCGCCGCAAGCATCACGTTCTACCGCTACAACAGCAAGACCGTTGCGGGAGTTGGCGCGAATGCGTCTGTAAGCATTTAAAAGACGATCTTCAATAGTGGAAGCTGCTTTTTCGCTATCCTTAATTAATTCTTTTTCTTCTTTTTCAGTTTCGGCGATAATCTCTTCAAGTTCTGATTTTTTCGCTTTTAAATCTTTGCTACGCTCTTCAAATTCAATTGTGCTTTTGTCAAGCAATTCGCTTTTGATTACAACGCTTGCTTTCGCTTCTTTCGTGCGCTTTTCAGCTAACTGAATTTCTAAATTTTGGAATTCGATTTCTTTAGTGATAGCGTCGTACTCACGATTGTTACGTACTTTATTCTGCTGGGCCTCATATTTTTTAATATTCGCCTGGAAATCTTTTATGTTTTGTTTCTTCTCGTTCAGTTGATTTTCAAGTTCTGCAACTTCATCTGTAACGTTCGTCAAACGGGTTTCAAGACCCGTAACCGTATCTTCAAGGTCACTTACCTCTAAAGGTAATTCTCCACGAATAGTGCGTAACTTATCAATCTTGCTATCAATTAATTGTAATTGATAAAGGTTTTTTAATTTGCCTTCGATCGAAGCATCTATTTTTTCTTTAATTTTTGCGCTCATAGTGTTAAAAATAATTTACCGGATTCGTATTAATTTCCGATAAATGGATTGCAAATGTAGTAAATTTTTTCTGAATAATCTCATAAAAAATTTCGGATGTAAATTGCTCCGATTCATAATGTCCAGTGTCTATCAAAAGCAGCTTATTTTCAACGTCAAAAAACTCATGGTACTTAAAATCGGACGTAATGTAGGCATCGGCTCCGCTTCCGATGGCGTTTTTTAACAAAAAGCGACCACTCCCGCCGCAAATAGCAACCTTTTTAATAGGTTTACCTTGTTTTTTCGTATGTTTTATTGTGGGAACCTTAAAGGTCTTTTTAACATGATTTAAAAAATTCACTTCAGGCATGCTTTCTTTTAACTCTCCCACCATGCCACTACCAATCAGAGAATGGCTATTATGCAACTGGTAAATGTCGTAAGCAACCTCTTCGTAAGGGTGCACTGACAAAAGGGCTGAAATGATCTTATTTTCATTCGGAGCTTCAAAAACAGTCTCTATCCTTACTTCTTTTTCCCTGCTCAGTTCATTGGGTTTTCCGAGAAATGGCTTGCTGGCCTCATTCCCTTTAAAGGTGCCCGATCCTTCAATATTAAAGCTGCAGTTGTCATAGTTACCTATATTACCCGCTCCTACCTCAAATAAGGCAGTGAGAACTGCTTGGTGGTGGGAGGCTGGTACAAACGTCACGATTTTTTTAAGAAGGCCAGGCTTGGGAGCAAGGATGCTGAGGTTTTGAAGTCCGAGTTTATCTGCTATTTTTTTATTGACTCCTTGTTTTACATTATCCAGGTTGGTGTGACAGGCATAAATAGCTATGTCATTCTTAATGGCTTTTATGATGGTGCGTTGTATATAGTTAGCACCTGTAATTTTTTTTAGTCCCGAAAAAACTATAGGGTGATGTGCTATTACAAGATTACAGTTCTTCCGAATCGCTTCATCAATAATTTCTTCGGTACAGTCCAGCGTTAACAAGGCACCTGTAGTTTCTACGTTTTTATCACCGGTTAATAAGCCGCAATTGTCATAATCTTCCTGATATGCCAGCGGAGCAAAGTCTTCCAATGCCTGAATTATTTTATCTATTGTCATGAGCTGTGTTAAATAAGAGCAAAAAAAAATCCCCTCGGTGTGCGAGGGGATTTAGTATGTATTAATCAATTCTCGACTTATGGAATTCGATGTCGGACATATCTTTTAAGGCGTTAAATACTTCGTAGTCCGACCTGCCTCCAAGCGCTCTTTGCATTTCCATTTGTTGGTCAGCAAAAGTTTTTGGCGCAGGATTAGAATTAACAGCGTTAACTGCCAATACGAACACACCGTTGTTACCAACAATAACTTTGCTTACCGAACCGCTTTTTGTACCTACAGATGTTCCTACCATAATATTATCTGCACCTACACCATCTACCACACTTGTTTGAAGGAGTACATTTTCTGCACGTCTTACTTCAAGGCCAAGCTTTGAAGCGATCGCATCTACAGTTTTCTCATTTCCTGCTTTAGTCTTAAATTCTTCAGCAAACATTTCGGCTTTTTTCTGCTGAATAGCTTTGCCGGTAACTTCCAGTTTCACTTCTTCCAAAGGAATAATGCCCTTGTTTTTAATACCGCTTAATTTTGCAACTACGTGTTTATCGGGCATCGTAAAAATGCCAATATCTCCTTTGTTTGCTGTAAATGCCCATCTCACAAGTTCTTTTGCGCCATCTAATCCCGGAACCTGGTAATCACCTTCTTTAAGGTTCTCCAGAATACGAGGAACTAATTTTTCAGCAACCACTCCCTTATCAAAAAGGTCAGCGGTGTTGTTTTCGCCTGCAAACTGGTTTGCTTTCGCGAAAATTGCCTGATTGGTTTCATCGCTAGGAGCGATCAATTTAAATATCTGAGCAACTTTATAACTCTTGTGAGTTGACTTACTTACATCAAGCACTTCTATAATATGGTAACCGAACTGAGTTTCCACAACAGAAATATTTCCTTTTGTACCCATTAAACCTGCATCTTTAAACGGTTGAACAAACCCTTCGTTTTCATCGAACCAGCCATAATCACCGCCGTTTGTTTTGCTTCCACCATCATCACTGTAGTTTACAACAAGACTGTCGAAAGATACTTTGTTCTCTTTTAAAAGAACAAGAAGACTATCCGCTTGTTTTTTTGCTTGTGGCATGCTACGTTTTGGCTGTTGTTTCTCGTCATTTACTCCCACTAAAATGTGGCGAACTCTTGCACTGTCTGCTACATTATTTATAGCTTCTAATTTGTAAATCTTGAAATATGCTCCTTCGTTATAAGGTCCGTAAACGGTGCCCGGAGCAGCAGTGAAGACACTAGAGTCGCGGATGATCATGCTTTTTTTGTTAAAGTTCTGAATCATGATGTTCCCGTTTTCACTTTCCACAGCCATAAAAGAACTGTCGTCGCTCATAGATTTACCTTTGAACTCGTTTGCAACACGCTGAGCATCTAATTGAATAGCCTCAAGATCTTTTGGACTTGGCATTACATTAAAAGCCACGTACTCAATTTTGCGGGTTGATTCAGTGCTGGTGTATAAGTAAGAATGATCTTTGTAGTATTTCTGAATGTCAGAATCGCTCACTTTTACAGCAGTGTCACTCACAGAATCAAAACGCTTCATTACGTAAGAAATACTGATTCTGCTATCCTGTGAAGCATAATATTGTTTCGCTTCCGCTTTGGTTACATACATCCCTTTAGTAACAAGGCTTCTGAATTTTTCAAAATAACGCGAGTCTTTTACTTGCTCTTCCATGTTACGAACAGCGGTTTCGTTTTCGCCGGTAACATTTTGAACAGCTTGTTTCCATTTTGCAGGATCAAGTGTACCATCAGGACGAGAGAATTGTTCATTCACTCTGCCTGTATTCGGGTCAGTTAAATTTTGCACAATGGTTTGTACCGGATTTACGACAACAGCGTCATAAAGTTCGTCCTCGCCCACTGCAATGCCGATTTGACGGAATTGTGGTTTCATAACGAGCTCAATAACATATTGCTGCCATGTGGTTTCAATCGCCTGGGTTCTTGTAGCATCATCAACATCGCGACCCTGATTTCTTTGACGGTAATTGTTTAACTGCATTTCGTACCTGTTCACGAATTCGTTACGATCTATTTTTTTACCATTAATGGTTCCGGCATAAGCCAGGTCGTTGCCACCAAAAATGGAGGCGCCTGAGCCAAGGAGACTTTCTAAAATAAAGATCACGAGGGCAAGTCCAACTATACCTACTAATAATCCGGTTCTTCTTCTGATTTGTTCTAAAACACTTGTGTGTTCTTTTTTTCTTTCCTGATCAACTTGTTGCTGAACGTTGTTTTGCTTATCCATTATTTACTTTACAATTTTTTTAAGACTTGCAAAGATAATAGTTTACATCAAATGACAACACCTTATTATAAAATGTATTTGATTGAAAGTAAATAAAATAGCATCTTTTTTAGCTCCGTAACCCGTCGCCGATAAACTTGTGGCCAATCGGAAGGCATATTTTGGCAGCTAAACCGAAAAAATCGCTTTAAAGGCTACTCTGTGCCCGTTGCATTAAACTTTTCAAATTTTTCAACAGTCAATTTTCGCCTCTGGAATATTAAGTAATTTTAGAGCAGGCAATTCACATTTATTTGTTTTAGTCGGCGATAGAAAAAACGTAAATTGTAAATCCTTTAAAGCGTAATTAAAATACTATGTTCTTAATTTTTGATACCGAAACCACAGGTTTACCACGTAATTACAATGCTCCGGTATCTGATTCTGATAACTGGCCCAGAATGGTACAGCTTGCCTGGCAATTGCATGACGCGCAAGGAAATCTTTTGCAGCACGATTCGATTATTGTAAAACCGGAAGGGTATACAATACCGTTTGCGACTATTCAGATTCACGGCATTACCAACGAACGTGCCAACGAAGAGGGGCAGGATCTAAGGGCGACCTTACAAAAATTTGCTGATGCCGTTGCTCAAACGAGTTATTTATGCGGACACAACATAGAGTTTGACATTAATATTATTGGTGCAGAACTTTACCGGTGCGGTATTGAGAATGTACTCGAGAATAAGCCTTTTATTGATACCAAGAATGACCAGACTACCGATTATTGCGCTATTCCGGGAGGGAGGGGCGGAAAATTCAAGTGGCCGACTTTAACTGAATTACACCAAAAATTATTTAATAAAGGGTTTGATCAGGCCCACAACGCTGCTTTTGACGTCGAGGCTACTACACGCGTTTTTTTTGAGATCATAAAAAGAGGCATTACAAAAGTACGGGAGATAACTGCGGGCATGCTTCTCACCATAAATTATGTAGCCCCCGATTTTACTGAACTTATTAAGCACGAACACTATTGGAAAGATCGGAAGGCTTCCGAAGAGCGGGAGAGAGAAGAAGTAAAACGAAAAGAGGGTGCAGAAATACTTTCCACCTCGAATGCGGCAGCGGTTATCGGTATTTCTGATATTCGTTTTAGTCACTTGCATAACCACACGCAATTTTCGGTACTTCAATCTACAAGCGATGTTGTAAGCCTCGTGGGCAAAGCTATAGAGTTTGGTAGTCCCGGTGTTGCACTTACTGACCATGGTAATATGTATGGTGCCTTTTTGTTTTGGAAGGAAATAGACAGTCAGAATAAGAAAATAAAAGAGCACAATGCTGCTGTTGAGAAAGGTGAAATTGTTGGCGAAAAGAAAACCGAATTAAAATGCATTATTGGCTGCGAAGTAAATATTTGCGCCGACCATAAAGATAAAAGTAAGAAAGATAATGGATGCACCCAGGTACTGATAGCTAAGAACAGGAAGGGTTACGAGAACTTATGCCGGATCAGTTCCATTGGATTAATTGACGGCGCATATTATGTACCGAGGGTAGACAAGGAAGTTTTGATGAAGTACAAAGAAGGTCTCATCGTTACCACTGGGTCTTTAAATTCAGAAGTCCCATCCAGTATAATTAACCTGGGTGAACAGCAAGGAGAAGAAGCCTTTTTGTGGTTCAAAGAACAGTTTGGTGAAGATTTTTATGTAGAGATCAATCGCCAGTACCAGACGCGTGACGAGGAGTATGTGAACGAGGTTTTACTGAAGCTCGCAAAAAAACATGACGTAAATTATTTTGCTGCCAACAGCAATTATTACATTGATAAAAAAGGATCTTTTTCACGCGATATTTTAATTGGGGTGAAAGAAGGTCTGAATTTTGAAGACGATGTGGCCCTAAAGAATTTAAAAAATAATCCGAAAGTGGGTCGTTTGTTTTTTCCAAGTGACGAATTTTATTTTAAATCACCTGCTGAAATGGCATCTGTTTTCAGGGATATGCCTGAAGCTTTGGAGAACACAAATCTCATCGTTGATAAAATAGAACAGTTTAAATTAGGACGTGAAGTACTCCTTCCAAAATTTGAAATTGCACAAGCGTTTATTGATGGCAAATCTCAGGAAATCGACGATTCTTTTCATCGCATCGTTGCTCTAAAAGAAAAAGACTGGACTGAGAAAAATTTAAACGAAGCCGCTGTTGCCGACTTAAAAGCAGAAATGCGCGTGATTGCAGAACAATTCGTTTACATGACAGAGCTTACCTACATTGGGGCGGCAAAACGGTACCCTGATCTGACTCCCGAAATCAAAGAACGCATTGACTTTGAGTTGGCAACCATTGAAAGAATGGGATATCCCGGCTACTTTTTAATTGTTGCCGATTTTATTACCGAAGCAAGAAGACTCGGAGTTTCCGTTGGTCCAGGTCGTGGGTCTGCCGCGGGTTCTGCGATTGCTTATTGTTTGGGAATTACGAATGTAGATCCCATCAAATTCGATCTCCTCTTCGAAAGGTTTTTAAATCCAGATCGTATTTCCATGCCCGATATAGATATTGACTTTGACGATGAAGGGCGGGGATTGGTAATTGATTATGTAATTAATAAATACGGATCAAGCCAGGTAGCTCAAATTATTACTTATGGTACCATGGGCGGGAAATCCGCTATCAAAGATACAGCGCGTGTTTTAAATCTTCCTTTAGACGATGCGAACAGCCTGACCAAAATGTTTCCCGATAGCCTCGATGCCAAACTGCGCGCTTTGTTGAAGCCCGGTGGTATCGACCCTAAGTATCTTGGAAAGATTGAAGGAAAACGTGAGGTGATTGAGCAATCGAATAACTTCCGCAAATTGATGGATGAACCCGGCGATAAAGCGAAGGTTCTGAAACAAGCTTATGAACTGGAAGGCTGTCTGCGTAACACTGGCATCCATGCCTGCGGGGTAATTATCACACCCGGCGAAATGGTGAAGTATGTTCCAGTAACAAAAGGGAAGGACAGCGAAATGCTGGTGACGCAGTTTGATAACTCCGTTGCAGAAAGTGCAGGCCTGTTGAAAATGGACTTCCTTGGTTTACGCACACTTACTATTATTAAAGATGCGATTTCTTTTGTTAAGCAAACACAGGGAATCGAAATAGACATTGACGCCATTTCATTAGAAGATGAAAAAACATACGAACTTTTTCAGCGTGGAGAAACCAACGGAATCTTTCAGTATGAAAGTGTCGGAATGCAAAAGTCTCTTAAAGAATTAAAGCCCGATAGTTTTACGGATCTTATTGCGATGAATGCCTTGTATCGTCCAGGACCAATTGCTTACATTCCAAACTACATTAATCGTAAACATGGTCGCGAACCCATTACATACGACTTAGAGGGCATGGATGAATTCCTTCAGGAAACTTATGGGATCACTGTCTATCAGGAGCAGGTAATGCGTTTGAGTCAGAAGCTTGCGAATTTTACGAAGGGTGATGCCGACGTTCTGCGCAAGGCAATGGGGAAGAAAGATAAAAAAACGCTGGATAAATTAAAGCCCTTATTTATTGAGAACGCTACAAAGAATGGTCACGATGCAAAAGTACTAGAGAAAGTGTGGAAAGATTGGGAAGCTTTTGCGTCCTATGCCTTCAATAAATCTCACTCTACTTGTTATGCTTATGTAGCCTTTCAAACAGCTTTTTTAAAAGCACATTACCCTGCTGAATACATGGCTTCCACATTAAATCATGCAGGCGGCATTGAAGCCATTGCTTTCTTTATGGAAGAATGTAAACGTATGGGTATTCGTGTTTTAGGTCCGGATATTAACGAAGGGTTCTCCAAATTCATGGTGACTACCAACGGAGACATTCGCTTCGGAATGGCCAGTATTAAAGGAGTAGGGGAGAACACTGTAAAAAATATTATTGATCAAAGAAATGCAGATGGGAAATTTGTTTCTGTGTTTGATCTTGCAAAAAGATTAGACAGTAAGAGCATCAATAAAAAATCATTGGAAGGTTTGGCACTGGCTGGTGGCTTCGACAGCTTTGAAGGAACGCACCGCGCGATGTTTTTTGTACCAGACATTGCCGATGGATTAACGTTGACAGATAAAATGATCAGGTACAGTAATCAGATGAGCAATGGTGCCGATACTACGCAGGCCAGTTTGTTTGGTGGTGAAGATGAAATAGAGATTTCTGAACCGCAACTTCCTGCCAAGGTTGAACCGTGGAGTGCTCTCGAGCAATTGAGCAGGGAAAAGGAAGTGGTAGGATTTTTTATCAGTGGTCACCCTTTAGATCCGTATAAAGTAGTTATTTCGCACCGTTGCAATGCCAATTGCGCGCAATTAAAAGCAGGATTAGAGCCTTTTAAAAACCGCGAAGTTATTTTTGGTGGAATTGTTACAGGATTCGAAAACCGCACCAGTAAAACAGGTAACGCCTTCGGTAAATTAATTATTGAAGATTATAACGGAAGTGTAGAGATCATGTTATTTGGTAAAGATTTTATCGAATACAATAAATACATGGTGCAGGGATTATTCATTTTTGTGAAGGCCCGCGTGCAAGAACGTTACAATCAACCTGGAAGTCTGGAGATCAAATTAAGTAAAATTGAATTGCTCGATGAGGTGAAGAAAAACGCTTTTAACCTGATCAAACTAAAAATCAAATTGAATAACCTGAATGAGGACATGGTGGTAAAGCTGGAAAGCCTTATGAACCGTCACGAGGGAAAGAGCAGTGTTGAGTTTTATTTGGAAGATGAAGAACAGCACCAGAATATAAAGCTCTTCTCTAAGAAAAATAAGATCGCCATTGACAATGAATTTTTAGAGGAGCTTGAAAAATTCACGGAAGTGACTTACGATCTTAATTAATTGATTTAGGAAATGCGCTCTCTAATTTTCGCCATTCTTTTTGTAATCGGACTTGGAGTTTATATTTTATTCTACGTTTTGCCCTGGTTGGGAGAAAAGGCTGCGAACCTTATCCCCGTTGAAGCGGAGGTAATGTTGGCCGACAATATCAGCGAAGCGTACAACTGGCAAAACAATAAAAATGATTCTGCAAACTACTACATGCATCAGTTTGTAAACCAACTCGACCTCAACGATACCTATAAAATTAATGTGAGTGTAATTGAATCGAAAGAGATCAATGCTTTTGCTTTGCCGGGCGGAAAGATCTTTGTCTATTCAGGCATTCTTGATAAAATGAATTCGTACGAAGAGCTGGTGGCCTTGCTGGGACATGAAGTGACTCATATTACCAACCGTCACTCTTTAAAAAGTATTTGTCGGGGCGCCACTACAAGTCTCGTCATTGCCGGTTTGTTTGGCGATGTAGATGGAATTACCGCAGGAATTCTTAGCAAGGCAGATGAATTTAAACAACTTGATTATTCACGCGAGCTGGAGACTGAGGCCGATAACAATGGTTTGGCAATCATGCTCCAGAATAAGGTTGATCCTAAAGGCATGCTCGACCTTCTTAATCTTTTAAAAGAAGAGAGTGTAGAAACGCCGCAGTTTATGAAGTACCTGAGCACGCATCCCGACACGGATTCCAGGATTTCTAATGTTTCTTCGAACACTTCCGTTAGTACTGATTTTCCTGAAAATATAAAGTTGAAGAAACTTTTTGAAAAGCTAAAGCATTGTATTTGAATTGAAAATTCTTGTATTTCAAGAATCCCCTAAAAAAACGTATCTTTGCCCCTCAAATTTTAGGAAAAAATGATCTCAGTTAATGGCGTGACAGTAAGTTTTGGTGGGTACGACTTAT
>Ga0335394_10009687_pt1 | contig 10859 bp, 9 predicted proteins | sample MAT03_FD_205741 | JGI IMG/M metagenome (GOLD analysis project Ga0335394, IMG submission 205741) | Freshwater microbial communities from Lake Fryxell liftoff mats and glacier meltwater in Antarctica - MAT-03 (spades assembly) (version 2) ... | reverse complement strand
TTTGATGTATCACCTGCCACTGATCGATATCTGGATTCAGACCGGTTCGCTGGCCGCGACAGAATCACCCCGCTGGTCAGATTCGGCCAACAGTGAACTGCTGGGACTCTGGTTCTGCGGACCATTTAGTGGTGATTTTTTAGCACCGCTAAATAACCTGCCCGTGATGATCGTTTGGGTTGCGGGGTTGCTGGAGTTGACTCGGCAGTTTCGCGTATCGGGTTGGTGGCGTCATGTGATTGCTTTGGCGTCCATTGCCGTTTACACCACGGTGCATGAAACCGACGATGCTTCGAACGATTTGATGGTGGTGGCATTTTTCTTGTCTGGGTTGGTTTATGCGTTGCGGTATCAACGATCCGGTGCGGCCGCCGATCGCCTGCTATTTGGATTATCGCTGGGAGTTCTTGCAGGGACGAAATTTTTCGCCACCGAGTACGCATTGTTGCTGGGACTGATGTTTTTCTGGCTGGTGTGTTCATCGTATGGCTGGCGAAAGGCGGTTCAAAGCGGCGTGGTGAGCGTGGGAATTTCGCTGCTGGCGGGAGGGTATTGGTATCTCAGAAATTACGCGATGACCGGGCACGTGTTCTTTCCGAAGGGTTCGCCGTTGATGCAGGAACGAATCACGCATCCGGATCTGGCGAAAACCACGTTGGCATTCAACGGCGATGTTCGCGTTCCGGATCTGCTGCTGGACGCAGTCTGGCGACTGTGTGGCCCACTGCATTTCGCCGCCTTGCAGCTTCTGCCCACAATTCTGGTGGCTCTGATTTTTCTGGCCTGCCGACGGGGGCGGAATCACACCACGCAGCAGGATCAAACGTCTCGACAACACTGGCTGCTGCTGGCCGGATTGTTGGTATCGACGACCGTGATTGCGCTGTGTACTCCGATGCTGGTCGAAGATCAGCCTGGAACGTTGAATCACCTTCGCTGGGGCTACACACCGATCCGATATTCGCTGTGCCTTCTGACCATGCTGATGTTGGCTTCTGGCGCGCTGCTGGATCGCGTGGGTCGCCGTCTTCCGACACGTCTTTCTGTTGTGGTTGGCGGTTGTGTATTGGTGGCGGCGGCGTGTCAATTGCTGGTGCGGTTTTACAGCCGAACAGAACTGAATATCGATCTCGCGATCGCTGTCGGTGGCATGTTGTTCGTAGTTTGGCATCTGATGCTGGAAGCCTGCCGACGTTCTGACATTGCGAAGCGTGTGAGCGCTGCGGTGATCATCATTGGTATTCCGGCGTTGATTGTTGCATTAGCCGATCACTGGCATCGCGGACTCCCTAAACACTTTGCGGCGTTTTATAGTGCGGAGAGTTTACCCGATGAACTATCGCTGCCCGGCGAACGGATTCTGGTACTGGATGAACGTTCGTACGCTTTCTTTGGTTCAGCGCGGCAACATTATGTATTGCACGCCGCCAACTTTCGTGACATGTCACAGGTCCGAGATCTCGTCAGGCAGCATTCCATCAGTCTGATTGTGACGCGAATTGAAACGACGCCACAAAAGATCAGTCGCTATTATCCCGCATGGAACGAACTGGATGCAGCGAAAAATTTCCGGACAGTGGGCGAAGGTCGGGAGTTAAGGTTTTATCGTCCAGGTGCGACTGAATAAGGCAAACACTTACCCTTCCTGCAGCGCCTTCACGATATCCACGATTGCCTTTTTACCGTCGGCATAAAGCATCAGCGAATGATCCATTGCGAACAGGGGATTCGCGATGCCTGCAAACCCCGGGCTGAGGCTGCGTTTGATATTCACCACCGTGCGGGCTCGATCAACGTCGATGATCGGCATGCCAGCGATCGGACTATTGGGATCCGTGCGAGCCAACGGATTCACGACGTCATTGGCTCCCAGCACAATTGCAACATCAATCTGCTCCATGGAGGCATTCACTTCGTCCATTTCTTTGAGGCGTTCATAGGCAATATCCGCTTCTGCCAGCAACACATTCATGTGACCGGGCATACGACCAGCCACTGGATGAATTCCGAACTCAACTTCGATACCTTTCGAAAGCAATAGATTTGTCAGGTCACGAACTGCGTGCTGAGCTTGAGCAACTGCCATGCCGTAACCGGGAACTATGAGAACTCGCTGAGCTACTTCCAGCATCAACGCGACCTCTTCCGGAGACGTCGCTTTCACGTTAGCGTAGATATCATCGGCTGTTGTCGATTTCCCTTTCGCCTGCATCGTGCCAAACAGGACGGCCCACAAGGATCGATTCATCGCCGTACACATGATCCGAGTCAGAATAATTCCGGATGCGCCAACAAGTGAGCCTGCAATAATCAACAGAGTGTTGTTTAAAACAAAACCTGTTGCTGATGCAGCAATGCCCGAATACGAATTCAGCAACGCGATGACGACCGGCATGTCAGCTCCGCCGATGGAAATCACAAGTAACACCCCCAAAACCAACGCGAGCAGTACCATGCCCCAGAATGCAACTCCAGCCCATGCCGGTTCACAAACCATCAAGGCGCACAATCCAACACTGGCAGCTGCGAGTCCCAGATTAGCCAGTTTCTGCCACGGTGCGTTGAAGTCTTTGATGAACTTGAGTTCTTCAAGTTTTCCATATGCCACGAGGCTGCCAGTCAACGTCACGGCTCCGATCAATCCGGAAGCTCCAGTTGCGATCAGAACGTCCGCACCTTCAGTTCCGGCCGCGACACCTGCGGCGTGTCCTTTGCCAGCGAGATAAGCCCCCGCAACTAAGAATGATCCGGCACCGCCAAGGCCGTTGAAGACCGCGACTAACTGCGGCATCGACGTCATCTGAACCCGCTTCGCCATCACCGTACCGATGACAGAACCGATCGCGATGCCGATCAGAATGCCAGTCCAACCCAACACGTCTCGGTGCAGTAGAGTCGCGACCACCGCCAACAACATAGCCGCAGAACCAATCAAGTTCCCACGCACGGCAGTTCTGGGCTTCGTCATACCTTTAAGGCCGACGACGAACAAAACTGCAGAAATCAAATAACACAAATCAACAATTACCGTGTTCACGTGAGATGCTCTTTGCTACTGTGACTGCGATGTCCTGGACTGTGACTTCCTGGACTTGAACATGGACAACATACGATCGGTGACCACGAATCCGCCAACAACGTTGACGGTCGCCAGCACCAAAGCCGTCAAACCCAGCGTAGTCGCCAGCACTCCGCCGCCGTTATCACTTTCCAAAATGGCTCCGACCATCGTGATGCCCGAAATCGCGTTCGATCCGGACATCAGCGGCGTATGAAGCGTGGGCGGAATTTTGGCGATGATTTCTACGCCCACGAAAACTGCCAGCACGAAAATCGTGAGCATCAACATGAGTGTGCTGGTCCCTACGTCCACAGAAACAGCCTTGGCATGAATGACCTCAGCCGTTGGCAACGCATCACCCAGTAATGAGATGGCTTGAAAGAATGGATTCATATTAAGAAGACTCACTAAGCACCCAAGTAGAAGTTTCTTCGATTAACGGCACACCGAACAATCAAGGAAAAGAGAGTACATCAGCCTTTCCAGGTTGACTTATTTTTCTTCATGTCAGGCTGGAAAGCCTGACGTACGTTTCGGGAATACCCCTAAAGCCACGTTCTGGCGATCAACTGGAAACCAATGAATTCAGCAATTCACGAACACGGTCATTGACGACTTCGCCGTTTTGAGTCACCAAAGTCTCTCGGATAATCTCGTCCTTCATATCAATACTCAGCGATCCGGTTCTAATGATCGGCATTAAAAATGTTGTAATATTCTTACTGAACATTTCGCTGGAGTGAATCGGAATCGAACTCGCCAGATTCACTGGCCCGAGAACTTTAACACCGTTAATCTCAACGGTTTCGCCAGCGACTGTCACTTCACAATTGCCGCCTCTTTCCGCAGCAATATCTACAACGACCGATCCCGGTGCCATGGCTTCGACCATTTCCCGCGTCACCAGTACTGGTGCCTTCTTACCTGGGATTGCGGCCGTTGTAATTACGACGTCGCAGTCGGCAATGACTTTTTTCAATGCGTCACGCTGCTGACGGTAGAATTCGTTGCTCATCTGTTTTGCATAGCCACCCGCCGATTCTGTGTTGTCGGCTTTGACGTCCAGCACAACGAATTTACCACCAAGACTCTCGACCTGTTCTTTCACCGCCGGACGAATGTCGTATCCGAAAACCAAAGCGCCCATTCGTTTCGCCGATGCAATTGCCTGCAGACCTGCGACGCCCGCGCCAATCACAAGCACTCGCGCAGGCTTCAGCGTACCGGCAGCAGTCATCATCATCGGAAACATACGAGGTGATTCGATCGCGGCCAGCAGCACCGCCCGATATCCTGCAATCGTCGCCATCGACGATAGAATATCCATGCTTTGTGCTCGTGTGATGCGAGGCACAAGTTCCAACGAGAAAACAGTTGCCCCTGTCGCGGCAGCTTTGCTGATGGACTCTGGAGACCAAAGTGGCTCGCATCCCGCAATGAGAACCTGATTCTTGCGCAACAACGCGATGTCGGCATCCGAATACTCGCTGCACGCGCCGAGACTTCTCACCTGAAGAATGACATCAGCTCGCGCGAAGATCTCGGCTCGATTGGCCACAATCGTCGCACCTTTAGCGACGTATTGCTCGTCGGTAAAGCCGGCAGATTGTCCAGCGTTCGCCTGGATCAAAACTTCCGCGTCCGTTTTTTTCAGCCCGGGAATTGCCGCTGGGACTATTGCAACTCGGCGTTCATCAGGATCAGCTTCGCGAAGAACACCCAGAATCAGTGACTGTGTCATATCTGTCAACTACTCCCGTCAATCAGGAATTCGGTGGAACGCAGGTTATACGGCATCTTTTCAAATGACTCTACCGTGATCGGGGACGTATTTCTTCGCGTTCCCGATACCAGCGAAACCAAGGTTATTACTCAAAAAACCAAGGCGACTGGCAAACACTGTCTGCCAGCGAATGTGCTCTGGCCGCTGCAAGCAAGCCAGCGACAGAGTTGCCGGCATGCGGTACACTCCACTTCCACTCAGCCCGCAGGCGGTCGATTTAAACGTAACCCGATGCGTCAGCGAGGGATTTGAGACACAGAATGCAGGCCATTCCATCCCTCACTGACGTTTCGGGTCGCGAAAACTCATGAAATCGACAGCCGGCCCGAAAGGAATTTGCCCACAATGAATATGATTCGCTCAGACGCACCTGCCGTATGGGTTTTGATTTTTGATCGTCAGCCCGCAGACTGCGAATTTGATCGACTGGACCTCGAATCGACCTATTTTGAACAGTTCCTGCTTCAGGATGTGCGAAACGATATTGATGCAAACATTGTCTTCGGTGGCGAACCCGCTTTATTAAGACTTTCCAGGTCGCTGACAGAATTGGGACAAACCACAAGCCTGATAAAGATATCGACAGATTGTGATGACACATCGGCCATAGAAAACTCGGACGGCCACAGCATGGCGTTATCAATGCGCCGCTGTCACATTCCACTGCTTGCAGCTACAGAATTGAACGTTCGAAGTCTTGGTGAAGCCAAAATTGGTCCCAGTGAATCAGGAGGTTTTTCCCAGGCATTCTCAGCCAACCTGGTTTGGATCGAAGCACAAGTCGCATCTGCGAAACACCCGGCGACGGCAGCAAAACAGATTCTGAATTTCGTACTCGATCAACTGGAATGGAACGCCGAACGAGAACAGAAATGCCCCGTGCTGGTTGCGACATTTCGCAGAGGCGAGCACTTCATTGTGAGCGAACCGTTGAAATCCGGCGTTGCGGAAAACCCGATGCACGTGCCGCTGTGGATTCGCCCAAATGTGAACCATGCCTGTCGCGTCCAGACTTTAGCTGGTAGTTTTGACCTGCTGCCCACGATCGCAACGTTCCTTCGAAGCACAGCGGCCACTGAAGAAGTCAGTCCGCCCGATGTCCCTCAGATTTCAGACTTATCAGACCGGGAAGTCGTTTCAACGCCTTTATCCTCAGAACCCAAAAGTCTTGCATTTCTTTGCGGTGCGCCACAAGTCTGTTCGAATCGAGTCATTGAGTTGCGGGGTGACGGTTGGATAGCGGCGCGTACTGAGGGGTTCATGCTTGTCATTTCAGACGACACTCAACCCGCTAGCAGCAAAACCGAAAGCGACGGTGAAAGTTCCAAAGAACCATCCCGTCGCCTGTATGTTAAACCTGATGACAGATTCAACGTGAATGATGTGAGTCGTACTTACGCGACAGTTGTCGAAGATCTCTCCAGTGTCCTGCAGAACCTCGAAAGGCCAGTCTGCTGATGTCACGAAGTCGATATCGCTGTAATGTCTTGCCAATACACCGTTAGGGACTTGCTGGCGTTGCATTGTTGTCCAGAGTCGTCCCCAGCGTAATCGCAGCTGCACCAGCGACCAACGCTAATCCGCCAATGCCCGAACCACGCAAGCCGCCACGCATGCCGCCACCGCCACGTCTGAACATTTGACCACGAACAGCCTCTTCATCCAACACTACGGCCACATTTTCAATCGCTGCAGGCGGAGCCGTGTTTGTTCCCCAAAGACGCACTGCCTGATGCTTTGTGCCAACTTCGATGATGTGAGCCCCGTTGCGAAGGCCCTTAACAGCGAATTTGCCTTCTTCATTACTGACTGTTGTGGCAACGCTAGCCGCTTTGTGAAGGATATTGACCTTGACGCCAGAAACCGGTTGCCCCTCGATATTCAGCACAGTGCCCTGCAGTACGCCGCCATTTTGCAACACAACATCGGAGGAACGAATCTCTTCAGTAGCACCAATCTGTACAGGTTCTCCAGCCATCAACGGAGAGCCGACTGCAAGCAGACCTGTCAGCAAGAGACAGGTGCCATTTCGCATTGATGTTCTGATTGATTTGTAACGAAATTTGATATCCATCATCGTCAATTCTCGCTTGTGAAAGGGAGTGCGTTTTCCGTATCCCTTGATTCGGAAGAAACAGCCACCGGACCGCATTCGATCGACCTGCATTTTGGCCGTTACGCAACAAGGACTCAAACGTCTATGCTTTGTGCGTCATATGCCTGAAACTCGAGTCAGCCGCATCGTGTCAGTTTTTCTCTTTTCAACGTTAATTCCCCCTGTAGATTCTCAACAGAACTGCGTCTGCTATGATCGGGGGCGACGAAAGTGGACATTCCAGTTCCTCGGGCAGTTGTCGCGCAGGGTGGCGGCGAATGTGCCTTGGATCATTCAAGAAACAACTGACTTAGCAAAAGGTCGCCACGACTTCTGCTACTTACGGCAAAATGTGCCGGGGAAGATTCATGTCGGAAGAGAATCAAAACGACGTCTCTGCGGAGGCCGTTGACCTGCTGAGCAAAGCCTATGCGCAGCTCAAAGAACAAATTCGGAAAGTCATCGTTGGGCAGGACGATGTTATCGAACAGTTACTCATCGCTCTGTTCAGTCAGGGGCATGTGCTGCTGGAAGGCGTGCCGGGACTGGCAAAGACACTGATGGTAAGCACGCTGGCTCGCAGTCTGTCGATGAACTTCTCACGCATTCAGTTCACTCCCGACCTGATGCCGGCAGACATCACAGGCACAGACATTCTGCAGGAAAATCGCACGACCGGTGAGCGCGAGTTTCGCTTTATTCAGGGACCACTCTTTCACAACGTCGTTCTGGCGGATGAAATCAACCGCACGCCACCGAAGACTCAGGCCGCGTTGCTGGAAGCCATGCAGGAACGCCAGGTCACCGTCGGTCAGACGATCCACAAACTCAGCTCGCCGTTTTTTGTGCTGGCGACGCAGAACCCAATCGAACAGGAAGGCACGTACTCACTGCCCGAAGCGCAGCAGGACCGCTTTATGTTCAAAGTGTTCGTGAAGTATCCTTCGTTTGAAGAGGAACGTCAGATCGCCCGGCAGACGACATCGAACGCAAAGCCTGAAGTGAAAGCCGTGCTCACTGGCGAACAAGTTCTGGAAATTCAACGCACGGTTCGGCAGGTTCCCGTTTCGGATCATGTCATCAATTACACACTGGCACTGGTGCGACAAACTCGCGTGGGCGAGCCCGGCACCCCGAAGTGGATCAACGAATGGCTGGGCTGGGGCGCTGGTCCGCGAGCTGTCCAGAACCTTTTGCTGGGCGCGAAGACTCGCGCGTTGCTGAGCGGCCGGACGACGGTTTCGACCGACGATATCCAGAAGCTGGCGGCTCCTGTGCTGCGGCATCGAATCGTGCCGAATTTTACAGCCGAAAGTGAAGGCATCACGTCCGACAAAGTGATCGAACGACTCATCCAGGAAACTCCAGCCCGGGAAAGTGAACTCACAAGTGACCCAGCACTTGGAAAGATTTTTGCGGCCTGAAGAGATCGCGAGAATCGCGAGATTAGAGCTGCGGGCGCGTCGAGTCGTCGAGGGCTTCGTCTCGGGAATGCACCGCAGCCCCTACTTCGGACAGTCGCTGGAATTTCTGCAGCACCGTGAATACGTGGCCGGGGACGATCTGCGCCGTATCGACTGGAAGCTGTGGTCACGCTCCGACCGCTACTACCTGAAGCAGTACGAAGAGGACACCAACGTTCGCGTCATGCTGGTCGTCGATGGCAGCGAATCGATGCAGTTCGCCACCGGCGCGATGTCGAAATTTGATTACGCTCGCACGGTTGCAGCAGCGTTTGCGATGCTGGTGCTGAAGCAACATGATTCGGCAGGCGTGAGTGTCTTCGATTCCACAATTCGCAGTCAGATTCCGGCCAGTAGCCGCAACAATCACTTGCAGGCCATTCTGGCGGGGCTGGAAGTTCAAACGGCAGGCGGCAAGACGGACATTTTTGGCGTTCTTCGTCGCGTCAATGAATCGCTCGTTCGCCGTAGTATCGTTGTACTGATGTCCGACCTGTTCTGTTCTCGCGAAGAATTGTTCAAGGGACTCACCATGCTGCGGCAACGCGGTCATGAAGTGATCGTGTTCCATATCATGGACGACGAAGAACTCGACTTTAAGTATTCCGGCACTCTGCGCTTCGAAGGCCTGGAAGGGCTTGGCAATCTGACATGCGATCCCGCTGCACTTCGCGCGGGATACATGCAGGCGCTAGAAAAATTCCTCGACACAATTCGCCGCCGCTGCGCCGGAAGTGCCATCGACTACAAACTCATTCGCACCAGCGACAACCTTGATGCTGCCTTGGCGCATGTGTTGATGCAGCGGTCGAAGAGGAAGTAGCCAATTATGCTTGGCGCGGATCAGTCCTGGTGAAAAGACAGGCACAATTTTTCTTGAGAACACACTGAAAATGATTGCAGGGCAGGGCACGGCACCTTGAGAATTGCAGCATGACAATTGCGGCTGCTCAGGTCTGGAAAACAAGGCGATTGAATTACGTTTCGCCATGTTGTTACATTTTTTTGACCGGGCGAATTATTTTACATGTCAGCGGGAATTCAATGAGCGACATTACTCAGGTTCTGTCTCGTATTGAAAATGGAGATCAAACGGCGACCACCGAACTGCTTCCTTTAGTCTACGACGAGTTGCGAAAACTTGCTGGAATTCGGATGCAGCGTGAGTTAGCTGGCCAGACGCTGCAGGCGACGGCATTAGTACACGAAGCATATTTGCGAATTCTGGATTCGGCTCCAACGCAAAGCTGGAACAGTCGAGGCCATTTTTTTGGTGCAGCAGCGGAGGCGATGCGTCGGATTCTGGTGGAACGCGCTCGATCAAAGCAGAGTCTCAAGGGCGGCGGACAGAAAATGCGGCAGGAATTCATAGACATCGCCGGTCCTCCGGAACTGGACACCATCGACCTGATCGCTTTGGACGAGGCGCTGCAGAAGCTGACATTGAAAGATCCTCGCAAAGCAGAGCTCGTGAAGTTGCGATTCTTTGCCGGATTGACAATGCGTGACGCTGCGGAAATCCTTGGAATTTCCACTACAACCGCAGACAATGACTGGGCTTACGCGCGGTGCTGGCTGAAACTGGAGATGTCGCAGTAGCTTGCCTCGGCAAGGCGAGCGGCAGGACGTAAGTCCTCCGATTTCGATGCGGCGTGTGTGGCGGTGCGTGGAAGATGCGGCGATTTACGTCGTTCCGCTCGTCGGGGCATTTGGGACTCGACGTCCTCGTTCACAGAATCTTTCGGTAAAATCTGAATTTTCGTTGGGTACTTCGGAAGGCGATTTCGCACTATGGAACAGTCCCAGAACAAAGCAGACAATCTTGAGCATAAATCGTTGAACGGCGAGCCGGAGGCGTAGGTAAATTAGCAGAACACTGACGCCTTCGGCTTGCCGTTAAACGAAACAAATTATGTATGGGCGATTATGAACGACGGCGAAATCAACGAAGAGACAATCTTTGGGAACGCTCGGCTGATCGAAGATTCAGGCGAACGTGTTCGGTATCTGCGCGACGTGTGCGGGGCGGATGTTCAGTTGGAGAAACGAGTCCAGATGCTTTTGGAAGTGCATATCGCGGACACAGTTTTTTTGACATCGCCGGTGGAAACATCAGCGGCCATTGATGTGGTGTATGGTTCCGCCGAACAGGCGGGGTCGATCATCGGCGTGTATGAACTTGTCGAGCAGATCGGTTCCGGCGGCATGGGGCTTGTCTTTCGGGCTCAACAAACGACTCCCATCCGGCGTCAGGTCGCACTCAAAATCATCCGTCACGGAATGGATTCTCGCGATATCGTTGCGAGGTTCGAGGCCGAACGGCAGACACTGGCTCAATTGAATCATCCGGGGATTGCGAAGCTGCTGGATGCCGGAACCACAGACAACGGGCGACCGTTCTTCGTGATGGAACTGGCGGTCGGGCCTTCGATCACGGACTATTGCCGTCAGAATTCT
>Ga0335394_10009679_pt1 | contig 10862 bp, 9 predicted proteins | sample MAT03_FD_205741 | JGI IMG/M metagenome (GOLD analysis project Ga0335394, IMG submission 205741) | Freshwater microbial communities from Lake Fryxell liftoff mats and glacier meltwater in Antarctica - MAT-03 (spades assembly) (version 2) ... | reverse complement strand
GCACGATCGCGTTGCCGGCCAGCACCTCATGGGCCAGCCGTCGCCAGCCGGTGTCGCGGTTGATGCCCTTGGCAAGCAGCACACCGATGATGAGTGCCGGGAACTCCAGGAAGACCAGTAACACCGACATGAAGCCCTCGTAGGCAACGCCCTGACGGGTCAGGAACGACGCCCCCACCGCGAAGGTCACCACCGACACCGAGCCATAGTGCGCGGCGATCGATGCCGCGTCGGGTCGCGCCAGCTTGCCGAAACGCCGCAGGATCGGATAGGCCACCAGGGGTGTGCCTGCACTCATCAGCACCGTCACGACAATGGGAAGCATCAGCGAGCCCACCGAGGCGTTGGACAACTCGATGCCGCCCTTCAAGCCAATGGCGATGAGCAGGTAGGTGCTCAAGCTGTCGGACAGCCCGCCCGACAGCTTGAGCTCGGAACGCAACAGTCCGGCCACCATGCCGAGCACAAAGAAACCAACGACTGGATCGAGCGTCATGAGAGATCATCCGCGAAACCGGCGGCGGCCTCCGCGATCGCTTTACGCCGGATGCCGCGACGCGCAAGGTGGGGCCACACGCGGCGCGCCGCGTCGAGGATCATTGACAGAGCGGCCGACGACCGGACGAGACTCAGGTGTGAATGTAGCGCTTGAGCTGCTCGATGGTCATTTCGTGCTCGCTGATGATGTCGTCCACGATGTCGCGCATCGAGATCATGCCCAGCACCGTCTCGCCTGCCAGCACCGGCAGATGGCGAATCTTGTGCTGGCTCATCAACTCCATGCACTCGCGGGAGCGCGTTTGCGGGGCGACGACGACGACGTCGGTCGTCATGATCTCGGCAACCTTCACCTCTTTCGAGATGCGCCCCAAGAGGGCAACCTTGCGCGTGTAGTCGCGTTCCGAGACGATGCCCACGAGCTTGCCCTGCGCCATCACCATCAGCGCGCCGACGTCGTGCGTCGACAGCAGGTGCAGGACCTCGAACACCGTCGTCTCGGGTTCGGTGGTCCACACCGCGGATGGGCGACGCTTGAGCAGATCGGAGACGGGTTTCATGCGGACTCCACATTACAAGACCATACGACGGGGTCGATCAGGAACCGGCTCGCGACTGCGCCTGAGGAATACGACACCGACGTCGCTCCACAGGTGGAGGTTCGGGTCGTGGGCATGGTGTTCGGGTCGCACTGCAATGCCTGTCGTCGGGGTGTAGGTTCGCATCGCAATCGCTCCGTTCGACGACACGCACGTCGTTGCAGCAATCATTATAGGGCCGCCGGCGTTGCCCGACACGCGTCCCTGTCTAGGCGGGCTTCCTTGCGCCCTGCAGCCGCCGCACGATCTGCTGCACGGCATCGGTCTGCATTTCACGCAGCAGCCGTTGCTCCTGCAGGTCGCGCGCCAGCACCTGCGTTTCGTTGAACGTGTAGGAGCGGCGGATCACGATCTCGCCGGACGGCATCCAGTCGATGCCTTCCTTGTCGCGCAGACGGAACTGCACGCGCTTGATCAGCTGGTACTCGCGCACCGAACCGCCGGACGAAAGCGACAGCACTTCCTTGTCGTCGACGACGGACGGGATCTCGAGGATTACCTGCGCCGTGAGGGCCGAATCGGTCACCTTGGCCGCGCTGGCCGCGGCGATCGCGCGCGTGAGCTCCGTGGCGAACGGCGGCGCCACCGGCGCATTGACGAAAATCGAGTCGAACGGATACGTGGCCTCCCCGCGTGGGCGGAAGCCGCAGCCGGCCAGCGCGGCCGCAACCGCGGAGACCGTGCCGAGGCGCAGGAACCGGCGGCGTTGTTGCAACGGGGCGCTAGACGACGACATTGACGAGCCTTCCCGGCACCACGATCACCTTCTGCACCGCCGCGCCGTTGGCGTACTTTGCGACGTCGGCGCTGGCGCGCGCCGCCGCCTCGATCGCGTCCTTGTCGGCCGTGGCCGGCACCACCAGCCTGCCGCGCAGCTTGCCGTTGACCTGCAGCATCAGTTCGATCTCATCCTGCACCAGCGCGGCGTCGTCCACCTCGGGCCACGCGGCGTCGATCAGGTCGCCCATCGCGGCGTCGTAGCCCATTTCGTTCCACAGCACCCACGTGGTGTGCGGCGCGACCGGATAGAGCACGCGCAACAGAATACAAAGTCCCTCGCGCGTGAGAGCTGCCGTGCCCGCTTCGTTGGCGGGCAGCGCCTCGAGCGTGTTCAGCATCTTCATCGCGGCGGAGACGACCGTGTTGTACTGGATGCGTTCGTAGTCATAGTTGGCCTGCCGCAATGCAACATGCAATTCGCGGCGCGCCGCCTTGACCGCATCGGAATCCTCGCGATGATCGAAGTCGCCCTTGGCCGCTTTGATGAGATCGGCATGCGCCTGCCCAAACGTCCACAGGCGCTTCAAGAAGCGCGAGCCGCCTTCCACGCCGGTGTCCGACCACACGGCCGAGTCTTCCGGCGAACCGGCGAACATCACGTAGAGGCGCGCGGTGTCGGCACCGAAGCGATCGACCAGCGTCTGCGGGTCGACACCATTGCGCTCTGACTTGCCCATCTTGCCCACGCCGCCATATTCCACCGGCTGGCCGTCGGTCTTGTGCACGCCACCGATGATGTGGCCGGCGGCATCCAGCGTCACGTTCACTTCCTCGGGCGGGATGTGGTCGACGGCACTGTTGGCGTTGCGCCGGAAGTAGATGTGGTTGAGCAGCATGCCCTGCGTGAGCAACCGCGTGAACGGCTCGTCGACGCGCACGAGGCCCATGTCGCGCATCACCTTCGTCCAGAAGCGCGCGTAAAGCAGGTGGAGGATCGCGTGCTCGATGCCGCCGATGTACTGGTCCATCGGCATCCAGTAATCGTTGCGGCGGTCCACCATCATCGGCGCATCCGGACTCGTGTAGCGCATGTAGTACCACGACGAGTCGACGAAGGTGTCCATCGTGTCGGTCTCGCGCTTCGCGGGTTTGCCGCACCTGGGGCACGGCACGTCGGTAAAATCGGCGCGCTTGGCCAGCGGATTGCCGCTGCCATCCGGGATGCAGTCCTCTGGCAGTACCACGGGCAGGTCCGCTTCGGGTACGGGCATCGCACCGCAGTCGTCGCAATGGATGATCGGGATGGGGGTGCCCCAGTAGCGCTGCCGCGAGATGCCCCAGTCGCGCAACCGGTACGTGACCTTCTTGTCGCCGAGGCCCTTGGCCGCGAGATCGGCGGCCACGGCATCGATCGCGGCGGCGAAGTGCAGTTCATCGTACTTGCCCGAGAACACGCAGCGGCCGCGCGTCTTGTCGGCGTACCAGGGCTGCCACGCATCCGTGGAGAACGCCTCGTTCTCCACCGCGATGACCTGCTCGATGGGCAGGCCGTACTTCTTGGCGAACGCGAAGTCGCGCTCGTCGTGCGCGGGCACGCCCATTACCGCGCCGTCGCCGTAGCTCATCAGCACGTAGTTGCCGATCCATACCTCGACCGGGTTGCCGGTGATCGGATGGGCGACGAAAAGCCCCGTGCGCATGCCCTTCTTTTCCATCGTCGCCATGTCGGCTTCGATGACGGAACCGTGCTTGCATTCCTCGACGAAGGCGGCGATGGCCGTGTTGCCGGCCGCGGCGTGCGCGGCCAGCGGATGCTCGGCCGCCACAGCGCAGAACGTCACCCCCATGATCGTATCGGCGCGCGTGGTGAACACCCACAGCTTGCCGTCGCTGATGGCCTTGCCGTCGGCACCGAGGATCTCGTGCGGGAACGCGAAGCGCACGCCGACGCTCTTGCCGATCCAGTTGGCCTGCATCGTCTTCACGCGCTCGGGCCAGCCGGGCATCGCGTCGAGCGACGACAGCAATTCCTCCGCGTAATCGGTGATGCGGAGGTAATACATCGGGATCTCCCGCTTTTCCACCAGCGCCCCCGAGCGCCAGCCCCGGCCGTCGATCACCTGCTCATTGGCCAGCACTGTCTGGTCCGCCGGGTCCCAGTTGACCGTGCCGGTCTTGAGATACGCAATGCCTTTCTCGAGCATCTTCAGGAACAGCCACTGGTTCCACTTGTAGTACGACGCGTCGCAGCTCGCGAACTCGCGCGACCAGTCGATGGCCCAGCCCATCGCCTGGCATTGCGCTTTCATCGCGACGATGTTCTCGCGCGTCCACTTGGCGGGCGCCACGCCATTCTTCATCGCCGCGTTTTCGGCCGGCAGGCCGAACGCATCCCAGCCCATCGGCATCAGCGTGTTGTAGCCGCGCATCCGCAGGTACCGGTACATCATGTCGTTGATCGTGTAGTTGCGCACATGCCCCATGTGCAGCTTGCCCGACGGATATGGCAGCATCGACACGCAGTAGTACTTGGGCTTCTTCGAATCGTCAGGCGCGCGATAGACGTCGGCAGCCCGCCAGGCGTCCTGCGCGGTGGCTTCGATGGCGGTATGGTTGAACGGCTTCATGGGCGGGGCTGACATGGGTAAACCATCGGGGGAGCGAGCCGTCGATTATAGCGACGCAGCGTGCTTATCCCGGCAGCGATGGCGCCAGCAGCACCCACAGGCCCAGTCCGGCGAACAGGGCGGCGGCCGCGATGCGCACGGCGCGGAACGGGATCTTCTCGGCGGCCGCGCGCCCGATGAACACGGTCGGCACGTTCACCAAAAGCATGCCGAGCGTGGTCCCGACGACGACCGCCGCCAGGGACGGAAATTTCGCCGCCAGCATCACGGTGGCCACCTGCGTCTTGTCGCCCATCTCGGCCAAGAAAAACGCCACGACCGTCACGCCAAACACGCCCCAGCGCGAGGCGGGCGGCGCGTCGTCGTCATCGAGCTTGTCGGGTTTGAGCGCCCATGCCGCCACGGCGAAGAACGACAGCGCCAGCAGCCAGCGCAGGATATCAGCGGGAACCACGCCGCGCACCCAGTTGCCCACCCAGCCGGCGATCGCATGGTTGAACAGCGTGGCGACGAAGATCCCGGCGATGATCGGCCAGGGCTTGCCATAGCGTGCAGCAAGGACCAGCGCCAGCAACTGGGTCTTGTCGCCGAGCTCGCCGACGGCGACGACGGCGGTGGAGACGAGCAGGGCTTCGAGCATCGGGGAGGCCGCGACCCGCATCGCGGTGCACTATGCTATTGTCATAGTCCGGTGGTTGCGCGTTCGGTACAGTCGGGGAAAGACGATAATTATAGCGTTGGCCGGGAACCACTTCCGGCCGATGCCGCCCAAAGGGCGTAGGTTCGAACGGTCCCGACACCGCCACATTCCATGCTGCGATTGTTTCATCTGGCCTTCTTGCTGTTACTGCTCGCCACGGGCGGGCCGGGGGTCGTCCACGCCGCGCCCGTCAAGACGGCACAAGTCGAGGCCGAGCTGGTCTCCGAAAAGACCGCATTCGTGCCCGGCCAGCCCACCACGGTGGCGCTGCGCCTCAAGATGGCGGACGGCTGGCATACCTACTGGCAGAACCCGGGAGATTCCGGCCTGCCCACGACCATTACCTGGACGCTGCCGCCGGACATGGCGGTAGGCCCCATCCAGTGGCCCGCGCCTCACGCGCTGCCGGTCGGACCGCTGGTCAATTTCGGCTACGAAGGCGAGGTCCTGCTGCCAATCGAGATGCAGGTGCCGGCCGACGCCGTGCCCGGGACCACCCGCACGCTCAACGCCAAGGCCGAATGGCTGGTCTGCCGCGAGACGTGCATCCCGGAAGAGGCTGTGCTGCAACTGGTGCTGCCGGTGGCCGAGCGCGCCGACGTGTACCCGCAATGGGGCAGCGCCATCGCCGCCACGCGCGCCGCATTGCCCGTGCCCGCCAAGGGCTGGTTGTTCGAAGCCAAGGGCGAGGGCAACAAAGTCATTGTCACCGCCACGGCGCCCGCTGGCGCACCGGCGCCTGGCAACGTCCACTTCTTTCCGTTCCAGGAAGGCCGCATCGAGCCCGCCGGCAAGCAAACCTTTGTCCGCGACGCCAACGGTACCTTTGTACTCACGCTGCCGGTGGCCTACCAGCTGGCGGCGGACTTCAAGCGCGTGTCGGGCGTGCTGACCGCCAGCAAGGGCCTGGCCGTCGGCGACGGCCTGATCGCCGCCACGACCATCGACGTTCCGCTGACGGGCGCCGTCGTCGCCGGCCCGAAGCCGGTGGACGCGTCCGTAGCGGCCGCCACGTTCGCCGCGCCGAAACCCGCGGCCGAAAGCCTGTCGCTGTGGCTCGCCATCGTGTTCGCGTTCGTCGGCGGCGTGGTGCTGAACCTCATGCCTTGCGTGTTCCCGGTGCTCTCCCTCAAGGTGCTGTCGCTGTCCACGCCGGGGCACGAAGACGTCAGGCGGCTGCGGATGGAGGGCCTCGCCTTCGGCGCGGGCGTGGTGGTCACCTTCGTCGCGCTCGCGGGCCTGCTGCTGGCGTTCCGCGCGGCGGGCGAACAAGTGGGCTGGGGCTTCCAGTTGCAGTCGCCGGCGGTGGTCAGCGCGCTGGCCCTCCTCTTCTTCGTGCTGGCACTCAACCTGTCAGGCGCCTTCGAATTCACGTTGCTGGTCCCATCGTCGGCCGCCGGCTGGAATGCCCGCAATCCCTATGTGAACGCCGCGCTGTCGGGCGTGCTGGCTGTCGTGATCGCCTCGCCGTGCACGGCGCCGTTCATGGGCGCGGCCATGGGCTTCGCGCTGGCGCAGCCTGCAGCGCTGACGCTGATGGTGTTCGTGGCGCTGGGGCTCGGCATGGCCATGCCCTTCGTGCTGCTCACCTGGTTCCCCGGCTGGCGGCGCATGCTGCCGAAGCCGGGCGCGTGGATGGAACGGATGAAGCAGTTCCTGGCCTTCCCGCTCTACGCCACGGTGGCGTGGCTGGTGTGGGTGCTGGGCGCGCAGGTGGACAACGACGCCGTCGTGCGGCTGCTGGTCACACTGGTCGTGCTGGCGTTTGCGCTGTGGGCGTGGCGCGCGTATCGCGGCGGCGGTGGCCGGGCGTGGAGCGCGGCGGGCATTGCGGGCTTCGTGGCGGCCGTCTACGTGGTGTCCCCGCTGTTCGGGCCGACCACCGACAAGGACCTGCCCACGCCACAGGCGCGCACCACCATTGGAGCCATCGACCTATGGCAGCCGTACACCCCGGCCAAGCTTGACGAACTGACGGCGGCCGGCAAGCCGGTGTTCGTCGATTTCACCGCGGCGTGGTGCGTCACGTGCCAGGTAAACAAGCGGTTGGTGCTGAACGACGCCGGCATCAAGGACGAGTTCGCGCGCCGTGGCGTGCAACTGGTGCGCGCCGACTGGACGCGCCGCGATCCCGCCATCACGCGGGCGCTGGCAGGTTTCGGGCGCCAGGGCGTGCCGGTCTACGTTCTGTACAGGCCGGGGAAGGAACCGATGCTGTTGCCCGAGGTCCTTCAGAAGCAGACAGTGCTCGATGCGTTGGCTACACTGTAGCCTTCGTCGCGCCGGTCGCTGCCGGCCCCTTCATGCGCAGGAGAACATCATGAAATTTGCTGCCACGCTTCGTGCGTTGCCGCTGGTACTGGCCCTCGCCGCGATGGGTGCGGCGGCCGCCCCCGGCGGACTCGCGCCGGACTTCACCGGCACCGACACCTCGGGCAAAGCGGTGCGCCTGTCCGACTACAAGGGCAAGTTCGTGGTCCTCGAATGGACCAACCCGGAGTGTCCGTTCGTGCGCAAGCACTATGACAGCCAGAACATGCAGGGGCTCCAGAAGGAATTCGGCGCCAAGGATGTCGTATGGCTGGCGATCAATTCCACCAACAAGTCGAGCAGTGAATTCAAGACCGGCGCGCAGATGGATGCATGGTTGAAGACGAATGGCGCGGCGCCGAAGGCCACGTTGATCGATGCATCGAGCGAAACCGGTCGCGCCTATTCCGCCAAGACCACGCCGCATATGTTCGTCGTCGACCCGTCTGGCAAAATCGTCTATGGCGGCGCCATCGACGACAAGCGCTCGGCCAACCCGGCGGACACCAAGACGGCCAACAATTACGTGCGCGCCGCGCTGAACGAATCGATGGCCGGCAAGCCCGTCACCGTGGCCAGCACGACGCCGTACGGGTGCAGCGTCAAGTACTGATTTCCTGAGTGCAAAAATGGGGTCCGGCGCGATCGATCCTCGCGCCGGACCCCATTTCTTAAAAAAGGGGCCACGGTCGAATTATCGGCAGCATGATCTCGCGGCCGCCATGGGCCTAACAAGGCGATAAATCGACCCTGGCCCCTTTATTACTGGCCCCTTGATTACATGACCCTCGAAACCTGGCTCGCGTTTTTCGCCGCCTGCTGGGTCATCAGCCTGTCGCCCGGTGCCGGTGCCATCTCGTGCATGGCGGCGGGCCTGCGCTTCGGGCTGCGCCGCGCGATGTGGAACATCGTCGGGCTGATCATCGGCATCATGTTCGTGCTGCTGGTCGTGGCCGTTGGTCTCGGCGCGTTGCTCGCCACGTCCACGGTGGCCTTCCTCGTCGTCAAATGGCTGGGGGTCGCCTATCTCGTGTGGCTGGGCGTGCAGCAGTGGCGCGCGCCGGCCATCGCGATCGATGCGGACGCAGCAGCCACCGGCATGGCGGGCTCGCGTAAGCAACTCGTGTTGCGCGGCTTCCTCGTCAACGCGACGAATCCCAAGGGCATCGTGTTCATGCTGGCCGTGCTGCCGCAGTTCATCGACCCGGCGCGGCCACAACTCGTTCAATACCTGATCTGTGGCGCCACGCTCACCCTGACCGACCTGGTGGTGATGACGGGCTACACCGGCCTCGCCGCGCGCGTGCTGCGGCTGCTGCGCACGCCGGGGCAGATCCGCGCGATGAACCGCACGTTCGGCGGCCTGCTGATGGGCATGGGCGCGCTGCTGGCCACGTTCAAGCGTGCCGCCTGACGCCACATCGGCTACGCGCGCAGCAGTCCCAGCGCGCTCATCGCCGCGCGCGCTCCCTCCACGCCGACGACGCGGCGCGTGACCATGCCCAATTGCGCGGCGGCGGCCACGTTGATCGCGTTGTCGTCGACGAACAGCACGCGCGATGCCGGCGTGCCCATCGCTTCAAGCACGTGCTCGAAGTAGTCGGCGTCGGGCTTCAACCGCCCCACGTGGTGCGACGGAAAATTGTGATGGAACGACTGGTCCAGCGTCCACACGTTCGTGAAGCGCGCCCAGTGCAGTTCATTGGTGTTCGACACGCTGGCCAGCCGGTAATGCGGCGACAGTTCGGCCAGCAAATCCTTGGCGCCCGGAAACAGCGCGCGCGGCCAGCCGTCGAAGGCCTGCAGGAATTCCGCGGGTGGTACCGGCAGGCCGAACTCGCCGACCAGGCGTTGCGAGAATTCCTCGGTGCCGATGCGCCCGGTCTCGAAGGCGCGGACGGCCTCGGAGCTGAGCCAACGCCGCCACAATTCGTCGGTGCTGCCGAGGTCCTTCGACCATTCGAGCATCTTCTCGACACCTGCAAGCTCGACCAGCACGCCGCCCAGGTCGAAGAGGATCACGTCGAGTTCGGGGTTGGTGTCGGTCATGGCATCAGTGCAGTGCGAGGGTGAGTCCGATGGGGACGAAGATGACCGACATCACGTTGCCGATCAGCACGATGGAGGCGACCTTGGCGGGCTCCTGCCGGAACTGCTCGGCCACCATGAAGTTCAGCACCGCGGGCGGCAGGCAGCCGAACAGGATCAGCAAGCCCTGCTGCTGGAGCGTCAATCCGAGCAGCGGCGACAGCAACGCCGCCATCGCGATGCCTGTCAGCGGGCAGACGAGGCCGCCGATCACGCCCAGGCGCCAGTCGTCCCAGCGCACTTCGTAGAGTCGCACGCCAAGGGATAGCAGCATCATCGGGATCAGTGCATCCCCCACCATCTTGATGCTGGTGCTGGCCCAGTCGGGCATCGGCGGATGCACCAGCGCAAACGCGAAACCGAGGAACGTCGACCATACCATCGGGTTGCGCGTCAGGCTGCCGAAGCGCGCCTTGTGGTCGATCATCCACGTGCCGAGGGTGAAGTGCAGCAGGTTGGAAATGGTGAAGAGCGCGACCATCGCGGAGAACCCAGCCTGGCCGAAGGCCAGCACCGCCAGCGGCAGGCCCATGTTGCCGCAGTTGTTGAACATCATCGGCGGCACGAAGGTGCGCGGGTCGGCGTGCAGCAGCCGCGCGAAGGGCCACGCGATGAGGCCCGAACCCAGCACGACGCCGACGCTGGCGAGCATCAGCGGCAGGTTCTCGCCGACATCGAAGTCCTTGCTGGCCAGCGCGGAGAAGATCAGCGCCGGGGCCAGGATCGTCATGCTGATGCGGTTGACGATCGTCATGTCCGGCTTCACGCGCCGCGCGTAGAAGTAGCCCACCAGCACGACCAGGAGCACCGGCAGGATGATGCCGAGGATGCGCTCAAGCATGGCGCAGTCTCACGTCAAGCCGCACGCGCGGCTATCAATCGAATAGTCTTTACCTTCGCGCTGCGCGCTTCGGTGTTCGCACTTGGGGCGGCCCGGCGCGCTCACAGGACTTTACCTTCGCGCTGCGCGCTCCGGTGTTCGCACTTGGGGCGGCCCGGCGCGCTCACAGGACTTTACCTTCGCGCTGCGCGCTCCGGTGTTCGCACTTGGGGCGGCCCGGCGCGCTCACAGGATGTACCGCGCGAGGTTGTCGTTGCCGGCGATGTTGGCCAGCGTCGCGTCGACGAAGGCCGCATCGATAACTACATGCTCGCCGGTGCGTCGGGCGGCATGGAACGACAGGTCGTCGAGCAGTCTCTCCATCACCGTGTAGAGCCGGCGCGCGCCGATGTTCTCCTGCTTCTCGTTGACGGCGAACGCGATTTCCGCGAGGCGCCGGACGCCTTCGGGGGTGAACTCGAGGTGCACCTGCTCGGTGG
>Ga0335394_10009675_pt1 | contig 10864 bp, 7 predicted proteins | sample MAT03_FD_205741 | JGI IMG/M metagenome (GOLD analysis project Ga0335394, IMG submission 205741) | Freshwater microbial communities from Lake Fryxell liftoff mats and glacier meltwater in Antarctica - MAT-03 (spades assembly) (version 2) ... | reverse complement strand
TTACCAGATAAAAGCATTCTAACAAACCGCCGTATACCTGACCGGTGCGTACGGTGGTGTGAGAGGACAGATAGCGATTACCGTTATGTAATCGTTTTCTTCATACTCGAAGGGTGTGTTAAACGAAAGGATATTGAAAATGCAAAATCAAAGGTAGAATATTTTTTAATCTTCAATTTTTTTTAAGTTATGTGTTAATTGTAAAACCCAACAGTACGATCGTTGCATAATTTAGAAGTTATTTTAGATTGTTATTTTTTTTCGTAACTTTGAACTACCTCCCCATATGAAAATTGCAGTACTCGACATAGAGACCACCGGGCTTAATCCTATCGAGAATAGAATTACGGAGATTGGGATTGTTTTTATTGAAAATTATGTCGTTACCGGGTCTTTTGAAATATTAATCAACCCCGAAACCAGGATTCCGGGTAAGATAAAGCAGCTTACCGGAATTGATGATGAAACTGTTGCCTCGAGTCCGGTTTTTGGAGATGTTGCTGAGCAAAGTAATGATATCACGAAGGATTATGTTCTGGTTGGGCATCATGTTCATTTCGATTATTCGTTTTTAAAGCAGGAAATGAAAAATGCCGGGTACAGCTTTTCGCGAAAAACGCTTTGTACTTCGGAACTGGCTAAATATTTATTGAGTCGGTTGAATTCTTATTCACTCTCATCACTTTGCAAGCATTACAAAATTCAAAACCGAAGGCCTCATCGTGCTCTTCCCGATGCCGAAGCTACAGCACAATTGTTTTTAGCACTAAGCACCGAGAAAGGAGTGGAGTTTATTAATCAACTCCTGCTTCCTTCTAAAAAATCGCTGAATGTTCCCACTCATCTTCGTGAAACGGTTTACAAAGAGTTGCCTGTCACTCCCGGAGTCTATTATTTTATGGATAGAAGAGGTAAGCCCGTTTACATTGGTAAAGCAATTAACCTCCGTAACAGGGTTCTTTCTCATTTTAGAGGTGAGGGCAACAGTATTGGAATTTTGGCTCTCGGACAACAAATCCGAAACATTCATTTTCAGGAAACCGGCAATGAATTATTGGCAACACTTCTCGAAGATCATGAAATCAGACATTATTGGCCAAAGTTAAACCGTGCTCAAAAAAAGAATACTGTTAGGTTTGGTGTGGTTGTTTACACCGATCAACATGGGAGGTGGCGAATTAATATTGCGAAGTCGGGAAAACTACACTGCTTTACTGTTTACTTTCATCAATATCATCTGGCTGTTGAGTATGTGAAGAATTTGATGAACAAATACCAACTCTGTGGTTCCCTTTGTGGAATGGTAAATGGACCGGAGGTGGCGACTGAAATCCATCAGCAAAACTTTTCAAAATTGATTCAGGATATTAAGAGTAACAAACAGGTGGAGATTTATTTTGCCGAAGGCAGGAAGAAGGGAGAGAAGGGATTTGTTTGGGTAGAAAACAGCTTGTATAAAGGTTTTGGATTTGTAGATGATGTTTCTGAAATAAGTTTAGACCTGCTTGCTGATAAACTTATCTTACGAATGAGTAGCGTGACTTCAGAGGCTATCATTAAAAAACTTCGTGACTCTGACAATCCTTCGCTAGTGCTCACAAAATAAAAAGTCCCAACGCATGTCGGGACTTAAATTTTCAAATCTTAATTAGGTATTGTAATTTTCAAGGTTCAAATAGCAATAGCTTAATAAATGCTAATTTGATGACACAATTTTAGAGTTCTATTATGAACAAATGATGAATTTTTGTAGATGTTTGAAAATTAGTTGGTTACTCCCTAATCTTATTCAACATTTTCAATGTCCTTTTAGCTCTGGAGAGAAATGCTGCTGTGGCAAATGGCAATTGTGAATCAATCACCAGCTTCAATTCATGCCTGAGTCCCGGCTCTTTTTGGGTTATATTATTGAGTGTTGTAAGTGCATAACATTTGACAGCGATGGAACCCGCCGGATCACTTAGTAATTTGAAACACAAATCAACACTTATCCCGATATGTTTTTCCGGTATGGTGATGGTCTCCAGTATTTTTGTTCCATTGCGAATTACAGCATCATGCAAATCGGAACGATGCAAGTGCGAAATTAATTTCTTGAGATAAGGAAAAATAATTTCAGGTTTTTCAGAAACTGCATTGGATAAAACCCATGCAGCTCTTTGTGCAAGCTTTTGATCGATTCCAAAATAAATTTCTGTCAGACTTTTAAATGCAGTTTCTGATTTGATAACATATCTGCCAATAAATTCAGCTTGTTTCTTACTATGCTCGTGCAAAAGTGCTTCTTTGATATTCATGAATCAAATCATTTGGGTTCATCATCAATCAAATTGATGATCCTTTCTTTTGCCGGTGGAAAGAAAAAATCGAGTGGATAAGTAAAAAAATAAGCTTTTAAAAGATTCATCAATTTCCATGTTTGCCTGAACCGAACCTGGCGAGCTTTTATTGCTGTAAAAATTGCCAATCCAAAACTGACTACAAAATTAGCTAGTCCTATAGCTACAATCGAAAGCAAGGTAACCACAATTACATCGCTATTGATTTGCTCGCTAAAACCTTCTAATCCCAATCCAAAGCTACCAGTCACAAATGTAACATGTCGCACGTCAAGTGGAAGTCCTAAAATATAACCGATGAATGGTGTTAAAGCCAATAGAAAACCGAGAATGAAATTTCCGGCAAGGCTTCCCAAATTATTTTCAAAATAGCCGGCAATTTTTTGGCGCTTTGGCAACGAAACCCATTTGAGAGCGGGATGGTTCACAATTCGTTCCGGGAATTTATTGAATACAGTTTTGTTATCAAAATACCCGGAAATTAATCCCGACATAAATAGGAGTACTCCGGCAATTGAAGCGTACCAAATCGAGAGTGAATAAACAGGGTTCAATTCACTAATTAGAGTAGTCGCTTTTTCGGGATCGGCTATATGTTCACCTGCAATAAAAAAATACAGCCAACTCAGCAACCAAACGGTAGGAAAAACCATGAGTAAATTGCCGGCGAAAGAGACAAATTGCGTGCGTGAAATTTTTACTATTAACTGCGCCAAGTTGGAGATGCCGATGTTGTCTTGCGTGTGCCCCTCTAAGGCCCCTGCCAGTTTGGAGGCGGTCATTGCAGGTTGTTTAGTTGCCAGCATAAACCCACACATGTGAATCACTATAAATCCGACTCCATAATTCATGCCCGACATAATTGCATTTAAAAGAGGAGGGAGGTGCTGGTAGTAAAGAAACACTTTGAAACAAACCAGGAAGGCTACAATAAATCCACCTCCGAGCGAGTATTTAAAAATCTTAAAATATTCTTTCCTGTCGTTGCTAATGTAATGCTCACCGGTTTTTGCAGCATGTTCCGAAACCTGGTAAGCAAGTAATCCAATATTTTCGGAAATGTGGATGGTAAGGTTGGTTTTGGTTGATTGGTGATTTACCAGTTCTTTAAACAGCTTAATAATAGCGCGTTCTTGAACAGCATCTCTTTCATGCAGTATTTTCAGCAACGAACGAATTCTACTCACATGTTGATCGAGACGCTGTGTGACATAGGTTAAACCCATGCTGGCGCCAATCGTATTTTTGTTTATTCGCACATAAAGAATTTTCTGAACACATCTTTCAAGTGTATTTAGAATATATCGGTATTCTGTCACTTCACCGGATGGTAAAATCCGGTTACCTTTAATTTGTTCTATGTAATCAGTAATTTCTTTATTTTGCTGAAAAAAGGGAGAGTCGAGGTCGTTGATGCCCGGAACTTTTGCGATCAGCACAGGATCGAGACCTAACACTACAATGCGGTGGGAGAGTATCAGAATAGAATTCAGAAATTCGTTCAATTCTTTTCCATCGGGAAATACCTTTATGGAAAGTTCGATTTCTTTTACCAGCTCCATCCATAATTGATCGTGCACTTCCACAACCCATTTGTGATCCCACGATTTGTGAAACAATGTGGTAAGCACATCGCCCATATCTGTAAAATTACGCAAAGGCGGTAAAATGGAATGCTTTACTTTTTGTGAAAGATCACTAAAAAAACCTCCGGTTGAAAATATTCCCGATTGAGTAAATAACGACAACGAGGAGGTATTCGCAAACAAACTACTTACATGATTTTTGAGCGCCTCTTTGCATTGACTATCTGTCCGCAACAAGGTTATCAAATCCCGAATCCTATCAGAAGCAAAGCGTGTCGATTCCAAACGCCCCGGACGAATGTTGTCGATAATAGAACTAAGAACTTTGAGGCTATCCGCCTGTTGGTTTAGAATAAGAGGTCGAAAATCCATAAAGGCGATGAGGAGAGCTGCGAATTTAGGCAAATGTTAATTGATATTTGTGTCAATAAATTAAACTTCAATAAGGAATGCACAAACATTTTTAAAATTTTATCAACATTTATTTTAAAATTCGAAAATTAGCATTACTATTGCGAATCCGTTTTAAAATCCATTTAAAGCCTACCCCCCTAAGGCGATATTTGATGGATCGGGTTTGGTATTGCTACATCTAACCAAATAATAAGTCATGAACCCGAGCCACACTTATACATTACAAAGCGGTTCTAATTCCACGAGTTTTCCTATAACTGTTTCCATAGATGATGGTGGCTGTACCACATCACTCAATACTACGGTTCAAATTTATCCAAGTCCGGTATTTTCCGTTTTGTCAACAAATACAAGTGTTTGTCCGGATGATGGAACCCAATCTATTTTCCTTTCGGTTGTCAGCCAACAAAATCAAAGTTATTCTTATTCGTGGTCTGGTGGAGTTCCAACAATAGATCCTAGTGTTCAGGAAGCAAATTATTCTGGCACCTACACTGTGACTGTTACAAACTCAACAAATGGATGTATTTCATCAGGCTCAATCCAATTACAGGGCTGCGGAAGTGGGCCTGGAGGATGCGCTACCGGTGGGTATAATCCAAGCTTTGATCCAATTGTTTTTAATTCTCCTGATTGCGGAAGCATTTCCATATTAAATGGCAACGTAGGTTCAGCGGGATATTTCTTTTGGGATTTTGGTGATGGCATTACTAACGACAATACATTTCCTGATATAAATCATGTTTATACGGTAGCAGGTATTTATAATGTTTGCCTTAACGCATGGGATAATTCAGGAAGCCCTAACTTTTGTGATCGGTATTGTGAACTTGTAGAAGTTCCACTTTATGCCGATTTTAATTACAATCTGGAATGTGGTTCAGCAACACAATATAATGTTCATTTTCACGATTTGTCAACCGTGTTGCCATTTATTCAAGGAAATCCTAACGCAATTAATAATTGGTCATACAGTATAAAAGGCCCATCTCCTTCAAATAATATTCAAACAATAACAGGACAAAACCCAACACAGGCTTTATCACCGGGAGTTTATGAAATAACTTTAGTGATAACCGATAATCATCCCAACTCGTGTCAAAAAGTTATCTCAAACATCAATATTCCCGCACCTCCAGATCCTACATTTGACATTTCGTTGCCTATCAGCCCTAACACCGGTTTTTGTCAAGAGCAATCTGTGGTTCATTTTAACGCTCCCAATCCAACAGGTTATTTCAGTCTTCTATGGAACTTTAATGATCCTGATGCCCTTCAAAATGAATCGGAATATTTCCAGATTTATAACTCTCTGTTCCCCTTAACAGCCCAAACCGATCGAGTTTTTGATAACTCGGGAAATCATAATGTTCAGCTGACCGTTGCCGATATTTATGGTTGTACTTACTCATTAATTAAATCAGTTACCATTGGAACGAATAATCTTAGCGGTATTCTTAGTCCATTAAATCAAAAAGTTTGCCCAGGTCAACCAGCAATTATCACCTACAACAATTCAAACGGACCCTACACGAATTTACTCTGGTCAAACAATGCAACTTCAAATCCATCCATTTCGGTAACAACTGTCGGGCAGTACAATGTAACTGTAACCAATACTGCAACAGGTTGTACATTTCAGCCATTTCTATTCGCTGATGTTGGAAATTATAACACACCTCAACCGGTAATTTTCGGGGAGTTGAACTATTGTTTACACGAACCAATAGTTTTAAGTGGTGACATAGGTAACTTTGCTTATTCCTGGAATATTGGGACCTTGACACAACTAGTTCCAGACTTGAATTCAGCTAATATTAATATTGATGCTCCCACAATAGCTGGAACTTATCCAATTTCGCTTACAATAAATGATATGAATGGTTGCTCACTTGTAACAACTGTGAATGTGGTGGTTGTGGATTTGCCTCCTAACCCTGTAATCGTAACCAATCCCACACCGCCATTATGTGAAGGCCAGTTTTATGATTTGGATGTGAGCGCTTCTAATCCCGGAAATATATATCAGGTTAACTGGAGTACGGGAGCATCCACAAACAATATTTCGGTCATAAATGCCAACACCTATCAGGCTACATTTACTAACGCTGCAGGCTGTTCATCTTCAGCTTCCGTTTCAGTACATGAACTGCCTAATTTGGACTGGGTGGTGTTTGGTTGTTTTGATTATTGTACTACTGATGAAATTAACATACCTGGTGGAGGAGATGATTACTCATCCTGGAATTGGGTTGTTGAAGATATTAATGGAATATATTATACCATGTCGGGCAGCGGACCGGTTTCAGACCTGGCGCTAGGAATGCTACCTGCCGGTGTTTATACCATTACGCTGAAAGTCGAAGATCAATTAACGGGATGCAGCATTGTCAGTGAACCCATAACACTTACGGTTAGAACCTGCCCTTGCCAGATAATTGAAGGAGTATCCGACAAGATAACCTGTTTGGGAGTCGATGCCAATAATATTTATCACTACTCGTTTGCCTTTGACGTTCATTTTAATACTTTTCCTTTAACAGGAAGTATTACAATCACATCCGCAACCTATGGATTGGGAATAGCTGTTTTGTCAAACCCTGTGATTACCACAAATCCTCATCCTATATCCGGTGTAATCACATTTGATCCAAGCTATCACGTTACTTCCTTTTGTGTGGTATTAACATATACCGATCCATTGGATCCGCAGAATAGTTGTACTTTCCCTTATTGCTTCCGATTGCCCGAGTGTAGGGATCTTGAACCGTGTGAATATGCGATGACCAATGTGGAGATTGTTTGTAATGGAACTGATCTAGCCGGAAATTCCATTTATAATTTAACCTACACAATAAATCCACCCCCACCTTTAATGAATGCCATATTCAGTAGCGCTAACGGAACGCTATCAAGTTTTCCTGCTTCAGTTAATGGACCAGGCCCTTATTCAGGAACATTTATTGATACCCAACCGGTTGACACTAAAGTATGTATTCAGGTAAATTATTACAACGATGATCCTTTATGTTTCTCATTCGCTTGTTTTCCATTACCTCATTGCCAGGGTGATCCTGATAAAAATAATAGTACCATCAGCAATATCAATTCTCAAATCAGTATATTAGCCTTAAACCCAAACCCGGCTTCGGATGATGTTGTAATAACCTACGCACTGAAAAATTCAGCAGCAGGAAAAGTCACTATTGTGGATACCAAAGGCAAAAATGTAATTGGAATAAATGTCGGAAGCCATGGAGAATTTCGACAAAATACCAATTCCTTCCAGCCTGGAATTTACTTTGTTATATTGGAGAGTGCAAATCAGGAACGAATCGTTAAAAAACTCGTGATCATCAAAAATTAATTCATTCACTTCAGGTGTTATCTGAGATAAGATAACATCTGAACTAAAAACTTATACCATGAAATCATTCCTTATTATTATATTATTCTTGTTTTCAATCACTACCACTCATAGTCAAACGTGGCAATGGGGCGCTCAATTTGGTGGGCTTTCTACGGGGCCTAATAATGCAAACCCCGACGAATCCATCCGTGACGTGATAATAGACAATCAAGGTAATGTTTATTTCTGCGGTACAGTGAGACAGCCTTCCACGGCCAATGGGAATGTTATTGCTACTTATGGGGCTTACGACATCGTAGTTGGAAAGATGAATTGTCATGGTGATTTGGTGTGGTTAAAAACCGCTGGAGGTTTTTTTAATGACTTTGCAAACACTATTTATCAGGACAACGCTGGTAATTTATATTTGTCGGGACACATTGATGCAACTAGTAACAATCCCTGTAATTTATTTGGTATGATGGTAGTTGATAATACTCAAGACCTTTTTTTAACCAAAATGGATACTGCAGGAAATGTTCTATGGAGTAAAGTAGCAGGTGCGGGGTTTCAAGAATTAGGAACTGATGCATTTCATCTTAAGGGAGGAATAAATAATACTATTGATATGCTTTTTCGGGTAACCATCGATGGTGAATTATTCCCGGGCGACTCGGTAACGCGTGGCTGGTGGTTGGCCACACTAGATACTTCGGGGGCTATTCTTTCCAAGTTTCAGTTTACCCCCTATTTAAATCCGTTCCCGGTTTTTGATTTTGCAAACGGACCGAATGGGGATCGGTATTACATAGCTACCTTTGGCCAGGGATGGGATTCCGCTTCAATAGGAGGTCAAATGATTTACCGAATTAATCCAGGAGGAGACGACCTTGTTTTTTTTAAGTTTAACAGCGCAAATAATCTGGAGTGGCTACATCAAATTGGTGATACTACTTTTCGGTACATTGAGGGAAATAAAATCATGGTTTCATCAAATGACGAAGTATATATCGGAGGTAGTATTTTCAATGGATATGTATTTGGTAACGATACGATGTTTAACACGATAGGAGGATCAAATATGAATTTTCCTTTTCTTGCAAAATACAATAACCAGGGAGTAGCACAATGGGGTATCAACATGAGTTCTACCTTTTCTTGCGAAATGTCAGGTGGTATGACAGAACTACCCAACGGAAATATTGCGTTTAGTGGCTATTTCATAAATACAGGACAAATAGATACCTTCCATGTTGTCGGGTCAGGACAAGAAATATTTATTGGAGAAATTACACCTAGCAGAAGTTTGTTGTCAGTCACCACTTTTCCTTCTGGTTTAAGAGATTATCCACAAGCACTTACCAGTGATTCTGCAGGCAATATTTACTTAGGTGGTGCTTTTTCAGATACATTTACCATGAATGGAATCAGTTATACTTATGAAGGTGGAAAAACAGATGGTTTTGTAGCCAAGTACGGATATATTTGCACTACAGGAATAGATGAAATTTTATCAAACGCAACATCAGTTGCTATATTTCCAAATCCGGCCAGAGATTTAATTAACATCCGAACATCTTTAGAAGAGCAAGTAACCGTTATACTCATCAATACACTTGGAGAGCGCGTTTATGAAAAGAACATTTCTGCTAACGAATCACAACAAATAACTCTTAATGTTCAGAAGTTACCACCGGGAATTTATTTTGTACAATTGCAAACTAAGAAGGGAATGATTTCAGGGAAATTTGTGAAAGTTGAATGAGGATTAATGTGACAGTAATTTGATAGCATTTAAATTTCTTTTATTTCTGCATATTTGTTCTTTTTTAACACAAATCACAATTATAATTTTCTATGACCAAATTAGACTTATTATGAGATTATATAATTAGTACTGTAACTGTAACCATTGGAATTGTGAAGAGCTTTTCTTCGGTACCCCTTTCTAAAATCAAAAATCGCCCGGAAAAATACTCCAGGCGATTTTTCAACAGTGCATCGGTTATTTCTTGCTTCCCACAATCATCATTTCGTTTACCTCGACTTCGGTATTGTATCGTTTGATACCATTCTTATCGGTGTAATTATTGTTGATGAGTTTGCCTTCCACAACCACTTCCGTACCTTTATGGAGATATTTTTCCATATACTCAGCCGTTTTGCCCCATGCCACCAGATTGTGCCACATGGTTTCGGTGACTTTCTCACCACTGCTGTTCTTGTACGATTCATTGGTTGCCAGCGAAACTTTCGCAAGTTTGCGGCCTCCATCGATCTCCTTAATCTCGGGATCCATACCCAAGTTGCCAATTAATGTGACTTTGTTTTTTAGTCCATTCATGATTTTGAAGTTTTTAAATAAAAAAATGTTTAACTTTGTCTTGAAAAATTGCTTTGTACTCCGGTAGCCAATCATTTTGTAAAGCCTTTTAAAAATTTAACAATGCAAACATCACACATTTTTTAACACCCAACGGATTGAACCGTTTATAAACGTTTAAAAACGGATAATGAAACAGATCCTACCTGCAGCAGGCAGGTGAGAATGATGGCCTTTACTAGCCACCACACGCCACTAACCATAACCCGCAACACTAACTTTTTACTTTATACTTTTAACTCTTTTCACATGCAAAAAAACTGTATCAACTGTCAGGAAAAATTAACAGGCCGCTCCGACAAAAAATTCTGTAACGAGGCCTGTAAAAACGAATTCAACAACAAAGCTTCGGCGATCCGAAATAGGGCAGCAGGAACAGGCCTTTACGCTTCAATTAGTAAAAACAGGGAAGTACTGGCAGGCTTATATGCTAATGGTATTCGCGAAATTAACGCTCGTGATTTGGAGTGCTTTGGATTCAATTTTAAATCGATCACCGGAGTAGAGGTGCCGGGAGATGGTAACCTTAAACTGGTGTGTAATGAATTTAATCTGGTACCTCAGGGCACTAAATTCAAAATAGTAAAGCCTTAAATCAGAATCAAAAAAGTTGAATTGGTGGAAGGTCTGTTTAACACGGAGACACGACGGATCTGATTGTGTTTGGTGGAGGGTCTGTTTAACACGGAGACACGGAGGCACGGAGGTCACAGAGGGATTTTAATTGAAGTGAAATGTTAATTATCATTAATAACTCTCTGTGTTTACCTGTGCCTCCATGTTTTTTTCGCCA
>Ga0335394_10009674_pt1 | contig 10866 bp, 7 predicted proteins | sample MAT03_FD_205741 | JGI IMG/M metagenome (GOLD analysis project Ga0335394, IMG submission 205741) | Freshwater microbial communities from Lake Fryxell liftoff mats and glacier meltwater in Antarctica - MAT-03 (spades assembly) (version 2) ... | reverse complement strand
AGCTCCATGCTTGAGCAACGCATCCAGCAGCAGTTTTTCGACGGCGCAGACCTGCAATATCGGTGCGCCGAAACGCTGGCGCGGCCACTGGCTGAAGCTGCCCAGGCGTTGCACAGCACCATCGTTTCAGGGGGCAAGGTGCTGGTGGCAGGCAGTGGTGCAGGCCAGGCCTTGTCTGGGTACCTGGCGCGGTTGTTCAACACCCGCTTTGAGCGCCACCGCCCGCCGCTGGCTGCGTTGGCGTTGACAGAGCAGCCCGCGCAACAAGTGCTGGCACTGGGCCTGCCAGGCGATGTGCTGCTGTACATCGACGACGGCGAGGGACACAGCTCGCGGGTGATCACGGCTGCGCAGGGTAAAGACATGACGGTGGTGGTATTGGCCGGCCGCGGCGCCTCGACCTTCGACGAATTGCTGGCCGAAACCGATGTGCTGGTGGCAGTGCCGCACGACCGCAATGCCCGCATCGCCGAGATGCATCTGCTGATGCTGCATTGTTTGTGCGATGCTGTGGACTTTGAATTGATGGGAGACCCCGCCTGATGAGCATGTCCGTATTCCAACGCCCCGCAGCCACGCTGAGCCTGCGCCTGGCACTGACGACCGCCTTGCTGAGCACCTCTGTGGTGGGCTTGAGCGCCTGCGCGCCCTTGTTGTTGGGCGGCGCCGTGGTGGGCGGCGCCATGGTGGCCACCGACCGCCGCACCACCGGCATCCAGCTTGAAGATGAATCGATCGAGCTCAAAGCTCAGGCCCGGGTGCGTGGCTTGGCCACATTGGGCAGCATCAGCGTGACGAGCTACAACCGCGTGCTGTTGTTGACTGGCGAGGTGCCGGCCCAAGCCGATCGTGCCCGCGTGGCAGACGTGGTGGCTGGAGTGGAGAACGTGCGCAGCGTGGTCAACGAGCTGGCCGTCACCGACAACAGCAGATTGGGCGAGCGCTCCAGAGACGTCTGGCTGGCAACCAAGGTCAAGGCCTCGATGGTCGACGCCAAAGACTTGCAGGCCAACGCCTACAAGGTCGTGGTGGACCGCGGCGTCGTGTACCTGATGGGCCGCGTCAGCGAACGCGAAGCGGCTCGCGGCACTGAAGTCGCGCGCGCCATTCCTGGCGTACAACGGGTGGTGCGTGTGTTCGAGATCTTGAGCGAAGAAGACCTGGCGCGAATCGGCCGGGCCACAGCTACGGCCGGTGCCGGCGCGGATACCACGCCCAAGCCCTGACCCGCGCAGCTTCAGGCGGCGCTGAAGAAGCAAGCTGACGAAGCCGGGCGCCAGAGGGCGCAAGGGAACGCCAGGCCACCCCCCAAGTTTCCCATTCCCCCTTTAGGGGCCTGGCGCGCAGCGACAGGTTTGGGGGCACCTCTGAGGAAACGCCGGGCCGCCCCAAGTTTCCTCATTCCCCCTCGGGGGGCCTGGCGCGCAGCGACAGGTTTGGGGGCACTATTCTTCCTGTCGCAAACGCTGAATCAGGCTGGAGGTATCCCATCTCTGGCCGCCCATCGCCTGCACCTCGGCATAAAACTGGTCGACCAGCGCGGTCACTGGCAGTTGCGCGCCATTGCGACGCGCTTCGTCCAGCACCAGGCCCAGATCCTTGCGCATCCAGTCCACAGCAAAGCCGAACTCGAATTCGCCTTTGAGCATCGTGCTGCCCCGGTTGTCCATCTGCCAGCTCTGGGCTGCGCCTTTGCTGATCACGTCCAGCACCAGCGGCATGTCCAGGCCAGCGCGCTGCCCAAAAGCCAGGGCTTCAGCCAAGCCTTGCACCAACCCGGCGATCGCCACCTGGTTGACCATCTTGGCCATCTGGCCAGCGCCACTGCCACCGATGCGCGTCACCGCCCGCCCAAAATGGGTTGCCACTGGCTGCATGCGCGCAAAGGGCTCGGCGTCGCCCCCGCACATCACCGTCAACTTGCCGTTGACCGCACCAGCCTGGCCGCCGGAGACCGGCGCGTCGATGAAATGCAAGCCCAAAGCCCTGGCTTGCTGGTGCAGATCTCGCGCCACTGCTGCAGATGCGGTGGTGTGGTCGACAAACACCGCATCAGCAGCCATGCCGGCAAAGGCACCCTGCGGCCCCAGACAGACGGCTCGCAAATCGTCGTCGTTGCCGACGCAGGCAAAAACGAAAGCGGCGCCGGCGGCAGCTTCACGGGGCGTGGGTGCGCTGTGCCCGCCATATTCAGCCACCCAGGCGCTGGCCTTGGATGCCGTGCGGTTGTAGACCATGACCGGGTGCCCGGCGCGGGCCAGGTGGCCAGCCATCGGGTACCCCATGACGCCCAGACCAAGAAATGCGACCTTGGAAGCAGCAGCGCTGGCTGCAGTTTGTTGTGTACTCATGGACCGTATCGTGCCACGGCTCCGGCTGTCTGCGCACAGACGGCCTGGCAGCCAGGCGCCTCGGGCCGCTCGCCCCGGTTTTCTCGAAGAGGTGTCATGCGGGCGGCCAAATGGCGTTCAAATAACCCCAAGGCAACGCTGAACAAGTCCCTCGCGGCGCCCGCATCCCTGCTTTGGGCGGTCGGCGGTGTTGCAAATCCTCGCCATAGTCCAGGCTATGTCTGCGGTTTGCGCCTTGCATCCCATCCCAAACCAGGGCGCGGACACGCGCGGGAACTTGTTCAGCGTCGCCCTAACCGCCTTGCAGCTTGCGCAGGCGGCTGCGTGCGTCGGCAGCCTGGCTGAACTCGGGCGCCTGCCGCAAGGCTTCACGAAAGGCCGCAGCGGCCTCTTCGCTGCGCCCCAAATCCGTCAGCACCATGCCCACCATGTACTGCGTCTCGGCAGCGCTGAGCTTGTCCGGCTTGGACAGGTCTTGCAGAGACTTCAAAGCCAACACGCTCTCGCCACGCCGGTGTCGCACCCAGGCCAGAGTGCGTTGCAGCCGCAGGTCTTGAGGCGCCAGTGACACGGCTTTTTGCGCCCAGGCCAGGCCCTTGTCGGGCACATCCTGGCGTTGTGAAGCCAGCCAGGCGGCATTGTTGAGGGCCAGCGCATGCGTGGGGTCGAGCTGCAGCGCGGCACGGTAGGACTGGAAGGCAGCATCCAGCTGGTTGAGCTGGTGCTGTGCCAAACCCATGCCTACCTGCGCCTCCACCACCTTGGGGTGCGCCTTGGCCACCTGCATGAATTCGGTCAGCGCCTCCTGCGCCCGGCCCATGCTCAAAAGCAACTCGCCCTTGTCGATGCGCACAGAGAAAGAGCTGCCCGGCGCGGACAGGGCGCGGTCGAGCATCTGGAGCGCCTGCTCAGTCTGACCGCGCAGCACAAGCGCCTTGGCGTGGCCGCTCATGGGCAGCGCGTTGCCCGGGGACAGCCGCTCGGATTCAGTGAAGCGGGCGATCGCATCGACGCCCCTGCCTTGTTTGAGATAGACCATCCCCAGCGCGTACTGTGCGCCTGCCATGCCGGGGTCCAAAGCCAGAGCCTCCTGGTACAACTCGGCCGCTTTGAGCAGGTCTTGGCGGACGTTGAACTGGAAGTCTGCCAGATCGACTTTCAACGCGGGCCATTGGGGATCGACCTCGATGGCACTGCGCCAGTACTTCTCTGCCTTGTCGTATTCTGCGTGCGCATAGTGCCAGTGAGCCAGCGCGCGCAATGTGGGCGGGTCCTTGGGTTTGAGCTGAACGGCCTTTTGCAACCAGACCTGTGCCGCTTTGGCGTCGCCCTGCACCCGGGCACTCTCAGCGAGCGCCAGCAGCGGCGCCGTGGAGGCCTTGTCGGCTTGCGCAGCTTGTTTGAAGAAGGCATCCGCAGCCTTGAAGTCGCGCTTGTGCAGCGCCTGGAAGCCCTTGCTCAAGGCTTGCTGAGCTGGGGAAGCCGCATCGGCACGCGATGTCTCGATGGGCAGCGTCAGGCCGCCGGACTTGAGCACCGGGGCGGCGTAAAGACCGTTCAGGCTGCACGCGCACAAGAGCGCCAGCCAGATCTGGCGCTGACGCCAGAAGAGGCGTTTCAGTTGTTTATTCAGGAACATGAGGTTCAGCATAAGCGCTCAGCCGCGCCAAAGCAAAAGCCCCGGCGCGTAATGCCGCCGGGGCGATGAGGGCTTGTGCCCCGAGCGAGACTGCAACCAGGTATCGGTCAGATGGGTCAGGCCAGCGACGGCCTGCACCCGACAAGACCGCTTGCCAAATCAGACGCCGAATCAGACGCCCTTGCTGCGACGCAACCGGCTCCAGCCAAGACCTGCCAAGGCCAGGCCAACCAGTGCCAAGCTGCCGGGCTCAGGGACGCCAGGCGGCGGTGGGGGAGGTGGGGGAGGTGGAGGAACCAACACGCCACCAGCCGAACTGCCAAAGCCGAAGATGAAGGTGTCAGGCGTGCCCAGGAGTGGATCACAGGCGGCTGCGCCAACCGAGCCTGAGAAGCAGCTGCCGTAGGAATACAACGCGATATCCACCGTGGAACCGTCACCGTCGACCAGACTTCTGGCCAAGTCGGCCGTCGCTTTGTCAGGCGCGACGCCGTAGTAGGTGGCGAAAGTGCGCGTTGCGCCGTCGAGCAAGCCCTCGAACTCGAAGTCAAACAGAGCGCCGTGGTCATCGTTGATGTTCACGAAGTTCTGGTCCTTCAGGCCGAACGAATCAAAAACGAAGGGATTGCCGGGATTGAAGCCGTTGTTGTCCGACCGGTACAGATTGCTGCCGTTGGACAAACCCAATGCAGCAGGCACACCTTGTATCGACACCGACTCGCTTGCCGGGGTCGGAATGTCCCAGTCCATGACCCGCCTGTAGACCAGATCACCACTGATCAACGCAGCACCCGTCAGGTTGGTGATGCTGACCAGCACTTCGTACAAATAGGGGGTGCCGGCAATCGGGTGGTAGTCGTGCGTCACGCGCAGGATGGGGGCGCCGGCTGCATTCAGCACGTTGACCACCGATACGGCAGTGGTGGCTGTTGAGCTGAAACTCACCAGCGACAGGTTCTGAACCCCGCCCACGTCGTTGTTGGACTGGCCAAACTGGCCCGTGCTGCGAAGCCCCACACCCCAGCCTTCGCACTCGCAGCCGGGCGATGTGGAGTCGGAGTTGGTACGTACCGAACGCAGCCCGACGACGGTGGTGCCATCGCCCGTGGAAGGCGTACCGCCACCCACGTTGAGGGCGCCGAACTGTTCGACGCCCAATTGCACTTGGCTGTTCTGGATGATGGCTTGGGCGCTGACGCCACTGGCAGCAAGGGCCAGTAAGCCTGCGACCAACCATGAAGGATTCCTCAGTTTCATCGACTCTCTCCTGTTGTTACAAGTCCTGATGTCTGATGGAGCGACAAACAGGTCCATGCAAGATCAGAAGCAGAATCCGTGCCTATTTGGCTTCACGGCCCAAAAACCTTTTTTATTCAAGGACTTGGCAGAAGGAGGCAGCCACCCGACGCAAGTCGGGTGTCAAACATCTCGACACATGCTTCACCCTTGCGGCGCCCAGCCCAGGGCAGCCTGACTCAAAGCACCTGCATGTGCTCGGTACCGGCCGACAAGTCCTGGTTGCGCGAGCGCTGGCTGTTGAGCTTGATCTGCAGCCGCAGGTCGTTGACCGAGTCGGCGTTGCGCAGCGCCTCTTCGTAGCTGACAGAACGCTGCTCATACAACTCGAACAACGCCTGGTCAAAGGTCTGCATGCCTTGCTCGCGCGAGCGCTTCATCAGCTCTTTGATCTCGCTCACCTCGCCTTTGAAGATCAGGTCGCTGATCAGCGGCGTGTTGAGCAAAATCTCGACCGCTGCGACGCGGCCGCGGCCTTGCTCGCGCGGCAGCAAGCGCTGGCTGACCAGGGCGCGCAGGTTCAGCGACAAATCCATCAGCAACTGTTGACGCCGCTCTTCAGGGAAGAAATTGATGATGCGGTCGAGCGCCTGGTTGGCGCTGTTGGCGTGCAGCGTGGCCAGGCACAGGTGGCCGGTTTCTGCAAAGGCCACCGCGTGCTCCATCGTCTCGCGGTCGCGGATCTCGCCCATCAGGATCACGTCGGGGGCCTGGCGCAGGGTGTTTTTCAGCGCCGCCTCCCAACTGTCGGTGTCGATGCCCAACTCGCGCTGCGTGACGATGCAGTTCTTGTGCGGGTGCACGAACTCCACCGGGTCTTCGATGGTGATGATGTGGCCGAAGGAGTTTTCATTGCGGTGGTCGACGATGGCCGCCAGCGAGGTGCTTTTGCCAGAGCCGGTGGCGCCGACAAAGATCACCAGCCCACGTTTGGTCATCGACACTTCTTTGAGCACCACCGGCAGCTTCAGGCCCTCGATGGTGGGCAGGGTGGCCGGGATCGTCCTGAACACCAGGCCCATCTGGCCTTGCTGCACAAAGGCGTTGACGCGAAAGCGCCCGATGCCCTGCGGCGAGATCGCAAAGTTGCACTCTTTGGTGCGCTCGAACTCGGCCCCCTGCTTGTCGTTCATCACCGCTCGCGTCAGCGCCAGCGTGTGCTGCCCGGTCAGCGGCTGCGGGCTGACTTTGGTGACCTTGCCGTCCACCTTGATGGCTGGCGGAAAGTCTGCAGTCAGGAACAGGTCTGAGCCGTTGCGGCTGATCATCAGCCGCAGCAAGTCGTTGACGAATTTGGATGCCTGGTCGCGTTCCATGTGTTGTGCTGAGAAGTTAGCCGGGGAAGTTTTCTGGGATCTTGGCCTTGGCGCGCGCCTCGGCCGGCGAAATCAGGTTGCGGCGCACCAGATCAGACAGGTTCTGGTCGAGCGTCTGCATGCCCAGATTCTGGCCGGTCTGGATGCTGGAATACATCTGCGCAATCTTGTTCTCGCGGATCAGGTTCTTGATCGCACTGGTGCCCAGCATGATCTCGTGCGCTGCTGCGCGTCCGCTGCCGTCCTTGAGCTTGCACAGGGTCTGCGAGATCACCGCCACCAGTGACTCGGAGAGCATCGAGCGCACCATTTCCTTCTCAGCCGCCGGGAACACATCCACCACGCGGTCGACGGTCTTGGCGGCACTGCTGGTGTGCAAAGTGCCAAACACCATGTGGCCGGTTTCAGCGGCGGTCAGCGCCAGGCGGATGGTTTCCAGGTCACGCAACTCGCCCACCAATATCGCGTCGGGGTCTTCGCGCAGCGCCGATCGCAGGGCGTTGTTGAAGCTCAGCGTGTGTGGCCCCACCTCGCGCTGGTTGATCAGGCACTTTTTGCTTTCATGCACGAACTCGATCGGGTCTTCGACCGTCAGCACGTGGCCGTACTCGTGCTCGTTCAGGTGGTTGACCATCGCCGCCAGCGTGGTGCTCTTGCCCGAGCCGGTGGGCCCGGTCACCAGCACCAGGCCGCGCGGCTTGAGCGCCAGCTCGGCAAAGACCTTGGGGGTGCCGAGCTGCTCCAGCGTCAGGATCTTGCTGGGGATGGTGCGAAACACTGCACCCGCACCACGGTTTTGGTTGAAGGCGTTGACCCGAAAGCGCGCCAGGCCCTGGATCTCGAACGAAAAATCGCACTCCAGCGTATCTTCGTAATGCTTGCGCTGGGCATCGTTCATGATGTCGTACACCATGTCGTGCACGGCCTTGTGGTCCAGCGCTTCGACGTTGATGCGGCGCACGTCGCCGTGCACGCGGATCATCGGCGGCAGGCCGGCAGACAAGTGCAGGTCCGAAGCCTTGTTTTTGACCGAAAAGGCCAGCAGTTGGGTCACGTCCATTGCCATGGGATTACGCTGGGCGGTTGAGTGCCCTACAGAATGCAGCGCCCGACAATGACGCCAAATATGTCTGAAAGCATTATGAACAGCATGAAAAGCCGGCTGCAAGTCGTAAAAGGGCGCATTCTTGCCGCTTGTTCGCAGGCTGGGCGCAGCGCAGACGGGGTTGAACTGCTGGCGGTCAGCAAAACTTTTGGCGCCGAAACGGTGCGACAAGCCTTTGCCGCCGGCCAGCGGGCCTTTGGCGAGAACTACGTGCAGGAGGCGCTTGACAAGATCGCAGCACTGGCCGATCTGCGCGCTGAAATTCAGTGGCACATGATCGGCCCGCTGCAAAGCAACAAGACCCGCGGGGTCGCCGAGGCTTTTGACTGGGTGCATTCGGTGGACAGGTTCAAGATCGCGCAACGCCTGGCCGAGCAGCGCCCGGCGCATCTGCCGCCGCTGAACGTCTGTCTGCAGGTCAACGTCAGCGGTGAAGCCAGTAAGGGTGGTGTGGCGTTGGCCGAGCTGGCTGCACTGGCACTGCAAGTGGCCGCGTTGCCAGCCAGGAGCCTGCGCCTGCGGGGGCTGATGAGCATCCCGGCGCCTGCAGTGGGCCTGGCCGCGCAGCGCGAGCCGCACCGGCTGTTACGTGAACAGCTGCAGCAGTTGCAAGCCGAGCTGCAGCGTGAGCTGCATCACACGCCCTCGGGCCAGAGCTTGCAGCTCGACACCCTGTCGATGGGCATGAGCGACGACCTCGAAGCTGCGGTGCTGGAAGGTGCCACCTGCGTCAGGGTCGGTTCGGCGATCTTCGGCCAACGCACGGCAGCGGCTTAGGCCGCCGCTGAAGGTAGGGCCCTGGACCAGGCCCTTCAGGCCCTTCAGGCACGGCCTCCATTCACAGGTTGAGCACAAGCGTGCAGTCGTGAACCTGGCACGCGCCAGGGCCGCTGCTGGCTGCAAGCGCTCAAGGCCGCGCGCCCCCTGCCGAAAAGCCCCGCAGGAGCGCCGATGAACCCTGAAGGACCCGCCGATATCCGCAGCATGGGCGTCACCGCGTGGAGCCGACGGCTGCATGCGTGGCTGATGCCCGACTACAACCGGGCTGCCGCCACTTATTGGTGGCTGGCCGTGATCGCCGGGAGCCTGCTGGTGTTCAGCGCTTTGGGCTGGTTGGTGCAACAACCCGGCCCTGTGATCGCGCTGGTGCTGGTGGGCATGGCGGTGGCGATGGCCGCCGGCGTGTTCCCGGTCAGGGTGCCTCACTCCACCCATTCGTTCGCTGTTGGCGAAACTTTCATTTTTTTGCTGCTGCTGATGCACGGGCCCTACGCAGCGTTGTTGGCAGCCGCTGGAGAAGGCGCCGTTGGCTCCTGGCGCACTTCCAAGCGCTGGACAAGCCGATTGGCCAGCCCGGCGATGGCTGCCATGGCGATGTGGGCCGCCGGCAGCGTCTTTGTCATGTTGTACGGCTATTTGAAAGCCCAGGGTCTTGACCATCCCGGCTTGCTGGTGGTGCTGGCCATGGTGCTGGCGCTGGGTTACTTCATGCTCAACACGTTGCTGGTCACCGGCATCACCCACCTCAAGCGTGGACGGGGATGGACGGTGCAGGATCTCTTCGCCGTTTTCGGCTGGGTGGGCATCGCCTATGCGGGCAGCGCCACATTGGCGGTTTTGCTGTTTCTGACTTACCAGCAATCAGGCCTGGGTGTGTTGCTGGCCACGGTGCCGCTGCTGGGCATGTTGCTGGCCACGCTGCACTATTTCTTCAGGCAACAGGAGGCTGCAGAGTCGGTGCGTCGGGCAGGGCGGGCCGCAACCGAGCGCGAAGCCGAGCTGGCAGCACGCCACGTGCGCGAACTGGAAGCCAGCGAGCGGCGCTTTCACAGCGCGTTCACGCACGCTTCCATCGGCATGGCCCTGATGGCCTTCGATGGACGCATCTTGCAAGCCAACCCGGCACTGCGCACGCTGCTCGGCCGCCCGGGTGACGAACTGGTCAAGCTGCGCTTTCAAGACCAGGTGGTGGAAGAAGACCGCGCTGCCATGTCTGAGCAGCTGGGTCTGATCGAGGGCCACGACTTTGAAGGCTTTGCCTTGGAGCTGCGCTGCCAGCACTCCAAAGGCAGCGCGGTTTGGGTGGCCGCCCATTGCAGCTACTTCTCGGAACCAGGCGCCAGCGAGCCCTGCCTGATCTTGCAGTTGCAGGACATCACGGCGCGCCGGTGCGCACAAGCCGAGTTGAATCAGATTGCCTTTCAGGACGCATTGACGGCATTGCCCAACCGGCGCCGCTTTCAAGAGCTGCTGACCCAAGCCGTCAAGCTGGCCAACGAGCAGCCCGGCGAAGCTTATGCCGTGATGTTCTTGGATTTCGACCGCTTCAAGCTGATCAACGACAGCCTGGGCCACACGGCAGGCGACCAGTTTCTGGTCCAGGTGTCGCATCGCATCCGCGACTGCCTGCGCCCCTCGGATGTGGTGGCGCGCCTGGGTGGCGACGAGTTTGCCGTGCTGGTGCGACAACTGGAACACGAGAGCCGCGCCATCGAGTTGGCCGAGCGGCTGATGGAGGCGCTGCGCAAGCCCTTCCGGGTGGCGGGCACCGAGCTGATGACCAGCGCCAGTGTGGGCATCACCTTCAGCGCGCTGGGCTACAGCAGCCCAGAGGACGTACTGCGCGATGCCGACACCGCCATGTACAAAGCCAAAGGCGCAGGCAAGGCACGGTATGCGCTGTTTGATGCGAGCCTGCACACCGAGGTGGCCAATCGCCTGCGGCTGGAAGGCGAGTTGCGGCGCGCCATCGACGAAGGCCAGCTCAGTGTGGTCTATCAGCCGGTGTTCGAGATCAGCGCTGAGGGCAACCGCATCGCCGGCTTCGAGGCCCTGGTGCGCTGGCTGCACCCGCAAGACGGCGCCATCGCCCCTGCTGCGTTCTTGCCCATCGCCGAAGAAGCCGGCCTGATGGTGCGTCTGACCGACTTTGTGGTGCACTGTGCCAGCCGCCAGCTGCGTGAATGGCTGGCACTGGGTCCGGCTTGGGCCGGGCTGCGCATGAACGTCAACCTGTCTGGCCACGATCTGGCACACCCTGCCCTGCTGGCACGGGTCACGCGTGCGATCGTCGAAGCCGGTCTGCGACCACAGCAACTGTGTCTGGAGTTGACCGAGAACATCCTGATGTCGCGCCTGGAAGCGGCGCTGCCGGTGCTC
>Ga0335394_10009671_pt1 | contig 10870 bp, 12 predicted proteins | sample MAT03_FD_205741 | JGI IMG/M metagenome (GOLD analysis project Ga0335394, IMG submission 205741) | Freshwater microbial communities from Lake Fryxell liftoff mats and glacier meltwater in Antarctica - MAT-03 (spades assembly) (version 2) ... | reverse complement strand
GTGATCTCGTGGCTGTTTTCCTGACCGGCGTGGCTGGCTTGAATCAAACGGCGACGCCCGCCGAATATCTGCGCCTGAACACCGCCACACCCGCCGTGCCCGCTGATCAGCAGAACAATCTAGGAGTCATCGCCGGCGACAACGGAGGCTATCCGAACGGCCGCCGTCCCGGCGACGACATTGTGGATATCACCCTCCGCGTGGCCATGGGAAAACTTCTCTCCACGAACGATGCGCCGTCCGGCCAATTGCCTTTCACGGACGGCGCGCTGGTGAATTCCAGTTACTTCGAGACGAACTTCCCTTATATCAAGACGCCGCTGCCCGGTTCTCCCAACGACTTCTCGGTGCTCGTCACCTTGCAGGCGTCCAGTTCGCCCGGCGGACCTTTCAACGACGTGCCGGCGATTTATAACCCGGCCAAGCAAAAGCTGATCACGGCCAAGACGCCGGCCAACCAGCAGTTCTTCCAACTTCGCCAGGAGCCTGCTTCAGCGAAGCCTGTGATGTTTGATCCGGCGCGCCGGATCGAAACCGTGCCAAACGTCCAACTCGGCATCACCCGATAACCGAGCCTGCCGGGAGTGCCACCGCCGACTGCAGAGTACGGCGATGGCGCTTCTTAAAAAACTTTCACCCTAGACTTATCTCAATATGAAAACCAAAAACTCCGGTTCGAAGTTGTTCGCGCCCTTCGCGGTCCTGCTCGCGGGCGGTCTTGGACTTTGCCCGATGGCTCACGGCGAACTTCTCTACGGCCTGACCACCGCAAACAATCTGCTCTCCTTTGACAGTTCCAGCCCCGGCTCAATTGCCTCGGTGCCGATCAGTGGACTCGGCGGCGATTCGCTGCGCGGCATAGATATCCGTCCGCTGAACGGGAGCCTGTTTGGCGTTTCCAGTTCCCAACGCCTGTTTACAATCAACCCGCTGACCGGGCTGGCGACAGTCGTAGGCGCGGCCTCGTTTAGCACCAGCCTGCTGGGCACAGTTCACGGGTTTGATTTCAATCCCACCGTGGATCGCATTCGCCTGGTCACCGACCAGGCCGAGAATCTCCGGCTTAATCCGGCGACCGGGGGCTTGGCGGCCACCGACGGAACGCTGGCTTATGCCGTGGGCGATTCTAATTTCGGTTTGGACCCCAGTCTGGCAGGAGCGGCTTACAACAACAATTTTTCCGGCGCGGGTTCCACTTCCTTGTTCGTCATTGATTGGATGCTCGACATCCTGGCGCTACAAAACCCGGCCAACTCCGGCGTGCTGACCACCATTGGCGGTCTGGGTTTCAATACGACCGGCAACGTGGGTTTCGACATCTCGGGCGTGACGGGCACCGCCTACGCTTCGCTGACTCGTCCCGGTGCGGCGGGGTCGCAACTCTTTCAAATCAACCTGGGCACAGGTACCGCAAGTTTGCTGGGGACCATAGGAGGAGGCGAACATTTGTTGGGCCTGGCCGCGACCGTGCCTGAACCCGGCGTTCTCGCGTTGAGCGCGTTGGGCGTTGGAATCGCGGTCCTCATGCGCCGCCGACGTGGGGCATCGTAAAGCGGGTTCCAAAGCCGCGTTTTCTGCATGGTTGAAAAACTCTATCTGCGAGGACCAGCCATCGCGGTGTTGTGTGGATGGTTGATTGTTCAGAGCATCTTCGTCCAAGGCGCGCCCTTCGTGCCGGCCTCGGACAACCAAGTCCTCGAACGTCTGCGCACCACCCCGCTCACCTTGGCGGACCGTGAACTGCGCGCGCTCCGCGCGCAAAATCGCCAACACCCTGACGACTTGGCCACCGCCTTGGACGTCGCCCGACGGTTGATCGAAAAATCGCGCACCGAAGCTGATCCCCGCCATTTGGGTTACGCCGAATCCGCGCTCGGTCTTTGGTGGGATGAACCGCAACCGCCCATTGAGGTGCTGCTGCTGCGGGCCACCATCAAACAAAGCCAGCATGATTTTACGAATGCCCTGGCCGACCTGGAACTCGTTATTCGGCTGGCTTCCCGCAACGGACAGGCATGGCTCACGCGGGCCACCATCCTGACCGTGATGGGTCAGTACAGCGAAGCGCGGCGCGCCTGTCTTTCCTTGGCGCAAGTCGCGCCGGGCTTCGTCGCGCTGACGGCTACCGCGAGTGTGATTTGTTTGAACGGTGAATCTGAACGCGGTCTCGTTTTACTCCGCAACACACTGGCCGGAAATTCCGCCGCCAGCGTGACGGAAAAATTGTGGGCGCTTACGGTGATGGCGGAAGTTGCCACCCGGCGGGGCCAGGCTGCGGACGCTGAGGAGTATTTCAAACGCGCGTCCGCGCTGGGTCGGCGCGATCCTTATTTGCTAGGCGCCTACGCGGATTTTCTGCTCGATCAAGGCCGCGCCCGTGACGCCGCGAATCTTTTGGAGAACGAAACTCGCGCCGACGGATTGCTCTTGCGGCTCGCCTTGACGGAATCGGCCCTCGTGCCCCGCCCTCCGGATTTCGACGCTCACGTGGCTACGCTCCGCGCCCGATTCGAGGCGGGCCATCTTCGCGGTGAAACGGTTCATCAACGCGAGGAAGCTCGCTTCAATCTGCATCTTCTCAAACAGCCGCAACCGGCCTTGCGCCTCGCCCAGGCGAACTGGCAGGTGCAGCGCGAGCCGGCGGATGCGCGCATCCTGCTGGAAGCCGCGCTCGCCGCCGGAGATCCCGCAGCCGCAAAACCGGCGCTGGATTTCATTCGGACCAACCGTTTGGAAGATGTCGCGTTAACAAAACTGGCGAACCAATTAAACGCGGATGGAACCCGGTGAACAAACATCTGGTGAGCCGGTGCGGTTGCGTGTTGGCGTTCTTCGTCACGTTGTTCACTGCTCGCGCGCATACGGCCAGCGATGCCTATCTCACGCTCCACGCGGCGGCCTCCAGTCTGAACGGGGAATGGCATCTGGCCTTGCGGGATCTGGAAGAAGTGGTGGGCCTCGACGCGGATGACGACGGCGCGATTACATGGGCGGAACTGCGCGCACGGAAAGAGGTGGTCTGCGCGTACGCCCTTTCACGGTTGCAAGTAAAAGCCGATGCGCAAACGGGAGCAATTCATGTCACGGATTTCCTGGTGGAGAATCATTCCGACGGCGCGTATGCCGTGCTCCGTTTCGCCGTGGGAGACTTGAGGAATCCCGCAGCGCTGGAACTGAACTATCAAGCGTTCTTTGACACCGACCCGAAACATCGGGGGTTGCTGCGGTTCGAGCACGACGGAAAAATACAGTTGGCCGTCTTCGCTCCCACGACCAAGGTGCAGCGGTTTGAATTGGGCCGCCCAGCGCCTCCAGCGAGGTTGTTCGCAATTGTTCGCGAAGGCGTGTGGCACATTTGGTCAGGCTACGATCACATCCTGTTTCTGCTCGCCTTGTTGTTGCCCGGTGTGTTGCGGCGCGCAGGTGGAAAGTGGGAGCCGGTGTTGGTTCCCCGGCCCGCCGTGGTCAACGTGTTAAAAATTGTCACCGCTTTTACCGTAGCACATTCAATCACTTTGACTCTCGCCGCTTTGGGCGTGGTGCAGTTGCCGTCACGCCTCGTGGAATCAGCCATCGCAGCTTCGGTAGTGCTGGCGGCCTTAAACAATTTGCTCCCTTTCTTTGCCGAGCGGGGATGGATGGTTGCATTTGGTTTTGGATTGGTGCACGGCTTCGCGTTTGCGAATGCGTTGCGCGATCTGGGTCTGCGGGAGGGTCAGCTTGCAATCACGCTCTTTGGATTCAACTTCGGCGTGGAACTGGGCCAGTTGGCGATCGTGGCCATATTTCTTCCGCTGGCCTTCAGTTTGCGTCGCCTGAGGTTTTACGAACGGGTCGTTTTGCAGGCAGGTTCAGCGGCCATCATCGTCCTGGCCTCAACGTGGCTCGCCGAACGATTGCTGAATTTCAAGGTGCTCCCATTTTAATCTCTCCACTTTCCACAAATGAATCGATGGACCGGGGGCCGTTTGCAATCTATTCTTGTTGGAGAATTCATGCGGATGGCTTTGCGCTGGCTGGCTGAAAATGGATTGGTCGTTCCGTCCAACCACACTTCGCCGAGGTTTTGCTTTATAAGTTGCTCATCCCATTTTTGCCACGACTGCCGAAAGCTTTGAAAAGCTCTTCTCCTTCGCACTGGGTCTCCGGCAGGGTAACACCCCATAGCGCGGAAACGTTTTCCTCCTTACTGTCCCGCCATGGAAAAATATAAATTCTTTCAAGACAAGCAGTAAAACTATGATCGCATTTACACTGGTCCCAATGTTTGCGGCGGCAGGATTTTCGCTCGTTTATCTTCTGGTCGGCGGAGGGTTGGTCGGAGCCATCCCTATCTTCGTCGTCGCATAAATTTTCGGAACATAATTCGCGGGTAAGGATTCAATGATTCGACGACTAGTTCGGCGTGTGACCCCTTATTCAATCGCTGGACGGTTTGATGATTAAGCCTGTGCCGAATAGTCCAAACGCAATTGTGACAACACCCATTCTTACTAAGGATCACTCCGGAAGAAGCGTTTCCATTTGGATGGCTACGGCCCCTTTGCCGACGTTTGCCAAGCTGGCCGCCAACCGACCCAACCGCATTCATTGCGGCGGCAAAGACCCGACAATCGGAGCGGGAAAAGTCCGTTCTGAACTTGGCCTGACCGCCTTTGCAATGTTTTAGAACCAAGCGAAGCCACCATGAAATGTCTTATTGCTCTTAATTCTCACGGCCAACCCGGGGTTACCGGAAAGAAAACCGGATTGTGGCTGGAAGAGTTTGCCGCGTTTTATGATGTGCGGAAAGATTCGGGAGCGGTGATCACACCGGCCTCGCCAAAAAGGCGGGCAGCCGCCCAACTCGTCAAAGGCGCACAACTGATCGTTTACTCCGGCGTCCCGCACGGCCTGACCCACACGCTCAAGGACAAGCTCAACACGGACCTGCTGGCGTTCCTGAAGTCGTGACCATGCCAGCGAATCAAGATCTCGATGCCCTCGCCCTGGACAGGACGCTGCTGTCCGCCGAACGGACATTTTCCGCCTGGATTCGGACCGGTTTGGCGGGAGTGGGCGGCGGTCTGGCGGTCTCGCGCGCCCTGGTTTTTCAAAGTTCAGTGCAGCAGGTGATCGCGGCGGTGGTGGCCGGGCTCCTGGTGATTTGGGGCGCCAGTCTCTTCGTTTACGCGACGATTCGCTACCGGCGCACCTGTGTGAGACTGGCGCACGAATGTGGCGCGAAACAATCGCCCTGGGCCTTAATGGTGATGACGGCAATGCTCCTCATCATTGCCACGTTGATATTCGGATTGTGTGTCCGTGGAACCGGTATCGAGTCTGGCGAAGGGAACGCGGCCAACCCGCTTAACGCCCCAACCATCCCGTTGTCGCATGCCTCAACCTAACCCATTTTAATTCAACCCGATTCATCCTATGGCCCTCATCTTCGAACAGATTCATACCCCCGGCATCGCGCAGCTTTCATATTTGCTCGGCGACGATGCGAAAGGGATCGCGTGCGTCATTGATCCCCGGCCCGACGTCGATTGCTATCTGGAATTGGCGCGAAAGAATGCGCTTTCCATCACTCACGTTTTCGAGACGCACATTCATGCGGACTTCCTGAGTGGCGGGTTGGAACTGAAGCGCCGCCTGCCATCCGCCAAAGTATTTTGCAGTCACGAAGGCGGAGCGCGTTACGGCTTCGATCACGAGAAGTTGAAGGCCGGCGATACGTTTGAGTTCGGTGATTTGATTCTCACGGTCAAACACACGCCGGGTCACACTCCGGAACACATCTCGTTTGTGGCGGCGGAGACAAAACGTCCGAAAACTCCTTGGGGCGTGTTTAGTGGCGACAGCTTGTTTGCCGATTCCGCGGGCCGTCCCGACATCAAGGGCGGCGAGCATGAGACGCGGAAGCTGGCCGAGCAACTCTTCACGACGATGACGGAGTTCTACGCGAAGCTCGACGATGGGGTCACCGTTTATCCCGGCCACGGCGCGGGTTCCTCCTGCGGCCCGGAGATTGGCGACCGGCGCAGCACGACGATCGGCTACGAGAAAAAGCACAACCCGTTTCTCCAGTTTCAAAACCAAAAAGAGTTCGTGGAATACACGACTTCGACGGCCACGCCGGTTCCTACTTACTATGTGCCGATGAAGAAGGTGAACCAGAAAGGGCCACCTACGTTTGGCAACCTGCCGCCCGTGCCCGCGTTGCCAGCCGAGAGTTTCAAGGAAGCCATCGCGCACCGTGGCACGGTGCTGGTGGACACGCGAAGCATGCTCGGCTTCGGCGGAGGTTACATCAAAGGCGCGCTCAATATTGGCGCGCGCGCGGAATTGTCCCCGTGGGCCGGATGGATGCTCAAGTTTGACGATTCGATTCTGCTCGTCATCGAGAAGGATGAGCAGCTCGACGAAGTGATTCCCTACTTGTGGCGCGTGGGCATGACCCAGTTTGCCGGCTATCTCGTGGGCGGAATGAAGGCGTGGGACAATGCCGGTTTCGAGTTGGAACAGATTCCGCAGATCACCGTGCATGACGTGAAGCAGGCCGGACACAAGATGCAGATTCTCGATGTGCGCGCGGCCGATGAGTGGAAATGCGGGCACATTCCCGGCGCGAAACATTTCTTTGTGCCCGACGTGCGCGAGAACATCGATCAGTTCGACAAAACCAAACCGATCGCCACCTATTGTGACAGCGGTTACCGCGCGAGTCTGGCCGCTAGCATTCTGAAGCAGGAAGGATTTATATCAGTGTACAACATTCCCGGGAGCTGGCAGGCATGGAAGAAAACGGGTTATCCAATCGAGGGAGAAATTAGCAAATGAGTCGTTTGATCTCCATTGCCGCGGCATCGTTAGCGTTGTTTCCACTCACGGCATTGGCGGGTGAACCGGCGATTGATGCGCTCAATTATCCCGGCCCCGCGTGGTCGCCCTACATCGTCGGTGCGGGAATCGGCGTTCTCTCGTGGCTCACCTTTTATTTCTCCGACAAACCGATTGGCGCGTCGTCGTTCTATGCGCAGGTCGCGGGCTTCATCGGAAAATTCTTCTCCAAACGACATACGGAGTCGCTACCCTACTTCAAAGAAAATCCACCGCGCGTCGGCTGGGAATTTGTCTTCGTGCTGGCGACCATCGTCGGCGGTTTTCTGGCCGCGTGGACCGGCGGTGAGTTTGAGAACGAGTGGCTGAGCCCGATGTGGACGGCGCGGTTCGGTGACAGCATCGTGTTGCGAGCCGTGGTCGCGCTCGGGGGCGGTGTGCTGATGGCGTTCGGCGCGCGCCTGGCGGGTGGTTGCACCAGCGGTCACGGCATCAGCGGAACGATGCAACTCAACGTCGCTTCATGGCTCGCGGTCGTTTGCTTTTTTATCGGCGGCATTGCGGTGGCCATCCCGCTTTTTTTCTTATGATTGATCCAGGCAAAGCAGTCAAAACGTCCAGCGCAGAGCAGCCCTCGCCCATCGCTTCCCCCGGCAAACTCATCGGTGGAGTGATCTTCGGTCTGATGTTTGGTTTCCTACTGCAGAAGGGCGGCGTGGGAAAATATCACATCCTGATGGGCCAACTTCTATTGCAAGACTGGACCGTCGTGAAAGTCATGATGACCGCCATCGTTGTCGGCATGGTCGGCATCTTCGTGTTACATCATTTCGCGAAGGTCAATCTGCATATCAAACCCACCAAGCTCGGCTCTAACATCATCGGCGGACTCCTCTTCGGCGCGGGCTTCGCGCTTATCGGCTACTGCCCTGGCACCGGTGCTGTGGCGCTCGGCCAGGGAAGCTGGGATGCGCTCTTTGGGGTGGCGGGGCTCGTCGCCGGTTCATGGCTCTACGCCGAGCTTTCCGGCTCGCTGAAGAAGACCGTCGAGAAGTGGGGCGACCTTGGAAAACTCACGCTCGCCGACGCGCTGCACCTCCCGCCCGGTGCGGTCGTCGCGATCATGGCCGTGCTGCTCACCGGCGCCATCTTCGCGCTCGAACGGTTCTTTCCCCGCTAAACAACAAAGCCAAATCAACCCATGAAACCAAATGCGTCAGGCCGAATTCAGGATTCCGACGCAACCCGCGCATCCGGCGGAATGATCGTCCGCGAGAAGGACCCAGTGAACCTCGAGATGCCGTTTGGGTCGCTTGATGCTTTCATCACCCCTGTCGAGCGCTTCTATGTCCGGTGCCATCACCCGATTCCCCGGATCGATATCGGAACGTGGCGTCTGAAGATCGAGGGTGATGTCGAAAATCCGTTTGAGATAACTTACGCCGATTTGCTAGAAATGGAGACCCGCACGATCACGGTCGCGATGGAATGCGCGGGCAACGGCCGTGCTTTCCTAAAACCGCAACGCGATGGTGCCCAGTGGGAGAGGGGTGCCGTCGGCAACGCCGAGTGGAGCGGGGTGCCGCTGGCCGCCTTGCTGAAACGCGCGGGTGTGCGCGATTCGGTGTGCGAATTGATCCTCGAAGGCGCGGACCAAGGCGAGATCAAGGAACCGCCGCGGCCGCAGGGGAAAATTCATTATTCGCGCAGCCTGCCGCTGGCCAAGGCGGGCGACGATGTGCTGCTCGCCTTCCAGATGAATGGCGAAGAGTTGACGATTGAGCACGGCTTCCCACTCCGGGCGATCGTGCCCGGCTGGTATGGCATGGCCGCCGTCAAATGGCTCACGCGGATCGTCGCCCGCACCGAGCCTTATCACGGCTACTATCAGACGATCGACTATGCCTACTGGCAGCGCGGCTCCAGCGCGCCGACGCTCCTGCCGATCACCGAGATGCGCGTGAAAGCGCAGATCGCGCGCCCGGAATTCGCGGAGGCAGTCCGGGCCAGCCAGCCGTATCGCGTGCATGGCGCAGCGTGGACCACCGAGGCGGAAATCACCAAGGTCGAGATCAGCACCGACGGGGGCACGGCTTGGAACGAGGCGCGTCTGCTCGGCGACTCGCTGCGCAACGCATGGCGGTTTTGGGAATACCAATGGGCGGTCCCCTCGACGCCGGGCAAAGTGATTTTGATGGCCCGTGCCACCGATTCCGAAGGCCGCACGCAGCCTCCGGAACACCATGACGACCGCGGCAGCTACCTCATCCACCACTGGCTCCCCATCGAGGTTCTCATCCATTGACCGCACCTTTCCTCCAAACACCGAACCAAACACACCCATGAAAACCCTGCTCAAAACCATCGCACTCGCGGTGCTCACCGCGCTCCCGCTCCCTGCCATGACTGCCGAACCGGAAAAACCAGCCGCCGACAAAACGCACAAGGTCGTCTTTGAAGTCTCGATCGACGGGGCGGAGAAATGGGCCGGCGCTATGCGCAATGTCGAGAACGTGCAAAAAGCGCTCGGCGTGAAGACCACGAAGATTGAAGTCGTCGCGCACGGCAAGGGCGTCGGGATGCTGCTCGCGAAGACTTCCACCGAGAACGCCGAGCTGAAAGCGAATCTCCAAAAACTCCACGCCGATGGCGTCGTCTTTGCCGCGTGCGAGAACACGATGAAGCGCGAGAAGATCGATAAGAAGGATCTCGTCGAGCTGTCCACGACGGTCGATTCCGGCGTCAGCGAAGTGATTCGCAAACAGGAGGAAGGTTACGCCTACATCAAGAGCGGCGGCTGATCTCGGCATCCCCGTCCTGGCATGAACGCTGACGACAAACCAGGGAGCGCTGGAAAATTGATCACGCTTCTTCAGATCAACGACACGCATGGTTATCTCGAGCCGCACCCGGAACTTTTTTGGAGCGGTCATCGGGCGGAATACCGCACGTCGGGCGGTTATGCGCGGTTGCTCTCGGTCTTCAAGCAGGTCCGTCGGGAACGGAACGGTGCAGTCATCGCGCTCGACAACGGGGACACGCTGCACGGGACTTTTCACGCCGTCCATTCCAAAGGCGAAGCGTTCATCAAGCCGCTGAATCTGCTAGGTCTCGATGCCTGGACGGTGCATTGGGATTTCGCCTACGGCCCGGATCGGATGCGCGAGCTTGCGGCCAAGCTGGACCATCCGTTGCTCGCTTGTAACTGTTATGTCAAAGCGACCGGCGAACTCGCCTACCCGGCCTTCACGGTGATCGAGCGCGCCGGCGTGCGCGTTGGGGTCATCGGCATCGCGGCGACGATCCTGGACAAAACCATGCCACCGCACTTTAGCGAGGGGCTGCGCTTCACGATGGGCAACGAGGAATTGCCCGGCCACATCCGCACGCTGCGAGAACGGGCGCGCGTGGATCTTGTCGTCGTGCTCTCGCACCTTGGTTTTCCGCAAGACGTGAAACTCGCGTCGGAAGTCGCTGGCATCGACGTTCTCTTGAGTGGCCATACGCATAATCGGATGGAACAGCCTGTGGTGGTCAATGGCGCGACCGTCATCCAATCGGGTTGTCACGGGTCGTTTGTCGGGCGTCTCGATGTCGAATTCGACGGTGGGCGCGTCGGCACCATCCGGCATCGCTTGATCCCTGTGGACGACTCGATTCCCCCGGATCCCGAGATGCAACGGGCGGTCGAGAAGATCGTTGCGCCGCAACGTGAAATGCTCTCCGAGATCGTGGGGCAGACGGAGACTGCGCTGAACCGGAATACCTTTCTCGAAGCGACGATGGATAACCTGCTCCTGCAGGCCGTTGCGGAGGTCGCCGGGACGCGCATCGCATTTTCCAATGGCTGGCGCTATGGCGCGCCGATTCCGCCCGGTCCGGTCACGGTCAATGACCTTTGGAACATGGTGCCGCCGAATCCGCCAATCTCCACGGTGGAACTTACCGGCCAGGAAATTTGGGAGATGCTCGAGGAAAATCTCGAAAACACGCTCGCGGCTGATCCTTACCGGCAGATGGGCGGCTACGTGAAACGCTGTCTTGG
>Ga0335394_10009667_pt1 | contig 10873 bp, 8 predicted proteins | sample MAT03_FD_205741 | JGI IMG/M metagenome (GOLD analysis project Ga0335394, IMG submission 205741) | Freshwater microbial communities from Lake Fryxell liftoff mats and glacier meltwater in Antarctica - MAT-03 (spades assembly) (version 2) ... | reverse complement strand
CGTTTTCTCCCGATAGACCGGTTTTGGGAATGGCCATCGGATTACGATTGGCGAAGGGGGCCGCACCACGTGCTGCCGCCACATAGTTGGCAGGTTTGCGCATACGGAAGATGCCATCCACCGCCGTGACGGTGCTGGGTTCCGACGCGGTTCCGATGGAGAGTCCGCCATTCCCGCTCGCAGCGGTATGATAGGCACCAGTCATCTGGCCCTGACCACCGCCACCGATGTAGATTGCTCCGTTGCTGTGAACCCGACCTTTGACGGCCATGCCGGTGCCCTGCCAGAACTCGAGGTCACCCGTCGGTCCGGTGGCAGCATAAAAAATCGTATAATCAAACAAGTTGACGAGGGTGTACTGAACCACGCGCACGGCCTGCGCACGGCAGGTAGCACGATCGGTAGCTGCCCCAGTGCCTAACCACGGCTTGGCGTCCTGATTGAGGTTGTCACCCATATAGTACGCATCGGTGACGATGCGGAACATGAAGTTGTTCTCGTTCTGCGATAGAAAAGTCGGATCGGCAGCGACCAGGTCCTTATAATCGCTGTCGTTTTGCAGGTTGGTGCTATCGCTGTTCGGATTCAGCGCGTATTTTCCACCCGCTGGAACGTCATTTTGATTGGCAATGGTGGTGCTCCACACCTTGACCGGCTCGATGCGCCAACGGATCAAGCACTTGCCGAACCACAATCCAGTTGTGTTGGTGCTGCCTTGGCCAGCGTACCCAGGAAAGCCGAGCGCCCATCCTGGGGACGGTCCTTCAACGACCTTTCGGGTGAAGGTGTTGTTGTCGTCAGTGAATTCATTCTTCAGCCGACCTTCCAACACCGTGCCCATCGATTCGGCAGCCAGACGAGCCTGTTGGCGACCATCATCCAGGCGCGACATCGCCTGCAAACCCTGCATGCGATCGGATGACAGGTTGAGTGCCAAGCCGACCGTGACCGAAATGATCAAGGTCGCGATCAGGGCATTGCCAGCGCGATGGCGAAAACGGTTTGCCGTCAGAGTGGCTTTGAGTGGGTTGTTCATGGCTGATTTCCTTATGCTGCAGGAGAGCCGAAGTCGTCATGGAGAAGTGGTACCTGAAGATTCAGTTGCTGCGCGGTTCAGTTGCTGCGCAGCTCAGTTGCTGCGCATTGCAACAGTTGCTTGCACGGTGCGATAAACTCGGGCAATGCCGGAGCCGGCTGGCGGTTCGCGGACCATGATGATGCGAATGCGGACCTGATATTGACTGAGGGTGGTATCCGTGGTCACCGTATCGAAGGTCACCCCAGGAACTCCCGGCAACAGCGTCGGATCGTCGGTTGCTTTGATGTTGTCCGAAAGGATCTCATCATCAATCCATGGGTTCGGAGTCGACGACAACGCGGGCGGAATCACCACGGCCACCGTATTCAGGGTCGTCGGATGCACCGGAATGGCACTATAGGTAGGCCCCGGCCCATTCGAATACTGGCGAACCAGCTGGCCGCGTCTGGAGGCCGGATTGGCACTGGCGACTGGGCTTTCACGCACCACATAGCGATACAAGCGGGGGCTGCGGTTTGGGGTGGTGAACTGGCGGTTCTGCGCAAACGTCAGACCGACCACCGGAGCATCGAAGACCGGCAGCAGGAAATCGTCACTGCTGCCGGGAATCCAGTCCGGGTTGGAGATCATCGTGGTCATCGCTTTGGCATTGAGGAAGTTATCCAATTGGACCGCAGGATTGGCCGCGTCATCGACCCGCACCATCGCTTGTCGTGCCTCACCCGGACGCAACACGATCTGATCGCTCAGCCGTAACCTGACGAAATCTAATTGGTCGCCCCAACGACGATCCGGAGCGCTTTTGGCAACGTTCGGAAACGTCGTAGGGGAAACCGCATACGGATTGTCTTTATTGGACGACGGAAACATGCTGGGAGCATCGCCAAACCAAGTCGAGTTGGCCAGATCGTTGGTGAATTTGTTGAGCAACCGCGCGCTTTCCAATTCAAAGTCGGCGCGGATTTCATCCTCTCCAACATAGTTTCGGGTCGCAATCATCCCTTGCGTGATGCCTACGACCACGGTCATAAACACACCAAGTGCCAGAACCATCTCTAGCAGGGTGGTGCCACGGCAGGCAGGTGCGGTGATTCGCGCGGTGTAGGGCTTGGTGTGGGGCATGGTTTTCACTGCTTTTTCGCCACGACGAGTTCGAGTTGCTGGGAACCACCAATATGGGCCGACCAGCGCACGATGATGCGCATCATGATGAACGGGTCATTGGCACTACCCCCCAACGGATTGGTTTCCGGCAGGATGAAAGCCAGGCTGCCGGTATACGCGCCCGTACTGGTGCTGATCTCCCGCCAGGTGGTGGCCGGATTGGCAGAAGTGACCATCGCATTCATCAGCGTGGTGTTCCGATAATATTCCAAAAAAACCGACAGATCGCGAATTTCCGAACGCTGCTGCAATAGCCCTTGGGCAATTATGTTGTGTTCGGGCAACGCGGCGTTTTCGGTCAATGGTGGATTGCCGGCGGCGGCGAAACCAGGAATCGGCGTCAACCGACGATGCCAGCTCCATCCCAACGTGGTGTTACTGGTGCCGAGCTGGGCAAAGTTTTCGCTCTGGATGCGCTCGCTCATCAAGCGCGCGATCTCCCGCGCGACCGCTCGTTCCTTCATGTTGATGCGGGAGTTGTTCAGGGTGTAGAGGTTGCTCGCCAAAATGGTCATCACCGTCGCCAATATTGCGATGGCGATCATGACTTCGATCATGGAAAACGCCCAGCGTCCCGGATTTCGGGGGCAATTTGTGGGCAAGTGGAGCATCGCGTGGGATCCTCAGGAACGTGGCTCGGCGATAACTTCTGTCGGTGGCCGACAAGCAGGTGATAGTATACCCGCATGTCTCTCGACGGACTGTGTTGATTATAATGACCCCGGAAGTGAATGCCACTCCCAGATGGATTTGTTTCGCCCGTTACTTGGACAGAGCGATCTCAGCCGCAGCCAGGGTGTGGCGGATCTCCGCCGCATGATGAGCGCTCGACCAGAAGGCCGCCTCGAAGGGGCTCGGTGCCAGATAGACGCGCTGGCGGAACATGGCCAGACAGAAGGTTTTCCAGCGCTCGGTGTCGCTGGACAAGGCGTCAGCAAAGGAACGCACCGGTCGGTCGCTGAAAAAGAAACCCCACATGGTACCCGCTTGCGACAGTTGAAGCGGAATGCCGCGACGATTGGCGAGATCGCGCAGGCCGATGATCAATTTGGTAACTTGGCGGGACTGGCGGTCGTAGAATCCCGCTTTCGCAGCCAGCCGCAGATTGGCCAGTCCGGCTGCCACCGCGACCGGATTGCCACTGAGGGTACCAGCCTGGTAGCAGCCGCCGAGCGGGGCGAGGTGGGCCATGACGTCACGACGACCGCCGTAGGCCGCCACCGGCAGACCACCGCCGATGACCTTGCCAAGGGTGGTAAGGTCTGGACGCACTCCACACACTCGCTGGTAGCCACCCCATGCGGTGCGGAAGCCCGTCATCACTTCGTCGAACACCAGCAACGCGCCATGCGTGGTGCAGAGTTTTCGCAGGCCGGCGAGATACCCAGGATCTGGCAGCACCAGGCCCATGTTGCCAGCGACTGGTTCGATGATCAGCGCAGCGATGCGGCCACGGTGCTTGCGGAAAACGTGCTCGGTGGCCGTCAGGTCGTTGTAGGGGACCGACAAGGTCAAGGCCGCAAACGCTGCGGGAACACCGGTGGAATCCGGCTGATTGAGCGTAGCACAACCGCTGCCCGCGGCGACCAGCAGGTGATCAGCGTGGCCGTGGTAACAGCCATCACACTTGATGATGAGATCGCGTCCGGTGGCTGCGCGTGCCAGACGCAACGCGCTCATGGTCGCCTCAGTGCCGGAACTGACGAGGCGTACCTGATCCATGCTCGGCAAGGCTTTGCACAACAGCGCTGCCATCTCGGCCTCGACCGGCGTTGGCGCACCGAATCCGAGGCCACGCTCCGCCGCACGCTGCACCGCCTTCACCACCTGCGGATGAGCGTGGCCGTGCAGCAGCGGGCCCCAGCTCAAGACGTAATCGACATACCGTTTGCCATCGGCGTCCTCGACCCAGGCACCAGACCCTTTGACCAGTACCAGTGGCTGTCCCCCCAGTCGTTTGAATGCACGTACGGGGGAGTTGACGCCCCCTGGAATAACGCGCTTGGCGGCGGCAAAAAGGCGGCGGGAACGGGGACCGGCGAGGGTAGGCATGCCTGGGTCGTGACGCGCCCAGGGCAGCGTGCAAGATCCAACCGTTCAAGACACCCAACACACCGCCTTGCGGGAGATCATTGTCGGGCCTATCCTTAGGTGTGCTTTACCTCGCCAGCCGTAGTCCCCAGCGCGCGATGCTCCTGACGCGCGCCGGCATCGCTTTCACCGTGGTCGATTCGACCTGCGATGAAGAGTCGGTGTCCTTCCCCAACCCGCAGGTGCTGGCGCTCGAACGCGCCCGCGCCAAGGCCGCTGCCGCGGTGCTGAACGCCGATCAACGGGCCTGCAAACCCGCAATCGTGCTTGGCGCCGACACCGTGGTGGCGCTGGGATCCCAGCTCTTTGGTAAACCGGCCAATCGCGCCGATGCCGTGCGGATGCTTGGCCAGCTGCAAAACACCACCCACACCGTGTATACCGGACATTGCTGCTTACGGGTCGACGCGGGCAACCACGGCGAGGCCTCACGCATCGCCATGACTCGCGTGACCATGCGGCCGATGAGCCAGCAGGATATCGAGGCCTATGTCGCCTCGGGTGAAAGTGATGGTCGCGCAGGCGCCTATGCCATCCAAGAAACCGGTGATCGCTTCGTGAGCGAACTCCAAGGAGGCTGGGACACGGTCGTCGGCCTCAACGTCGCGATGACCGCGCGCCTGTTCATGGAATGCACGGAATCCTGGCCGGATGGATATCGCGCATGATCGCCATCGTTTCGGACCTGCATTCCAATCTTGAAGCGGTAGAGGCGGTGATGGACCACTGCCTGAAACTTGGTGTCACGCAGTTCCTCTGCCTGGGTGATGTCATTGGCTATGGCCCAGATCCGCAGGCCGTCAGCGCAATCGCACAAAAACACTTCAGCGCGTCACTGATGGGAAACCACGAAGAAGCGCTGGTCACCGGTAAACACCGCTTCAACCCCCTCGCCGCGCGCGCAATCGATTGGACGCGTGAGGAACTGTCATCGCTGACCAACGGCAAAGAGACGCTGGGCTGGTTCAAACAACGCCTGCCGTTCGTGCTCAAAGGCAACTTGCTGCTGGTGCACGGTTCGATCTATGACCCGGTACACGACTATGTCGACGAACCGGAAAACCCAATCGAAGCGCAACAGATGATCGAAACGCTGGGGCGCGATTTTTCTGGCTTCGACATCTGTTTTGCTGGCCACAACCACACACCGTTCGTGGCCACCAAACTTGGCATCATGATCCCACATGATGGCCACCGCACGTTCCGCATTCCCAAAGGTCACAAAGCCTACGTCTGCGTCGGCAGCGTCGGACAGCCTCGCGATCGTGATCCCCGCGCGAGTTTCGCGACGTTCGACGGCGAGCGTCTGACCTTCCATCGTATTGCTTACGACCTACAGAAGACCCAGGCGAAGATCCTCAAAGTTGGACTCAGCCGGTTCCTCGCTGAGCGGCTCAGCGAAGGCATGTGATTTCACCTGGGGGCTTCTTCAGCGGGCTTCTTCAGCGGGCTTCAGCGGACTTCCCCAAGAACGCGCCTGCGGCGCTGCCCCCATAAGAATTCTCCTGCCGTCGCCCCGCGTTCGGCCGTCTTGCCTCCCCCTCTAACGCGACACCATGCGCCCACGCCGGATGAACCGGATGGGAGTGAGATCACATGGAGCGCTGTGCACTGGGTCTGATCGGGTGGGGCACCGTGGGCGGTGGCGTGGTGGACATCCTCACGCGCGATGCCGCGTTGTTCCGCGAGCGCTGTGGGCTTGACCTATACCTCAAAACCATCGTCACGCGCACGCCCGGCCGTGATCGCGGACAGCATCCGGCCGGCGCGACGATCACCGATCGCGTCGAGGTGCTGCTGAACGACCCTGAGATCCGTACTGTCATCCACTTAGTTGGCGGCACCACGGCGGCCAAGGATCTGTGCGTCGCCTGCCTGAAGGCCGGCAAACACGTGGTCACCGCCAACAAGGCACTGCTCGCCGTGCATGGCGACGAGCTATTCGCCCTGGCAGCCAAACATCAGGTCACCATTGCCTTTGAGGCCGCAGTTGCTGGCGGCATCCCCATCATCGCCGCGCTACGCGATGGTTTGGTCGCCAACCGGATCGAAGGAATATACGCAATCCTTAACGGGACATGCAATTACATCCTCACCCGCATGACCGAAGACGGTCAGGACTACGGCGCCGCGCTGAAAGAAGCCCAAGAATTGGGCTACGCTGAGGCCGATCCTACTCTGGACGTGAACGGCACCGATACCGCCCACAAATTGGCGATCCTCGCGCGCATCGCCTTCCATGGTCGCATCCCCGTAGTTTCTTTGCGCTGCGAGGGCATCGACCGATTAACCGCCCAGGACATCGAATCTGCCCGCACCATGGGTGCCCGCATCAAGCTGCTGGCCGTAGCCAAACCGCGACCCGAAGGCCTTGAGCTGCGGGTGGCGCCAACGCTCATTCCGATCGACCACCCACTCGCCTCAGTGAACCGCAACTACAACGGCATCTACATTCATGGGAGCGCGGCTGGTCCTACCCTATTAGTTGGTCAAGGCGCAGGCGCGCTGCCGACTGCCAGCGCCGTTCTTGCTGATGTCGTCGATGTCTGCACTGGACGTTACTTGGCTACGGCCAGCCGTTTCCAGTTCTTCACCAGCGCCAATGCGGTGCCGCTCTTGCCCGAAAACGAAGAAGTTACCAGCAGCTACGCCCGGTTCGTCGTCGCAGACAAACCTGGCGTTCTTGCTGGCATCACAGGCTTGTTGAGCAAGCAGGGGGTCAGCGTGCTTAACATTCACCAGGGCACTCCAGACCGAAACGGTCAGGCTCTGATTGAGATCAGTACCCACCCCCTCCGTAGCGCTGACTTCTTTGCCGCCATCAATGCCATCGATATGAGCGGTCTGACCCTCAAACCAACAGTGACCCTACGACGGCTATGATGTTCCACGTGGAACAACTCTCGGCCTGACTGAATCGTTGACAGCCCTTGCCTCCTGTGTTCCACGTGGAACATCCCCAACCGTGCCTATGCCTCCGATCATTGCCGTATCAAACCAGAAAGGTGGGGTGGGGAAGACCACCTCAGTGGTCAATCTGGCGGCGGGATGTGGACTAGCGGGCCTCAAAACGCTGGTGGTTGATAACGACCCCCAAGGAAATGCCTCCAGCGTCCTTGGAGAACGGGGTCATGGAACGTCCATCTATGCTGGTGGCCAGCCTCTGCCGGCAGGGCAGCGTCCGAATCTGTGGGTCATCACGGCTGGATCGGATTTGTTGGAGCAAGAGCAGGCGCTCGGACGTCAAAACGGTGGCCGATTGACTCTCAAACAGCGGCTGGCTCCGTTTGCAGAACGCTTCGATGTGATTTTCATCGACTGTCCGCCGAATCTCTCGCTGCTGCCGATCAATGCGCTGCTCGCCGCCAGCCATTTGCTGGTGCCGCTGCAGTGCGAGTACTACGCGCTGGAAGGACTCAGCCAGTTGCTGGCGTATGTCGACGAGTTGCGTGAAGGCGCCCAGGCCAACCTCGAACTCTGCGGCATCCTGCTGACCATGTTCGATCCCAATCATCCGTTGGCGGTCCAGGTCGAGCGCGAAGTGCGCAGCCACTTTAGTGAACGAGTGTTACCAACGGTGATTCCGCGCGATGTGTCATTGGCGGCAGCGCCAAGCCACGGCAAAACCATCTTTGATTACGATCCCCTTAGTATTGGCGGCCTAGCCTACCTGGCCGCCACCAAGGAGCTGCTCCATGGCCTTAAGCGATAACAGCCTCGGCCGCAGCCTGAGCGACGTGTTCGCCAAGACCGTCCGTCGGGAGCAGCCCAAGGGCTACCTGGAGATCGATCTCGGCCTGATCGTTCCGCCAACGTCCAACCCGCGCACAGACTTCGATGCCCAGGCCTTGGACGAACTCGCCGCCAGCCTGCGCCTGCACGGCATGCTCCAGCCGATCGTGGTGATGAAGCGCGAGGTGGGCTACGAGGTCCTCTCCGGCGAACGCCGTTACCGCGCCGCCAAGATCGCCGGTCTGGCCAAGGTGCCGGTAGTCGTGCGCGAGGAGAACGATCCCCAGCACCGGGCCGAGCTACGGCTGATCGAGAACATCCAGCGCGAGAATCTCAATGCGATGGAGCTCGCCCACGCCTACCAGGCACTGATCGAGACCCACGGCCTGACCCACGACGCGCTCGCCGACCGCGTGAACAAAGAACGCAGCAGCATCAGCAACAACCTGCGCCTGCTCGCCCTGCCGGCAGAGGTCCAGGCGTTGGTGTCGAACGGCTCCCTGTCGATGGGCCACGCCAAAGCGCTGGTCGCGATGAGCGATGCCGACTGGCAACGAGCTCTCGCTCAGCGCGCGATCGACGAAGGCCTGTCAGTGCGTGAGGTTGAGCGCCTAGCCAAGCTTGGTCCTTCCGCCGCGCCCACGATTGATCCGACACGCGCTGTCAAACCGCCGCACTTGCGCGAACTGGAAACCAACCTCTTCCACCTCTTCGGCACCCGCGTGACCGTGAAGGAAAAAAGCGGCAAGGGCTCGATGACGTTGCACTTCGACAGCAAAGACCACTTCCAACGCGTGGTCGCGATCATGGATCGCATTGTGAAGCAGGCGAACGCGAGCGGACCGAACGCGGGCTGATTCACAGCAAAGACATTGGCCGCAGAGCCGCAGAGGTGAGACGAGGGCCGCAGAGATGAGCTTTGCTTGCCGCCCTCTTTGTCGATGACACCTGCACACTCCGCTGAAATCCTCACCGCCAATTCCTTCCGCTCTGCGGCCCTCTTCTCACCTCTGCGTCTGCGGTAAACTGAGCCGCCCATCAGCGACCCGCGCAGAAACACCGACACCCGCGGGCAATCCCGCGGGTGTCGTGCTTTCCTAACTCCTAACCGAAGCAAAAAGACTCAGCCCTTACCGGCTGCCGCCTTCAACTTCGCCGGCTTGGCTTTCGCCGCGACCTTGCCGTTTTTGCTGCCGTGACGCAGCGCAGCCTGAGCGGCCGCGAGGCGCGCGATGGGCACGCGGAACGGCGAGCAGCTGACGTAGGTCAGGCCGATCTTGTGGCAGAACTCGATAGTCGAGGGATCGCCGCCGTGTTCGCCGCAGATGCCATACTTCATGCCTGGACGTACTGGCGCTGACTTCTGCAGCGTGATCTCCATCAGCTGACCAACACCAGCCTGATCGATCGAGGCGAAGGGGTTGGCCTTCACGATGCCGAGCTTCTGGTAGTAGGGCAGGAACTTGCCCGAGTCGTCACGCGACATGCCCATGGTGGTCTGGGTCAGGTCGTTGGTGCCGAAACTGAAGAACTCAGCGTGCTCGGCGATCTCGTCGGCGGTCAGCGCGCCGCGCGGGATCTCAATCATGGTGCCGACCAGGTAGGGCAGCTTGGTCTTGGCCTTGGCGAATTCCTCGGCGAAGACGCCATGGACGATGTCGAGCTGGTTCTTCAGTTCCTGCTGGAAGCCGACCAGCGGGATCATGACTTCGGGCACGACCTTCTTGCCGGTCTTCTTGGCGACCGCGAGGGCAGCGCGCACGATGGCGCGGCTCTGCATCTCGGTGATCTCCGGATAGACGATCCCGAGGCGGCAGCCGCGGTGGCCGAGCATGGGGTTGAACTCATGCAGGCTGTGGCCGAGCGCTTCGATGCGGTCGTATTTCACGCCGAGCTTCTTGGCCAAGTCTTCCATCTGAGGACCGGGCTGGGGCAGGAACTCGTGCAGGGGAGGATCGAGCAAGCGGACGGTCACCGGGCGGCCGGCCATCGCTTCGAACAGGCCTTCGAAGTCCTTCTGCTGCACGGGCAGCAGTTTGGCGAGGGCGCCCTTGAAGTGATCGATGGCCTGAGCGTATTGGCCCTTGAGCGCAGCGATCTTCTGCTCGTCACCCTTGGCCTCTTCCGACTCGGCCTTGAACTTGGCGTAGTCCTCAGCGAAGAGGATCATCTCGCGCACCGAGTCGATGCGGTCACCTTCGAAGAACATGTGTTCCGTGCGGCACAGGCCAATGCCTTCCGCGCCGAAAGCCACGGCATTGGTCGCCTGATCGGGCTGGTCGGCGTTGGTGCGGATGCCAAGCGTGCGGTACTTGTCCGCCAGCTTCATGACGAAGTCGTAGGCCTGGAACAGCTCGCTGTCCTTGGGCTTCATGGTCTTGGCGACCAACACCTGAAGCAGTTCGCTGTCAGAGGTCTTGACCTTGCGGCCGTAAACCTTGCCGGTGGTACCGTTGATGGCGATCGCTTCGCCCTCACGCAGGGTCTTGCCGTTACAGGTCAAGGTGCCCTTGTCGTAGTCGACGGTGATCTCACCAGCGCCGGCGACGCAGACTTTACCCATCTGACGGGCGACCAGCGCCGCGTGCGACGACACACCACCGCGCGCGGTGAGGATGCCTTCGGCGGCGATCATGCCGCGCAGATCTTCCGGCGACGTTTCCGTACGGCAGAGCACGACCTTCTGACCGGCAGCAGCAAGTTCTTCCGCCTTCTTGGCGGTGAGCGCGATGGTGCCCGACGCAGCACCAGGACCAGCCGGCAAACCGGCGGTGAGGTAGCTGTCCTTCTCGGCCGCTTTTTCGTCAGCGCCGTCGAAGATCGGCGCGAGGAGCTGGTCGAGCGCCT
>Ga0335394_10009656_pt1 | contig 10879 bp, 7 predicted proteins | sample MAT03_FD_205741 | JGI IMG/M metagenome (GOLD analysis project Ga0335394, IMG submission 205741) | Freshwater microbial communities from Lake Fryxell liftoff mats and glacier meltwater in Antarctica - MAT-03 (spades assembly) (version 2) ... | reverse complement strand
GGATTTAACCCACTCCCATTCATCATGGGATCATCAAGTGCGTTTGCTATATATACTCCATTGGTGTAGAACAAGAGTTGACCCGTGTCGTTGCTGATGGTTGCATTGGTGTATCTAAATGACATTTCTCTGGAATGAGTGTCCAACACGGATATATTATTTGGAAATTTTAATTCCATGCCACCTAATAATGGGGAAGTAGTATAACTACTATAACCAATTGGCCAGTAATTATCATGATTCTGACTAAAGCAAAATTGGTAACAAAACAAAAAAATGAATAGGAGTGAAAATTTCAATGTTTTTTAATGATATGTGATTTCAATAGAACAAAAAACTCGGCTAACCCATAACGGTTTCGTAGTCGCCGCAGGGGCCGGCCACCAATTTAATAATTTTCTATAAACATCGGCCGGCCCTTGCGGCAACTACGTGTTATGCAACGTTGCTTGCGAATGTTCAATTTTTGACAAATGTTCCGCGTCTAATTTCTTTACCTGTTTCGATAAGTACAAAGTAAACGCCGGATTTCAAATTTGAAATATTAATTCCTGATGCTATTAATATTTCTTTGTTTTTAATTACTTCACCCAACATATTCATAATTGTGAATGACGAACCCCTTGGAATGTTTTCTAATTGAATATTTTCCGATGAGGGAACTGGGTAAATGGTTATGAATTGATCCCTTGAGTCAGCTTTCGTAAGTCCAGTTGTAAAGTTATAACAAAGGCTGGTTGTACCAAAAATTGAGAATTCATTTAAATCACTAATGCATAAAACCCAGTAACCTTCTTCAAAAAGGTTATATGGTCTTTCAAATGGTCCCATCGCTCCACCAAGCCCTTCAATATAGTATCCACCAGTTGTACCTTGATTTGGTCTTGGGAAACATTCAAAATATTTTCTTGAAATCCCGTCGTTTGTAATTATTGTGTATAGCGAATCAACATAAAAATAAATATTTGTAGATCCAGGAAGGTATAATGAATCATGTTGTTGCAATGAAAAATCAAATAATAATTCATCCAAGAACGAAGTTGTATTGAATCTGTAAACCTTCTTGCCTATTGTATCTTCCCGAATGTAGAAGTCAAAGGTCTGTTGAATAGTATCAACATAATACGGGGGACAAGGTGCAGGTGTAAAAGGATGAAAGTCGTATCCATGCATTTGTTTGTAAGTAATGCCATTAAAAACGGTGTCGTTACCTATCATGTATCTTTTCGGGGCCCCGAAATAGGCACAAGGATTTGGATCATTAACAGCATAAGTAACATCCCAATAAAGTGAGTTATTAATCATTGGAATGTAACTTTGAGCTCTTGTCTTCTGCAAACAAGAAAAACCTAAAATAAAGGAAAGGATAAAAATATTTATTGTCTGTCTTGTTTTCATCTTAAAATAGTTTTTTTCTACAATGTTGCATAACGGTTTGGCGCTTGGCGAAGAAGCGGATTTCGAAGCACAAAACTGTCTGCCAGCACTGAACTTGATACGAAGCACAAAACTTCATTTAAGCACTGAACCCGCTTTTTTGCCAAACGCCTGTTAGCGGTATGTGCTTCTTTATCCATTTGTTACTTCTGTTGTCGTTATTGTCGAACTGCCGCCGTAAAAATGTTTCTCGTTAGGGTCGAAGTATTTTTCATCTTTTAAAAAGTCAATAAACATATTTAAGCATCTTTTCATTGGTTGGTTAATTACTAACTTGTCTTTGTCTTTTATTGCATAACCGTCATTGATAAGTTCGTTTAGAAGAGTCCATTCACTTCTCCGTGAGAAGAATTTGTCGTTAAGTAGTAATTCCCTTGATACAATATCATTTTCTTGAATCTCTTCTTCAACATTTCTCTTCAGCTTGTTTATCCAATTGTTATATTTCTGATTAAGGCGGTTTTCGTCTTTAAGTAAGTTCTGGTATCTTCTTAAACTTTCAATTCCATCATTGTCAAACCGAGAGAAAATGGCGTCATCCATTTTATTATAATCATATTCTCTTTTCTCTTTGAACTTTCTTGAAAGTCTTAATCTTTTTGATTTTCTTTTTCTGTCAGATATTGATTCTGTAGTAATTGCAATTCCTGCAATTATTAAAATTACAATTAGAGTATATGATAAAGCCCTAAGAATTTGTGAGAAAATACTACCACCAAAAGTTATTTCCCAAAATGATTTTTCAGCTTTGTTTTGTTGAACAAGATTTACAACTGGAATGTCTTTAACACCAGCAATTTTACCTGCTGAATGTAGTATTGGCGTTTCATTTGTTTTATGAAGTATTAATAGTTTTATTGTAAAAAACTCATTTGGCTCTAAAATTATGTCGCTAAATGTCAACTTACCCAAAGAGTCAAAACGGATTTCTAAATTCTTTTTTATATAGTCGTTGCCAGTTGAAATAAGTTCGGGTTTCTCAATTATTTTGCCTTTTTCTACATATGCACTTAATGGGTCCTTACTGTCATAATAACCTTTAAGGATACTTTCTGTTCCGTTGTTTCTTACTCTCAAGTTAATTATTCTCAAACTTTGACTGTTTGATTTCAAACTATTTCCGTCATAGATTATATCTAGTTTAGTTATGTCTGCATTGATATCTAGGACATTTGTGTTTGCTAAAATTTCAAAGTCAACTTGAAATTTGCGTTCTTGAAAAAAGAAGGTATATATACCTATCACTGCACTAATAAGTCCAACGAGAATTATAAGTGTCTGAGTTAATCGTCTTACAGTTAATGTATCTTTTATATCATTCATATTTTTCTAGTATGTCTGTTTTTTAGCATTACCGCTAACTCACTTATACTAGCAAACCCATTGCTCCCAACATCCCAACTCCGGATATTGTGCGAATGTTTTGATGTAGTAATATCTTTAGCATATGTGCTTCTGCCAAGTGGGTTGGGTTCAAGGTTTTATTTTATCAAATTTATGACTTTATTATGAGAAAATCAAACATTTTTAGTTTATTAAACTAATTGTAATTCATACAAATATATAGGTTTTTTTGGGAAATCGCTAATTCCATGAATTCAATTCTTTTATTTGAAAATAATTGAAACTACATCTTCAAATCATCAAATGGATTATAAACCCGCTGCAAAAGAGGTTTGCTCACGTGTGTGTAAATTTCAGTGGTTTTAGAATTTTTATGGCCTAACACTTCCTGGATCACTCGCAAGTTCGTTCCCGCATCCATCATATGAGTAGCGTAACTATGGCGCAAATCGTGGAAACGGTATTTTTCGGGAAATTTGTTCCGAGCCAGGGCTGCCTTAAAAACCATCTGCAAACTTCGTTGCGAATAAGGAGTTCCTTGTACTTGACCCTCAAATATCCACACTTTTGGCTTGTATATCTTGCAATATTCTACTATTTGCTCAACTAATTTCTTCGAAATTGGTACTATTCTATCCCTGTTTCCTTTTCCTTTTCGTACATTCAAAAAACCCCTGTCTGCATCAATATCCTCAGGCTTAAGTTTTATTACTTCTCCCGACCTTAGGCCACAACCGTATCCTATACTTAATATCATTCGGTGCTTTTGATTCTTTACAGACATTAGTAATTCTGCTATTTGTTCCAGACTAAAAATATCGGGTATCGCATGGCCATTCCTGGGTCTCCTAATCAATTCAGGTTTTATATGTAAACCTATGTTTACTTTGTAAAACATTTTAATTGCACTTATCATGGTATTCTGGTAGGAATCGGACAAGTTCCGATCAATAATGCGCTCCTTTTGAAAACGTCGGATATCTCCCTCATCCAAATTCTCCCAATTTTCATCAATAAAAAATTTTAGAAATTCCATAAGCGCACTCGTGTAATTCTGTATGGAGTTTTGACTGTAACGCATAACCTGCATATGCTGCTTAAACTTAGTCACAGCTTCCGTCACTGTTGCATTATACAAAATTGATTCCGTTTTCTTATTACGTTTGTTCTTTTCGGCCTCCACAACACCTTCTTTGTGTGGTGTTGGATTTTGTGAAATCGGCTCCAAATCCAAGTTTACTAAAGTACTAGGGCTTTTTCCAAATATTAAAGCTAAAGCATTCTCAAAAGAAGAACACTCTGTTGCATACCAGCATCTGTTTGTCTGTGACCATTTAATAACCGGAATTTTTTTCACTAAAGCATTGCGGCTGTCCTCTTTGCTCAACCTCACCCCGATGCAATCCATGCCACGGTGGTGTAACCTAAAAATCTCAAAATCCATGATGTGAAAAATTTTAAAAAAGTTTATAATTTGAAAACCCAAAGATAAGCAATTTTCACAATTCAAAATCAAGATCTATATTAGCATAATTCACTTCAGTATTAAAAATCATCATATCAAAATATTGTTAATTCAATAGTTGAATCAATGGTTAATTCAGTTGTAAATTCGGCGGTGGATTCGGTAGTTAATTCCGTGGGAGATACAGTTATCTGAATTAGCAAACGAGCACATCAGCACACTAACACATCAGCTAATTACCACATCAACATGTTACCATGTCAACACATGAGCACATCAGCACATTCTACATTCAAACATTTCATCATTCTTGTTCTCCCTGCTTCCTAAACTAAAAAACTATCCTTACCCTATTGTGACAAAAGTACTTTGTTTTTATTCTTTTTTATTCCTACTTTAGCGGTGAAAATCAGTAAGGTATGGTGAAATTTGGGTGTTTGAAGGCAATTCAGACATCTTTTTTTATCCTTCAGCCAAACTAAACAGATTTTCAAAGTGTTAATAATCAGTAAACTAACCTAAAATTTAATATCTCGATGAAAAAATTGTACTCGATCTTGTCGGCACTTGTACTGATGTTGCCGGTTGGCTTGTCAGCTCAATCTACAGCTGTTCAAAATGAAAAATGTCTTGCTCATCATTACTATCTCGAAATGATGGACCAGGATCCTGCTTTCAGAGCCGCTCAGCAGCAACTGGAACTTGAAACACAGGCCTTTACAGCTCAGGATTGGGCTAAAAGACAAACTTCTTCAGGGCAAAAAAATGCTGCCGTGGTGAGAATTATTCCGGTAGTATTCCATGTTATTCACGAAGGTGGTGCCGAAAATATTACCAGAGCACAGATTGTGGATCAAATCGATTCTTTGAATAAAGATTTTCGTCGACTGAACGCAGATGCCGCCAGCACTCCTTCTGTTTTTCAGTCGGTAGGTGGTGATGCCGAAATTGAATTCCGTTTAGCAACTCTCAATCCCAATGGAAATTGTACCGATGGTGTGGTTCGTTTAAATAGTCCGCTTACCAATGATGCCCGTAACAATGTAAAAGCACTTAGCTACTGGCCCAGCAATAAATACCTCAACATTTGGATAGTAAAATCTATTGAAAATACCAGCGGTAGCGCCGGAACAGTTCTCGGATTTGCGCAATTCCCGGGTGGATCTGCTGCTACTGATGGAGTTGTAATGCGTAGCGATGTTGTAGGTAGTATTGGAACAGCTGGTTGGAACAATGATGGGCGTACCGCTACTCACGAAATTGGCCATTGGTTAAACCTTCGCCATATTTGGGGTGACGCTAATTGCGGAAGCGATTTTGTTACCGATACTCCAACTCATCAAACATCTAATAATGGTTGCCCTGCATGGCCACACATAACTTGTGGTAATGGTCCCAATGGTGATATGTTTACTAATTACATGGATTACACTAATGGCGATTGTCAGGATATTTTTTCTATTGGACAATGTGCACGAATGAATGCTGCATTAAGCTCTTCTACAAGTGGGAGAAATAATTTGTGGTCTGCATCCAATCTTATCGCTACCGGAACTTCTACTCCAACCGGTGCCGTTTGTGTTCCAATTGCTGAATTTGTAAATAACGTTCATTACGTTTGTGAAGGCACAACTATTAACTTTACGGATGGCTCCTGGAACGGAACTCCTGATACCTGGAGCTGGGATTTCCCTGGAGGAACGCCTTCCAGCTCGACTGCACAAAATCCTTCTATTCAATATAACACTGCGGGCACATACGATGTTACTCTTACTGTTACCAATAGTGCAGGAACCGATACTTATACCGAAACAGCTTCTGTTGTGGTTGTTCCTGCTGTAGGTCTCAATAGCATTCCCTACTCTGAAGGTTTTGAAACCCTCACCTTCCCGGGAAATGAATGGGCAGTGGAAAATGGTGGTGGAAACACATGGGCTCTCACCGGAAATGCAACGCACACCGGACTCAATTCTGTGTATATTAACAATTACACCGGCAACATCACTCAAACAACCGATATCTTCCTTACCACTACCTTTAACCTCAGTAATGTTACTCAGGCAAATATGACCTTCTGGCTGGCCTTTGCTGCACGATCTGCAAGCAGCACCGATCAGTTAAAAGTATTTGCCTCTACTACTTGCGGTCAACTATGGAATATTCGTTACAACAAAACAGGAACTGCATTATCAACTGCAGGTATCATCACTGCCAACTTCGTTCCTACAGCTGCACAATGGCGTCAGGAAACAGTGAATATTGCTTCCTCATCGTATAACAACAAACCAAACGTGCGATTTAAATTCGAATACCTCCAGGGCAATGGTAACAACATTTATATTGATGATATTAATATCGATGGAACAGTTGGCTTGAATGAAGTGCTTGAAGCATCTCTCGGCCTCAACGTTTATCCAAACCCCGTTATGAATGCAGCAACTGTTGATTTTACTCTCACCGAAAAAAATACCATCAAAATTGATGTGGTGGATGTGCTCGGACAAGTAGTAAATGAAATTGCAGAAACTACTTTGGATGCAGGTGAATATCAATTCGAACTTCCTGCCGGATTATCTTCCGGAATCTATAGTGTACGTCTTAACGTGAATGGTTATACTACAGCTCGCAAGGTTGTTATCTACTAAAATCTAAACTAACTTAATTCCCTGATGAAAAAATTAATTCTGGTCCTTGCCATCCTGGCAATAGGCCTCAACAGCACTTATGCTCAAACTTACCGACCGTGCGACACCGATGAAATGGTACGCAAAGCAAAATTGGAAAATCCTAATTATGCGATTATCTTAAATCAGTTGGAGCAATACACAGCTCAATATATTCAGCAGTATGGAAATCAAAAAACTTCAGGAGTGGTTATCTATACCATCCCTGTGGTGTTTCACGTAATCCACAACTATGGCTCCGAAAATATTTCGAAGCTTCAGATTCTGGATGCCGTAGATATAATGAATAAAAGTTTTCAAAAATGGTATGCCGATAGCGTTGATGTCGCTTCTGCCTTCAGACCTATTATTGCCGATGTTCAAGTGCAGTTTCGTTTGGCACAATTAGATCCTAATGGAAATTGTACTGATGGAATTACACGTACCCAATCGGAATTAACTTATGCAGGTGATGATCAGGTAAAACAACTTATTAACTGGCCGTACAATAATTATTTTAACATTTGGGTAGTTCAAACTATCGCAAGTGGTGCAGCAGGTTATGCCTATTATCCCGGTGTAACCCCTGCTTATCGTGAAGGTGTGGTAATGCGCGCCGATTATGTTGGTAGTATTGGAACCAGTAACGGATCGAACTACTCAGCGCGTTCACTTACGCACGAAGCCGGACACTATCTCAATCTACCTCACACCTGGGGCGGTACCAATAATCCGGGTTTGGCCCAGAATTGTTCCGATGATGATTTTGTTCAAGATACTCCGAATACTATTGGTACTAACAATTTTTCTTGCGATACCACTCAGGTTACTTGTGGTACATTAGATAACGTTCAAAATTATATGGATTATGCAAGTTGTCATCTTATGTTTACCGAAGGACAAAAAATACGTATGCACGCAGCGTTAAATTCAAACAGTGGTCAGCGTAATAATTTACATGCTCAGGCTAATTTAATTGCTACCGGAACAAATGATGGATACGTTGCTGTTGCTTGTGTACCTGTTGCCGATTTTTACGGCGATATAAAATACATTTGCGCCGGTACTACGATCGTCTTCAACGATCTCTCCTGGAATTCGGATCCAACTGCATGGCAATGGGATGTTCCCGGTGGAACACCATCTGTGTCAAACGATCAAAACCCTTCAATTCAGTATAACACTCCGGGCATATACGATGTTACACTTACTGTTTCAAATGCAGCAGGCAGTAATTCGGTATCGCGCACCGCCGTAATTGTTGTGAGCCCATCAACAGGTTCTAATGCACTTCCATTCCTCGAAGACTTTGAAAATACCGGACCTATTCCTTCTTCATACGATTGGATCGTGGAAAACGAAACCGGAAACCTCTGGGAAAATTCAACTGTTGCTGCTTTCAGCGGAACACATGCTATGCGTTTGTTGAACCATTCAGGAAATCCTAATGGAACTAAAGATGCATTTGTAACACCCGGTTATAATTTAACAAACATCATCAATGCGTCCATAACCTTCCAGCTGGCCTTTGCTGCACGCTCTGCAAGCAGTAGCGATCAGTTAAAAGTTTTTGCTTCTAATAATTGTGGAAGTCAATGGAACATCCGTTATACCAAAGATGGCTTGGGACTTGCTACTGCCGGAATTCAATCAGCAACTTTTGTTCCCACACAAACTTCACAATGGCGATTAGAAACAGTTAATATTAGTGGTGTTACATATAACAATAAACCCAACGTAAGATTCAAATTCGAATATTTACAAAATACAGGTAACAACATTTACATTGATGATATCAACATAACCGGAACATCAACTGTTGGAATTCAGGATGTGGAATTTCTGGCAACAGTTTCGGTTTATCCAAATCCTGCAAGTGGTTCTTCTGTTATTTCTTTCAACTTATCGGAACCTTCACAAATGTTAATTGAAGTTATAGATATCGCCGGAAGAGTTGTGGAAATGGTAGAAAGCAAAAAATTAAATGCAGGCGAATATCAGTATGCGTTTGGTAGTGGGCTGTCGGAAGGAATTTATTTTGTTCGTTTCCAGTCTAACGAAAACGACCTAACTAAAAAAGTAATCTTCACCAAATAAATATGTCAGACGTCACCACAGGTTCAAAAACTTTTTCGATAAGCATGACCTATATCATTTATGCTTCTCCCGAAAAAGTATTTGATGCCCTCACTCAAGAAGGAATCATTTCTCAATGGTGCGATGGCGGAGGGAAAGTTGATTTAAAAATTGATGGTGAAATAGAGTTGTTTGATGGGTGGGTTAAAGGAATGGTAGTTTCTTTTGATAAAAAAAAGAAAGAGCTTTCCTACACCTGGAAGCCCTCCGAATGGGATAAAAAAACACCTCCATCACTGGTTGAATATGAATTAAAAAGTCATTCAGCCGGCACCGAAGTGATACTGGAGCACTCTGGTCTCCCTTCGCGGGAAGAGGCCGACAAACACGAAAGCGGTTGGACCGACTACGTGTTCGACCCACTCAATGATTATTTCACCTTCCAATAAATTCACTAAAAATAATTTAAAGGCGTCTCCAAAAGGCGCCTTTTTTTATTCCACATTCCCCAATACCCCACTAGCAAACCAGCACATCCCATCAGAACATCAGCAAATTACCCAATTCCCCCATTATCACATTACTTCATTCCCTTGTATAATTCTACTTTTTATCCTACTTTCGCACCTCAGATTTTTGGATTAACCACCAAAAAATCGGGGCCTATAGCTCAGTTGGTTAGAGCAACAGACTCATAATCTGTGGGTCCTTGGTTCGAGCCCAAGTAGGCCCACTATTCGATAAAAATTCCTATCGAAAATCTCTGAAACCCTTGCAGCACGTAGCTTGCAGGGGTTTTTGTTTTTTGAAATCGTATGCGAATTGTTATTACTTTGCTTCTCCAAAAACACTTTCATTTTATTGATAAGTTCAAAGTTGTTATTTGATTGCCGCCATAGCACTGTTTCAAATAGAAGCTTTTCGAAATGTCTTTCTGACTTTTTTTTCCTCAGTCTTCCAAAGTTTTGCGTCGTTAATTAATTCCAATTCCCTTTGTTTTTCAAAAACTCTAAACCAGATTAGTGCAGGAATAGATTTGTTTGAATGTATTTCTAAACGAATGAATATGTTCTTATTGGGTTCTTCTTTATTATGTAATAGCCGACTCAATTGGGTATTGTGCAAGCTTATTTCTTTGGAAAATTCTTGTTTATTCTGCTTCAATGAATTAATGTATTCATTGAGAAAATAGCTGAACGTATATTGTTCATCATAATTACTTGAGGCAATATATTTATCCATTTTTAGCTTCAATCGCATTAGTTCTGCTGTCGAAACCTTATCAGAATCCATTTCTTGCAACCTCTTTTTTCTTATTTCCCAAATTTGTTTATCTGCTTGTTTTTTTTCTTCATTTGAGAGTTCATGAGGAGGCACTTGCGCTAGCGCAAGTTCTTTATTTGAATATTTTATTTCTTTTTTCATGTCTTTATAGTAAATATTTTTCAATTAACTTTTTAGAGTTATACGTATCTGAAAAAAGCGACACTCCACCTTTTTCAAAACCGTATTCATTCCTGTAATGCTTTTCAAGTTCCGTTTTTGAAATTAAAGAAACAAAACCATAATATCCTCGCTCAAATGAAATGCCACAAGCATGTGCGATAAGACATCCTGCTATACTTGAATATTTCTTTTTTGTGCCCGCATTTTCTTTAGATGATTCAAGTAAATGAATTTCTACTCTGAGTTCCTTCGGCCAGTCAATTAATGACATTAAACCTAATATTTCGTCTGAATTTTTTAATCGAATTCTATAAACTTCGTGCTTTATTTCTTCCCTCCAGTTAAATTCGAAACGGTCACTTTTCTGAATTAATTTTAATTCAGAACTAATTACTCCTTCAATAACCGCCTCTACTTTTTCTTGGCCCACACCCGACCAAATCCCCCC
>Ga0335394_10009651_pt1 | contig 10883 bp, 9 predicted proteins | sample MAT03_FD_205741 | JGI IMG/M metagenome (GOLD analysis project Ga0335394, IMG submission 205741) | Freshwater microbial communities from Lake Fryxell liftoff mats and glacier meltwater in Antarctica - MAT-03 (spades assembly) (version 2) ... | reverse complement strand
ACGCATCTCCAGACTTTGAATCCATCAGCGTCGCCATGTCGGTTTGAATCACCTGACTTTGCGCCACGATCTGCACTTCCGTTGAAACTTGTCCCACTTCAAGATTGATGTCGACACGAGCTACTTCACGTGCACGCAGCGCAATACCCTTCGACTGTGCAGTTCGGAATCCGGCCTTCTCAATCAAAACTTCCCAGGTCCCGGCTTCGAGGTTAGCAAGCACATACGTGCCAGACTCGCTCGTTGTTACCTTCCGAACTTCTCCTGTCGCAGGCCGAGTCGCCTTCACTTCGGCAACGCCAACTGCCGCACCGCTCGGATCTTTTATAACCCCACGAATCTCACCAAGGGTGGATTGGCCGGACAGGATTGTGATCGAAAGTTGAAACATCGCCAGAATGAGAGCATAAAAACGCATAGCCCTATCCTAGAGACGCGATATCACGAACAAATTACTAAGGCGTGACGTTGCAATAACAATGCTGAGCGGATTTTAATCAGAAATGTCTTGTGCCGTCAACGTCTCGGCCAACCCAAACGAGAGCGTCATCCCTGATCCCCCAACGCCCGTAACCACCCTCACGCCCGGCTCCGGCACCGCTGTGAAATAAGGGTCCCGAGGATGCTTCGGATACACCCCATACCAGCGCTGTTCGATCTTCCGGTTAGGGAAATGGGCAAAGCCATCCAGATACTTCAGAATCAGATCATCAATCTCATCCCGATTAAAAATATCCACCGCCAACCCATACTCATGCGAATCTCCAAGCGTCACGGCATTCCCGGCCGTCGGCGACGCCATCACGTGAATCCCCCACCGCTCATATTCCGGAAACTCCGCCGCAATCCGCGCCTTCAAACCCACAAGACTGCTGCAAATCTGAAACGACGAATAAAACCGCATCGTCAATCCGCCTGCCAGTGAAGGCCCCATCCGCCACCCCTCAGGTTGCGCCCCCGTCCTCATCATCTGCAACTTGCATCGCGTCAACTCGCTTGTCGCAAAAACACGAGGATACAAAGTCTCAAAATCTTCACCACCGCAGATTACAACGCGGTCCGCCGCCACTTGCCGAAGATCCGTCACCGCAGTCGAAAAATGAAACTCCACCCCATAAGCTTCCTCGAGATAACCAGGCAGCGAAGCGATCGTAAGAGGCGGGTCGACCACCACTTCGTGCGAACTGAACAGCGCCCCGCGCAGTCCTTCCGCGCGCACCGCCGGGCTTTTAGCCAGCGCAACCTCCGCATCCACCCAAGTCGCCCTTCCCGGCTCAAGCTCGGCAAACTCCCGCCCCAAAGCCTCCTCATCGGCGTGATAAGCCAAGTGCAATGACCCATCCGGAAAGTAAGGCAACCTTGCCGCCTTAAGCACCTCCAGCCACAACCTCCGGCTCAGCATCGCCATCTCCGTCATCCGCCCCGAAGGTTGCCCAATCGGCCAAAGCATTCCAAAATTGCGCACCGAAGCCCCCCTAGCCTTGGGCGAACGCTCAAACACACGAACCCGATACCCACGCTTGGCATACGCATACGCGTGAGCCAAACCAATCACACCCGCTCCGACAATCGAGACTGACTTCAACGCTTCCTCCATTGACTACTCAAAGCAAGGCCACCCATCACCGAGGCGCCACTCAGAGTAAAGAATAAGGCATCCCAACCAAAATGGCTTGAGATGAACGAAACAAAAAACGGCGACAACACCTGCCCCACCGAACCCACGCCATTCACAAATCCTCCCGCCCGCGCCACGGCTTCCACCGGCACCGCTTCCTGCGTCCCCGACCCGGCCATCAAAGTATCCGGCCCAAACGTGAACGCCCCGATCAACGCAATCGCCGTCAGGTTCCCCATCAACCCAAGCCGGCTCATCCATGGATAAAGCGCACACAGCACCGCCAATCCAAACATCATCACCGCCCCCACCGGAAATCGGTGCCCTCGCGTCGCATGTTCAGAGACATATCCAGCCAATAGCACTCCCGCAAAACCCAGCACCTCATAAATCGATGACGCATATCCTGCATCGATCGGTGAATATCCAAGCCGCTCGGTCATGTACAGCGGCAGCCAGAACAGAAACGAATAGCGCGTCATTTTCACGAAGAAATACATTGTTGCAATCGCCACCAACTTCGGATTCAGAACAAGCGGGATCCGAACCGCCCCAGACGCTCTAAACTGCCCTGTATACCGGTCCTTGGAAAAAATCGCAAATATAATCGCCACTGCCGTCAAACCCAGCGAAGGGATCCATGCCGCCCGCATCCAGCCCCCGCTCGCCGCCGCCGCAGCTACATTCGTCGCGATAAAACCGCCCGCCACCAGATGCGTCCCCCACCACGCCATAATCACGCCACGGTTTGCATCGGGAAACCACTCCCGCGACATCTTCAGCACTCCAGGCCAGCCTGCCGCCTGCAACACGCCATTCGCTCCCTGCGAGATCGCCAATGGAAACCCCGAACCAGTCGCCGCAGAAGCAATTGCCGACCCGATCGCCCCAAGGGTCACGACGATTCGTGCCCCGAATCGGTCGGCTAGAAATCCCATCAAGAACTGCCCAATTGAATATCCCGCACTATACAAAAAAAGCACCGTCGCCAGCGAGTCCGAAGTGTATCCTTGCTCCGTCTTAAGAAAGGGCATGAGCACACTGAAGTTCTTGCGGCATAGATAGAATGCGCAATACATCAGCCAGGTCAGTCCAAAGATTCGGGGAAACACGAAATTACCAAGCGTACCGTCGAGATGTGTCAGATCAATGAAAATCCAGTCAATTCTCTCCGCCGTCGTCATCGAAGTTTCATCTCCCTCTGGGATACTGTGAACTCGTGAGTTCTCATTCCACCGCAGCGGTATTTCACTCCTCGCATCAGCCGCTCACGCTCGAACAATTTCAGCTGCCTACCCTGGCTCAAGGCGAAGCCTTGGTTCGCATCCGTTGCGCAACCATCTGTGGGAGCGACTTGCACACCATCTTTGGCCGCCGTGCGGAACCCACCCCGTGCATCCTCGGTCACGAAATGGTCGCCAACCTGATCGAAGCTAATCAAGTGACCGATTACTACGGCAACCCGATCCCGCTCGGCACCCGCATCACCTGGTCCATGCTCTTAAGCTGCAACCACTGCTTCTTCTGCAAACTCGGCCTCCCATCCAAGTGCGAACAAATCTTCAAATTCGGTCACCAGCAACTCGCCTCCCACCACCCTTTAAGCGGAGCCTTCGCCGAACATTGCCACCTTCCTTCAGGCACCGCCATCTTCCTGGTCCCTGACAACATCCCCGATGAAGTCGCCGCTTGCGCCAATTGCGCCACCTCGACCGTAGCCGCCGTCCTCCGCCACGCTGGCCTCGTCTCGGGGCTAAACGTAGTCGTAATGGGCGCAGGCATGTTGGGGTTAACCGCCTGCGCCATGGCCAGTTGGGCAGGCGCAGCCTCGGTAGTCGTCATCGACCCCAACCACCATCGCCTTGCCCTCGCCCCTCAATTCGGTGCAACCCTCGAAAACAAACCCAATCCAGGCTTCGACCTCGCCCTGGAATTTGCAGGAACACCCCAAGCCTGCGAACAAGCTCTCAACTCTCTACGACCCGGCGGCCATCTTATCCTGGCCGGCTCCGTCTCCCCCTCCGCACCGATTCAAATCTCACCCGAATTCATCGTCCGACGCATGTTGCGAATCACCGGCGTCTACAACTACAAACCCGAAGATCTAGCCACCGCCTTGCATTTCCTGGCTCAATCCCAACACCGTTTCCCCTTCGCCTCGCTAGTCGGACAACGCTTCACACTCGCAGAGATCAATACTGCCATCGCCTTCGCCGAACGCGAACGTCCCCCACGGGTAGCCATCACATTTTCTTAACTCCAATGCAAAACACCAACTCCGCAATCCGCGCCGTAATCTTCGACATCTCAGGCACCGTAATGGACTTCGGCAGCCGTGGTCCCGTCGCCGCCTTCGTTGAGCTCTTCTCCCGCCATGGCATTACCATCACTGAAGCCGAGGCCCGCGAGCCTATGGGCAAGCACAAACTCGATCATGTCTGGGCCATTCTTACTAACCCCGATGTCGCCGAGCGCTGGCGTCAGACTCACGGCCAGATCCCGGACGAACAAACCCTCCACAGCATTTACTCGGGCTTCGGTGCACTCCAGATCGAAGTGCTCAAGGGTTACCTCGACCTCCTCCCCGCAGTGCCCGGGATCACAGCCCAGTTGCGCAGCCGTGGCATCCGCTTCGCCTCAACCACCGGCTTCGAATCCAGCATGATGACCGATGTGAAAGCCGCAGCGGCAGCCCAAGGTTACGAGCCCGAATTCTGGGTCACCCCGGACCTCACCGGAGGCGGCCGCCCAGCCCCTTGGATGATCTACTACGCTGCCCGCCAACTCGGCCTCTATCCGCTGCACACCTTCGTCAAAGTCGGCGACACCCAAGCCGACATCGGCGAAGCTTTGAACGCCGGCACCTGGGCCGTTTCCGTCGTGCGAACCGGCAACGAAATCGGCCTCTCCCAACAACAACTCGAGGCCCTGCCCGCAGATGAACGCGAAGCTCGCTTCAAAGCCGCCGAACAACGCTTCCGCGCCTGGGGCGCACATTACGTCATCGATTCGGTAGCCGATCTGCTCCCGGTCATTGACGAAATCTCTGAGCGCATCATTCGCGGCGAGAGACCATAGGAGAGAGTATGAGCGACAAAAACAGCGAAGCTATAGTGGAAGAAGTCATTGCACTACTTGAGCGCTCTGGCGGCGACGAGTACTTCGGCGAACCGGTCTCAAAGCTCGAGCATGCCCTCCAGTGTGCTTGGCACGCCGAGCAAGCTGGTGCGGACGAAGAACTGATCCTCGCCGCCCTCCTCCACGACATCGGCCACCTCTTCGACGATGCCGACACGATCCGCGACGAGCGAGTCGGCGTAGTCAACCACGACGAAATGGGCGAACGCTGGCTCCTTGATCGTGGTTTCTCAAAGCGCCTCGCAACCCTGGTCGGGGGCCACGTCGACGCCAAGCGCTATCTCACCGCCACCAACGAATCCTACATGGCCCGGCTCTCTCCAGCCAGTATGGAAACTCTAAAGCTCCAGGGCGGCCCCATGTCCGAACAAGACCTGGCCGTCTACGCAAACCAACCCGAACTCCGCGACATGCTCCGTCTCCGCTCCTGGGACGAGATGGCCAAAGACCCCGCTTGGACTGGCCCCCAACTCAGCGCCTACCGCGAAATGCTCCAGCGCCAGCTGAATCGGTCCTAACTCAACCCGCTGAACCGATCACTACGCTAGGGGCAATTCTCAACAAAGAGGGAACATCCCTCACCTGCAAGATTGCATCCACCTCCAAAGTATTGCCAGTTTGCAACTCGATATCGCCCGGCAATATCTTCTTGAGTTCAGCCGTTTCAAATGTTTCCCGCTACTCTCCCGGCCTCAGCGAAAGCACACGGGAACAGCTCAGAAGTTCTGAAAAACGTAAAGGAGCGGGTCAACTTCAAGCCGGCCCCCGCGCCGTCTCTTAACATTATTGATGCCACCTGGACAAGCCGATGCTATTCATCAGCCATATCCGCGCAAGACGAACCATCGTTGCTCTAACCGGCGAAGATTAAGGTGATTGCCTCTGATTGGGAGATTGGGGGACGGCCAGTATGCTGCATCGAGTGTTGAGTCAAATGAAACCGGAAACACCGCAAAATTGCACAACGCCGAAAATATGCATAGTTGGAGAATATTAGTTTGCTGTTTTACCGGTGAATTCTAAATGAATCTTCCTTGCCTTTCAATCCACATTCAAATATCCTCAACGCATGCTTCAGCCTCGTAACTGCATCTTGCTTTGTATCGCCCTGCTTGCGATATCCACCCCATCCGCCCTATTGGCCCAGACGGCCACAGGCACCCTCGACGGCCGCGTCACCGACGCTTCTGGAGCCGTCATACAGGGTGCCAGGGTCAGTATCATTTCATCGCAAACCAACTTCAAACAAGAGCTGACAACGAACGCTCTTGGTTCCTTCGTCCGCCCCTTTCTCGCTCCTGGCACCTATCAGGTCAACATTGAAAAACAGGGCTTTCGTCGCTATTCAGAATCCAATGTCCGCATCACCGTTCAGCAAACCGTCTCGCTTGATGTTGTCCTGCCGGTAGGCGATACTGCCTCGACCATCGAAGTGAGTGCCAACAGCGCCCAACTGGCTATCTCTTCTTCCACCGTCTCCACCGTAATCGGCAACAAGGCCATCATGGACCTCCCGCTAAATGGCCGTAATCCGTTCGCCCTTGCCTCGCTCGTCCCGGGCGTCGTGCCTGGCGGCGGCTCTACCCCTTGGATCAGCGGCGGTCGTAATGCGTCGAGCGAAATCACTATTGACGGCACCTCGATCATCCTTCCAGAGAACAATGTCGGCATCAACACCATCGCCTACACCCCCCCTGTCGATAGCGTGCAAGAATTCTCAATTGTCACCAATGGCCTTGCTGCCGAATATGGCCGCACCGGTGGCGGCACGATCAACGTCTCGACACGCTCGGGCGGCAATCAATGGCACGGCTCCGCCTTCGAATTCCTCCGAAACTCCAAGCTCGACTCGAATAATTTTTTCTCTAACCGCGCCCGCGCTCCCCTTGCCGCCTTCCAGCGAAACCAATTCGGTGGCACTTTCGGTGGCCCCGTCAACATCCCTGGCGTTTACAAAGGCAAAGACAAAACGTTCTTCTTCCTCTCAGAACAATCTACCGTTCAACGTAGCGCCAGCCTCTTCACAACTACTGTTCCAACAGCCCAATGGCTCAACGGAGATTTCTCTACGCTCAAGAACGCCGGCGGCGCCGACATCACCATCTTCGATCCGCTCACTGCCGCCAACGACGGCACCGGCAACTTCATTCGTCAAGCTTTTCCGGGGAACATCATCCCAGCCAACCGCATGGACCCTGTGGCTCTGCGCACGCGCGCCTTCTACCCGGGCGCAAATCAAGCCCCAACCAACGTCAACACTAACGCCAATAACTACTTTGCCGCCAGTAAAGCCCCTTCCAGCCAGCACCAGTTTGATGTCCGGATCGATCACAGCTTCAGCCAGAAGTTCACGGTTTTCGGCCGGTTCTCCCGTAATATCTCTCAGAGCAGCCCGGTGAACTTCTTCGGCAACCTTGGCACGCCCAGCGGCGATGGCCCCAGCCGCACCACCAACTACAACAGCACCTTTAACGCGAACTACACCGCCAGCCCCACGATGATTATCAACTTCAATTACGGCTTTGGGCGATTTAACAACCAACGTAACGCGTTTTCTTCTGGCTTCGACACAACCCAACTGGGCTTCTCTCCTGCCATTCGCGATCAGGCTGCCACGCAGAATCTTGAGTTTCCGCGTTTTGACATTGCGGGTGTCAGTTCTCTTGGCCAAAACACTTTCACCACGCTCCGCTTCATCCCTTATTCCCATGTTTTAGCCGGATCCGCTACCAAGGTTCTTACTCGCCACACGATCAAGATGGGCGGCGAATGGCGCAAGCTTTTCCTGAACTTCTTACAACTGGGTCAGCCCTCCGGCCAATACGGCTTCAACCAGGGCTTCACCCAGCGCAACCCGGTTCAGGCCGCAGGTACCCAAGGCTTCGGTATGGCCAGCTTCTTGCTTGGCACCGCCGCCAGCGGCAACATCTCTCACGATCCCATCCCTTCCAGCTCCAGTGTCTATTGGGGCGGCTACATCCAGGATGATTTCAAATTCAACTCTCGCCTCACCCTCAATCTCGGTATTCGCTACGACGTTGATCTTCCCCGCACAGAGCGCTACAACCGCTATAGCTTCTTCGACATTGGTGCCAACTCTCCCATTGCGGGCCGCGTAGCCGCTTTTCCTAATCTCAAAGGTGCCATGCGTTTTGTCGACGGCGACAACCGCTACCAGGTTCCCGTGGATCGCAATAACATCAGTCCTCGCTTTGGCTTCGCCTATAAGCTCAACAACAAAACCGTCATGCGCGGAGCCTACGCCCTCATGTATGCCGGTTCTATGATGCAGGCCGCGGGCTCCTCCGGGAGTGCTGGCATGGAGGGCTACCGCAGTAACACCGGCATGCTGACTACCCTCGACGGTGGCCGCACTGTCAACGCATTCCTTCGTAACCCCTTCCCTGGCGGCTTCAATCTCCCACTCGGCTCACCCGACGGCCCCAACAGTGGAGCTTCCACCAACATTGGCCTCGGCGTCGGTGAGAGCTTCTTTAACGATTCCCGCAACCCTGTCATTCAGCAGTGGAACTTCAATCTCCAACGCGAGCTCCCCGGCAATATGGTCATCGAAGCCGGCTACCTTGCCTCCAAAGGGAACCATTTGATTGATGGAGAAGGGAGCATGACCTACAACCAACTCCCCGCCAGCTTCGGCGATCTCGGTAATTCCCTTAACGATCAGGTTCCCAATCCATTCTTCGGCATTATCGTGAACCCAACATCGGCCCTCAGCCAGCCGAATGTCGCGCGCTCTCAGCTCCTGCGCCCCTTTCCTCAATACACAGGCGTCAACGCCTTCCGCAAGCCCCAGGCCAACTCGATCTACCACGCCTTCACGCTCCGTGTTGAAAAACGTTTCACGAGTGGCCTTGGCTTCCTGGCCAGCTTCACTGGCGGCAAGCTGATTGATGATGCGTCCCAAACCGTCACCTTCCTCGGTCAGGCCGGTAACAAGCAGGACTTTTATAATCGACGTGCCGAGCGATCGATCTCCACCCAGGACATCTCCCGCCGCCTGGTCATGAGCGGCAATTATGACCTCCCCTTTGGTAAAGGCCGTAAGCTATTCACCGGCATGAATACAGCCGGTGAAATCCTCCTCGGCGGTTGGCAAATTAACGGTATCCTGACGCTCTCTGGCGGCACTCCCGTGTTGATCACGCAGAACGTCAACAACACCTCTCTCGGCTCCTCCGGTCAACGCCCCAACAACAACGGCACCACCGGCAAGCTGGACAGCCAAACTACTGACCGGAAGATTGCTCAATACTTCAATACCAGCGTCTTCAGCTTCGCTCCCGCATTCCGCTTCGGCAACGTCTCCCGCACTTCGCCCGACATCCGTAACCCCGGTCTGCGCACTCTCGACTTCTCGCTCTTTAAAAACTTTAAGATCCGCGAGCGCACCACGCTTCAATTCCGTGCCGAAGCCTTTAATTTAACCAATACTCTCCAACTTGGTTCGCCAAATGCCCAGCTTGGTTCCGGTTCCACAGGTGTTATCGGTGGAACTGCCGTCGGCCCACGCCAAGTCCAAGTCGCTTTGCGGATTAGTTTTTAGGCCGCAACAGCAAGGACAAGCCGTCACCGGCCAGTGCCAGCACTGCCGGAATCGTAAAGACCTGGGCGTAACCCGCGCCCAGATCTCCCTGTTTGCGCAGCAAATCCAGCATTCCGTGATTGGTAGACAGCCCCCCACGCGACGGCTGCTTCTCCCAACCGAAATTGTCACTCATGGTAAGGGTTTTTTGCTCCTTCGCCTCCATCTAAGTTCATAGAGCCCAACCCTGGCAGAGTAGTTGGCGAGAATAACGATTTGGGCCACAAGACATAGATGGGCTGACAAGAGTGCAAACTGTGCCATCGCCCGCAGCCAGGCCAACCCGCTCCCCGGATCGCTACCGCCCTCATCCCGCGCCCATCTCTCGCCAGGAGCAACGCCATCAGGTGGCCGAGGCCCTGGAGTGAATCGACTCGGCTCAAGCAAGCCCGCGAAATCGAGCGGCGCTGGTTCATGCGATCCGCGGCAAGTACAAACATCTACAAACATCGAGCGAGGATTTCATACAACGTAAGGCGGCGGAAACACCCTCGGAATCCCGTCCATGATTCTGGTGCTGGACGCCAGCTCAATGATCGCTTTTCTCCGCGATTAGCCCGGAGCCGAAATAGTCGCCGACGCGCTTTTAGATCCCGATTCCAAATGCTACGCCCACGCTCTCAATCTGTGCGAAGTCTTTTACGACTTCCATCGCGCCGGGGGACAGCGATATAGCGCTCAGCGCGATCGCAGACCTCGTTCGTTTAGGCGTTATTCAGGATGAAACGCTCACGCCCGCCGTCTGGCAGCAGGCTGGGACACTGAAAGCCATCCACCGCCGCGTGTCGCTAGCCGATTGCTTCGCAATCACCCTGGCACAAAGACTCGGCGCACCCCTGATCACCGCCGATCATCACGAATTTGACGCCCTCCTCGATAAGGCCGTATGCGAGATCAAGTTCATCCGTTAGATCTGCTCCAGCCATCGCCAGAACAGCCTGTCTTATCACCCCGGAATCTTGCCCTCACCGCGAATCGCCATCAGGAAAGCGACCGGGTCGACTATCCGCAATACCGGTACAGCCTCTTGCACAGCCTGGCTCTCCACATCCGTTCCCACCGCCAGATCGAGCAAATCAGCATCCCGGCTAACAAGCTAATTGGCGCTCGCGAGCAGAGCTAAATTCAGATAAGGCTCATCCTTCGGATCACGTGATAACGTCGGTCGCCGCGGAACAGAGGAGAAGTATCGAGACCGCTCTTTCACCGCAGCCAGAAAGCTCTCCACTACTGTGTCATCCAACACCGGAAATTTCTCCCGAATACGAGGACGGCCCAGCACGTTCTCAACCTCGGCCAGAATTTCATCGCTCACACAAAGATCTACATGACCCCGCCAGGCGAGGTCCAAACATATCCCGGCCGGACTCTCCCGGCGAGCCGCGCCTTGCAGGAAGACCATGCAATCGAAGACAACCCGGGTTACCTTGCCCTCCGTCAAAGCTTAGCTTTGCTCGACTCATCGCGCGCCGCGATGAACAGTTCCGTTAGTTCCCCGTCAGTAATTCCGCTCGCTTTCACTTC
>Ga0335394_10009646_pt1 | contig 10885 bp, 6 predicted proteins | sample MAT03_FD_205741 | JGI IMG/M metagenome (GOLD analysis project Ga0335394, IMG submission 205741) | Freshwater microbial communities from Lake Fryxell liftoff mats and glacier meltwater in Antarctica - MAT-03 (spades assembly) (version 2) ... | reverse complement strand
CCCGGCGGTGCTTTGGGCCCGCTATGTGCAACTTACACAGATCGAGGCGGTGTTCCGCTCGCTCAAAAGTGAACTGGGGCTTCGACCGATTCACCACCAACTGGAGCACCCGCGTGGATGCGCACATTTTGGTGGCGTTTTTGGCCTATTCGTTGCAAGTGACGTTGAAGCGCCGATTGCTGATCCATGCACCGGGTCTAGCCCCGGCAGCGGTACTAGAAAAGCTGGCGTCCATTCAGATGATCGACGTTCATCTGCCCACCGTAGATAGATGGCCGCCGATTAATTCTGCCTCACTATACCCAGCCGGACACGGACGTGAAGATCCTGCTCGATAAACTGCGCCTGGCCCTGCCGGCTCAACCGCCTCCACGGATCACCTCGGCCAAAATCGAACAGCATGAGCTTGCTTCTGTCGCAGGTTGATTCACTTTTGTGGTGAAGACTACGGTATCCCTTGACTGATTCTAAAAGCCTTAACTGGCTCGAATCGGCTTAACTGCGAAAGTCGGGTTAGCCGTCAAGATGGGTTGCTCAAACGCTTACGAAATACGAGGGGAAATATCGCGGTCCATTACAGCATTCGGCGCTGTGCCAGCCCGGAAGACGCTGATCACCGCCGCTAAACTGCGAAACTCGACGGAAAACATCTTGAGAACTTAGGGGGAAAAGATCGTGACCGATTACACTCGCTGCGTGCGGTTTTCCGCCTTCGCCAACCTGCTCACTTTGCGGAAGGCGAACACTTGCCCTGGCTGCCCGCCCGGTAGATCGCCTGGATCTCACTTGGCGCGAGTGCCCGCGTGTAAAAGCTCATCTCATCGATGCCGCCGGGGAAGTATTTCTCGTCGGTCTCCGCCTCGGCATTGGCATGATGGCGGGCGAGCCACATCGGCGCGGCAACCGTGATGTTGCGCAGGGTCGTGTTCTGTAAGCTCTCTCCCCTGAGCACTCCGTCCACATAGACCTGGAATTTCCCGGGCGGCAACCTGCGGGCGACGCCGGCGACGTGGTGCCACTTGCCGTCGGCGATCTTGTACCTGGGGTTGGGGCCAGCGGCGCGATGCACGGTGTTGTCGTGACCGGCCGGCGTCGGAACCTGGAAATGTAGTTCTCCTTTCCAAACGAAGATCACCCACCCCCAGGGGTCGTGGCTGCGTTTGTCGACGATGTTCAGAGTACGCGTTTCCGTGGTACGCACCCACAACTCCACGCTGAAGTCGCCGGTGCCTGGGTCCCAACCTTTGGTACCCGGAGGCAGCTCGAAGAACTGACCGTTGCCGTCGAAGCGCAATGCCGATCCAACTTTGCCCGGAATCACGTCTGGAGCGTGCGGCGATTTCGCGCGGAACATCGGCTCATCGAACTTGAGCCACCCGGTCATGCCCGGAGGCGCGGTCGCGCAGCCCTCCCCGTTGAGCGCGACAGCAGCGGATAAGCACAAAAGAAGCGGCCGCATCAGTACACCAGCGTCAGGCGGATGTAATCCACCGTTGTATCGTCTCCGATTGCTACATCGAGCAGAGGGACGCCCAGATTGGGGGACTTGTACTGGACTTCGCGCAGGAAGTCACCGCTGAACTCAATGCCAAACACATGTTCGCCGATCTGAGGCTTATTCTGCCAGGGAGCCCGTTCCGTGTAAACAAGAGGGGCGCCGCCGGCGACAAACACTCCGGCTGTGATCCGGTCGTTCAGCCGACCCGCATTGCGAAGGTCGGCGCGGATGTGTACATCCAGTCTTCCGGAGCACAAGCGGACATTGGGCAGGGGGAAGGAAACGCGCAGCCCCGAGTCGTCGGCGTCCTCGTCGAATCGTTTGCTGTGGCCGTCAGCCGCCTGATTCGCGCGGGCCGCAGCGCTCAGCAGAGCGGGTGGATCATAGGGTATAGCGAAGTTGTCATCCACCCCCGCCATCAGTTCCACAACGTGTTCGCAGGCGCCGTAGCCTGCGCCAGCAGGCAGATTCAGCAAGTTTCGTAGCGACGGCAAATCGTCACGAGCTTCCGCCAACTGTCCGGCCGAGAGGCGCGCCAGCCCGCGATGCGCCGACACCAGCCGCACCAGTTCCCGATCGCCGCGCGCGCGCCAGTACAGCTCGGCTGACAGGTAAGCCGCAGCAGCTTCGCGCATTTCACCGGCTGCGGCGCGCATCCCGGCCAGGCGGAAATGAGCTGCAGCGTTTTGCGGATCGGCGGCAATCACGGCCAGCCAACGAGCAGCGGCATCGGGCTTACCAAGTTTCCCGGCCAATGCGGCGACGTCGGCCAGAGCCATGATGTCGGCGGCGGGCCGTTGCTCCAAACGGCGCAGAGCCTCTTCGTTTCGACCTGCCAGAAGATCGCCCACGGCTGCCAGTAACGCGCCGGCCGACGCAGTGTGCGCCGGCTCCAGCCGCGCCATCCACAATTCACGGCGGGCACGATCCGGAAATCCCAACTCCATCCACGCCTGCGCCAGGTGCGCGCGAGCCTCGACGGGCAAACGCCGTTCGGCGATGGCGTTTTCCAGACGCCGCGCGGCCACCACGGGCTCGCCGGCGTAGAGCGCCCAGACCGCCTGGCGCCACACTTCGAGTGCGTCCTCATCCGGAGTGACGGGCAACAGGCGGTTGACGCCGAGCGCCAGCAAAACCGCCAGCACCGCCCATCCAGCCCGCCGAGCCCAGCGATATCGCGGCCGCCGCGACCAGCGCAGCCACATGCGGGGACGGCTGCGCGTTTCAAACGCCTCCAGAACCTCACGAGCATCGGAGGGCCGTTTGCGGGGATTCGGGTCCATGCACCGCAGGATCGCCGCCGTCCAGGTGGATCGCAGCGTGGGGGCCAGCGCCTGCGGCGACCGCGGCCGTTCGCGCGTCTTGCGCACGGCCATGGACAGCGAAGACTCCTCGGCATAGGGAAGCTCGCCGGTCATGATCTCGTAAAGCACTACGCCGAGCGCGTAGATGTCGGCCGCCGGACCGGCGCGCTTGCCCTCGATCTGTTCCGGTGCCATGTAGGCCGGAGTGCCCGCGGTGAGCGCGGTTTCACGAGTTCGTGTCAAGGACGTCCGGCGTTCTCGCGAGTCGTCGGTCGCGAGGCCAAAATCCATCACCACGACGCGAGGCGAACCTTCCGCCCGGGGCACGATCATGACGTTGCCCGACTTGAAGTCGCGATGCACGATGCCGGCCTGGTGCGCCGCAACCAGCGCGGCCACCATGGACCGCACCAAGGGCAGCGCCTCGCGCTCCCTCATCGGACCGGTGCGGCGCAGACGTTCGAGCAACGTTTCGCCCTCCAGCAGCTCGAGCGTCAGGAAGGTCACCGGCTGTCCCGCGGGGTTGGTAGTCTGAACCAGGTCCAGCGCGCGGCAGACGTTCGGGTGCGAGATTTTCCCGGCGGCGCGAATCTCGCGTTGCAACCCCACCACGCGGTTCGAGGTGGCCAGGTCGGCACGCAGCGTCTTGAGCGCGACTCGTTCTCCGAGCTCCAGATCCTCGGCTTCGTACACCTCGCCCATGCCTCCCCGGGCCAGGTACCGTTTGATGCGATAGCGGCCGGCCAGAATCTCACCGGCGTAAAACGCGTGGAGTCCCGCAGCGGCGGCGATCACTCCGGTTTTCGGCTGAAGCCGGTCGAGGCTCGTGTCGGGGGCGCAGTGAAGATCCAGCAGGCGCAGAACCTCGTGTTCGATCTCGGAATCCCCGGCCGCGCCGGCTTTCACGAAGGCGGCCTGATCGGCAGGTCTCAACTCCACGGCTTCGCCGAAGATGTCCTTGGCGCGCTGCCAGCTTTGGGCGCCGAGGCTCACTCGAGTTCACCTTTGAGCCACGCGCGAGCCATCACCCAATCGCGCTTGACGGTCGCTTCGGAGATGCCCAGCGCTTCGGCGGTTTCGGGCGACGAAAGGCCGCCGAAGAAACGGAGCTCGACGATCTGCGCCTGCCGGGGATCGAGCTTTGCCAGCCGATTGAGCGCCTCATCGACGTCGCAGAGGTCGGCGGGATGGGGACCTGCGATGGCCGCCTGGATCTCTTCGACGTTGAACGCGATGCGTTCGCCGGCGTCCCGCCGTTGGGCATGCTTGCGCCTGGCGTGATCCACAAGGACTCGCCTCATACCGCGCGCGGCCGCAGAGAAGAAATAGGCGCGGTTCGGTGCGTCGATTCCTTGGCCTCCTCCCATGCGGAGGTAGGCTTCGTGCACCAGGGCGGAGGTTTGCAGGGTGTGGCCGCGGGCCTCGCTACGGAGCAGGCCGGAGGCCATGCGGCGCAACTCGTTGTACACCAACTCCATCAGCCGGGCTTCGGAATCGGAATCGCCGCGACGGGAATTGCGAAGTAATTCGGTGAGTCCTTGTTCCGCAGGCATGGTGGGGATTTCCATCATTATACTTTTTGATTCGTTTGGGTTACGAACGCAATTTGTCGTGGATCAACAAAAAGCCTGACGCTCGTGGCTCGGAAAAGCAGGTACCGATGCCGCGTGCGCCATCGGGCGGTCCAGTGAAAACAAAAGACTATTTGGGTCCGTTTCGTCAGATTCAGGATTTGGAGTCCCGTCCTGCCAAGTCCGGTGGAGATTTTGGGCTGTTCGCATCTTGTCCCTCCCTGAAACGTATCACGCTTTTACTGGGAACGCCGGGGATTGGGACGGTAGGTGATTGAGCGAGTTGGCCGTAGCGCAATGGCGATGGTCGTGAAGATCGGAATGACCCGATTCGAACGGCGTTTGCGCACGTAGTAGGCGAGGGAGCAATTTCAATGTTCAATCGCATGTTCTTGTTGGGGATCGTAGTCCTGTTCTTTTCCGTGACAACGCCGCTGGCGTCAGCCCAGACGGTGGTGGGCTGGGGATGGAATTACCATGGTCAGATCAACGTTCCAACCACCGGCATCTATACGGCCATCGCAGTGGGTTGGCGTCATAGCCTGGCGCTGAAGACTGACGGCACCATCGTGGGCTGGGGAAACAATGACTTCGGTCAGATCAACGTTCCCACCATCGGCACCTTTAAGGCCATCGCGGCGGGTGATTTTTATAGCCTGGCGCTGAAGGCCGACGGCACCATCGTGGGTTGGGGATACAATGAGTACGGTCAGACCAACGTTCCCACTACCGGCACCTATACCGCCATCGCGGCTGGTTTAAACCGTAGCCTGGCACTGAAGACTGACGGCACCATCGTGGGCTGGGGATACAATGACTCCATTCAGATCAACGTTCCCACCACCGGCACCTATGGGGCCATCTCGGCGGGTTACTTTCATAGCCTGGCGCTGAAGACCGACGGCACCATCGTGGGCTGGGGATACAATGACTGGGGTCAGATCAACGTTCCCACTACAGGCACCTATACTGCCATCGCGGCGGGTGGAGGTCATAGCCTGGCCCTGAAGACCGACGGCACCATCGTGGGCTGGGGATGGAATCCCAACGGTCAGATCAACGTTCCCACGACTGGCACCTATACGGCCATCGCTGCGGGTGTGACTCATAGCCTGGCCCTGAAAACCGACGGCACCATCGTGGGCTGGGGAAACAATGACTTGGGTCAGATCAACATTCCTGCCACCGGCACCTATACCGCCATCGCGGCTGGACCATACCATAGCCTGGCCATGAAGACTGGGGTGCCGACGCCGCAGGGGCAGACCGCAGCGATCATCGCCAAGGTCCAGGCTCTGGTCGCCGCGGGCACGCTGACGTCAGACCAGGGCTTGATCGACAAGCTCAATCAGATCGTCGCGAAGCTGAATGGAGGACAAACCGGTCCTGCCTGTTCCCAGCTCAGCGCCTTTATCAATCAAGTCAGCGGCTTCGTCAACTCCGGAGCACTGACACCTGCTCAGGGGCAAGCGTTGACTAGCGCAGCCAGCGCCGTCAGGACGCAAATCGGCTGTTAGTTAAGTCAGCCAATCCGGGCGCGTGCTGCTCGTGACTAAAAAACCCGGGACTTTCCGGGTTTTTCAACAATGTTTGCCGCCGCCACTCGGGCTTCGAACGCCACCAACGATGGTCCGGAGGCCGCTCGCCTCCGCGAGGAGTTTCTCGTGCACTCGGGACGGGGATCGGGACGGCAAGTGATTGAGTGAGTTGGCCGTCGCGGACCGGCGATTTTCGTGAAGATCGGAATGACCCGATTCGAACGGCGTTTGCGCACGTAGTAGGCGAGGGAGTAACTATGGGAATGTTAATGTTCAATCGCATGTCGTTGTTGGGGAGAGTAGTTCTGTTCTGTTCGGTGCTGGTTCCCCCTGCCATTTGTGCCAATTTCACCGTCAACAGCACGGCCACCACCACGGATATCAATCCTGGCGACGGGATCTGCGATGATGGCGCTAGCCGCTGCACTCTGCGGGCGGCCATCATGGAGGCCAACGCCCTTGCGGGCGCGGACACAATCAATTTGGCCGCTGGCGCTTCCTATACGCTGGCAACCGCGCACATCCCCCACTGCGGGCTTCCCCCCATAAGAAGCGAGATCACCATCATTGGAAACGGTGCGACTATCCAGAGGAGTACCGCCCCGGCTACGCCACTCTTCAGCATCCTTTGCAGCTTTTCCGCTAATCTGACGCTGAAGGATGTCACGGTGAGCGGAGGGTCCGGTGAGAATGCCGGTGGCTTGTACAACGACACGGGTACCACCACCATCATTGGAAGCACCTTCAGCGGGAACCAAGGCATCTCGGGAGGCGGGATTCTCAACTTGCGCGGCACCCTCATAATCCAAAACAGTACGATCAGCGGCAACACAAGCGGCGATGGTTTCGGCGGCGGTGGCATTCTCAGCATTGGCCCAACCGCCGTAATCAACAGCACCATTGCCGAAAACAGGGCCGACGCCCCGCCAGGGTTTCGGGGCAGAGGAGATGCGATCGCTTACGGACCCTTTACCGTGAAGAACAGCATCATTGCCAGCCCTAATAACGGCTTGGGAGACGACTGCTATGGAACGGTCCTCTCATTGGGCCACAATCTGGCCAGCGACAATTCCTGCGGGTTGAGCGGCCCCGGCGACCTGAACAACACCAACCCGCTGCTGGGCGCGCTGGCTGACAACGGGGGTTCGACGATGACGCGCGCACTGTTGGCCGGCAGTCCGGCGATCAACGCCGTCCCGGTTTCGGCCTGTACAGACTCCAACGGCGCTCCTCTGGCCACCGACCAGCGCGGTATCACGCGGCCGCAGGGCGCGGCCTGCGACATCGGCGCGTTTGAATTGGGCGGGGGGCAACCACTGTTGACGATTACCAAATCGCATACCGGCAACTTCACGCAGGGGCAGGCGATCGCTAATTTCCTGATCACGGTGACGAATTCGGGAACCTCACCCACGGTGGGGACAGTGAGGGTAACGGACGACCTGTCGGGAGCGCCCGGTCTCACTGTAGTTAATTTTGCGGGCTTTACCGGGACCAAATGGGTATGTTCTTCGTTGCAGTGTACACGCAGCGATCCTCTGGCGCCGGGAGCCAGCTACGACCCGATTCAGTTGACGGTCTCGGTTGCGGCGAACGCCTCCTCACCACAGGTGAACCGGGCCAGCGTATCCGGCGGCGGTATAACGAGCTTCAGTACTTTCAGCCCTGGGTATACGTATGACGGACAAGTTGGCCAAACGGTAGGCGACGGAGCGCTGCAAAACAATGCCGGCTCCGCCTATGCCGTGCCATTTATGGCTGGTTCCACTGCCTTCCTCGATAGCATCGTAATGGGCGCGACCCATTGTGGGACGGGAAGCTTCTGCGGCGGCATTCCCCCGCGCGATGCCAACAGCAATGACGTGATTATGTCGCTCTATGACAATGGCGCAACCGGCGGCGGCAATCTGCTGGAGTCAATCGCGGTGAGGGGCCAGATGGAGCCCTGGCGTTCACAAAACAACGCCATTGTCGCGGGCACATCGGTTTCCCGTCCACAACTCGTCGCCGGAGCAACCTATTGGCTGGTCGCCACCGTTCCGAACATGTTGACTGACGCAACGGTTTGGTCTCGAAGCACTAACTCGCAGGGGTTAACAGCGTACTTAAAGACCGGAGCTGGACCCTGGACGTTATTTGGCACGGCCCTGACGTTTCAGATCAACACCACCCAGTCTGCGCAACCGGTCACAATCGCCACGGCGACGGACTCGGTAATCGTCAATCCGGCATTCGCGCTGAGGAGCCTCACACCGAACAGCGCGCCCTCCGGCGCATCGCAGTTGCGCCTGCAGGCGAATGGGTCGGCTTTCCGCGATGGGGCGGTGGTACAGTGGACCTCTCCTTCCGGCCAGACGACCTCGCTCACGACGGCGTTTCGGTCTGCGGCTCTGCTGGAGGCCACCGTTCCGGCCAGCCTGCTCACCACGAGTGGAACGGCGCAAGTCGCGGCGATCAATCCGGGCGGAGCGGTGTCGAACTCGCTGCCGTTCGCATTGCTGCCGCCCTCGCTGATGGGCCTCGCGCCAAGCTCCGCACCGGCCGGCGGTCGGCCACACCGAATCACCGCGACAGGGGCCAATTTCCTCCCAAACTCGGTGGTACGGTGGACCTCTCCTTCCGGCCAGACGGCCTCACTACCGACGATGTTCCGGTCTGCGGCCTTATTGGAAGCAGTGGTCGTGCCTAGCGCACTCACCACTCCCGGCACGGCGCAGGTTGCTGTGATGAATCCGGGCGGGGCAGTCTCGAACCCACTGCCGTTCACGGTTCAATGACGCTAGAGAATCGCAGCGAGCGCGCCGCGGCCTGGACCGCTGCGGCGACGCTGTTCGCCGTTCCCCTGGCGATCGCGCCCGGCCTCGTGCTGAACTTCGATGTGACGCCCAAATTGTTCGTGCTGCTCAACGCCGCGGGCATACTCGTTTGGCTCGCGTGGGGTTCGTGGAGGGGAGCGATGCAGCTGTGGCAGGCGCGGCTCGGGCGTACCTTCCTGCTGGGCATGGGAGGGATGATTGCCTCACTGGGGGTTTCGACCGCCCTGTCCGCAGCCCCGGCACTCTCCCTGGCTGGCACCACGTGGCGGCGTTACGGTCTGGTCTCGCAGTTTGCGGTGTGGGTGGTGGCGGTGGCCGCCGCCAGTCTTGCCGCGCGGTCCGAACGGGTGGCAAGACTAATGATCCGAGCCATGATCGGGGCCGGCTGCACGGCGGCGGCGTATGCGGTCCTGCAATCGGCCGGCGCGGATCCGATACTCTCTCCCACTCTGTACACGACCCACTATTTTCAGGACTTCACCAGGCCCCCGTCCACGCTGGGTCATGCGCTCTATCTGGGAGGGTTCCTGCTGATTCCGGCATTGAGTGCGGCGGTTCTGGCGCTGGAATGCGGCGGCATGGCCAAGCTTCTTTACGGCGTCGGGTCGATCGTGATGGTGGTGGCCATCGTGTTGTCGGGCTCTCGATCGGCGATCCTCGGCCTGATTTTCGGTGCCGTCGTTCTGGCGGGCTCACTCCGCGCGGGACGGTCCCGGCGGGGAGTCTTGGGAGTGATGGGAGTGGTCGCGGTGGTTCTCACGGCAGTCATCGCGTCGCCGGCCGGCGACGCATTGCGGCTTCGCAGCGCACAGTGGATACAAGATTGGCGCGGAGGGCCCCGTGTGCTGGTGTGGCGGGATTCGCTGATCCTCCTTCGAGAGCGTCCGTGGTTCGGCTCCGGTCCAGAAACGTTCGCCGCAGAGTTCCGGAGGATCGAATCGGCGGAACTGGCCCGCGCGTATCCAGAGCACTTTCACGAGGCTCCGCACAATGTCTTCCTCGATGCCGCGCTGGCGCAGGGCGTGGTTGGCCTATTGGCGCTTCTCACGGTGATCGGCGCGGGAATTGGGGGCGGTGGAGCGGGCTATCTCGAACGCGGGTTGCGGGCCGGAGTGGTGGCTACCGGCGTGTGGTCGCTGTTTGCGAATCTGACAATCGCAACCGGTCTCGCGCTCTTCGTGGCGGTGGGGATCCGCGTCGGATTGGGAAGCCGTGCCGGGGCCGCGCGAGGCGGCAGCCTCCCGGTTCCAAGCTCTCCCGCGCTTTTGTTCAGGCACGCTATCCTATTGTGGGCCTTGTTGGCAGTGGCCGGCTTTCTCTATGCATTTCAGGACCGCAAGTTCCAAACGGCTAAGGAATACATCGCTCGCCGGGACATTGACGCAGCCCGGAGCGAATTTGCGTCGGTGGCGGCTTTGCCGTTTCCGAAACCAGGCTTCGATCTCTGGTATTCGCGCTCGATGGCATCACTCTCGACGACTTTCGAGGGCGCGTCGGGGGCGGCAGCATTGCAGTCGGCGGCTGAGGCGGCGCAGCGGGCAGAATCCACAGCCGAGGATCGGTTCAACGCGCTGTACCAGTCGGCCGCGCTGGCGCTCGCGTTGGATGACGTTCGAATGGGAGAAGCGAAACTTCGCCAAGCGATCCGCGAGGCACCGACATGGTACAAGCCACGCCTGCTGCTCGCGCGCCTGCTGCGGGAGATGGGGCGGGGGGCGGAGGCGGACCAGGAAGAGCGGTTAGCTCTGGATCTCGGGGGGGCGCAGGTAACGCGGATACAGACGCGGTGAGGGTCGCAGCGATTGTAGATTCTAAGACAGCCTGACGGTACGCCGGGATAAACCGGCATGTAGCAGGGAATGAAAGGGTCCTACAGGAAAGGAGTAGCGAACCGACCTGACCTCGAGTTTTGAAAAAGTCTTCAGCCTGACCCGTCCCTTACAAAATCCCCAATAAAACCGAGCCTTTGGCTTAGAGCTCACCCTATGAGTTCGCCCCATATTGCCCAAGGCAGGAAGAAGGGGACAAGAAGGGTCGCGGTAGGGACAGTCATCGCTGACGGCCGCCGAGTAGGCCCGGGGAGTTTCACCCCGAGCCTCTCACAGAACCGTGCTTGACTGTCTCCAGTCACACGGCTCGTGCCATTCATGGAGAGCTG
>Ga0335394_10009644_pt1 | contig 10887 bp, 13 predicted proteins | sample MAT03_FD_205741 | JGI IMG/M metagenome (GOLD analysis project Ga0335394, IMG submission 205741) | Freshwater microbial communities from Lake Fryxell liftoff mats and glacier meltwater in Antarctica - MAT-03 (spades assembly) (version 2) ... | reverse complement strand
TGCGCAAAGAACACGTCCAGGTGTCGATCTATCTCGTCAACGGCATCAAGCTGCTGGGCCAGATCGAGTCCTTCGACCAGTACGTCGTGCTGCTGAAGAACACGGTCACGCAGATGGTGTACAAGCACGCCATTTCCACCGTGGTGCCCACCCGTCCGGTCACGATGCCGCACCACGCGCCAGACGGCGACGCCTGAACACGCTCCGACGCCCGTGGCAACACGCTGTCCGGACTGCTGCGGCGCGCGGTTTCGCCAGGCGATGACGCATGTTTGAACGTCCAGCCGGTGGGGGCCGTGCGCTGATCGTCGCACTCGATTTCGGCAACGCCGACCCCGAGTACCGCGTGGCCGAGATCACCGCACTCGCGGAGTCGGCCGGCGCACAGGTCGTGGGCGTCGTGCGCGGGCCGCGCAAGCGCCCCGATCCCGCCACGTTCGCCGGCAAGGGCAAGGTGGAGGAAATCGCCGCGCAGCGGTTGGCCCTTGAAGCCGACATCGTGCTCTTCGACCATACCCTCTCGGGGGTCCAGCAACGCAACCTCGAGCAAAAGCTCGATTGCCGCGTCGTGGACCGCGCGGGCCTCATCCTCGACATCTTCGCGCTGCGCGCGCGCAGTGCCGAAGGCAAGCTGCAGGTGGAGCTGGCGCAACTTGCGCATATGGCAACACGACTCGCGGGCGGCTGGACCCACCTCGAACGCCAGACCGGCGGCATCGGCCTCCGCGGCCCCGGCGAAACCCAGCTCGAGACGGACCGGCGGCTGATCGGCGAGCGCGTCAAGCTGTTGCGCGGCCGCCTGGCGCGCGTCTCCCGCAGCCGCGCCGTGCAAAGCCGCACCCGCCGCCGGGCGCAGGTGCGCACGGTCGCGCTGGTCGGCTACACCAACGCCGGCAAGTCGACCCTGTTCAACCGCCTCACCGGTGCCAACGCCCATGCGGCCGACCAGCTCTTCGCCACACTCGACACCACACTGCGCAAGTGGCACGTTCCCGGGGCCCTGCCGATCGTGCTTTCCGATACCGTCGGCTTCATCCGCGACCTGCCCCACGACCTGGTGGCGGCGTTTCGCGCCACGCTGACCGAGGCCGCGGACGCCGACCTGATCCTGCACGTCATCGACGGCTCGTCCGAGCACCGCGACGAGCAGGTGGATGCCGTCGACCAGGTCCTCGAAGCCATCGGCGCGGCGGCCGTGCCCCGGCTGCGCGTACTGAACAAGATCGATGTCCACGGCGCCGCGCCGGGGGTCGAACGCGACGGCTGTGGTAACATTTCCTCTGTCCGCCTCAGTGCCGCAACAGGCGACGGCTGTATGGACCTGCGCTCTGCCGTCGCCGAGCGTTTCCCCGCCGCCGAGCCAACCACGGGACGCGACGAGGAGCCGCCACACCAAGTCCTCCCCGACCACGAGGCACCGCCGCAATCGGCTTGAGCCTCGGCGTTGCTGCCCCAATGTACCTGCAGTCCTAACTAACTCGGTCTTTCATGTCGCTCAACGATCCCCAGTGGGGCAAGCGCGGGAACAGTGGTGGCGGCGGTCCGCCCGATCTCGACGAAATCTGGCGCAACTTCAATCGGCGCCTCAACGATATGTTCGGCCGCAAGGGCGGCGGGGACGACGGCGGCAGCCGGCCCCCGGGTCCACCACGGCGTGGCCTGGCCATCGGCGGCGTGGGACTGCTGCTGGCCCTCGCGTTGCTGGTGTGGCTCGCCAGTGGGTTTTACATCGTCGACGAAGGCCGGCGTGGGGTCGTCACGCGCTTCGGCAAGTTCATGGAAACCACGCAGCCCGGCCCGCGCTGGCACGTGCCCTTCCCCGTCGAGGCCGTCGAGCTGGTCGACTTCTCGCAAGTCAAGACCATCGAAATCGGCTATCGCAACTCGACGCAGAACAAGAACGCCAAGGAAGCGACGATGTTGACGGAGGACGAGAACATCATCGACATCCAGTTCGCCGTCCAATACAACCTCAACAGCGCCGAAGCCTACGTCTTCAACAACCGCAAGCCCGACGAGATCGTCAAGTTCGTCGCCGAATCCGCCATTCGGGAAGTCGTGGGCAAAGCCAAGATGGACTTCGCGCTGTACGAAGGGCGCGAGCAAATCGCGGATCAAACGCGCGAGCTGATGCAGAAATCGATGGACCGCTACAAGACCGGTGTCTTCGTGCAAAAGGTGACGCTGCAGAGCGTGCAGCCGCCCGACAAGGTGCAGGCCGCCTTCGACGATGCGGTCAAGGCCGCGCAGGATCGCGTGCGCCTCGTCAACGAAGGCCAGGCCTACGCGAATGACGTCGTCCCGCGCGCCCGCGGCATGGCGTCGCGGCTGATGGAAGAGGCTAACGGCTACAACACCGAGGTGGTGCAGCGCTCCGAGGGCGATGCGTCGCGCTTCAGGTCCATCGTCGGCGAGTATGCCAAGGCTCCGGGCGTCACCCGCGACCGGCTCTACCTCGACATGATGCAGTCCGTGCTGGGTGCGACGAGCAAAGTACTGATCGACCAGAAGGCCGGCAACAACCTCCTTTACCTGCCGCTCGACAAGCTGGTCCAGCAGAGTGTGGCCGCAGTTGCTGCGACGCCCGAGGTCACCACTTCCACGCCGCGCCTCGTGCCGGCGCCGGAGGCCGCCCCGGCCCCTGACTCCCGCGCGCGCGAAGGCATGCGCAGCCGCGAACGCTGACGGGAAACTTGACGATGAAATTCACGATACCTATCCTCGCACTGCTGGTCGCCGTCCTGCTGGTGATCTCGCAGTCGATCTACACGGTCGACCAGACCAAGTGGGCGATCAAGTTCCAACTGGGCGAGATCATCGAGACCAAGTCCGACCCCGGCCTCTACTTCAAGGTACCGCTGCTGCAGAACGTCCGGTTCTACGAGAAGCGTAACCTCACGCTCGAGAACCCGGACGTCGATCGCGTCGTCACGTCGGAAAAGACACCGCTCGAGGTCGACTTCATCGTGCTGTGGCGCATCAACGACGTGAAGCAATATTACGTCGCCGTGCAGGGTGATGAAGAGGCCGCGCGTCGTCGCCTGTCGCAGACCGTGCGCTCGAATCTTGCCGAAGAATTCAACAAGATGACGATGCATGACGCCATCTCCACCGGCCGCGAGCGGATCATGAGCGAGACCCGGATCAAGGCCGCGCAGGATGCCAAGAACATCGGCGTCGAAGTGGTCGATGTCCAGTTGCGTCGCCTGGCGCTGCCAGGCGACGTCACCGGCCCGGTCTACGCGCGAATGGAATCCGAACGCCGCCGCGTGGCCAACGAATTGCGTTCACTCGGCGGTGCCGAATCCGAGCGCATTCGCGCCGACGCCGATCGCCAGCGCCAGGTCATCCTGGCCGACGCCTACCGGCAGGCGCAGAAGATCAAAGGCGAAGGCGACGCGAAGGCCTCGGCCGTGTACGCCGTGGCCTATGGCCAGAACCCCGAGTTCTACTCGTTCTATCGCAGCATCGAGGCCTACAAGTCCACGTTCCGCGGGCGCAGCGACATGATGGTGCTCGACCCCAGCTCCGAGTTCTTCCGCTACTTCAAGCAGTCCGGCGCATCTGGACGCGGCGCGGCGGCGGCGGGCAAGTAGCACGCGCCCGCACCCGCGTCATCCGTGGAGGCGCTGTGGATTGCGTTTGCCTTGCTGCTGATCGTCGAGGGCGTCCTGCCGCTGGTGGCGCCCCGGGTGTGGCGTGACACGTTTCGCCGCCTGGTCGATCTTTCCGATGGCCAGCTCCGCTTCATCGGATTGACGTCGATCACCATCGGCGGCGCGGCCCTGGTTTTCTACTATGCGTAAGTGGATCCTCCCTGAAGCCATCGAGGACGTCCTGCCTCCGGAGGCCGCGCGCGTCGAATCGTTGCGCCGCCGGCTGCTCGACCACGTGCGCGCACGCGGCTACCGGCTGGTGCAGCCGCCGCTGGTCGAGTACCTCGATTCGCTGTTGACGGGCACCGGCCGCGACCTCGATCTCCTGACGTTCAAGACGGTCGATCCGCTGTCCGGCCGGCTGCTCGGCGTCCGCGCCGACACTACGCCGCAGGTGGCGCGCATCGATGCGCACGTGCTGAATGAAGCCGGCATCACGCGCCTCTGCTATGCCGGCAGCGTCGTGCGCACGGCGGTCACCAGCCCCGGCGACACGCGCGAAGCCCTGCAGCTCGGCGCCGAACTCTATGGCCACGCCGGTATCGCCGCGGACATCGAGGTCATGCAGCTCCTGCTGTCGGTGCTCGACGCGTCGGGCATCGGTTCGCTGCACCTCGACCTGGGTCATGTGGGCGTGTACGGCGCCCTGGCGCGCGCTGCCGGATTGAGCGGCAACGGCGAGGGCGACGACGCCGAGCTCTTCGCCGCGTTGCGCGACAAGGATGCGCCGTCGGTGCACGAGCTGACGGCCGCGCTGCCGCCCGAACCCCGCGATGCATTGCGCGCGTTGCCTACACTCTACGGCCCCGCCGATGCGACGCTGGCGGCCGCGCGGCGCGCGCTGCCGCCGCTGCCCGCGGTCACCGCCGCCCTCGACGCGCTGGCGGCACTCGCGCACGCGGCCCGCGTCGATGCCATCCACATCGATCTCGCGGACCTCCGCGGCTATCACTACTACAATGGCGCCACGTTCTCGGTATTCGCCGAGCGTGGCAGTGGCGCCGTCGTCGATTGCGGCCGTGGCGGCCGCTACGATGGCGTCGGCCGGGCCTTCGGCCGGGCGCGCCCCGCGACCGGTTTCTCGCTCGACCTGCGGCGCCTGGCGGAATTGGCGCCCCGCGTTGCGGACGGCGACATCATCGCGGCGCCGGCGGTGGACGATCCGGCACTGGCAGCCGCGATCACCGCACTGCGTCAGCGCGGCGAGGCCGTGGTGGTCGTGTTGCCGGACGAACCCGCAGTACACGCCCGTCGCCTCGAACCGCGCGGCAACGAATGGCATCTGGTGGAGCACTGAACACTATGGGCAAGAACGTCGTCGTCATCGGCACCCAGTGGGGCGATGAAGGCAAAGGCAAGATCGTCGACTGGCTCGCTGAAAGCGCGGCCGGCGTCGTGCGTTTCCAGGGCGGCCACAACGCCGGGCACACGCTGTGGATCGGCGGCAAGAAGACGGTGCTGCGGTTGATCCCGTCGGGCGCATTGCATCCCGGCGTGGGCATCTTCATCGGCAACGGGGTCGTGCTCTCGCCGGCAGCACTGCTGCAGGAAATCGGCGAGCTTGAAAGCGCCGGTGTGTTGATCCGCTCGCGGCTCAAGATCTCGCCCGCCTGCCCGCTGGTGCTACCCATCCACGTAGCGCTCGACCAGGCGCGCGAAGCGGCGATGGGCGAGACGAAGATCGGCACCACCGGCCGCGGCATCGGCCCCGCCTACGAAGACAAGATCGCCCGGCGCGCATTGCGCGTGCAGGACCTGCTCGACCCGGCCCGCTTCGCGACCAAGCTCGAGGCGCTGCTCGACCTCCACAACTTCACGCTGGTGCACTACTACAACCGCGATCCGGTGCCTTTTGCGAAGACGCGCGATGCCACGCTCGAACTTGCGGCTGCACTGGCACCGATGGTCGCCGACGTCGCGGCGCTGCTGTACGATGCGCGCGAACGCGGCGACTCGCTGCTCTTCGAGGGCGCGCAAGGCGCATTGCTCGACATCGACCACGGCACCTATCCCTACGTCACCAGCTCCAACTGCATCGCCGGCGCGGCCGCGTCCGGTAGCGGCATCGGCCCGCAGATGCTCGACTACGTGCTGGGCATCGTGAAGGCCTACACCACCCGCGTCGGCACCGGCCCCTTCCCCACGGAACTCACCGACGACATCGGCGCGGGACTGGCCAAGCGCGGCAAGGAGTTCGGCTCGGTCACCGGCCGCCCGCGCCGCTGCGGCTGGCTCGACCTCGCCGCGCTCAAGCGCTCGGTGGAATTGAATGGCGTCGATGGCCTTTGCATCACCAAGCTCGACGTGCTCGACGGCATGACGGAGATCAAGCTCGCCACGTCGTACCTGCTCGATGGCAAGCCGGTCATTCGCATTCCCACGGGCGCCGAAGCGGTGGCGGGATGCGTGCCGGTGTACGAGACTTTGCCGGGCTGGCAGGAGTCCACCGTGGGCGTGCAGACCTTCGACGCGCTGCCCGCCAATGCGCGCGCCTACCTGCGCCGGATCGAGACTCTTTCCGGCGTGCCCATCGCGATGGTGTCGACCGGACCCGATCGCGACGAAACGATCCTGGTTCACCATCCGTTTCGCTGAACGCGAATTCCATTTCGAATGCGCAGCGCAAAGGGGAAACGATGAGCCTCAAGGTGAGCTGGGACGAATACAACGCATTGGTCGAGCGCCTGGCGCTGTCGGTGCATGACTCGGGTTTCAAGTTCAACCAGATCATCTGCATCGCGCGCGGCGGCATGCGCGTGGGCGACGTGCTGTCGCGCATCTACGAACAGCCGCTGGCCATCCTCTCCACGCATTCGTATTCGTCGGAGGGCGGCACCGTTCGCGGCGAGCTGGTGATCGCCGAGCACATGACGATGACGAAGCCGCGCCTCGGCGACCGTGTGCTGCTCGTCGATGACATGGTCGACTCCGGCCACACGCTCGAGGCCGTGTACAAGGAACTGCCCAATCGCTTCCCGCACCTGACGGCGCTGAAGACGGCCGTGCTGTGGTGGAAGGCATGCTCGGTGTTCAAGCCCGACTACTTCGTCGAGTACTTGCCCGACAATCCGTGGATCCACCAGCCCTTCGAGATCTACGACAACATGCAGCCGGAAGGGTTGAAGGCGCGGATGGCGCGCTGAGTCGCGGCACCGCTCTCGCGCCACCTCGGCAACCATCAGCGCTTGCCGGACCGGTCGAAGCCCCACAGCACCGCCACCACCAGCACGGCGGCGATCGGCCCCGCCCACGGATGCACGATGGCGGCAAGGATGGGTGCGACCAGGATCAGGAAACGCAGGCCCCAGCTATACAGAATGCCGGCCCGGCGTACATAGGCAACGCCCGCCTCCGCCCAGCGCTTGCGCTCGGCGGATTCGACGGGCATGCCGCTGATGAATCCGACGTGGTTGTAGTAGCGCACGGCCATTGCGGAGGCCACCAGCGACGCAAACAGCAGCGCCATCAGGACCAGTTGCAGCACCAGTTGCGCCGAGAGGACCGGTATGCCGGCCGCGGCGCCGAATCCCTCATGCAGCGAAGGCAGCGCCAAGCTGGCGGTACCCATCAATCCCAGTGCCGCCGTCGACGCCGTCATCGTTGCCGACATCAACGAGTTGCGCAGCGTCTGCACGGCCAGGATCTCGGTGCCCTGCTGCCCCGATACCGCTGCGAACCATTCCTCCCGTAACGACGTATGCGCGGCGCGCGCCAGGCGTCCGGGATCGCGACGATCCACGACCACGAGTTCCACTTCGTATACCAGCAGGATGACGATCGTCGCCAGTGACGCGAGCCAGGTCATGGCAGTCGTCATCGCGAACGTGCTCCGTCCCGCGGTGTCGTGATGCCGGCGCGCCGGCGCTTCTCGATGAACTCGAACAGCACCATGCCAGCCAGCATGGCACCGACGAACACGACGGCCTTGGCCTCGCCCATGCCGAGCGCCACCAGGCCCGGGCCCGGGCAGAATCCGGCGATGCCCCAGCCGATGCCGAACAGCACGCTGCCACCGACCAGCCGGCTATCGATGTCGCGCGCGCCGGGCAGTTGCATCCCGGCGCCAAGGAGCGAGACGGTGCGCCGCCGGGCGGCGAAGAAGCCAACGCCGGATACGGCGATGGCGCCGACCATGACCAGGATCAACGAGGGATCCCACGCGCCGGCGAGATCGAGGAACCCCAGAACCTTGGACGGATCCGCCATCCCGGATACCATGAGGCCCAGGCCGAAGAGCAGGCCTGCGACGAGTGCAGAAGCAGCAAGCATGCGGAATCTCCTCAGATGGACAACACGTGCCGCGCGACGAACACCGTCACAAAGCCCGCGCCCATGAACGCGAGAGTCGCCACCAGCGACCGTGCGGATAGCCGCGACAGCCCGCACACGCCGTGGCCGCTGGTGCAGCCCGCCCCATAGCGCGTGCCGACGCCCACCAGCAGGCCCGCAGCCACCAATGCACCGGTGCCGGCGTCGATGCGAATGACGGGAAGCGCGTGGAACCACCCGTACAGCAACGGCGCACCAATGAGTCCGGCCAGGAACGCCACGCGCCAGGCGATATCGCCGCGCGCGTGCCGGAACAGGCCTCCCACGATACCGCTGATGCCGGCAACGCGGCCGTTCAGCATCACGAACATCGCCACGGCGAGGCCGATCAGGACCCCGCCCGCAAGCGCGGTCCACGGGGTAAACGCATTCCAGGCGATGGTCATCACTTCTCCTTTAGACAGTAGTGCCGGTAGAGCACGGCCAGTATCTCCAGCAGGACGGGGTCGGTGACGCTGTAGAAGATGCTCCTGCCCTCGCGGCGGGTGTGCACGCTGCCTTCATCGCGAAGCACCCGTAGCTGCTGCGACAGTGTGGGCTGCCGGATGCGCAGCTTGTCTTCCAGTGCACCGACGCGCATCTCGCCTTGCGCAAGTTGGCACAGCAACAGCATCCGGTCCTCGTTGCCCAGCACCTTGAGCGTGGCCACGGCCCGGCCCGCCGCGCGACGAAGGCGGTCGGGGTTGACGGTGATCGAAGTGGATTTCATGTCGGCAAGTCTCTGGGGCAGTTGCTAATATTATATATTAATATATACTATTTACAAGTACATTATTTACGCGAACCCGAGGACACCATGAATGCCCGCGCAACCGTGCAAGGATTCTTCGATCCGGGCACCTGGACGATCACCTATGTCGTCTGGGACCAGGCAACCCGGCAGGCTGCAGTCATCGATCCGGTGTTGGACTATGACTTCAGGTCCGGCCACACCAGCCACGCGTCCGCCGATCGCGTGCTGGAATACCTCGCGGCGAAGGCGTTGTCCGTCGAGTGGATCCTCGAAACCCACGCGCATGCCGATCACTTGTCCGCGGCCGCATGGCTGCAGGAGCAGGTCGGCGGGCGCATCGCGATCGGCGAGAACATCCGCGCCGTGCAGAAGGTCTTCAAGGACATCTACAACCTGGGGCCAGCCTTCCCCGTGGATGGCAGCCAGTTCGACCACCTGTTCAAGGACGGCGAGACCTTCATGATCGGCGGGACGGAAGCCACGGCCTTGCGCGTTCCCGGCCATACGCCCGCCGACATGGCCTACGTGATGGACGGCCACGTGTTCGTGGGCGACACGATGTTCATGCCGGATGTCGGCACGGCGCGGGCCGACTTTCCCGGAGGCGATGCGCACCTGCTCTACCGGTCCATCCGGCGGCTGCTCGACCTGCCGCCACAGACCGCCATGCATGTGTGCCACGATTATCCGCCGGCGTCACGCCAACCGTCGTGGGACACGACGGTGGCGCGGCAGCGAGCAGCGAACATCCATGTCCGCGACGGCATCACCGAAGACGAATTCGTCTCGATGCGCAGGGCACGCGACGCCACGCTCGACATGCCCACGCTGATCCTTCCGTCGATCCAGGTCAACGTGCGCGCCGGACGGTTGCCGCCGGCCGACGACAACGGTGTCGCTTACCTGCGCATCCCGCTGAACGCATTGCGCGCGCGCCGATAACGTCGCCGGAACACCGCCCTGCCGGTCGGCAGCGGGTGTGGAAAGGGCCCGGATGAACCGGGCCCTCGATCTGGACGACGCGATGTCGTCGTGTTCAGCGCCTGGTCTTGGTGGGTTTCCTGGCCGCGGTCTTCCGGGACGCCGGTACTTTCGCCACGGTTTTTTTCTTCGCGGCCGGTTTCTTCGTTGCGGCCAGTTTCTTCTTCGCTGTCGGCTTCTTCTTCGCGACCGGTTTCTTCCTGGCGACAGGCTTTGACTTCGTGACCCTGGCGGCGGCCTTCTTCGTGCCCGTCTTTTTGATCGCCTTGCCGGTGCTGGCGGCCTTCTTCTTCGCAGCGCGCAACGTCCGCTTGACTGCGGCCTTGTCCTTCGCCACCACGCGCTTGACCGAGCCGGCCACTTTCTTCGCATCGGCCTTCACGGCCCTGGTGGCCGCAGCGGCTTTCTTCTTCGCTGCGCCCAGCGTGCGCTTGGCGGCCGCCTTTTCCTTGGCCACGGCGCGCTTCACTTTGCTGGCGGCCTTCTTGACGTCGGCCTTCGCTTCACGCGCCTTCTTCTTCACCGCACGCGTGACCTTGTCCATCGCCTTGCCGGCATCGGCACGCGCGGCCCGGGCTTTGCGCTCGACGCTGACTTTCGCCGCGGCCGCAGTCTCGGCAACGGCCTTGCTGGCACTCTCCACCTTGCGCTTGGTATCGGCGGCGACCACCTTCGCTTCCTTGGCGATCGTCGCACCCATTTCCTGAACCTTGTCCTTGGCGGCTCCAACCGCCGAGCCGATGCGGTCCAGCAGTCCTTTCTCGTCGCTCATTGTTCTGGTCTCCCGTCGGATCGATTCGATGGCACTGGACGCGGACGCGCGGAAAGCTCGGCGCGCATGGTCCATTACACGTGGCGTCGTGGCAGGTGCCAGCATAGCAAGGATTTGTGGCACGCCGGCCACCCCGGCGCTTGAGTCAAGGTGATGGTTCGCGTTACCTTCACAACTGCCGCGCGAAGCGCCCATCGGCCGCGCACCACTCGACCAGGACTCGACATGAAACGCATCCTCCTGCCGCTTGCAGCATTGTTCACGGCCACCGTTGCGGCCGCCCAGACCGCGTTCTTCGCCGGGGCCACGCCGAAGCCCGCCGACCTCTATCCGCTGGCGGCCAGCGTCACCGTCACGCGGTCCGCGCCGGCGGAAGGTGTCCCCAATGTCATCCCGGCGCATTACACGCACGTCAC
>Ga0335394_10009641_pt1 | contig 10888 bp, 12 predicted proteins | sample MAT03_FD_205741 | JGI IMG/M metagenome (GOLD analysis project Ga0335394, IMG submission 205741) | Freshwater microbial communities from Lake Fryxell liftoff mats and glacier meltwater in Antarctica - MAT-03 (spades assembly) (version 2) ... | reverse complement strand
GGTTCGTGGCCGGGCAGGCCGGCGGGCTGCGGGGGGAAAAACCCGGGGGTCACGGCCGAGCAGGTGTGCCGGGCGTTGAACGCGGTGTGCGGTGAGGCTCTGGCCCGGGGTCGTGGGACCGGGGTCATCGCCCACACGGCCGAGGTGATCCGCTACCACCAGGGTCGGAACCACACCGCCCGGGAGTCCAAACGCCGGAAGAACCGCCTGCCGAAACCGTTACCGCCCTAGCGCTGTAGTGTTAGGCCGCGGCGCGAGCCGCGTTCGTCTCGGTACACGCGAGCCCATCCCGCCGCACAGGGGGGACGGACACCGGTCCCGGCGGCCGTCAGACTGTGGTTCACCCGTCCGACGCCGCGGAGTCTCGCCCGTGAACCAGCCGAACGAGTCGCATCCCGGCCCGCCCGCCGACCCCAGCCGCACCACCGACCACCCCGCGTCCCCGGCCGCGTCCCCCTCGACGAGCCAGGGCGGCCCGACGGACCCGGACCGGACGGCCTACCGCGCGCCCGGGAACCCCGAGGTCACGTCCGACCACACCCCCGCGTCGCTCGACACCGACCGCACCGGCGCCCACACCCCCGGCCGCGGAACGCCCTCCGTCACCGGCGGCTACCAGCCCGGCCCAGCCGACCCGGCCGACGGGGTGCCCGGGTACGAGCTACTCGGCGAACTCGGCCGCGGCGGCATGGGCGTGGTGTTCAAGGCCCGGCAGGCGGCGCTCGGCCGCGTCGTCGCGCTGAAGATGATCCTCGCCGGCCCGCACGCCGCCCCTCGGCCGTCGCCCGGTTCCTTGCGGAAGCGCGCGCCGTCGCCCGGTTCCAGCACCCGAACATCGTCCAGATCTTCGAGACCGGCGAGGCGGCCGGGCTGCCGTACTTCGCGCTCGAGTACGTGGACGGCGACACGCTCGCGAAGCGGATCGCCCGGTCGCCGCAGGATCCCGCCTACGCCGCCGGCGTTGCCGCGCAGCTGGCCCGCGCCGTGCAGTACGCCCACGACCGCGGCGTCGTCCACCGCGACCTCAAACCCGCGAACGTGCTCCTGACCGCCGACGGGACCGCGAAGGTGACGGACTTCGGCCTGGCCAAGTTCGACGAGGACAGCGGCCAGACGCAGAGCGGGCAGGTGCTCGGCACCCCGAGCTACATGGCCCCCGAGCAGGCCGAGGGGCGCACTGACGTGGGGCCGCCGGCCGACGTGTACGCCCTGGGCGCGATCCTCTACGACCTGCTTACCGGCCGCCCGCCGTTCGCCGGGTCGAGCGTCCTCGACACCCTCGAAATGGTCCGCACCCGCGACCCGGTCCCGCCGGGGCAACTCGCCGCCATGCTCCCCCGCGACCTGGAAACGACCTGCCTGAAGTGCCTCCGGAAGGACCCCGCCCGCCGCTACCCGTCGGCCGGGGCGCTGGCCGACGACCTCGGCCGGTTCCTGGCCGGCGAGCCGATCTTGGCCCGGCCGGCGTCGGCCGTCGAGAAGGGCTGGCGGTGGGCGAAGCGGAACCCGGTCGGGGCCGCCGCCCTGACCCTCGCCGCGGTCGTGCTCGTCGGCGGCCCGCTCCTGTCGTGGCAGCTGTACGACGCGAAGGGCGAGGCCGAGACGAACGCCCGCAACGAGGCGACCGCCAAGACCCAGGCGCTGAAGGAGCGGGACGAGAAGGAGCAGGCCCGGGCGGCCGAGGCGGTGGCGAAGGAGCTCGCCGAGGGGAAGCGGAAGGAGGCCGAGAAGGCGACCGCGGACGCCCTGATCCGGGGGAACCAGACCCTCGCCGCGATCCGCACCGTCGTCCTGTCCACCGACAATCTGATGCGGGACAAGGCCGACTTCGCCCCGGTCCGGCTGAGGATTCTCGACGCCATGCTCGGGGAGCTCAACAAGGTCAAGGACGCCCCGGCCAAGAACCCGTTCGAGGAGGACGGCCGGGTCCTCGACCCGGTCCGCGTCCTGAACCAGAACCAGGCGGTGGCCTACAGCCGCATCGGGGAGGTGTACCAGAAGGCCGGCAAGATCGCCGAGTCCGAGCCGTGGCTGGCGAAGGCACTCGACGTCTACCGGGTGGAACTCGCCGCCCGCCCGGGCGAGGTGGTCACCCTGCGGAACGTCGCCGCGCTGGCGAACACGACCGCCGACACGAAGCTCCGGCTCGGCGACGCGGCCGGCGCCCGGGCCCTCCGGGTCGAGGCGCTGAAGCTGCGGCGGGAGCGGGTCGCGGCGGTCGCCGCGCGCGCGCCCGGCGGGGACGCGAAGGACAAGGAAAAGGCCGACCACTTCCGACTGGCGGACGACGCCGACGAGGACGTGGCCACCTCCCTGCGGCTGGTCGACGACGCGGACCTGGCCCTCGGCGACCCGGCCGCCGCCGCGGCCGGGTACGTCGCGGCCGACGCGGCACACGCCGCCATCGCCCCGCGGCGCGCCCGGATACAACTCGTCCGCAAGGAGCGGGCCGGGGTGCAGGACCGACTCGGCGAAGCCCGGTTCAAACTCGGCGACACGACCGCCGCCGAGGCCGGCTACCGGGAGGGGCTGAAGCAGCGGGTCGATCTCGTCGCCGCGACCCCGAAGACGGAGAGCAGCTACGCCGACCTGCGGTTCGACGTGGCCCGGTCCCGGGTCACGATCGGCGACTTCCTCCTCGCCGGGCGGAAGGACGCAGTCCGGGCCGCGGCCGAGTACGAGGCCGCCCACGCGCTGTTCACCGCCTACCTCAAGGTGGCGCCGGACAACCTCTCCCTCCGGCGGGCGACCGGGGTCAGCCACTACCGGCTCGGGGTGACGGCGACCGACCCGGACAAGGCGGCCGGGCACTTCGCGGAATCGCTCAAACTGCGGGCCGAGCTGGCGAAGATCGACCCGGCCGACACCCAGGCCCAGGTGGACTTGATGCTCGCCCTCGGCCGGTCCGGGAAGGCGGCCGAGGCCGAGTAGGCGGCCCGCGACCTGCTCGGCAAGCACGCGGCCGACAACCGCGTGCGGTTTCAGGCGGCGTGCGGGCTGTCGGTCGCGGCCGGCGGGGCGACCGACCCCGCGGTCGCCGCCCGCTGTCGGGCGGCCGCGCTCCAGACCCTCACCGCCCTCATGGCCGGCGGGTGGAAGGACCGCGTCGCGCTCGAGACCGACCCGGACCTGGCCGCCGTCCGCACCGATCCTGACTTCGCCACGGTGCTCGCCCGCGTCCCCGCCCCGACCCGTCGGCCGTGACGCTCCGGTTGGGATTTGTGTTTCCGACACCCTCCCACCAGGCTAGGGAAACAATGACCATCAACTGATCGACGACGGCGCGGCGTCCATCGCCGCCTCCGATCGCGCCAAGTGCTTACGGATTCGGCACTTATCGATCTCGTGATCGTAATTGTGAGAGCCGACAGAAAAATGTCCCGCGGTCTTAAGAGGGGTTGCGAATAAATCCATTTCTGGAATCATAATCCCCATATCCCTCCCGGCTGTGACGGTCGCGCGGCTTGCGCCGATTTTGTCCGCTTTGCCGGGTTGGGTTCGTTCAACACATTCAGAACCCGGTCGACTCGCCGGCCTGCCGTGATTGGAGTTTTGCATCGTGTCTTCCGCCTGGCTCCGTCCGCTCTCGCGTCGGCTGTTCCCACGCCCCGGCGCTCCGATCCGCCGCGCCCGCACACGACTGACCTTGGAGGAGTTCGAAGACCGGACGGTACCGGTCACGAACACCTGGAACATCGCCACCGGCGGGGCGTGGACCACGGACGCCAACTGGAGCCTCGGCCACGCCCCGACGAGCGCGTAGGACGTGGTCATCCCCGACATCGGGGCGGCCGGGGCGGACCAGACGATCACCATGACCGGCACCCAGACCGTCAACAGCATCACGACGCGGGAGAACGTGACCCTCAACGGAGGGTCCTTCCGCCTGACCGGGAACCTGGCCGTCGACGGCGGCGCGACCTTCGCGCTCGGGGGCGCGAGCCTGCAGTTCATGTCGCCATCCGCGGCCACGAACCAGCAGGTAACCACGACCGGCGGCGGGACGATCACGTCCACCGGCGGGGGGATCTCGCAGGCCGGCGTCGCCGGCAGCGTCAGCCACACGGTCACGTTCGGGCCGTGGGTGACGGTCGGCGGCGGGGGGGTGATCTGTCAGAGCGGCGAGAGCTGGGCGAACTCCGGGACTTGGTCGGCCCCCGCGGGGAAGCAGTTTTCCATGAGCGGGAACGGCACGTTCACGAACCTACCCGGCGGGGTGTGGGAAACGACCGGCGGCACGTTCTCGATAGGCACCATTGGGACGTTCCCCACGCGGTGGTCCAACGCCGGCACCATCCGGGTCACCGCCGGGCTGGTGTACCTCGCCGGGGCGTTCACGGTCGCGGACCTCGGGACGCTCTCCCGGACCGGCGGGACGGTGTCGGTCAACGGGCGGTTGAGCAACTCGGTGGTGTCGCTGGACGACACGACCGGGTCGTGGACCGTGGACCCCGGAGGGGTGCTCGACAACTGCACCGTCAACACGTCGGGGAGTGCCCGGCTCGTCTTCAACGGCGGCTCGGTCGTCGGCGACTTGACCCTGAACGGGTCGGTCACGGTGACCGGTGGGCTGTACTTTTCGAACAACTTCGGCGCGGGGCCGAACACGCAGGAACTGAGGACCACGTCCGCCGCCCACGTCTACCTCACGTCTACCTAACCACGAACACGAACAACAACAACGTCGTCGGCCAGGCCGGGACGGCCCACACGGTCACGCTCAAGCCCGGGGTCACGGTCCACGCCCCGTCCGGCACCGGCGCGACGGGGTTCATCGGGAACAACGTCGGCGGGACGTGGAACAACGAGGGGACGTTCACCGCCGACCTCGGCGGCACGCTGGCGTTCTACGACAACCAGCCGTCCACGGTCATGTTCCACAACCTCCCCGGCGGCGTCTGGTCGGCCCCGAACGGCATCCTCCGCACCGGGAGCACCTGGACGAATACCGGCGTCCTCAACCCGACCGGTGGCACCCTCGAACTCGGCGGGACGTTCGCCAGCACGGCCGTCACCGACCCAGGCCGGGTCAGCCGGGCGGGCGGCGTGATCAAGCTGACCGGCATCGCCACCGGCGGCCTGTTGCTGACCGACTCGGCCGGCGACCTCGTGTTGGGCGGCGGCACGATCAGCGGCGGTACCATCGACCGGGTGCCCGGCAGCACCGCCCGGCTCAGCGTCAACGTGGCCGGCAGCGTCTCGATCCTGGCCGGCGTGACGCTGAACACGCCGATCGACCTGACGGCGCCGACCGGGTCGGGCGTGAATCTGTACCTGCGCGACTCGTTCGTCCTGAACACGACCCTCCAGGTGGGGGCGGCGGACGGGTCGTGGGTCGCATCGATCGTCGCGATCAACACGGTCGCCATCACCACCAGTTACGTCCCCGGGGTCGGTCCCGGGACGGTGTTCGGGCGGTTCGTGCTCGGCGAGCGCGTCAACGCCGGGTCCAACAACATCACGTCGAACAACTCGGGCACCACCCTCACGCTGGGGGAGAACGTCACGATCGTCGGCGGGGCCGGGACCATCGGGGTACAGCCCCTTCTTTCAGGTGGACCTGGGCACCGGCGGGGTAAACTTCGGCAACAACATACTTGGCTCACCCGGGAGTCGGGTAGCCTAGAAGTGGCTCGACGGTCCGGGTCGGCCTAGCTCGGCTTCGGCCCGCGCTTCGGCTTCTTCGCCCGCTCCCGCTGGTACTTCGCTTCCTGTGCCTGCACTTCGGCCTTCGGCACGGTGAGCACCTTCCGGGCGAAGTCCCGGAAGGCGTCGAACGGGGCCACGGGAGCGGGGTCGGTTGGTTGTGGCTTGGGGTCGTTCATTCTGGTAGTGTACCCCGGATCGGCACGCCCCGGAACCCGTTTTGCCGGGCACGGGTAGAGCTCGCGCGGTAGAATGCTCTTGCCCTGTTTCCGGGCGTGCCGCCGGCGGCGTGAGGTTGGCGGTGAATCGAACGGAGCTGCAACGGCTGGCATCCGCCCGTCTGGAAGATGCCAGGATCATGCTCGCCCATGGCAGGTGGGCAGCAGCTTACTACTTGGCTGGGTACGCGATTGAGTGCGGACTCAAGTCGTGCGTACTCAGCCACCTTGATACGACTGGGATGATTTTCAAAGACGGCGACTACCTCAAGAGTTTGGCGAAGTGCTGGACGCATAAGTTACCGCTCCTAATCACACTCGCAGGTCTCGACAGCGAGTTCGAGAGCGCCAAGAGAGCCAATGCGGCGTTCGCATCCAATTGGGGATGCGTCAAAGACTGGACAGAAACGAGCCGCTACGAGGAAGCGACGGAGTCTAAAGCTCGCGACCTCATCGAAGCTATCTCGAACGATCCCGACGGGGTGCTAAAGTGGGTACAGAGAAGCTGGTAGAGGACTGGGTAGAAGCCGGCGGCCAGATTATTCGCGGCCTCACGGAGGCTGGCGTCCGAGTTCTCGCCGCGTGTTGGGCTAGAGACAGCGACGGCGATAAGTGGGTTCTGTACCTTTCTCTCCCGTTGGCGGACAGGGACGGGCCGCTAGCTGCTTACCGCGAGGTGCAGAAGGCTCTTCGGTTTTCTAAAGCGGAAGGGTTGACCATCTCGGACATCGTCGTGGTCGGGGAGGGCGACCCGATCACCAAAAGCATCCTGGGATTTTGGCCGCATCGGACGGCCCGCATCCAAACGCAACCGGCACTGGTCGGCTCAATCCTGGCAACTGGCTTATACGTCTATCCGCCAGATGAATCACCGTCTGTGGCCTCGGGGAACAAGGTCATAGTACCAGAGTCTCTCGCGCAGAGAGCGACCGCTACCGCTCAAGTCGGTGGCGCTGTCATCCGTCCCGGCACGAATACAGCGTCGCCGTTTACGAAGAGCCCGACAAATGGACGGTGAACAGAAGGCGAAAGCGGAGGCGTGGTTCAACACCCATCTTTCAGCGGTATGCGCCTCATGTAATAGCCACTTAGGTTTTACTATCCTCCCATCGACGGTGACACCAATTAAGTTGGGCGAGAATAACAGCCTACACATGGGAGGGGAGATCATCCCTCTCGTGGGGTTGCTGTGCAACAACTGCTACAACATCCGCTTTTTCTCGGCGATCCTGATGGGCGTTACTCCGAAAGAGTTGCCCGTTCGCGGTCCCGCCCCTGACGCTTAAGGCTGCGGGGGACACTCCGGGGCCGTCTTACCCGTCAGCGCCTTGTACGTCAGCCGCTTCCCGGCGACGCCCCCGGTCACGTCGATGAACCGCTCGCCGTCCGTCTTCACGCCGCCGTTCGGGTGCTTCCGCTCGTTGAAGCGGAAGGCTTCTTCGTCCAGGTAGCGGAACAGGTGGAACGGCTCGACGCTGACGTAGGTGCCCTTGATGCACCGCTTCAGCAGACTCCAGTAGTTCTCCAGTCCGTTGGTGTGGGCGTTGTCGCGGACGTATTCGTTCGCCGCGTGGTCAACCGCTTCGTGAGCGTAGTCCGGCGCCAGCCCCTCATAGCTCTTGAGCGAATCCGTGCGGATCGTAGCCCCGGCCTCGACGGTTTCGCGGACGATGGGCTGAACGGTCTTCTTCTTCGTGTTCGGGATCACCGTCGTCTTCACCTTCCCGCCGCGTTCGAGGATGCCGAGAACGATCGCCTTGCCGACGCCGCCGCGCCCGTGAATCTTCTCGGCACGCTTGTCCTTGTGCATGTTCCGGGCTTTGCCGCCGATGAACGTCTCGTCTACCTCAACCCCACCGGCGAGCTTCCCGAACGACCCGGCCTGCATCGCCAGCCGGATGCGGTGGAGAAGGAACCACGCACTCTTCTGCGTGATGCCGAGCGCCCGGTGAATCTCGTAACTGCTGATGCCGTTCTTCGCGTTCACGATGAGCCACATGCCCGTAAGCCACTTGTCCAGTCCGAGCGGGCTGTCTTCCATGATCGTGCCCACCTTGATGCTGAACTGCTTCTTGCACCCCTTGCACTTCCACAGCCGGCGGGTGGAAAGGAACGAGTGGCTCTTGCCGCCGCAGACCGGGCAAGCGATGCCGTTCGGCCAGAGAAGGGGGAGAAGGAAGGTGTGGCAGTTGTCCGGGTCGGAGAAGTACCGGATGGCCTCAACAAGCGTCTTCGGGGTCGCGTCGTTCGGGGTGTTGGTGTCCATGCCCCAATTCTAGCCGAAAGGGGCGGGTGAGTCAAGTATGTTGTTGCCATAACTTTGGGTGCGGGTGGAGGAGTTCGCGGAGCAGGGTGGCAGTCCAATCGAACAGGTAGGTCGCCGGCTTCCGCAGCCGCCACGGGTGGTTCATCAGGACGGCCCGGAGGCGGTCGAACGACGCCTCGCCCCACAGATTCCGCCACCAGAAGGCCCACACCACCAGCCACAACATCCGGCGGATCGACATCCACGACCGGACCAGGAATCCCTCCACCCCGAACCGCTGCTCGATCCCGCGATTGGCGTCCTCGACCCCCCACCGCTTGTGGTACGCCGGGACGTACCACCCGCCGTTCCGCCCGGCCCGCCGGGCTGACCAGCAGCACCAGCGGCTTCTCGCTCCCCGGCACCCGCCACCCGATCACCACTAGGAACGGGTCCGGGCCGACCTCCGGCAGCCACACCGCGACCGCCACCGACATCCCCCCGCGGGGCCACCGCCGGGGCGTCGGCGCGCCTGCTCGGCCACCACGTCGTTCCCCGACACGTCCCGCCCGTCGGCCGTCCGGGCCGTCCGGTCCCCGCGCTGCCGGACCACGAACGCGACCCGGTCGAACCCCCGGTCGAGCACCCACGTCCCCTTCCCCCCGGTCGCCTCGTGGACGCGCAGCATGTGGGCGATGATCTCGGCGTTCTCGCCGGTCGGAGCCCCAGGGGAACAACTGCCACCCCCCGACGCGAACGAACGCCTCGAAAAGGCAGTATCCGGGGGCCGTCCGGCCGTCCGGGTCGGACCCGTCGTGGACCCGCCCGAGCCCCTCCAGCTTGCGGGCGTGGTACTTGGCCGGGTCGGTCGTGTCGGCCACGATCAGGGTGTCGTCGGTGACCAGGGCGGCCGACCGGTAGAGGAGTTCGGCGGCGACCGGGGAGGCGTCCCCGTGCGCGCTCCCGAGGTGCCGGCCGAGCTTCTTCTCGGCGGCGTGGATGTTGGCCTCGCCCCGGTGGGTGGCGCGGGCGACGGCGGTCAGGTGGACGTGCCCGCCGGCCACCAGCCCGGTGATCATGTCGGTGAGGAACTCCCGCCGGCGGGAGTCGGTGAATGGCTTGGAGAGACCGGCGGCGAAGGTGGACAATCGCGCCCGGATCGCTGTGGTGAGCGTGGTGCCCGCCATGGCTCCCGCCTCCTTCCTTGGCTGCGACACCAAGGAGAGGAGGCGTTTTCGTTTCCCGGGTCAACCCCGACCCACACTGGGTGAACTCCAGACAGGATTACGCCGGCGGCCGCTCGCCCTTGCTGCCCGGGGCGCCCTTCCCACCCGGGGGGGGGCTTTCCTTGCCGCCGGGAAACCCGCCCTTACCGCCCGGAGCGCCGCCCGGCCCGCCGGGGAAGCCGCCCCTGCCGCCGGCCCCGCCAGGGAAGCCTCCACCGAACCCGCCGCGCATCGTCTCCAGCGACTTCAGCTGGTCGGCCGTCAGCATCTTCTCCAGCTTCCCCTTCACGTCGGCCTCCAGCGCCGCCAGCTGCGTCTTCTGGTCGTCGGTCATCTTCAGCTGATCCTGGGCGAACGGCGGCAGCACGGTGCCGAGCTTGAACCCGCCCCCCTTGCCGCCGGGGAAGCCGCCCGGCCCGCCGGGGAAGCCGCCCTTGCCGCCCGGCCCGCCCTTGTCGTCCTTCCCCCCCGGCGGCTGGGCCAGCCCCGGCGACCCGATCAGCACCGCGCCCGCCACGAACGCCGCCAGCCCGCACGTCAGCTTCTTCATCTCTCGACCCCGGTGGATGGTGGTTCTCGAACCCAACGTCACCATAAACCCGACGCCCTCGCGGCGGCGACACCGCCGGCCCGGCTCCCATCCCGTTCTCATCGCCGCCCGCGGCGCCGCCCGGGTGCGTAAAATGCCCCGACGGGGCCGTCCGCCCCGTCCCAGAAAGCGAGCGTGGGCCGTGCCGGAGAACCTGCAACTCACCCGCCCGTGGCTCGTCGCCGTGTGGCCCGGGATGGGGCACGTCGGCATCAACGCCGGCGTCTACCTCCTGTCGAAACTCGCCATGACCGAGGTCGCCGAGCTCGACACCGGCGAGACGTTCGACGTGGATTCCGTGGGCGTCGAGAACGGCCTGATCGGCCCCGTCCGCCGGCCGCGGAGCCGGCTGTTCCTGTGGCGCGACCCGGCCGGGCGGCACGACCTGGTCGTGCTCGTCGGCGAGGCGCAGCCGCCGGCGGGGAAGTACGCGTTCTGCCGCCGCGTCGTCGAGCTCGCCCAGCGGGCCGGCGTCGAGCGGGTGTTCACGTTCGCCGCGATGGCCACGCAGATGCACCCGTCGGACGACTCGCGCGTCTTCGCCGCCGCCACCGACCCGGCCACGCTCGACGAGATGAAGCGGCTCGAACTCGACGTGTTGCAGGAAGGCCAGATCGCCGGCCTGAACGGCGTGCTGCTCGGCGTTGCGGCCGAGGCCGGGCTGCCGGGGGCGTGCCTGCTCGGGGAGATGCCGCACGTCTTCGCCCAGGTGCCGTTCCCGAAGGCGTCGCACGGCGTGCTGGACGCCTTCGCCACCATCGCCGGCGTCGAACTCGACCTGACCGAGCTGGCGGCGCTGGCGCGGAACGTGGAAGAGCAGCTGGGCGAGGTGCTGGCCCGCGTCGAGGAGCGGTTCGGCGACAAGGACGACGACGAGGACGACGAGGACGACGACGACGACGACGACGAGGCGGTGGCGGCCGAGCCGGAGGAGGAGGCGGGGGAGGAGCCGAGTCCGTTGGCG
>Ga0335394_10009640_pt1 | contig 10888 bp, 11 predicted proteins | sample MAT03_FD_205741 | JGI IMG/M metagenome (GOLD analysis project Ga0335394, IMG submission 205741) | Freshwater microbial communities from Lake Fryxell liftoff mats and glacier meltwater in Antarctica - MAT-03 (spades assembly) (version 2) ... | reverse complement strand
CCTTCGGTCAATGGAAGAGTATCCAGGCTGGAAAATCCGTTTATCCGTTATGGGTCGATTGAAGACAGCGCGTTTCCAGCCAGCCAGCCTGTGGTCCATGAAGATTGGAAGTTGAAGCCGCCAGTGATGCCGTCAATGTCGAGTACTTCGCCTGCAAAGAAGAGATCATCTACAATGCGGCTTTGCATGGTTTTGAAATCCACTTCGTTTAAGTTTACGCCGCCGCAGGTGACGAACTCTTCCTTGAATATTCCTTTGCCGGTAATCGTGAATTCGCCCGCGGTTAATTCTTCGGCAAGTTTTCGTATTTCGATTTTTGAAATATCACCCCAGTTTTTATCGCCGATAAAATGAGTTAACTGTTTCCATAATCTGACAGGGATTTGTGAAAAGGCGGGTTGTGTCGCAATCTTTTTGCGCGCGTTTTCGTGCCAGTCTTTGTTGCGCTGTAAAACTTCCAGCGCCGCATCCAGTTTGTAGTCGCCGAGCCAGTTGACGGTTAAGAGTGAGCGGTATTTCTTGTCAAATAAAATGCGCGCGCCCCAGGCGGAGAGTCGCAGTATGGCGGGGCCGCTTAATCCCCAGTGGGTGATGAGCAGCGGGCCGCTTTGAGTCAGCGCATCCATTTTGAGCGTCACGTTTTCAACTGCCACGCCCGCCAGCCCGTCAATTCTTTTATCTTTTACATTGAATGTAAATAAGGAAGGCACAGCTTCTGCGATGGAGTGCCCAAGTGATTTGACGAGTTCACGCGTTTTGGAATCACTGCCGGTGGCGATCAATAATTTTTTTGTTTGGAGAGGAAAAACTTGCGCCTCTTCTCTAACCTCAAGCCTGAATCCACCCTTTGGGTTTTTCTCAGCCCGCAGCAGACTCACCCCAACATGCACCTGCACCCCGGCATTTTTCGCCGCTTCACGCAGACAGTTCGCGATGGTTTCCGATGAATCAGTGGAGGGAAACATGCGATTATCCGCTTCGGTTTTTAACTTTACACCGTGCTCTTCAAACCACTTGACCGTATCCGCGGGTTGAAAGCGGGTGAACGCGCCGCGCAAGGCCATGCCGCCGCGCGGATAGAAGGTGATGAGCTGGGCCGGGTCGAAGCAGGCGTGAGTCACGTTACAGCGGCCGCCGCCAGAGATGAGCACTTTGCCCAGCGTTTGGCTGGCTTTTTCAATAATTAATACGCGCAATTTTGGATTCGCGTCTGCGCAGCGAATCGCGGCGAAGTATCCCGCAGGCCCGCCGCCCGCGATCACGACATCCCAGTTTGGTTGATTTGATTTTGACATGGTTTATATAAATCTCCCCGTCAGTATACTCTGAGGGGGAGATTTATAGGCTTGTTTTTAGGGGGCACAAATCAATAGGGTATGTTTCATTTCAGTTGAAACCGTCCCGAAGGTTGGCACAAACGACCAAATTTTCTCGACAAAACCTTCGGGACGTTTTTTTTGTCAACTCATTTGAAACACACCCAAATCAATAAACTGTAAATTTGATATTCAGGTAAAATCGTAAAACTGTTAACGCAAGCCAGATAATGCTTTAATAAATTTTTCAAATAGGTGTGTTTATGTCTACAAAACTAAAATTGTTACCTGCTGCTCAATATAAAGGGGTTAATCAGTATGACCCGATCAAATATTACTACTGGCCTGTTTTTGGACCCATGTATCGTCAACGTGTGGAACTGGCTCTGAACGAATGTACAGGCGGTGAGCGTGTCCTTGAAGTTGGGTTTGGCACAGGGCTGGCGTTTCCGAACCTGCATGATACATACAAAGAGATTCACGGCATCGATCTCACCGCAGATATTCAAGCCGTTCAATCTGTTTTTGAGCCTTCCGGCATTCCACTGTTCCTTGAAAAAGGAGATGTGCTAAACATGCCATATCAGGATAATTACTTTGATACGGTCTTGATGGTTAGCATATTGGAACACCTCAAGCCGCTTGAACTGGCGCAAGCCTTCATTGAAGTAAACCGCGTGTTGAAACCAGGCGGCCAGATGGTGTATGGGACTCCCGTTGAAAAACCATTTATGGTGTTTATGTTCAGCCTGCTTGGGCATAACATCCGTGATGAGCATTTTTCAACTGAAAAGGAAATTGCAGCAGCCGCCCACAAAGCCTTTTCAAAGGGACATGTGATTCATATGAAAAGCACGCCGCCCATTGCAGGGGATGTTTACACGGTGGGTAATTTTATAAAATAGAATTGCGAAAGAGTAGTCAGTTGAAAATTGTCACTGTCACCAAAGAAAATGATCTTCTTGTTGAGCAGGCCGCGCAATTGCTGGTGGAAGCCTTCCGTGAACATTGGCCTGAAGCATGGCCAACTTTGGAAGATGGCCTAGCGGAAGTGCAGGAAATGCTCGAAGCAGAACGTATTTGCCGCGCAGCAATTGACGCGGATGAAAACTTGCTGGGCATAATTGGCGGCATTTCTCAATACGATGGGCTGGTCTGGGAACTTCATCCGCTGGCGATTCAGCCCAAACTTCAAGGCCAGGGAATCGGCAAAATGTTGATCACGGATTTTGAAGAACAGGTTCGCTCACGCGGCGGCTTAACCATCACTCTTGGTTCTGACGATGAAGACAATATGACTTCGTTATCAAATGTTGACCTGTATGAAAATCTTTGGGATAAGATAAAAAATATTCGCAATTTGAAACATCATCCCTTTGAGTTCTATCAAAAAATGGGATTTGTCATCACGGGTGTTGTCCCGCATGCAAATGGTATTGGCAAACCAGATATTATCATGTCAAAAAATATAAAAAATAATTAAGGGTGACAATGATACAAAAACTATATGGCGGCATTGAAGGCGGCGGTACAAAATTTAATTGTGCAGTGGGCAATAGCCCTGAAAACATGATTGCTGAAGCGCGTTTTCCCACCACAATACCCTCTGAAACCATCGGGCAGGTGATGGAGTTCTTTGCGCCTTATCTCAAAAAAATTAACGGTATCGGGTTGGGCTCATTCGGTCCGTTCGATGCTGATCCATCATCGCCCACATATGGGTACATCACCACCACGCCCAAACAGCATTGGGGCAATACAAATATTCTCGGCATGTTGCGTGAAAAAATAAATGTGCCCATCGCCGTGGATATGGATGTAGCTGTCGCGGGCTTGGGCGAAGCCAAATGGGGCGCGAGCAAAAACGACAGCCGCTCACTTTATCTCACCATCGGGACAGGCATTGGCGGCGGCTACATCATGGACGGCAAACCCCTGCGCGGACTCGTCAGCCTCGAAATGGGACACATCCGCATCCCACATGACTTTGAACTGGATCCGTTTCGAGGAGCCTGCCCCTACCATGCAGATTGTTTTGAAGGTCTGGCCGCAGGGCCATCGATTCTGGCACGCTTTGGTCAGCGCGGCGAGACATTGCCCGATGACCATCCTTTTTGGAATGTGGAAGCGACTTATATAGCACAGGCGCTGGTCAATTTCATTCTCACGCTCGCGCCGCAGCGCATCATCATCGGCGGCGGCGTGATGGGAAGAGATTTTATGTTTCCCTTTGTAAGAAAAAAAGTGCAGGAACTTTTGAGCGGATATATTCATCACGATAGGTTGTTAAAAGATATTGACCAGTACATCGTCCCGCCCGCGTTGGGGAAGCATGCCGGCGTATTGGGCAGCATTGCGCTGATCATGGATTCTGAAAATAAGACTGTGTTATAAAATCATCCAGCCCAAAAAGGAAAATATGAAAATTGGAATTGTTGGTGGAACAGGAAATATCAGTCAATCCATTGTTCGGCTTTTGCTTGAGCAGGGGCATGAGGTGGTGTGCTTCAATCGCGGGCAAAAAACGAATGCGCCTGATGGGGTACGCGTCATTCAAGGTGACCGTAGCAACCGCGAAGACTCCGAACGTAAAATGCAAGCCGAGAAATTTGATGCGGCCATTGACATGATCTGCTTCAACGCAGAGGATGCCGCTTCAAGCATCCGTGCGTTTCGCGGAGTAGGTTGGTTTGTAGAAACATCCACAGTTTGCACATACGGCATCCAATACGATTATTTTCCCTCTGATGAAACCCATCCCCTGCGTCCCGTTACTGATTACGCACGAGACAAAGCCGCGGCAGATGATGTTTATCTTGAAGCTTATCATCGCGAGAAATTCCCTGTCGTGATTATTAAGCCTTCTACGACATACGGCCCTGTACAGGGGATGGTGCGTCAGGTTTGCTGGGATTTCCAATGGATCGACCGTGTCAAAAAAGGAAAGCCGATCTTGATTTGCGGCGATGGCAACGCATTACATCAACATCTGCATGTCGATGATATTGCGCGTGCATTTGTGGGTGTGATCGGTAAGGAACATACTATCGGGCAGACGTACAATGCCGTCAAGCGGGGATATACCACCTGGGCAGACTATCATCGACTGGCTGGGAAAGTTTTGGGAAAGGAAATAGAATTGGTGGGTGTGCCGTTTGAAGATTTGAAAAGACTCAATCTTCCGAATTTTGGCATTTGCGAAGAGATATTCGCCCACCATGTATATTACTCTTCAGAAAAATTATTCCGAGATGTGCCGGAGTTTCATCCACAAGTTTCTTTGGAACAGGGCATGACTCAGGTCTTTGAAGTGATGGAACGTGAAGGACGAATTCCTAATTCAGATGAATTAAAATGGGAAGATGAAGTCATTCAAAAACAGAGAAAAGTGCAAGCTTGAATTAAATGGAATTTATTAAATGAAATATTTTTTAGGAATCGATGTAGGCTCATCCAAGACGCACGCGCTGATCGTTGATGAAAGGGGGCAGTGTGTTGGGTTTGGCAAGGCAGGCGGCGGGAATCATCAAGGCGTTGGTTATGATGGAACGCAGCGTGTCATGCAAGAGTCTTTTGCAGGCGCGTTGGAAATGTCCGGCGTAGACAAGGCTCATATCGCTGGAGCAGGTTTCGGCGTGGCGGGATACGATTTTCCGTCTGACCGTGAAGGACACTTGAAAGCCACATCCGCATTGGGCTTGTCGTGTCCCATGGAAGTTGTCAATGACGGCGTGAATGGTTTGCTGGCAGGCGCAACAAATGGCATGGGTGTGAATGTGACTTCGGGCTCGTCTAACAATTGCAGAGGACGGAATCGAAATGGAAAAGAAGCCCGCATTGTTGGGAACGGCTGGGCGTTTGGCGAGTTCGGCGGCGGAATTGAAATCGTTCAACGCGGATTACAAATGGTTAATTATGCGTGGATCAAACGCATTGCTCCCACTACGTTGACTCAAATTTTTATGGATGCAGTGGGTGCAAAAAATGAAATGGACTTGATGGAAGGACTTTCCAGCGAACGATATCATTTGTTTCCATACATTGCTGTGGAAGTTATCAAAGCCGCGCAAAATGGAGACACTGCTGCGCGCGAAGTCATCCACTGGATGGGTGAAGAACTTGGCTGGCTGGCGGTTTCTGCCGCGCGTCAGATCGAAATGGAAAATGATGAAATTGAAATCATTCAATCGGGCAGTATTTTCGATGCAGGTGAGATCATTACGAAGCCGATGCGCGAGATTGTGCTCAAACATTGCCCCAAAGCAAAATTGATTCGGCTCGATGGCCCACCTGTGGTGGGTGCGGTGATTCTTGGCATGGAGCAGGCGGGCTTCGATGGATACGCAGTGCGCATGAATATTGTTCACACTGCAAAAGAAGTGATGAAATAAAAACCAGTAAACAAACATGAACCGCAATCTTTTATTTATCCGCTTGTATTATTTATTCTGGCTGGGCGCAGGCGGATTTATTTACCCGTTCATCAGCCTGTTTTATAAACAACAAGGTTTGAGCGGAACTCAAATGGGATTGTTGGGAACTGTTGCCAGTGTCATCGGGCTGGTCAGCGCGCCATTGATCGGGCGCATCAGCGATAAGGTCTCGAATCCGCGGCGGGTGTTGCAGGTCTGTTTGATCGGTTCGTCTGTTCTTTTTCTTGTGTTGAGTCAGCAAAAAACATTTTTGTGGATCGCAGTGATCATTGCATTTGAATCCATGATCGGCGCGCCGATTTATCCGCTCTCAGATGCGCAAGCTTTAAATGTTGCCAATCATCAAAAAGAAGGATATGGTTCCATTCGCTTATGGGGTTCGTTGGGCTGGGCGATCACTGCTTTCGTTGGCGGCTGGATCGTCGAACGAACTGGGCTTGTATCGGTCTTTATTGGATACGCCATCTCATATGGTTTATGTGCATTAATGCTTGTCGCGCTCACAACGCCCCGCAGCCTGACTCCAAAAACTGATGAACCTCATCTGCCTTTGAAGGAAGTTTTGCAGAACCTGTTGAGTGACCGCGCGCTGATCGGGCTGGCTTTTGCGTTTGCAATATTTTGGCTGACCAGCAATGGCAGGCAGCAGTTCGAAGCTTTATACATGCAGCAGCTTGGTGCAAGCGAACGAATGATCGGGCTGGCGTATACCTATCCCGCGCTGATTGAAATTCCCATCATGTTATGGGCCGACAAACTCATGCGGAAATACGGAGCGGGCAAACTGCTGACGCTCGCGTTATTGATCGAGTCACTTGTGATGAGCATTATTGTGATCTCGCCATCCCTGATTAGTATTTTATTCATGCGCCTTGCCAGCAGTTTGTATTATAGTTTTTATGCTGTCGCGTCCATTGCCTATGCTTCAGAACGTGCCCCGACCGGGCAACGCGCTACTGTTCTCTCGCTCTATTTCGTAACCTTGGGCAGCACAATTTCATTGGTGGCTTCTCCAATTACTGGAATGATTTTCGACCGTGTGGGAGCCTATCCACTTTATATAATCGCCATGGTCGGCGCTTTTGCCGCCTGGTTGATTTTGGTGTTTACACAAAACAAGACATCCATGCCTTTACAGAAATAGCATATTGCATTGCAATCCTGGGTGGAATGAAAGCCTGTATTAAATGCAATCTGTTTACAAGTCGTATGTTACAGGAGGGAGAGTGATCCTCAACTATTATATTTTCTTGATTTCCAACTCAAATATTTTAGGGATTTTGAAAACCCTGCAATACAAAATATATTATCGAGGATGTGACTAAAGTCACTTACTACATCAATGTAATTTGTTATTATTAAATATAACGCGACAATATTTGTGATAAAAGACGCATTACAAAGAGGAGAATGCAATGGCTAAAGAAGAAAAACAAGAGAACGAGCCTGTTTCCAAGTGGCAGGCGGTTTTTGACAATATCTGGTTGTTATTTATCGTGTCCCTTGTGATCAGTACCTTGATCTACAACGTGTGGGGGATTTACGATTTGATGAATGTTCCACTGGCCCCGTAAAAAATAAGATTGGAGAATGGATTATGTTAGCACCTGAAAAAAATTGGTGGAAACCCATGGGCCGTATGGAAAAAACCTGGCTCACCGTTGCTTTTGTTTGGTGTATCTTCCTCACATTGATGATGCCCTTATGGTATTTTTATGGCAAACAGAACGTGCCTACCGAATCTTATAGAACTTCGTCCGTTGATTATGGGGCGAAGGTCAATGCTTTTGTGGAGCAATACACTGTAGGCAAGGATGAAGCGAGCGGGTTCCCCATCGTAGAAGCTCCTCCCGGCAGCGACCTCTACTTGCGTGCCAGCACCTGGCAGTGGTATCCCATCCTTCAACTTGAAAAGGGACAGGAATACCGTTTGCATATTTCCTCGATGGATTATAACCACGGCTTCTCTCTTCAACCTGTAAATATTAACCTGCAGGTGATTCCTGGATATGACTATGTTGCGACGATTACCCCCACCAGCTCGGGCGAGTTCACGATTGTTTGCAATGAGTATTGTTTTGTCGGCCATCACACGATGGTTGGCAAGATGATCGTGAAATAGGAGGAATGAAAATGGCAACACTTGCACCTACAACTGCCTGGACAAAAGACGCGAAGGACGACTATCGTGATTGTCCGGTGACCACTCTCAAAGTGGATCTGCATGCCGAACGCCTGATCATCGCCAACGCGGTGATGGCAGTCGTCACGCTTACACTCGGCGGCATCGCTGCCTTGTTAATTGCGCTGACCCGCTGGCAGGCGATTCATTTACTCCCTGCGGCCTGGTTCTATCGTTTGCTCACCTTGCATGGCATTGATATGCTCATTGCATGGATCGTTTTCTTTGAAATGGCTGGCCTGCATTTTGGTTCCACCGTGTTACTCAATGCACGGCACGCCGCGCCCAAACTTGCGTGGACAGGCTTTGGTATGATGACCGTGGGCGGTTTGATGGCGAACTTTGTCGTCCTACTCGACCCCAACTCCAGCGTCATGTTCTCTGCGTATGTTCCGCTCAAGGCGCATCCGCTTTTCTACCTCAGCTATATTCTGTTCGCAGTCGGCGCGTTGATCACGGTCATTACTTTCTTCATCAATATTACCGTTGCCAAACGTGAAGGACGATTCTCAGGTTCCCTGCCGCTGGCAGTTTTCGGCTTGATGACCGCCGCAATTCTCGCAGTATATACTTTGCTTGAAGGCGCTGTCGCGATCGTGCCCGCTTTCTTATGGTCGCTGGACATCATCAAAAACTACGATCCCGGCATTTATCGAAACTTCTTCTGGGGTTTCGGGCATCCTGCGCAGCAAGTCAACCTTGCGGCGATGGTCTCCATTTGGTATATGCTCGCACAGATGACCACGGGTATTCGTCCGCTCAACGAGAAATTCTCACGCCTGGCGTTCATTCTGTATCTATTCTTTATTAACCTTGGATCTGCGCATCACTTGCTCGTTGACCCTGGCCTGTCATTTGCGTGGAAGGCAGTCAATACTTCGTACGCAATGTATCTCGCTGTGCTGGGTTCCATGATGCATGCCTTCTCCATTCCAGCTGCAATCGAAGTAGCCATGCGAGCCAAGGGACATAGGAAAGGTTTGTTTGGCTGGCTTCGCAATGCGCCATGGGGAGAGCCTGGGTTTAGTTCCCTGGTTTTATCCATGTTCCTCTTCGGTTGGATCGGCGGCGTGACCGGCGTGACCATCGGTACCGAACAGATCAACATGCTCGTCCATAATACCCTGCGTTTGCCAGGTCACTTCCACGCCACGGTCGTAAGCGGCACAACCCTTGCCTTCATGGGCTTTACCTATTATGTCATTCCACTCATCTTCCGCAAGGAATTAAAACTCAAGAGTTGGGCAAAATGGCAGCCTTATGTCTTCGGTTTTGGCATGTTGCTGACTTCATTGGGCATGATCGCCAGCGGTTTGCAGGGTGTTGGCCGTCGTAGCTGGGATATCACCTTCGCAGGTGTGGTTCCCGGCACTGTGGAAATCACCATGGCTATCTTCGGCATTGGTGCAATCCTCGCAGTCGTCGGCGGCATCATGTATGTGACGATTGTTCTTGTCTCCATTCTGACTGGCCCACGTCTTGAAGCCTCCAACCTCTTGTTGCTCACTGGCACACACAATCCCATCATTGATTCCACAAAGTTAACCGATCACCAAATGGAAGACAAACAGAATCAGCCCAAAGGCGCGCTGGTATTGGTCTTTATCTTCCTGGTTTGGTTCGCCGTCTACTACCTTACCAACTGGTGGCTGCTTGGCCGTACCTGGTTCATCAATTAAACGAGTCTCTCTTTTGAAACCCTGCCCGGAGAACGTCACTCCGGGCAGGAACATTTCCTGTGTATTTACTGGTTCAATAAAATGACAGCCTCTTTCTTATTGGGATTACTAGGCAGCCTCGGCCATTGTGTGGGAATGTGCAGCGCCATTGTCATTCTATTTGACCGCCAACCTATCTTTCAAAATAAATTTGCGTGGTTTCTTGCGCACGCGGGCCGCGTTTCCACATATTCATTACTTGGATTCATTCTTGGCGCGTTCGGCCAAACGCTTTGGGGGTTCGATAAACTTCAAGCCGCACTTTCCCTGATCTTTGCTATCATCGCTTTTTACATGGCCTCCGCATTTATTGGACTCTCCCCTTCGCCCGAACTTTTATTTTCTGGACTTATTCAACGCTGGGGACGCGCCATGCGTTCCTTCAAACCCGCCTCTCTCTGGACCTCATACCTGCTCGGCCTGCTTTGGGGACTCCTACCCTGCGGCCTGGTCTTAACCGCATTGATTACCGCGGTCACTTCTGCAAATGCATTACAAGGCGCATTGAATATGCTAGTCTTCGGCATTGCCACCATCCCAAGTTTATTTGCGGTCAAATGGCTGGCAACAAAAACGAATTCACGCAACTGGTCACGCGCACTCGCATCCATCGTGATGATGTTCTTCGGCTTTCAATTTGCCATGCGCGGATTTGCCTCCCTCGGACTCGTTGACCATCTTCATCTTGGCTCCGTGGTATTCTGGTAAATCATGACTGTCGCATCTGTCAGCTCTGCCGTTATTAAATCTCTTACCACCTGCTCACTCTGCGGGTTGACGACTCTGCATCCGCTCACGAACAGCGCAGGAGATTTATTTTGCTGCCCTTCCTGCAAGGAAGTTTCTGCGTTGTTGGCGGAAAATCCTGCGATACCAGCGGTCATTACCAATAAAGAAAACGCAGAGAATATCATACTCACGCTCGGCGGCATGTGGTGTTCATCATGCGGGTGGTTGGTGAGCGAACAACTCAAGCGCACAAAAGGTGTCGTCAGCGCCGACGTGAGTTTTGTCCAGCAGCAAGCCAACCTTACTTACGATGCAGCAATTACTAATCCCAAATTACTTAAGAGGCGTGTGCGTTCACTGGGGTATCAAGCCACACTTCCGAATGAAAAACCGCGCGATGAAGAAGAAGCATTTTTTACGCGTTTGTTAATTGGCGGCGTGATGGTCTTGCACGATATGATCGTCGGTGCAGGAATCTACGGACGCGAATTACTCGGTTGGGCAACACCA
>Ga0335394_10009623_pt1 | contig 10900 bp, 7 predicted proteins | sample MAT03_FD_205741 | JGI IMG/M metagenome (GOLD analysis project Ga0335394, IMG submission 205741) | Freshwater microbial communities from Lake Fryxell liftoff mats and glacier meltwater in Antarctica - MAT-03 (spades assembly) (version 2) ... | reverse complement strand
CTTCCGCACTCCGCGGGCGACCGAGACCGAAGCGCGTTTGCGCAGGCTGCCTGGCGGCGTGAGTGACGAGATGGTGAGGTTTCCCGTCGTGAGATATTTGCGCGCCACGCTTTGGATTTCCTGCGGTGTCACGCGCTGCGCGGCGGCGAGATAGCTGTGGTCGAACTGAAGATCTCTCGCATACAGCCAGTTTGCCCCGAGGCTGCGGGCCTTGCCACGCATGGTGGTGAGCGATTGGAACTGCTGGCTCAGAAACTGGCGGCGCGCCTTGTCGAGTTCGCCGAGGGTGACCCCGTCATTCTGAATGGCGCGGACCATTTCCTGAATTTCCCGGCCGGTCTGCTCGCGCTTGTCCGCATCAAGCACCGCATCGATGCCAAACAGCCCCGCGGAGGATGCGCAGTAGGACCAGGCGTCGATACCGTGGACGATCGCCAGTCCTTCCCGCAGCCGCCGGTACAGCCGCGCGCTCCGGCCCGAGCCGAGGACGCTCGCGAGCAGGTCCAGCGCAGGAACGTCCGCATGCGTGATTTCAGGCGTGTGCCATGCGAGGCCGAGGCGGGCCAGTTGCGTCTCGAACTCCGTGTGCTGCTCGCGCAGACCCATCTGCGCCGGCTCGCGGGGAACGAGGACATCCGGCAGCGCCTTGCGCGGATGCCCGGCGAGAAATTCCCCGAGTTGCGCGCGGATCGCTTCGGCCTTCACATCGCCGACGACGACGAAGAACACGTTGTTCGGCGCGTAACGCGTCCGGAAATATGCTTCGAGATCATTCCGGCCCAGCCGATCGAATACGTCGCGATAGCCGATGACCGGATGCCGCATCGGATGCTCCGCAAAAGCGGTCGCGAAGAGTTGCTTGCCCGCCACGTTGTCCGGGTCGTCGTTGCCCATCGCGAACTCGCGCCGGATGACGTCCTGTTCCTTTGCAAACTCGGATTCCGGCAAAATGGAATTCACCAGCGCGTCTGCGAGCAATTCGACCGCCGTGGCGACCCCGTCGGCTGGAATGTCCACCCAGTAAACAGTCTGGTCGAACGAGGTGTAGGCATTGATGTAGCCGCCGCGCTCCTGCACCGTCCGCGCAAAATCCTGCGGCCCCCGCTTTTCCGTCCCCTTGAACAGCATGTGCTCGAGAAAGTGCGACAGCCCGGCTCCGAGCCACGGGCCTTCGTGGATGCTCCCCGTGCGCACCCATGCCTGCACGCTGGCCACCGGCGCCGAGTCATCCTCGAGCACGACAATCTCCAAACCGTTTGCCAGTTTCAGAATCTGCGCATCGCAGACCGGCAGGGGCATCTCATTCATGGCAGATACAATCGCACAGAGGACTTCAGACCTGTGCCTTCAAATGCGAACCAGTGTCCCGCTCGCACGCTATCCCCGGACTTCCAAACCCGTTCTCGGCTTGCGCACCTTCCTCGGGCCCGAATCCGGGAGATACGGGCGCACAAAGACGTCCTCGAAGGAATAAACGTCTTTGAAATCCTCCTTCCGGTCACCCTCGGTCCGCCCAAAAACACCGAGGCCGATCAGTTCCCACACCATCTCGCCGATGTCGCCGGTCCGCTGGATTCCCCAATACTCGAACACAGTCAGCACCATTGGCCCGAACGACTTGCCAGCGAGCTGGCGGACCCCTTCGCACACTTGCTGGCCGGTCACGTGCCGGCTCTCGCCAGTTTGTCGCTTCTGTAGCTTCATCGCATGGTCGAGCGCATCGCGCAGGAAGAAATAGGCGTCCCGGTGATATCGGGCATCGGCATCGGTCAGAACCGCAACGGCTTCGGCGAAATCGAGTTTTTGCATGAGGCTTAAGGGCGGGGACGGTAGGCGGATGCCTGATTAGCGTCAATGACCAGACTCAGAATCAGCCGAAATTCAGCCAAATCGAGTCATTGACTGCCAGCAGGCGCGCCCGTAGCTTCCCCACCCTTTTTAGCAACTCAGCCACACTGCAACAATGAACCAGAGAGGAGGAAACAATGCCCGAAGTCACCGTCCGCAAAGGTGAACCCATCGACAGAGCCCTGAAGCGTCTCAAGAGCAAACTCGAGTCCGAAGGAATCATGGATGAGGTCCGCCGTCTGCGCGCGTTCGAAACGCCCACGCAGAAGACCAAGCGAAAAGCCAAGGCCAATGCCAAACGCGCCAAGGCCAAGTTCCGTTTTAACGTTTCCTGACGCTCAGGACGCGGCGTTCCGCCGGCTGTCCATTCACTCTCATCAAGCCCGCCGGGTCTCACGACCCGCGGGCTTTTTGATTTTTAACTGCCCCGCACGGGGCTCATGCGCATCCGCAGATGACCCGAAATCCCACGTCATTGGCGAGATAGGCCGGGTCATTGAACGCCCGCGCAGTGACGCGCAGGCTGGACATGCGCGACTTCCACGAACCCCCACGGTACACGCGTTGCCGGCCCTGCTTTGAAGGTCGTGGATCACGGACTTCCTTGCCTTTGTAAGGTTCGTAGAAATCGAGACACCACTCGAAGACATTGCCCGCCATTTCCTCGACCCCGAACGGACTCGTGCCGCGCGGGTAGCTTCCCACGGGCGCAGTCTCGGCGTACCCGTCGTCGATCGCCGAATCCTTCCACGGAAAATTCGTGCGGACATCGGCGAAGTTTGCGAATTGGCCGCCTGAATTCCAACTGCCCCACGGAAAAATCCGTCCGTCTTCACCGCGCGCGGCAAACTCCCACTCCGCCTCGGTCGGCAATCGGTAAGTCCTCCGCTCGCGCTGGCCCAGCCATTTGCAGAACGCTTCCGCTTCATGCCAGCTTACGTAGAGCACCGGGTGCCTGCGGTCCGCCCATGAAGCGCGCTTCGCAGTGTGCGAGGCGTCGAACTCCTCGAACTGCTCATTGGTGACCGGCATCCGCGCCATGTAGAAGCCTGAGACAATGACCGGAGTCAGCGGTGACTCATTCGGCTGGGCACCCGTCTCCGTGCTTCCCATGACGAATCGACCGGTCGGAATCAGCAACATCTCGGTGCCGATGCTGTTGAAGAAATTCGGATGCTTCAACCGTTCCGCCGCGCGCGCAGCAGGTGACAAATTGACCTCCAGCGCGAGATACTTCTTCACGGGCTGCGCCGCCTGCTCCACGGCAGGTCTTTGCGCAACTGGAGCTTTCCCCGCGCCTGGCGGATTCTGGGCTGCCGCCGCCCTCGCCGCAGCAGGCGACGGAGCAGGCTTTGCAGCACGATTCGGGACCGCAGCGGGCTTGTGTGCGACCGGAGCCGCCGGATTCGAGGCAGCTTCCTCCAGGTATTCATCGATCACATCCTCGGCCTCGCCACCGGTGAGGCCGAGACTCTCGCCGAGATTGCACATCGCATCCCGCTGGTCGTCGCTCATCTCCTCGCCGTCGAGGCACAGTCGGGACATCTTCAGGATGCGGCGGAACTCATCGAAACGATTGCCATCGCTGCCGCCAGAACCGTCCGATGGCCTGGACACCAGCGGGGTATCCATCCGGGCGGGCATCGGCGCTGGCACAGGTTCCACCACCCGCACCGCTCCAGTTCGCTCCAGTTCCGCGGCGATGGTGCGCTCGATGTCCTCCGTGCGCAGGCCCAGTTGATCGCCCGCGGCGTGGAGTTTTGCCTCGCTTTCCTTGCTCAGCTTCTTGTCGGCGATCGTGAAACCGAGAAGCTTCCTGAACTCGCCAAGCGCCAGTCCCACCACCTCTGAGTGCAGTTGCTCGTCGATGCGCGCCCGTTCCTCGGGATCGAGCAGCTTAGCGCGAGCTTCAGCGAGAAAGTGCGGTGCCTCGTCGAGTCCCTGCCTCAGCAATTGGGCCACCGGATTGCTCGGCTGATTCTTCAGCGGCAGCTTCTTCTGCCACCACACCAGAAGCTGGCGGCAGTGCCCCTCGATTGCGTCGGTCGTCGCATTCGAGGAAAAACTCAGGCACAGCCGTTCGTAAAGATTGGCGGAATTGTAATTCCTCCAGCCTTCCCATCGGCTCGGATTGTCGGGTAGCGGATTCGGAAGCGCCACGGCTTTGGGCTAAGGCAGCGGCAGGTGCCGCCGTTACGAAATCCTCAACATCGCCAGGTCGGCGGTCGCCAGCGCGATTTCACTCTCCGCCAACCCGGTAGTCCGGGCGATGGAGACCCGGCTGGTGCGTCCGTAAGCCTCGACCACGACTTCCAGCACCTGATTCTCGTTGTAGTGGTAGGTCAGTTCCACCGGCGATCCCTTCGGCAGGAACGGCGGCAGTTCGACATCGCAAATCCCGAGCGGCGTGCATTCGCCTGGCACCGTGCTCTCTCCCTCCACCACCCGGACGATGGCGTTCTTCATATTCGCCTTCGCCGTGCCGAACGAGTTCTTCATCTCGGCCGGGACAGCCGTCATTTTCGGAATCATCGGGAAGACGTACTCCTCGACCTTGCTGTCATCCCACAGCACCACTCCGAGCGTGTGCGTGGTGATGTTCGTCACCTTGATTAGCGAGCCATCCGCCGCGGAAAATTGATCGCGCACCTCCTGGGAGATCCTGTGTTCGCCGGTCTCATCCTCCTCGTGGAGCATGGACAGCATTCCCTGGATCGCCGCACCCATCGCGACCGCTTCGTCCGGGCTCACATCGTCGGCCACCGGGCAGCCCGTCATTTCATTCATCATCTGGCGGACGGAGGGAACCCGCGTCATGCCGCCCGTCAGCAAAACGCGGTCGATCTGTCCCCAATTCATGTTCGCCTCCTGCATCACGATCTCACAGATGGCCTTGCACTTTTCGAGCAGGTTCCTGCACCGCAGTTCGAATTCCTCCTTCGTGAGTTCCAGCTTCACGCTCTGTCCATTGTAATTGTGGACCAGCGCCGTCCGCGGGCGGGTGGAGAGCTGGACCTTTGCCGTCAACGCCCGGTTGTAGAGATCCTGATAGCTCTGCAGATCCAGCAGCGGATTCTCGCCGTGCTGCTTGTCGAATTCATCAGCCACCCAGTTCACGATGATGTCATCCCAATCCTTGCCGCCCAGGCGGTGGTCGCCATTGCTCGCGATCATCCGGATGTGGTGGTTCTCGATCCGCATAATCGTCACGTCGAACGTGCCGCCGCCGAGGTCGAAAACGAACACGGTCTGATCCTGATCCAGCTTGTCCAATCCATACGCCAGCGCCGCTGCCGTCGGCTCGTTGATGACTTGCAGGACGTTCAGTCCCGAAAGCTGTCCCGCCGCGAGGGTCGCAGTCCGCTCCGCGTCATTGAAGTACGCCGGAACCGTGATGACCGCGTCCGTCACCGTCTCGCCCAGATACTTTTCAGCGTCGCCCTTCAGCTTCCGCAGAATGATGGCGGACAATTCCTCCGCTGAGTAAATCTTCCCGGCGAATGTCCGGCTGAACTGCGACTTGCTCTTGCCCATTTCGCGTTTCACGAAATCCACGATCTTGTCCGGCTCCGCCACCGCGTTCTGCTTGGCGATAGTCCCCACCACCGCATTCGTGCCGTCGAACAGAATGACCGACGGAGTGATGCGCTCATTCTCGCTGTTCGGAATGATCTGCGGCTTGCCGTAGGCATCAATGTGCGAGACGGCGCAGAATGTAGTGCCGAGGTCGATGCCGACGGCTTTTCGGTTCAGTGGTTTTTCAGACATGGCGATTTGGGCTCAGGATTCTCAATGGCTTGGGTTGGAAGAAAACTGGGTGCTCTGCAAAACTCTGCTCATGGCTGGGCCGCTGACTTCCCGAGTGCGGAAAGACCATCGTCTTTCCATTTCTTGATGATCACTTCCTCCGGGCGAATGATGCGATCCCTCCAGATGAAGCCACGCTTCAGGACCTTGACGATTTCATGATCCTGCCCGGGATCTTCTGACAATTCGATCTTGATGGCCCGCTGCGACTGTTTGTCGAGCTTCCCGGAACCAAGCGGGACGAGCGAAACGTCCAACCTCTCCAGCACCTCGAGAACCGAGTCCCGGTTGTTCTCAAGCTGAATGGTGGATCCCGCAACGTTCTCAAAAAGGATCAAGGCGCTTCCTGTCAGATTCCCGCGTTCCTCCTGCTTGTTGAGCGCCAGCGTGAGCTGCCGGTGAATGTCAGCGATATCATCGTAAAGCGAAATGAGGTCGCGAATCACCGGTCGCAACACCGCTTCGAGAACGAACGCGTCCTTATAAGTCTTCAACTCCGCATGGAGCGCTTCGAACATTGCCCTGTTGACCACATTCCGGGACTCGATCGCCTGCTTGGTCTCGGACAGAACCTTCGGAACCGCCGCATGGCTCACCATCGCCTGCTCCATTCGGTCGAGCACATCCACCTGCTGAGACTGCGCCCGTGCGACCGCCTCGATGCCCTGCAGGATGGGACGCAGCGATTCCTGGAAATTCAGCAGCACCGACGCGCCATCGTGCGCCCCCTCCGGCACCGGGCCTGGCTCTGGCATGCCTTCACCGACAGGCAGGTGATTTGGCTGTTCGCCGACACTGGGCGTCGGATTTTCGGCAGCTTCGCTGCAATTCTCGGGCTGAGGTGCGACCATGACGCCCAGAGAAAAGCGGATTCCGCGCCAAGCCCCCGGAAAATTTCCCAGCAGCCGCCCTATGGGCGTGATTCGAAACGGGGCCAAAACGACGGGCGCTAGCCCGCATTTCTCACACTCCTGGCGTCGGACGCGACAGAGTGTAGTGGCGCGGCGGGAGCACAAAGTAGTTCTGGGCTTCAGCCCGAACGGGCCGCCTTCCGGGCTAAAGCCCCGGATTACTTTCCGCCGCCGCCCTCCTTCCGTCCCACTCTGTGAGAAATGCGGGCTAGCAGCCTGTTGAAAAACCCACGCACGACAGTGGAAGACGGGCCTCCGACCTGTCAGGGCATGCGGGCCTCTGGCCTGCAAACCATGCTCCGGTGCGACTCTCCAAGCGGGACGCCTGTCCGCCCTGTCAGCCGAGACGGCTGACTTCCGTCCGCCGCCCGTGTATTTCAACAGGCTGCTAGCCTGCATTTCTCACACTCATGGCACCGGATGCGACACGGTGTTGCGGTGCCTGCACTGCACGCCTGCGAAGCGGGCAGCGTTCACGTAGCGTAGCTCTCCCGAGCTGCGCCGCATTTAGCCTGCATTTATCACAAGTTGCCACGGGAGGATCGCCTGCGGCGCAAAGTAGTCCGGGGCTTTAGCCCGCAAGGCGGCCCGTACGGGCTAAAGCCCCGAACTACTTTGCGCTCCCGCCGCGCCACTGCACCCTGTCGCGCCGCACACAGGAGTGTGAGAAATGCTGGCTAGATGGCGGCAGCTCCAAGGAGGGGCGGTATGATACCGCCCTCTCGATGCGGGCGCTCCGCGCCGCATCGAGCCTCCACGGTGGGCGGAGAAAATCGCACGGACTCCGGGAAAATCTCCGCGGCGATCCGGCCCGGGGCTGGCAGCGGCGCGGAGCGACCGCTGCCAGAGGGCGGTATCATACCGTTGCTCCTTGGGCTCGCCGTTGCGCTGGCGTGGACTCGAAATGAATCACGCCGCCGCCCTATGCAGTCCCGTAGTATCCGGCGATCGCTTCCACAAGCCCCGGTATGTCGTACCGCGTCGCCTCCACATCCACATTCAGCCCGAGGCTCCGCATCGTGGCCGAGGTGATCGGCCCGATGGACGCGGTCTTCAATCCCGGTGGCAACGGCAGCTTCAACGCCATGAAATTCTCCGCGGTGGATGAACTGGTAAAGGTCACCATGTCCGCGCCTTCCTCGCGGAATCGCGCCATGGCTCCGGAACGATCCTCGGTCTCCGGCACGGTCTGGTAGGCTGCCGCCACATCCACGATCGCGCCGAGCTTCGTCAGTTCAGCCGGCAACACGTCCCGGGCTTCCTGCGCGCGCGCAATCAGGATCCTCTGGTTATCCACCGAGCACTCCTTCTTGAAAGCCTTCACCACCGCCTCCGCCACGTATTCGTCCGGCTGCAAATCCACGGCCAGCCGGTATTCCCGCACCCGCGCCGCGGTCGCCGGGCCGATGGCGGCGATCTGGACTCCGCCGATCTCACGCGCGTCCTTGTAGATCTTGTAGAACGTCTCGAAGAACGCATCCGCGCCGTTCGGGCTCGTGAAGACCAGCCAGTCGTAGGCGTGCGCATCCCTCACCATCTCGGCGAAGCCCAGGACATCCTTCGGCGGCTCGATCCGGATCGTCGGAATTTCCAAGATATCCGCGCCCATTTCCCGCAGCCGTGACGACAGCGCTCCAGCCTGCTTCCGCGTCCGCGTCACCACGATTCGCTTCCCGTAAAGTGGACGGCTCTCGAACCAATTCAGCGAATCGCGCAGCTTCACCACGTCCCCAAAAATCGCGACAGCCGGCGCCTTGAAACCCGCTGCTTCGACCTTCGCCGCGATGTCGTCGAGCCGGCCCACCAGCGTCTGCTGGCGGCCAGTCGTGCCCCATCGGATCAATGCAACCGGCAGGTCCGTCCGCGCTCCGTGCTTCATCAGTTGCCCCGCGATCACGCCGATTCGCTCCACGCCCATGAGCATCACCTTCGTGCCGGGATTCCGCGCGAGCTGGTCGTAATCAAGGCTCGTCTCCGGCTTCGTCGGATCCTCGTGACCGGTGAAAACGGTGAGCTGCGAAGTATGCTCCCGATGCGTCACCGGAATCCCCGCATACGCCCCGGCAGCAACCGCCGATGTGACGCCCGGGATCACCTCGAACCGCAACCCGGCGCGGGCGAGTTCCAGCGCCTCCTCGCCACCGCGACCGAAGACAAACGGATCACCGCCCTTGAGCCGCACGACACGCTTTCCCGCACGGGTCCTCTCCACGAGCAACGCATTCGTCTCCTCCTGCTTCAGCGCGTGCTGCGCGGCGCGTTTCCCAGCGTAGATGATCTCCGCGTCCTGCGGCGCCCACTTCAGAATCTCCGGGTTGCAAAGCGCGTCATAGACGACCACTTCCGCAGTCTCCATCACCTCACGGACGCGCAGAGTTACCAGCCCGATGTCACCCGGACCGGCACCGGCCAGGTAACACACTCCCGTCTTTCGCTTGTCAGTTCGACTCATGCGCGAAACGTGTCCGAGGCATGGCCTGCCGCGCAAGTGCAACCTCGCATCGCGCCGTCACGAGGCGCCGCACAGTTTTTGGAAAAGCTCCCCCGCCACAATCTCGGGCGTCGAAGAATCGCCGGATGCCTCGCCTTCCGCAGGTGCTTCGCCGGGTTTGGAGAAAAGAATCCCCTTCATCCAAAGCCGCGCCTCATGCAGTTCCGAATGCACGCCCACCGGCAGCGAGCAGTCACCAGACAGCAGCCGCTGCAACTCCCGCTCGGCACGAATCACCACCATCGTCTCCGGATGATTGATCCGCGAAAGGACCTCCCGGACCTCGGCGCGATCCGCGCGAATCTGAAGTGCGATAGCCCCCTGGCCAATCGCCGGCAGCAGCCTGCCCGCAAGCGAGGTCGCCCGACATTCGCCGCCTTCCCAGGCGAGCGTGCCCTTCTCAAAATCCAGCGCGTAACCCAGCCGCCGTAGCCCGGCCTCGGCCAGAATGATTGCCGCGACTTCCGGACGTTCGCCGAGTTTTCGCAGCCGCGTCGGGACGTTCCCTCGCCATTCCTCGACCGAGAGGTCCGGTCGCAGCCACTGAAGCTGATGCGCACGTCGCACGCTGCTCGTTCCCACCCGCGCGCCGTGCGGAAGCGCATCCAGTCCGCCCGGCTCCCTGCTCAGCAGCACATCGGCGCTCGGCGCGCGTGGCAGCACAGCGGCGATCTCGAGACCTTCCGGGTTGTGGCCGGGGAGATCCTTCAGGCTATGCACCGCGACGTCGATCGTTCCCGCGATCAATGCGTCCTCAAGCTCCCGGGTGAAAAGTCCTTTCCCTCCTGCCTCGCCGGCCTTCAGCAGATTCAGATCGAGTTTCTTATCGCCGCGCGTGATGAAGATCACCCGCTCGGTCCGCAACTCCGGCAACACCTTGCCGATCGCCGCCTCCGTGAGGTCCACCTGCGCCAGAGCCAGCGCCGAGCCGCGCGTGCCAATCCGCAGCACCTTCACTTTGTCCCCTCCGGTCGCGGCACCGCGAGCCATTGAGCAAACTCCGCGACATGCAGCTCGATCATCTCCTCGCAGCGGGTCAATTCCTGCCGACGGATCTCCATGCTCTGCTCGGCGATGCCTTGCAGCGCATCGATGTCATAAAGATAGACGCCCTCGATTTCATTCACCGCCGGCTCGAAATCCCTCGGCACCGCGAGGTCGATGCAGAACAGCGGCTTGTCCGGCCGCCGCGTCATCAGCGGCGCGATTCTCCCCGCCTTCACCACCGCGTGCGGCGCACCTGTCGAGCCGATCAAAATGTCGATGTTGTCGAAGTGGCGTTCCCATTCATCGAAGTGAATGGCCTGCCCGCCGAGCATCTCCGCGAGCGCCGCGGCACGCTCGTAGGTGCGGTTCGATACGAAGATCGCCTTCGCTCCGCGAGACTGCAGCGCCTTCGCAGTCATCTCCGCGGTTTCGCCCGCGCCGAGGACCATCACGTTGCATGCTCCGAGACGCCCGAAGATTTTCGCCGCAAGGTCCACTGCAGCGCTGCCGACGCTCACCGGGCCGCGGGTGATGCTGGTCTTGGTCCGCACTTCCTTGGCGACGTTGAACGCGCGCTGGAAAAGCTTGTTCAGCGTCCGCGAAGTCGCACCCGCCGTCTGCGCGGCCTGATACGCCTTTTTCACCTGACCCAGAATCTCCGTCTCGCCGAGCACCATGCTCTCCAACCCGCTGACCACGCGGAAGAGATGCCGGATGCCCTCGCCGCTGTTCAGGCCGATGAACGACGGCGCACCGGGCACGATTCCGCATTTCGAGGTGATGAATGCCGAAACCGTTTTCAGACCGGCGGCACCGTCCTCGGCCGCAGCGTAGTATTCCACGCGATTGCACGTGG
>Ga0335394_10009622_pt1 | contig 10900 bp, 6 predicted proteins | sample MAT03_FD_205741 | JGI IMG/M metagenome (GOLD analysis project Ga0335394, IMG submission 205741) | Freshwater microbial communities from Lake Fryxell liftoff mats and glacier meltwater in Antarctica - MAT-03 (spades assembly) (version 2) ... | reverse complement strand
CATCCACAAAGGCCCGATTGACGGCCTCGTGGTCCATCTGGTCATACTCGGACGCTTCGTCGTAGCTGTCCATCGATTCGGGTTCAAGGACTCGCGGCAAAATTCCGTTTGTCTGTGCAGCGAGTCCAAGCGGCGCGATTACTTTCTGCCCGCCTTCGTCGTCACCAACGCCCATCATCTCCTCTTGCTCGGCTGCGATACCGCTGGTCGCAAGCGGCACGAGCTTGCCCCAAACCGCCAGCAAGCCGGCGCAGGCCAGATAGCCCGCCGTGAATTCCAACGTGATGCTGCGGAACGCAGCGTCAAGAACAATCGTGCCCCATGATTCGGGACCAAATGGCATGAACAATCGGTTTTCCGCCAAAGGAGAATGGATGAAACCGAACAGCGTCAAACCCGCAGCGGATAAGAAGACAAACGCAGCCGTCATGATTTTGCGATCGATGATTGCGGCCATTGCCCAAGCCCAGAGCAAGCTGGTTAAGATAAATCCGTTGGACAACATCGTGAGTGTTGCCAGTTTTTGTTTCAACACTGGGTCAGCGAGAGTGCTGGGGTTGAACTTGGCCGCAAACGCGGCCGCGTCCCCGAACAACTGACCGGGAAAAGCCAAGGCCAAAAACGCCAGCGCCGGCACGCAGGCGAGTGCAACGGCGGCGTAGTGTCGTCGCGGCGTCGCATAAAAACTCTGCGCCGTAATCTCCAAGCCAACGAAGACTAGAATCGGAAACACGACAGGCGCTGGCAGGTACGTATTAAGGATCGTGAAGAAGCCGAGTATTCCGGCGGCACCGACAACCAAGGCAGTTGCCAGGCTGTAGGCAGCGCGTCCTCCCATTGCTTTGTAGGCCGGGTGACCGATGTAGGGCGTTGTCTGAATCACGCCACCGGAAAAGCCAGCGATTAAGGTTGCAATGCCTTCGATCGCGATCACTTGCCGCGTATCGTATTCGTCGCCAGCAGCCGCTGCCGATTCTGTGCAATCGATGCCGCCAACAATCGTCATCAACGCAAACGGGAATGCGATCGGCAAATATGGCAGCGCATCATCAAACGAGCTAACCCAAGAAAATGTCCAGGCTTGCAGCCACTGAGTCGGTAGCCACGCGACGGTCGGTGCCTCCGGCATGTGATAACCGTTCAAACCAACGGCGCAACTGATGTAGTAAATCGTCCCCGCGACGAGCAATGCCCCAAGTGTCCCAGGAATATTTCCGGGTAGTGGGATTCGACCGATCAACGTCGTCAGTACGATCGCCAGCGCTAACATCCCCGGCAGTGGATGAGCGAAAATGTCCAGGATCGGCATGAAGCTGATCAAGACGAGTGCAATCGCGGCAAGCGAACCGAGCAAGCCGGCTCGTGGAACCATGCGTCGGATGTGGCCACAGAACGGAGCGCAGGTGATTTTGAGCAGACCGCTGAGAACGAGGCACCAAATGCCGATATGCCAGGTTCGTTCGGCTGCGGCCGCTGCGTCTAATCCAAGGACTTCTTTCCCGGCGATGAAAGACGGGCCAAGCACAAAGAAAATCATGCCAAAGGTCGAAGGCGTATCGAGCCCCAGCGGCATGGCAGTGACATTATCGCGCCCGGTTTTCTTGGCAACGTGAAAAGCCAGAAAAAAGAATGCGATATCGCCAACCAGCACGCCCAGGGCTGTCCCAGGGACAAACGAAGTTAAAATCATGTCGCCGGGGAAACCGAATCGGCCTGACAGCAAGATGAACAGCAGAATCAGGCTCGCAATATTGTCGAGCACGAGCCCAAAGAAAGCATTAACGTCGCCAGGCATGGCCCAGCGATAAGGGGACGGCGGCTTAAGCAATGTGGTAATTCCGAGTGAAGGCGGGGGAGAGGACGAGCCGTCTGATTTATCACCCAATCCCAGCCGCCGCAGGTGAAAATCGCCAGCTTCCGAACAATTTAACCAAGGCACAATCGCGCCATCGAGATTGTTAACCACAAATTCGCAAACTTGCTACCACACGTTCACACGCTTGTCCTTTCATCCGCTAACCTATCCACAATAATTTGATTGGCCAACCGAGAGGTTAATGGCTACAATTACGAAGTAAACGTGGTTACTATGGAATTTAGAGGTCCGTGCTCCGCGAAACGATGAGGACTACTTGATGAAAACCAACGTGAAATCCCGTTCCGTAAATCAGACAGAAAAATCCGCTGTCGATTCTACGACGCCGCTGACTCATACGATCGAGGATACCGATGAGATGCTGATCATTCGGTACAGCCAATCCGAAGATCGCCAAGTTTTCGAAACGTTGATGCGGCGTTACGAGCGCGAAATCTACAGTTATCTCAAGCGTTACATGGGCAATGCCCAAATGGCGGAGGATGCGTTTCAAGGAACGTTCGTTCACGTCCATTTGAAGTGCAAACAATTTGACGTGTCGCGGCGATTTCGTCCTTGGCTGTACGCGATCGCGACCAATCAAGCGATCGACATCCAGCGACGCAACAAACGACATCGAATGGTCAGTCTCGATGCACCATCCAAAGGTGACGCTTCGGGGCGTCCGACCACATGGGGAGAGAACCTTGTCGGAAGCGTGGTGAATCCCATGGACGTCGCCACCTCGAATGAAGATTCCATTTGGATCAACGAAGCCGTTCATTCACTCGGCGATTCGTTAGAACGAGTTGTGCAGTTGGTTTACTACCAAGGCATGAAATATCGCGAGGCCGCCGATGTGCTCGGGATTCCTGTTGGCACGGTAAAGAGCCGGTTGCACGCCGCCGTTCAGCGTTTGACAACGATCTGGTCCGAGTCGCGAACGGCACCATGACCGAGCGACGTTTGTTTTCGCTATAGATACCGGGAAATCGCTCCACCGCGCGCGGCAAGTGCGTCGACTTTCTTTTGAGCTTGTTGATTCTCCACAAGCGGTGGTGCGTGATGTGGCTTCACTCGCGCGTCGATCACGACTGGCCCACGGCAGCCCCAATGCTTGTCAACAACCGCGCTGTCGACGCCTTGCAAATCAATCGCTGGGTTGCTTCGCGTGAACGTGACCCACAACCAATTCGAAAGTGATGCGGCGGTAAAGGTCGAATCGTCTACCAGCGTGATCCAAGGGAAACTCCGTGCTTCGCGGTCGCCAGCAAACTCGGTACAGAAACGTTCAACGTCGGCTCTTGAATGGTCGGAGGTGAATCTCGGCGACTGGATCGCCAGGACGCCTGGAGTCACGATTCGCGGGTTTGAAAATCCATCGGGCAGACGCAGGTCGCTTGGCAGTGTCGTTCCTAATTCTCGCATGGGTCGATCCGCAGCGGCAATCACGACCTTCGACCCGCGATTCATTCCAGTGCCGCTGTAGTCGAGCGTATCAATCGTTGTACGCGTTTGAAAATGCAGGTCGCGGCGCGAATCAAAGCGGGCGAGAACGTGACTCACAAACGCCCCGATGTCGTGAATGTCAAGCGTTCTCGAGCGATCCTCTGCGATCATCAAATACTTCGCCAGTGATAATTGTCCGTTGCCCAAGATCGCATTGGCTTGCGTCAGCAACTCTTGCGGTTGGTGCGACTCGAGATGTGGCATGTACCGTTCGGTGCCTAGGGCAAGCAGTAACGGATGAACGCCGGCTGCATCCACGGCATGAACGGCCCGAACACCTGGAATTACCGAAGGAATGATCGGATCGGTAAGTTCGTGAATCAGTTGTCCGAACGTCGTGTCCTCTTGCGGCGGACGTCCGACAACGGTGAACGGCCAAATCGCGTCACGTCGATGCCAAACATGCTTGACCCTCATGAATGGAAAGTCATGACGCAGGCTGTAGTAACCGAGGTGATCACCGAACGGGCCTTCGGGCTTGGTCGCATGAGGATCGATCTCACCAACGATCGCAAAATCAGCGTCTGCGTAAACCGGTGCATGGTTGCCTCGTAACATCGAGATGCGCCGCCCAGCAAGCGCGCCGGCAAACGTCAGTTCGGTCAGTCCTTCTGGCAACGGCATCACGGCAGCAACGGTCATCGCGGGTGAGCCGCCGACGGTAATGGCAACACGCAGCGGTTTGCTTAGATCGATCGCCGCGCGATGGTGAACACCCATGCCACGATGAATTTGGTAATGGATGCCGACCTCATCGGAAGGATCGTATTGATTGCCAGACAACTGCACGCGATACATCCCGAGGTTGACTCGCATCAAATTGTCTGGGGCCTGAGGGTCGCTGCTCAGCACTTGCGGCAACGTCACAAACCCACCGCCATCGTCTGGCCAACATTTCAATTGAGGCAGCTCGGCAAGCGAGCAGTGCTTTTCGTTAATGGCCGCGCGGCGAGTGAATCGAGGGAGCATTCGCAATGCCGTCAACGGTGTGCCAATGTATCGCAGCGGACTTCGCGGCAGCGCTGCCGGGTCAACCTTGACCTCAATCAATCGTCGCACCGACTCGAGCGTGTCCCGAAACAGGTACCTCGCCTGTTCAAGGGATGCGAACAGGTTGGACACCATTGGAAACCGGCAACCGATGACATTGGTAAACAACACCGCTGGGCCACCTCGCTGGTAGACCCGGCGCTGGATTTCTGCCATCTCCTGGTTGGGGTCGACTGCGTCAGTGACTTCGATCAAGCGTCCGCCTTGGCGAAGATCTTCCACGACGTCGCGTGTGCTGCGGTGTTTCATACTGACTGTGTGTTTTTTTGTTAGCGGAATGGCGCGAGCCATCCGGTGCGTTGTTGATCGATTGGGGCGTTCGGAATCGGACGGCTTGCGCCGTGCCGCCAAAGTAGGTGCCAGCGTGGGAAAGGCCCGATAGGATAACCGGCTGACCAGTTCTACACTAAACACCTGACTTGAAATTTGGCTTTGATTGAAAAGGTAATGCACCGTGAGTTTGCCCGTGATTCCGCAGATTTTGATTGAAAGTATTGCTGGACGACTGCTCGAAACCGACTGTGATTGCTTAGTCGTAGGGATCGGTGACGAGGGGGCGATGAGCAGTGCTGCTGCGGACATCGATCAGCAATTCAATGGTTGGCTTGTCAAATCCATCGCTTCGGGCCTGATGAAGACGGGCTACGGTGAAATGCTACTGATGCCGCTGCCACCTGCGATCGGAGCGCTCAAGCACGCACCAAAATCGCTGTTGTTTGTTGGTTTCGGTAAGGCGACGCAACTTGATCGTGGCAAAACTCACCTCCTTGGCTCAACGATAATGAGGCGATTATGCGACGCGCAACGGGATTTGGTCGTCGTATCGCTCGATCCCCTTGTCCCACACGAATGCCATGATGCATTCATCGCCGGGTCGATCACGGGATGCGATGGCCAAGCGATTTACGTGACGGAGCCAAAGGCATTTGCGCCCGGAAGCATTGCATTTGAAGGTGTCTCAGAGGAAGCGATCGTCAGCGGTAAAACGATCGGTGACTCCATCAATGTTGTTCGTCGACTGGTTAATGAACCGCCCAATCGTATGTATCCGCAACGGTTCGCGGAGGCAGCGCAAGCGATTGCCAGTGATGTCGGCTTGGGGATCGAAGTCTGGGACGAAAAACGCTTGGAAGCGGAGGGCTGCCGAGCGCTGTTGGCCGTTGGTGCTGCTTCGGCGAAACCATCGCGAATGGTGATTTTGCATTATCGTGGTGGAGCTGAGTCATTACCGTCGATCGCGCTGGTTGGCAAAGGCGTGACCTTCGACAGCGGAGGTTTGTCGATCAAACCAAGTGATGGCATGATCGATATGAAATGCGATATGGCGGGCGCGGCGACGGTGCTAGGCGTCATGCGCGCACTCGCGATCCTGAAGGTGCCCGTCAATGTTGTCGGCCTGTGCGGACTTGCTGAAAACATGATCAGCGGCGAAGCGTTCAAGCTGGGGGATGTGATCGAAACTCGCAAAGGCACGATGATCGAGATCCTCAATACAGATGCTGAGGGACGCGTCGTACTAGCTGACGTTCTGGACGTTGCGGTTCAATATCAACCAGCGGCGATCGTTGATCTAGCGACGTTGACCGGTGCCTGCATGGTGGCTTTGGGTTGTGACGTCGCGGGGTTGATGACCAACAACGAACCGTTGTGCCGCGATATCTGTTCTGCTGCGAAGGGCCAAGGCGAGTTGGTGTGGCAGCTGCCGATGTTTGATTTCTATCGGGAACAGATTAAAAGCAAAGTCGCTGACATCAAAAACGTCGGTGACGGTCGCTGGGGTGGTGCCATCACGGCAGCGAAATTCCTGGAGCAGTTTGTCGATTGTGTCCCATGGGTCCACATCGATATCGCAGGGCCGGCGTTTGCAGAATCGGCCAAGCCGCATCGAGATGCGGGTGCAACGGGCGTGATGCTAAGGACGCTCGTGGGGTGGCTGCAATCGCGTGCCGCCGGATAGCCAAAGGGACGAAACATCGGTTCGGTCGCTCAATTTAGGAATCACCGAGCCAGTGATTGGTTTCGTCTTGTTAGGCGAATCTTTGCGAAGTAACTGTTCACGACCAGCTTGGCTTTGGCATGTCCAAAGCGATGACAAATCTCCGCGGTCCAATGTTACACCTTTGATTTCGAGCTGCCCGGCCAGAATTTCTTCCACCGGCTTTCATTCAAGTCAGATTCTTCAGAAACAGCGGTTTGAGACGCTTCGGTTTCGCCAGCGAGTTTGGCAACCATTTCCCGCAGAGCGATTGTGATCGCTGCCTTGGGCGCTTGAGTGATCAGCGGCACTCCGTTGTTGCGAACTGATACCATCGTGCGATAGTCGTTCGGTAGCAAAGCATAAACCTCACGGCCAATCGTTTCTTTGGCCTTCTTCAAGCTGATCTGTCCCGAGTCTAGCCCCGCGCGATTGACAACAATTTCAACTTTTTGTTTCAAGCCAGCGATTTCCTCGAAGCTCATCATCAATCGCACGACGTTTCGCAAGCAGGGCAAGTCAAGTTGTGTCACTAGCAACACCTTGTTCGCCGCTTCCATCACCGACATATCGACTTCGCTGTACCCCTTTGATAAGTCAACTATCAAATGTGTGAAGGATGCCTTGAGGAGTCCGATGACCTTGCGCAGGCTCTCGGCTGTGATAGCGTTGGTGTCGTGAAGCTCAACCGGGCGTGGCAACAGATAAAGTCCGGACGCGTGTTTGGTCAATGATTTTTTTAGCAATTGAATGTCAAGTCGCGACACGTTTTGGACGACATCAGCCAGCGTGTAGTCGGGGATGACGTTCAAAAACACGTCCGCATCGCCCAGCGCCAAGTCCAAGTCCAGTAACGCGACAGACTTACCAGGTTCGCCCGCCAGGATGCAACCCAAATTGCTTGCCACGCTGGTGCAACCAACACCACCGGTCGCGCCCGCCACTGCGATCACTTCGCAGCTTCCGCGACGCGAGTCGGCGGCACCGAATTTTTGAGTACCGACGCGGTTGAGCGCAGATTCCAGTTCTTCCTTCGCCAGCGGAAGCGTCAAGAATTCGCGAGCCCCAGCGCGGATAGCTCGCAAGATCAACTGACCATCATTGCTGCCGCTGACGACCAGCAACACGCACTCAGGATTCTCTTTGGAAAGACGTTCAACAAGCGAAATAGTTTTGTTCGGGTCAGCATCAAGGGCAAGTACCCCGACATCCGGTTTCGTTTGTGCCACAACGTCTGGGAAGAACTCGTACCGTGAGCAATCAGCATCCAACCAAACGGTTTCGATCGTCAACAGCATCGCTTTCAGTTTCTCGCGTGTGCCGTCGTTCGGATCGACCATCGCCAAACGTAAAACATTACTCATGAGACTCAGGCCAAAAACGCGGGTAATACTTGGGGCAAGTTGAAGCTTTTGCTACGTTTCGCATTAAAGCGTCGGTGCTTCAACCGTGACGCCGTCACCGACAACTCTTGGGGCTGCGCCAGGTACAATGGCACCATCGTAAAGCGTACCTTGTTCCGACATCATCGGACCGGATGACATCATCGGACCGGATGACATGGAGCGATCATCGGTAACCATGCCACCACCAAGCTCATTGGGACATCCACAATCGCCGTACAAGTTTGGCACTTCGATGTAGCCTTTGCCAAAGAGCTCTTTATCAGACGGGTTCGTCGTCGTTAAACCAGGGCCGCCGCAAGGGACCTCGTGCGGTTCCATCGCTTCAACAAATTCAGGCGTAACGGTAATCAGCAGTTCAACGTCATTGCGTCTATCCCTGACACGACGGAACAAAGCTCCCACCCAGGGCAGTTCCCCGAGAAAGGGTGTCTTGCGTGTTGTGGCTTCGGTACGACTGAGTAGCAAACCAGCAATTGCGAATGTTTGGCCAGCTTGCATCTCTACCGCCGTTTCAACGTAACGCGATGTAAATGCAGTGATGTTCGTACCATTTACCGTGATGCCTCGAGACGAGTCAGGTTCCTTCACTTCTGGACGAACTTCTAGTCGAATTCGACCGGGTCCAACGACGAAGGGCAAGAAGTCGACCGAGGTTCCATACTCGACATAGGCTACCGTGACCGTTCCATTCGCACCCGGAACAACGTACGGAACCGAACCTCCAACGTTAAATCGTGCTGGGCGACCATGCGTCGCAACCACGGTCGGTTCGGCGAGTAGTTTTACTAGATCGTCCTGCCTCAACGCTTGAACCAGCGCATCAAAGTCGCCAGTGGTAAGTCGCGCGGTTGCGAGGTCGGTCGCAAACGCAGTTCCCGTTGCCGCGCTTAGTATTCCACTAGGTGCACTAATAAGGGTCCCACTGGAGCCGACCAGTGACCAGTCAACGCCAAGATCTCGCAACTTCGTCCGCGATACTTCCATGATCTTGGTATGGAGCAATACCTGTTGAACGCCAACCACTTGAATATTGTTGATCACGACTGGATAGAACTGCTCCACGATCGCGACGGCGCGATCAACGTCGTCAGCGCTGGTCACCATGCCCGAGACGATCGCACTTTCCACCAGCGGCATGACTCGCAAGCTCGCTTGCGGCAACTGGCTGCTCAAAATGCCTTCAACTTCACGCGCGTCGGCGATGATCGTCACATCCACCGTATATAGCTTCTCATCTGTGTCCCAAAGATTTAGCTGCGTGGTGCCAGGAACCTTGGCAAAGACTTGAATTTGGTTTTCTGAAACCGGTGTCGCGGTCAAAACCTCTTCGTTGTGAACCTGAAACTTAGGGATGCGGCCTTTGATTGTTAAGATACGACTGCTCTTGACAATCATGTCCAGTCGCTGGACCGTCTCGGTGACATCGTAACCAACAGGTGCACCGGCGCTGGTGAGCGTTTTCCCCTCCTGTGCTACCGCCGTTTCTCGCGGTGCAGTAAACGAGACCATGATGGCAATCGCAAAACCATACCTTGTCAGGCAAGAAGCGAAGTCTTTGGTCTTCAAAATGGTTTTCATCGCAGTTGCATCCTTGCTGGACTGCTCGGTTTACCCCGAGTCTAGCTTGGTCAGCTTGCACCGATCTGATTCTGATCGAAGCCGCCACCAACCCTGTCCGTGCGAGTTTCTAAATTTGAGGGAAATCAAAAAAGGCCAGTTTCAGTCCTGCCCACCGCCGCCGCGATCCATCGCTGCAGCCACTGCAAAGTCTATCCGTACAAACAAAAATCAATCATCAATCATCAATAGCCGTCGATTCCTGAAACCGCGCCTTTCGGAACGGTCTCAGGAGCCTGCGGTGTCTTTGGCAAAGGTAACCCAGCGGCAGCCTTTGATGGTTCATAGAACGGGCTGTTGGTCCCGTTCAAGTAACTGTGCTCGTTGGGCTTCTCGGTTACTTCGACGCTTGATTCGACCATGTCAGCACTGGAGACAGTCGAACTGCTTGTCGATTTGATGACCGGAACTTGCTTGCCGTCAACGAACTCGTATTCAGTCCATTCGCCACCGTGAAGCTTGAGCATCTTGAAGCCTTCGGGACGCTTCTTTGTTGAAGTGTTGGCTTCTTGGGGAACGCCGCTGGGCGCTTGAACCAACTTTGATGCTTCTGCTTGCGCGGCGAGGTTGGCCTGATAATCAGACAACCACTTCAAGAATGTTTCGCCGCCGCTTTCACCGTCTCCCGCCGTAGCGTCTTCGGCTGGACGACCTAACGAAAGTCGAATGCGTCCATTCTCCGACGCATAGGTCCAAGCTTCTTCATCTTTTGTATCGATCAATAGCGAAACCGTGCTGGCCGCGCCCGTGCTTTCCTCTTTTGTATCTCGTGCAGTCCGTCCATCGACAGCAAACACCTTTACGCCCGTCAGAACGGTGCGAACGCCGGTTTCTGGAATCAATTCACTCTTCGTGAAGTAAGCCATGACGTTGACTCGGTCGCCAGGTCGTACCAAGTTCGCGACGCTGCTAGCAGCATCTGCTTTCATCGATACGACGCTGAAGCCCTTGGGTATAGCGACGGTGATGTCGGTGGCTGCGTCGAGTAATTTTTCGTTGATGATCGGCTCGCCTGCGTACAGCTTTTGCCCTGCAAACCGCGACTCCACCTTGGCCAAATCGCTTGATGCTCCGGGCGGAACCTTGTCGGCTGGCCAGGCTTCTAACGCCATCATCTCGGCTTTGATTTCTTCGCCTTCATTGATCACGCGAGTGGCAACGAATATCTCAACGGTTTGAGCCGCTTCAGGTGCTGTGCCTTGCGCTTGCATCAATTGACTAGCGCCTACCGCTGCGATCGCACCGCAAACGCAGGCAATCATCAGGAACATTGATTTGCTACGCATCGCTGATCAATTCCTACAAATCTCAAATTCCACCGTTCGTGTCATAAACGAACCGTTCTAAAACGACCCTCTGAACGTCACGCCTAACAAAGACGTTACCGTACTGACTCTCTTTACCTGAGCATCCGCGCAGTTCGATTCGATCGCTTCTCCTCTACATTTCGGTGTAGCAGGATCGTTCGCTGCAATGCTCATGATTACG
>Ga0335394_10009620_pt1 | contig 10901 bp, 9 predicted proteins | sample MAT03_FD_205741 | JGI IMG/M metagenome (GOLD analysis project Ga0335394, IMG submission 205741) | Freshwater microbial communities from Lake Fryxell liftoff mats and glacier meltwater in Antarctica - MAT-03 (spades assembly) (version 2) ... | reverse complement strand
GCTGGCGTTTGTACCGCTGACTTCAAAGCCGAAGAAATTCCCTTGTACCCAATTCCAAACACTGTGCAGGGCGCTGATGCCCCAGAGCGACCCCTCACGCATGGCATATAAGCCGGCGAATACCCCAAATAAAACCAGATTGATGATGGCAAGCACACTCAAGCCGGGATTAAGTCCGTGCAAAAGGGCAAAAAATAGAGACGAGATTAATAATCCGATCCATGGGCGATAGCGGGCGCCAAGGACGGGTAAGACCCAGCCGCGAAATAATACTTCCTCTGCGCCGCCTTGCACGATCCAGCCGATTAAAACAACGAAGACGCCCCCCAGCGCTGTTAAACCTTGTTGAGTTGGGTCACCTTGTTCAAAGGAGATTCCACCCGTGGCCGCGAGGATTCCAACTGCGCCGCGAACATGGCCGCGCCAAGTAAAAACCCCCGGCCATATTTGATTAATGCGTTTTTGGTTTCATAGCCCAATGTCCAAAATTGACGTTTTTCAAAGAAACGCAGCCAGAGCCAAAGAAAGACATAGACTAGCACAAAGCTTGTGATGAGAGCCAAGCTCTCCCAAAAACCAGAAATCAAGGCTGAGGTTCCAATCAGGGAACCTGACTCTGATAAATGGTCACGACCATAGATTGCTTTGAGTGCGATCAGCACAGGAATTACCCCAAATTGACTTAATATTGCAAATAGAACAGATAAAGGAATTACAGCAAAAACATTTGTCAATCGTTATCCCTGACGCGCCAGATCGAATACTCTGCTTTTTGTAAACCATTCCATGAGTTTTGAATCTCCTTTGGGGTTAATACGCTAATCATGGCAAATTGTTGCGCCTTTCACAACCTGCCCCATGATAAAATTGACCCATGCAACCATCCCTGGAAAAACTTAGAAAATTTTTTCGTCTCGAACACGAAAACAAATATGATAATACCGCCATTATTGGCGGACTTGCGAAAATGCTTGATTTTTGGGAAGGCGAAGCCCGCGCCGATGGCGTTGCCGAGGAAGTGATTCAAGCAGTTGTGGCGCGTTTGCGTTCCTATGAGAAGATCAGTCCCGATGGACGGGCTGAGTCTCTTAAAGGGTTATGGAAACGTATTGGTGAAACCTACCCTGAGGCGGGACAAAAACCAAAAGCGCCGAATCAGCCTGTGAGGGAGCACCAGCCTTCCGTTGCGCCCCGACCCGAGCAGGATGCGAATCCAAGTGTAGCGACTCAAACATCCCCACAGCAGAAAAGTCAGCCGCAACCACAGGCACAACAAAAGCCGCGGCAGGCAGCGCCATCTCGTTCTGACTCTGTGCCGGGCGCAAAGACCAGCCAAACTCCCGCCGCGTTGAATGCAAGCCTGACGGTCCTTCAAGGCGTGGGGCCAAAGAATGCTGAAGCATTTTCCAGCCTCGGGATGAATAATCTGGGCGATATGCTGTATTATTTCCCGCGCCGTTATGAAGATTACAGTCAACTCAAACCGATCAAGGCGCTTTTCTATAACGATGTTGTGACCGTACTTGGTACGATTCAAAGCGTGCATAACCGCCCGATACGCGGCGGAAAATCTTCGATTATTGAAGTGGTGATCAGTGATGGCACGGGGTCGCTGCGGCTTTCCTATTTCAATCAACCCTGGCTTGCCAACCGCTTCAAGCAAGGCGACGCGATTGCAGTCTCTGGCAAGATCGATCAATATCTTGGCCGCCTCGTAATGAACAGCCCCGATTGGGAACCCGTTGAAGTTGAAAATTTACATACTGCGCGCATCGTTCCCATTTATGCGCTGACTGAAAAGATCACGCAAAAATGGCTGCGCGGAATTATGAATCAAGTGGTTTCGCATTGGGCGCCCGCCGTAGTGGATGCCCTGCCAGATGCCATTCGATTCGCGGCCCGGCTTGTTTCGCTGCCCGAAGCGTTGATGCAGGTTCATTTCCCTGTTTCGCAAGATCGACTCAAAGCCGCGCGTGAGCGGCTTGGCTTCGATGAAATCTTTTATTTACAAATGGGAGTGCTGCGCCAGAAACGGGATTGGAAAGCTGTGGAAGGCCGCCGCTTCACCATCTCGACTGAGTGGCTGGATACGCGGTTAAAGAGTTTGCCCTACACCTTGACATCTGCCCAGCAAAAATCGCTCGAAGAGATTCGCGCCGACCTGGACTCTGGCAAGCCCATGAACAGACTCGTGCAAGGCGATGTCGGTTCGGGCAAGACAGTGGTTGCGGCTCTGGGCGCCGCGATGGTAATCAGTGGCGGAGCGCAAGCCGCGATCATGGCGCCGACTTCCATTTTAGCCGAGCAGCATTATCGTAACTTCATCAGCCTGCTGGCAGGGGATGGCGGGATACTAAAAGAGAGTGAGATCCGCTTATTGGTGGGGAGCACGCCCGATATTCGCAAGGAAGCGATTCGTCAGGGGCTGTCAGATGGTTCGGTGAAACTGGTCATCGGTACCCATGCGGTGATTGAAGAAGATGTTCAGTTCAAAGATTTGCAATTCATCGTCATTGATGAACAGCATCGTTTCGGTGTGGAGCAGCGTAAGGAACTTCGCAGCAAAGGCACGAACCCGCATTTATTGGTGATGACCGCCACGCCCATTCCGCGCTCACTGGCGTTGACCGTGTTCGGCGATCTCGATATTTCTGTGATTGATGAAATGCCCGTTGGCAGACAGCCGATCAATACCTATGTACTACGTCCGCAGGAACGTGAGCGCGCCTTCACCCTCATCCGCGGGCAGATCAAAGACGGCAAGCAGGCCTTCATTGTCTATCCGTTGATCGATGAAAGCGAGAAGATCGAAGCCCGTGCCGCTGTCGATGATTTTGAAACACTTTCCAAGGAAGTTTTCCCCGATCTGAAAGTCGGTCTTTTACATGGACGGATGAAGCCCGCTGAAAAAGATGAAGTCATGTTGAAGTTCCGCGACAAGCAATATGATATTCTCGTTTCAACAACAGTCGTTGAAGTGGGCGTGGATGTGCCAAACTCGACCGTGATGCTGATCGAAGGCGCCGACCGTTTTGGTCTTGCACAACTCCATCAACTACGCGGGCGTGTGGGGCGCGGCGCGGATCAATCTTATTGTTTGCTGATCCCCACGCATGAAGATGCAACTGAAAATGAACGTTTGCAAGCCATGTCGAAAACCAACAGCGGCTTTGAACTGGCTGATCTTGATCTTAAGACGCGCGGATTTGGTGAACTTTTAGGTACTCGCCAAGCTGGTGATTTTAACTTGAAGATGGCAAATATCACCGATCTGCCTTTGATCGAAAAAGCACGCACACAGGCGCAAGCTTTATTTGAACGCGATCCATATTTACAACAACCCGAACACGCCCTGCTTGCAGAAGCCTTTGAAAGATTCTGGGGCGAAGGCAAAGGAGATGTTAGTTAAATAGTTGAGTCGTTGAGTAGTTGGATAGTTAAGTAGTTGAATGGTTTATTATTAGTTCGGCGGTATTTAGCTTTGCGAGCGCGGCCTGCCAAAACAGAAACTAAATAACTGTAAAAACCAAACAACTAAATAGCTACAAAACTAAATAACTATCAAACTAAATAACTACCAAACTAATTATGGTTAGAGCCTTATTCCCCGGTACGTTTGACCCGATCCATCTCGGCCACATGGACATTGCAACGCGTGCGGCGCGTCTGTTTGATGAAGTGGTTATGGCTGTTTATGATAAGCCGTTGAAGAGCTTAATGTTTTCACCTGAAGAACGTATTTCGCTGGTACGGGAAGCCTTCAAAGACAATCCCAAGATCAGAGTCACAGGCTACAGTGGTCTGACAGTTGATTTTGCCCATAAGGTGGATGCTCAAGTGGTGGTGCGCGGCTTGCGTGTTTTTTCTGATTTCGAGTTTGAATTCCGCATGGCCTTGGCGAATCAACGCCTCGCGAAAGATATTGAGACGGTTGCGCTGATCACCGCCGAACAGCACACGTTTCTGTCTTCATCTACTGTGCGCGAAATTGCCACGCTTAATGGCGATGTCTCCAGTATGGTTCCCGCTTATGTGGAAACAGCATTAAAGGCAAAAGTACTTAATATGGGAGAGCAATCTCCGCCGAATGCCCTTCGCGATTAATTTGTGCTAGAATCGCCATAGCAATTTATGATGATGAACACAGTGATAATGAAAACCGTTGGGTTACAATAGGGTCAGAATCATATGAAAAAGAAATATGATTTTTCAAAAGGCGAACAAGGCAAGTTTTATAGTCCGGATGTAATTTTGAAACTACCTATTTATCTGGACGATGATCTTGTTGGTTTTATCGAAGAATACGCCAAGGAAAAGAAAGCCGACCTGCAAACCGTTGTTAACGATATTCTACGTCATAACAAGGAAATGCTTCAGGCGCTAAAAATATAAAGATTGCTTGAAGGAGAGAAGAAAACATGGACATCCTGCAACTGATTGACCGATTGGAAGAACTCTTTAACGCCGCCAAGGCTTTGCCTTTTACGCACAACGTGGTGGTGGATGAAGATCGTATGTTGGAATTGATCGACCAAATGCGCATTGCCATTCCTGAAGAAGTAAAGAAAGCGCAGCAGGTGATGGCGCAGCGTGACCGCGTGATGGCGCAGGCTCAGGAAGAAGCCAACCGCACTTTACAACTCTCACGTGACAAAGCCGAGCAACTCGTGCAAAAAGATATGATCGTGCAGGAATCTCAACGCCGCGCAGATCAGATTATTAATCAAGCGCGGGCCGAGGCCGAAGCCACCCGTGTTGATGCAGATAATTATGTGGTGGATACGCTCATGCAATTGCAGGAGCAAATCTCCAAACTGAGCGGGCAGGTCAATAATGGTATTCGGATGGTGCAGGAAGATCAGATGAGAAAATCATCTGTTGCGGTTGAAAAAGAAGGATAAGAATAGCGAAAATCCCCGTCACATGTGACGGGGATTTTTTTTATTTTTAATAAATACTTTCAAAGCGGGGTTTACAACTTTATCAACGGCTGATTCGCGAGGACGCCCGCCAGATCGTATGTCATTGCTCCGCCGATTCTGACTGGCACAATATCACCTATTTTAGCCTGCCCTTCAATGAAGACCAGACCGTCAATTTCAGGCGCGTCGCGGTAGGAACGGCCAATGGATATGCCGTTATCAAATCCTTCAACTAATACATCCAATGTCTTGCCGACATACGATTGATTAATCTGTAACGAAATGGGCTGTTGAAGTTCCATCAGGCGTTCGAAACGTTCCTGTTTCACTTCAGCAGGTACCGGGTCGCCCAGCGGCGCGGAAGTTGTTCCCGCTTCAAATGAAAACTGGAATCCGCCGACACGGTCAAAACGAATCTCGTTCACAAAATCATACAAGGCTTGATATTCTTCATCTGTCTCGCCCGGGTACCCGACCAGAAAGGTTGTGCGAATGGCGAGATTGGAGATCGTCGAACGCATCTTTGACAGTGTCTTATGTACCCAGTCAATATTAGACGGGCGTTTCATGCGATATAAAGTTTTGGGATGCGCGTGTTGCAGGGGCATATCCAAATAGGGCAGAATCTGCTTGCGGGTCGCCATCACTTCGATCAGTCGGTCGGTCACATAGCCAGGATACGCATACATAACACGGATCCAATCCATATCAGGCACAGAATCTGTCAGCTGCTCAAGCAATATGGCGAGACCGTCTTTCAGGCCCAGATCGTGACCATAATCTGTTGTGTCTTGTGCGATTAGTATAAGTTCACGCACACCTGAATCACGCAATGTACGAGCTTCATTAATGATCGACTCAATCGGGCGTGAAACGGCTGTACCTTTGATCAATGGAATGGCGCAAAAGGCGCATGGGCGGCGGCAGCCATCTGCCACTTTGATATAGGCGCTCGCGCCCGCCACGTTGACACGCATCACGTTCTTTTCATCTGACCCCACAGTTGCATCATCAGGCAAGTGATATAACGGCTCAGGACGCGGCCCCTTGCGTACTTCACGTACCACTTGCACAATATCCATCCAGCGGCGTGTGCCGAGAATGCCATCGATGCCCTGTACTTTTTGTGCCACTTCCATACCATAACGCTGTGTCAGGCATCCCGCCGCGATCAAGACCTGTCCCTTGCGCTTTGCCTGGGCAAGTTCTCCCAGCACGCGATAGGATTCTTCTTTTGCGGGGCCGATAAAGCCGCAGGTGTTTACGATCAATACAGCGGCTTCGTCCGGATCGTCCATCGAACGATATCCATCGCGCAGTAACAATTGCGCCATTGAATCAGAATCAACTGTATTCTTGGCACATCCAAGAGAAACCAAATGAAAAGTGTTTTTTGACATATTTTTTCCTAACTATAAAATTATCCGCCATCGGGAGGGATGACAGTTGGCGTAAATGTAGGCGTGCTCGTCGGTGTGGCTGTATCTGTTACGGGTAGTGTATTGGTGGGCGTCGGTGGAATGGTTGCGGTGGGTGTTACGACACCTGAGATCAAATATACACGATTAACCACTTCGCCAATGCCGCCCATTAAACCAAGGTCACGTCCATTGTACGTGACGCGCAATGCAGCGGCGTTGCCTGTCAAAATTACCACTTGATCCACGGCTTCAAAAACTTTGGTTTCACGCGGGGTAATGCGGCCTTCAAAGACAACTTCACCATCCACTGAGATACGAATAAAAGCGCGCTCCACGGCAAAGATGCTCACCACCACATTGGCATTTCCATCGAGAGTCGGCTGTGCTTCCTGTGTGATTCCATCTGCGCTGCCTGTAGTGACCAATGGCGTTTCAGCGGGAAAGGAAGTTAGGTCTATTGTAGCGGTGGGGGAAGGCAGGCTGCCTAACACATCTCCAATCGAAGGCGCAGTCACCGCCACGTTTTGTTCTTCCTGCGAGTTAACTACACGTCCCACGCCCCAAATTGCAAGCGCAATCAAAATCGCGATCATCACGATACCGAATATCAAATCTCCTGCGATAAAACTACGCAGAAATGGCATGGAGGTAATCACTTCTGTTTGAATTTTATCGCGCGGTGTTTCGGCATATTTTTCATAACGCCGTGCCTGCAGGCCGTCTGCAAAGCGTAACAAAATAGTATCTGTATCCAGGTCTAGAAATGTTGCATAATTTGCCAGCATGCCGCGTGTTTGCACAGGCGATGGTAATTTATTAAACGCACCTTCCTCCAAAGCCTTAATAAATACGGCACGTAGTTTTGTGTGGCGCTCTACTTCATCGAATGTCAGGCTGATTAACTCGCGCCGTTCGCGCAACTTAAAACCGATTTCGGCAAAGATCACGTCGGCGGGTTGTGCAGGAATATTTTGTTGCATTTGAGATTTAACTGCAACAGATTCTTCAGGTTGTGTTTCTTTTTTTACAAAGCGGGATTGAAGCCTGGCCGCAAACTTTGAGAGTGGATTTAGCTCCGCTTCAGGCTGCGCTTCAACTTGATCCAACTCAATCAGCTGAGTCAGCTCCTCAGCTTTTATCTCTGTTACTTCTGCGGGTTGAGTGATGGGCTCAAGCCATGCGGGTTGAAGAATTTCTTCTTCGATTTCTACTTTTTTTTTCTTTCTGCCGCGCGGTTTGGGTTGTTTATCTTCTTCAACTTCTGTTACAGCAGGTGTGAGATTAGGGAGTACAGCCTCTTCCTGTCTGGGTTCTTCGGTCAGTTCCACTTGCGGCGCTGATTCTGTTTTTGGACGGCGGCCAAACAATGAGCTTAAGAAAGACCGCACTGGTTCTTCATTCTGCGCTTCGATTAATGGCGGAAGTTCTGTCTCGACCAAATTTACCTGGGGTAACGGTCCGCTCACATCTACCGATGGAATATTGCGCTGAATTTCCGCGATCATTTCATCAATATTTAATTCGAGATACTCGGCGTAGTTGCGTAAAAATCCGCGGCCTTGCGCCGCCGACGGCATGACAGAGTAATCGTCAGATTCGAGCGCCTGCAAAAAGACAATGCGAATGCGCGTGGATGCAGACGCTTTTTCAAGCGTAAGGAAACGGGCTTCGCGTTCTTTTTTTAGCTGCTGACCTATGGATTGGCGCATGAATATATTTTACTGCGTTATACAAACATCACCGACTTGCGCCGGTGATGTGATGTTTTGCTTATTCGGCTGTGGCGGCTGGTTCTTCTGTCGCAGCTTCTTCTTTTGCCTTGCGGCCGCCGCTCTTTGTCGGCTTTTCAGCGGTTTGGGGTTCGGCGTGTTCTGTTACACTTTCAACGCTTTCGCCATCACGGTGGACGATGATCTTGATTTCAGGAACCAAGTCCATGGTCAGGCGGATGTGGGCGGTGAATTCACCAAGGTTGCGAATGGGTTGAATATCCACTTGCTGACGTTTCACTTCAAAGCGAACTTTTTCGGTGAGCGCGGTGGCGACATCTTGTGTGGTGATGGAGCCATAGAGTTTGCCTGTATCGCCAGCTTTGGCAGAGAAGGTGAGGACTACATCCTTGATCTGATCGGCAAGACCCTGGAGTTCGTTGTTCTGTGAAGAGCGGCGAACCTCGGCCTGAGCCTTGATCTTCTGCACCTGCTTCAATGCGCCTTCTGTAGCAAGGACGGCGAATCCCTGAGGAATGAGGAAGTTACGGCCATATCCATCAGCCACTTTCTTAATATCCCCGGCACGACCTAATTTGTAAACATCTTTAACAAGCATTATTTTCATTTCTTTAAGCCCTTTCCTTTATGTGGGTGTCAGAACGAAGGGTACTACGTTCTGCGGGGGCAGATTGTACCATAAAGGAAAACTTTCTTGTCAACGAGAGCAAATCCGATTAAGATAAAGCCATGTTGACCCTTCCTCTCAATCTTAGACGTGCCGCAACATTTCTGGGCGTTTTTATTTTGATCCTTGTCGTGATCGAATTTAATACACGTCTGGAGGAGTTGAACCGTTTGGACGATCAGCGCGATGAGATTCGCGCCGTAGCCACCCAGGCCATGCAAACTCAAATGGCGCTGAACACACAGGTGGCATACGCAGGGTCCACAGCGGCGGTTGAGGAATGGGCACGGACAGAAGGTCATTATGTACAGGAAGGTGACCAGCCTGTCATTCCAATTGGACAGCCCGGTAGTGAGCCTGCCATTGCCGCCGCCCCGGCTCTACTACCTATTCCCATGCAAAATTGGGAAGTATGGTGGAAATTATTCTTCGGCGAATGAGAGTTCTCCGTATGGGATTAATCTTCAAACGCCAATGCCGATCAGTTTACTGATCTACTGTGTTCTTCTTGGATTGCTTATCATCCTGATTGCCGGTATCGCCTACCGCGCTCTTTTTGAATGGGAAAAACCCGGTTCACGCACACTCGGTTTTTTAATGTTTTCCATGCTGGTTTGGGCGTCTTTCTATCTGCTTGAGATCAGCCTGCCATCCCTGTCGCTTAAGATCCTTTCGAGAAAAATTTTATACCTTGGCATGACCATGTCGGCCCCGATCTGGCTTGGATTTGCTTTAAGATACACGGGTTTGAACGCTTGGTGGAAACCTCGCGGCCGTATCTTTGTGTTGGCAATTCCGGGGGGAATCGTGTTTTTACTGGGGCTGTCAAACGAATCACACCAACTGATTTGGCGCTCCATGAATCTGCCTGCGAGTGGAAGTTTTGGCCCGTTACAAATCACCTATGGAATTGTGTTTTGGGTCTATACAGCGATTTCATATACGCTGATTGCAATTGGAATCCTGGCTTATCTCACGGCCTATGTGCGTTCTCCCAAAACCTTGCGTAAACGGACCGGCCTCATATTAGCCGGTGTTTTTTTAACCGTCACTTTTAATCTGATATCTTTGGCCGAGATATTCCCCCTCAATATTGACCTGACACCGCTCTCGTTTATGTTATCAGCTCCTTTATTTGCTGTCGCATTATTTCGTTTTGGGTTGCTCAATCTCTTCCCAATTGCAGCGCCAATGATTATTGAAAATTTGCATGACGCTGTTATTGTGGTTAATGAGCAGGACTATGTCACAAATATTAATCAGGCGGGGAAAATATGGCTAAATATAGGGAATGAAATAATCGGCCAATCTGTATTTGATATTTTGCCTGAGACGAACAAGTTCAAGGAAAAATGGGATATTCCGACTGCAAAAATAAAAGTGGAGCAGAAAAAAGATGGAAGGCGCTTTTGGTTTGAGGCTACGATAACCAGATTGTATAAGGACGAAAAAACCCTGCTTGGGCGCGTGATCGTTGTACACAACATAACCCAGGAACAGGAACTCTTTGATGAGGAATCTCATCGCTCTGCCCAATTGGGGCTTTTGGAAGAAGTTGGCAGGCAGATCGCTGCGAGCTTTAACGAAAAAGAAATATCGCAAAAAACCATCGATGCTGTGGTTAATCGATTTGGGTACGCAGAAGCGGCAATTTCCTTGTTGACTGATCAGGACGCGCTTGAAGTGACAGCGATCAACGGCTCTCAGGATTTTGGATATGAACCTGGGTTTCAACAAAAAATGGGTGAGGGGATCATAGGGCATACCGCAAAGATACAGACCACCTATCTTGCCAATGATATTTCCAATGACCCTTATTATTTTTCGAGTGACCAGCGCCAGGGTTCGGCGATTGGCGTGGTTATCTTAAGGGATAAGAGTGTATTGGGCGTTTTATATGTTGAAAGTGCCAATTCCAATGCTTTCAACAAGGATGATATTCAAACGCTGGAAACACTTGCAAATCTAATCTCTGCTTCCATTCAGCGGGCAAGGTTATACACCAGCGCACAGGAACATCTACGGATCATGACTGCTGTTCAATCCATTTCGGAGGTGATTTCAAGTTCGCTTGAATTGGACACTATATTCGAGTCTGTTGTAAAAGTTCTTAAACATTCATTTGGATACACTTACATCAGCATTTATTTCTTAAAAGAAG
>Ga0335394_10009617_pt1 | contig 10903 bp, 12 predicted proteins | sample MAT03_FD_205741 | JGI IMG/M metagenome (GOLD analysis project Ga0335394, IMG submission 205741) | Freshwater microbial communities from Lake Fryxell liftoff mats and glacier meltwater in Antarctica - MAT-03 (spades assembly) (version 2) ... | reverse complement strand
CCACCGGCGCCTCAATGGCCTCGCCCTTGGCCAGAGCTTCCAAGATGCTTTCGGCATCCATGCCTTGTTGCAGGCCGTGCAGGAAGTTGAGGAGAAGCTGGGTGGCTTCGGGCTTGGTGCCGGGGAAGGTGGGGGCATCCTTCCGCTTCAGGGTGGCAGCCACATCGTTCACCACCTTCAGCGGGGTTTGTTTGCCCTGCAGCACGCCTTCGGTGATGCGCTTGTTCTTGCGCTTACCGCTCTTGTAGAGCTGCTCCACCTTGTCGCTGGCCTTGTTCAGGGCCTTCAGCAGCTTGGCGGGTTCGGGGATCTCCTTGGCGAACTTCACGGCGGTGCTGGCCTTGATGCGGTCGGCCTTGATGAGCTCCTGCACCTCGGCGGGCAGAGCCAGCACGCTGAGCAACAAGGTGAACTTTTGTTTGCCGAAGAAGTCCTCCAGCTGTTTCACATCCTGCCCGGCATCCAGTAGGCTGCTCACCTGGGTGGCCACGTCCACCTCGTTCATCACGTCGTGGAAGTTGTTCTCGATGATGGGCAGCATGAGGCGGCCTTTCTCATCGCCGGTGTAGAGGCGCACGGGCACGCGGTCCAGGTCCACGCCATTCAGTTGCGCCAGTGCGGCAAGGGCCTTGTCGGCCTTCAGCTGGGCCAGTGCGGCCAGGCGGGTGTAGCCGGCCTGCAGGTGGTAGCCATCGTCCTTCTTCTCCGCGATCAGCGGCACTAGGATGCCGTACATGGCAATGGAACGCGCATATTCGTTGATGCGGTCCTTGCCGGGTTTGATGGTGCGGGCGTTGGCCCCCAGGACGATGTCGCCGGTGGCGACCCATTCGATGGATTCGGTGCGTTTGCTCATGTGGTCCGGCGAATGTAGGGAAAGGAATTGTTGGTTGGCTTGGGCTCGCTGCCTTGCGCGCCGATCCATTACCTGCCCTAACCTTTCTTCAGGTGCTGGAATGCTGCGAGGGCCATAAGGCCGCCGCCGAGTGCGGGTCCGCAAGCCACCAGGTAGTAGCCACGCATATCGAAGATGCCGAAGTAGGTGCCCAGGGTTACTAAGGGGCCCAGGCCGCAGAGGAGAACTTCGCCGTGCTGTTGCGGATCCTGGGGCGCTTCTTCTTGCTCATGCTGCTTGCACCGGCATACGTTCGACAAGCCCAAAGATCACAACCATGCGGGCGCTGACATGCTGCGTCAGGTACTTGTTGAGGACGGCGGTTTGTAAGAGGGGTATGGTTTCCAGTGGAAGCCACGAAGCAAACGAAAACCAATGAAACAACGAGCTTCTTCCGAATTACTTCAGGAAACACTTCGTTCAGCGTCGTTCAGAGAATCACTTATCCCCCAAGTCCTCAAAATTCAAATCCGTGAACGGCTTTTCGGGATCATTGGTCCGCAGTCCATCATGTTGGTCTGCGGACCGCGCCCCGTCGTGGTGGTCATTGGTCCGCGCCCCGTCCTGCTGGTCCGCAGACCGAGGAGCCTCATTGTCTTCTTGAATGAAATCCCCCGTGCCCTTCAGGCGGTCGATCTCGCCGAAGGCTTCCGTTAGACCATCCATGAATTTTTCGAAATCCTCTTTGTAGAGGAAGATCTTGTGCTTGTCGTAGTGCGCCGTACCGTCATCGTGGGTGTGCTTCTTGCTCTCGGTAATGGTGAGGTAGAGGTCGCGCCCACGCGTGCTCTTCACATCGAAGAAGTACGTTCGTTTGCCCGCTCTTACGGCTTTGGAGAAAACATCCTCGCGATCATCATGCATCCACAATTCGCTCCTCATTTTGGGCAAGGAACAATCAAATATAGGAGCGTCTTTCTAGAACGCAAATCCGGAGGAGCGGATCCGGCCTTCCCGCAAGTCCTTCAAACCGTGGATTGCCGGGCCTCTTCCAACAACTGCTCGGTGTGCAGTTCGGCATAGACACCGTCCTTGGCCAGCAGGGATCCGTGGTCTCCTTTCTCCACCACGCGGCCGTTCTCCAATACGAGGATCAGGTCGGCATCGCGCACGGCACTTATGCGGTGGCTGATGATCACCGTGGTGCGGCCCTCCATCACCTGCCGCAACTCGCGTAGGATCGCTTCCTCGGTGGCGGTGTCAACTGCGCTCAAGGCATCATCGAACAAGAGGATCCGGGGTTCTCCGATGATCGCACGGGCAATGCTTACACGCTGCTTCTGGCCACCGCTAAGGGTGATGCCACGTTCACCGACGAACGTATCGTAGCCCTTCGGAAAGCCTTGGATATCATCATCCACTTGGGCTTTGATCGCGGCCGCGTGCACCCGCCCATCATGGCCATTGGTACCATCCAACCGGAACGCGATGTTGTTGCCGATGGTGTCGCTGAACAAGAGCACCTCTTGCGGAACGACCCCCAAGTGGGCACGCAATTTCGACAAGGCCACTTTGCGGATGGGAACACCATCGATCTGCACCTCGCCTTCGGTGGCATCGAACACCCTGCCGATGAGGTCCGCCATGGTGGTCTTGCCGCTTCCGGTATGGCCCACGATCGCTAACGTTCCGCCGGCCGGTATGTGGAAGGAGACATTGTCCAATGCCTTGATACCGGTATCCGGATACGTGAACCCGACATGCTTGAAGGTGATCGAACCCTTGACCTCGGCCAATTCATCGCCTTCCTCAACAATGGCGGGCTTGGTGTCCATGAATTCGTTGATCCGCTCCATGCTGGCACTCGCTTGCTGCACCAATGAAGTGACCCATCCAACGGAAGCAAAAGGCCAGGTGAGCATGTTCACGTAGATCACGAATTCAGCGATGTTGCCCACGGAAACAGTAGGGTCGCCATTGATCAACATACGGCCACCGATGAAGATCGTCAGCACCGTGCTCAAACCGATGAGCAACATGATCGCCGGCATGAAAAGGGCATCCACTACCGCTTGTTCCATGGTGCGCTCGCGGTAATCCGTTGCAGCACTCGCGAATCGGTCGATCGCCATGCGTTCCTTACTGTATGCCTTCAACACCCGGACCCCGCTGAAGCTCTCTTGCGCCAACGTGCTCAACCGGCTTTGTTCCTTCTGCACGGCCATGCTGCGACGGTTCATTACATCGCTCACCTTGTAGATGATCACGCTCATGATCGGCAATGGGGCCAAGGTCCACAAGGTCAATTCCACGTTCACATTGAGCATGAAGCCGATGCACATCACGAACAACACCACGAGGTTGATCGTGTACATGATCGCCGGGCCCAGATACATGCGCACTTTTCCAACGTCCTCACTGATCCGGTTCATGAGGTCGCCCGTACTGTTGCGCTTGTAGAAGGCGCGGTCCAGTTGCTGGTAGTGCGCGTAGATCGTGTTCTTCAGATCGTATTCGATCAAGCGGCTCACTACAATGATCGTTTGGCGCATCAAGAAGAGGAAGAAACCTTTCAGCAGAGCGAAGGCAAGGAAAAGGATAGCGAGAAGGCCTGCGAACCACGCCACGGTGGCCTTCATGGCGTCGGAGGTCTGCAGTTGGGCGAGCCGTCCTTCCAGGTCCAGCCCAGTCCAGCCCACCCAGAGTTGCAATGTTTCGGGTACGGGCAACACGCGTTCAGCGGCGGGTTTTTCCATTTGCCCAATGCCCTGGGCGATCAGATCGATGGCCTCGCGCACCACTTGCGGGGAATACACCGCGAACAAGTTGCTCAACACGATGAACACCGTGCCCAGCAACAAATGCCAGCGATACTTGGCGAAGTATGTATTGAGCTTGAGGAGTGGTCGCATGCGGGGGACCGGAACGTGCTACTTTTGCGCCGCCTATCCGGGACCGTGTTGGTTGAACAGCATGGCAAAGGTAGGCTGGAGCAAGATCCTCCATGGACCATGGCTTGACGTATTGGTACGGCGGTGATGGGACATGGGCATTCGAGGAACGAACTGAACAACCTTTAGAACTCGGCCACCATGGTCACCGCAAAACCGAATACCACCGAAGGACAAGTCGTACTGGGCCGCATGGAACAGCACGATCACGAGGAAGTCCTCTTCTGTTATGACCGCCCCACGGGGCTGAAGGCGATCATCGCGATCCACGACACCACGCTCGGTCCTGCGTTGGGTGGCACGCGCATGTGGCCGTATGCCACCGAGGCGGAAGCGTTGAACGACGTGCTCCGCTTGAGCCGTGGTATGACCTACAAGAGTTCGCTCGCGGGCTTGGACCTTGGTGGTGGAAAGGCAGTGATCATCGGCGACGCACGTACGCAGAAGACGGAAGCCATGTTCCGGCGCTTCGGTCAGTTCGTGGACAGTTTGAACGGTCGCTACATCACTGCGGAGGATGTGGGCATGAGCGTCACCGAAATGGTTAACATAAAGAAGGAAACAAAGAACGTGGCAGGTCTGCCGGAAGAAATGGGCGGCAGCGGCGATCCGAGCCCGGTAACGGCCTATGGGGTTTACTGTGGAATGAAAGCTGCTGCCAAGACCGCGTACGGAAGTGATTCGTTGAATGGAAGAAAGGTCTCCGTACAAGGTGCTGGAAATGTGGGCCACGCGCTCGTTGGCCATTTGATAGGAGAGGGGGCTACGGTGTATTTGACCGACATCCATGAAGAAAAGCTCGCTGCGATCAAAGCGGAATTTCCGGAAGTGAACATTGTGACACCCGACGCGATCTATGACCTTGATGTGGACATCTATTCGCCCTGCGCACTGGGGGCAACGGTGAATGACGACACGCTGAAACGGTTGAAGTGCAGCGTGATCGCAGGTGCAGCCAATAACCAACTCGCCGATGAGGCCATTCATGGAAAAGCGGTAATGGAGAAAGGCATCCTCTATGTTCCGGATTTCCTGATCAATGCTGGCGGCATCATCAACTGTGCATGGGAACGCAAAGGCTACAACCGGAAGGCCGCCCTGTTGCAAACCGAGGATATCCACCACACGGCATTGCGCATTTTCAAGGACAGTTCGGATCTCGGGATCCCCACATACTTGGCCGCGAACCAAGCCGCAGAACACAGGATCACCAGCTTGCGACAAGCTGCTATTCGGTTCTAGTTTTCAAGTGCAAGTGCAAAAGCAAGAGGCAATAGCAACCGGCAACAGCAAGAGGCAACAGCAAGAGGCAACAGCAAGAGGCAACAGCAAAATGCAATAGCAAAAGGCAATGGCAATCCCGCCGTAACGCTTGGTGGTAGGCGGGAGCAACAGCAAGGGTCAACAGCAAAGGCTAAAGGAAGACTCAAGTCACAAGATACAAGTCACAAGGGTCGAAGTCGCAGACGAACGACTCGCCACTCTCTTCACTCCTGACTAACGACTCTCTTCACTCCCGACTAACGACTAACGACTCTCCTCACTATCGACTAACGACTAACGACTCTCCTCACTATCGACTAACGACTCAACCACTCAACCCCTTCAACCCTCAACCACTCAACCCCTTCAACCCTCAACCTCTTTACTGCCTCCATGCTCAATCGCCGCTACCTCCGCATTAAAACCTTTCAGTCGCTGTATGCCTTTTGGCAGAGTGATAGCGGCAGCGCGGCGCGGATCGAGAAGGAATTATTCAACGGAGTGGACCGCACTTACGACCTCTACCTGTCGCTTATGCTGGTCTTCGGTGAATTGAGGCACATAGCCGAGTTGCGGATCGAGGAGCGCAAAAAGAAGCAATTGCCCACGGAGAACGACCTGAATCCGAACCAACGTTTCGTGGAGCATCCGTTGCTACGGAAGATCGCCACCAGCGAACGGTTGCGGCTCGAAGCGGAGAAACGAAAGGTCAGTTGGGTGGGGAACCATACCTTGTTCACCGCGCTATACAAGGAAGTAGAGAACCACCTGATCTTCACGGATTACTTGAAGGAGCCGCCCATGGGTTTCAAGCGTGATCAGGGCTTTTTGGTCCAACTCTTCACTGAACTGATCGCCAACCATGAAGCGTTGCAGGAAGTGTTCGAAGCGCGCAACATCGCTTGGTTGGAAGATCTGGACCTGGCCGCCAGCATGGTGAAACGATCACTGGAACAAATGAACGCCAGCGATACCGGCGATCTCGACCTGGATGTACTGACCCGCGATAACAAGGAGGACAATGATTTCGTCTCACTCCTTTTCCGGAAGACCGTTGAGCACATGGAGGAGAATGAAAAGGCCATCAGCGAAAAGTCCAGCAATTGGGAAAGTGACCGGATCGCACTCACCGACATGGTCCTGATGCAAATGGCCTTGACGGAGGTGCGCACATTCGAGCAGATACCGACGAAGGTGACCATGAACGAGTATATCGAGATCGCCAAAGCGTACAGCACACCGAAGAGCAAGAACTTCATCAATGGCGTGCTCGACAAGATCTTCATCGAAATGAAAGCCGACGGTCGCATCCATAAAGTGGGTCGTGGTCTTTTGGAAAGCTGAACGTGAAAGGCATGAAAGCACTTTTCAAACCCCTACTTCCATTGGCACTGTTCGCGGTGCTGATCGGTGGGTGCCGGCTGACCGACCATAGCGAGAAGGATCCGGAAGCCATTACAGCGGATGGCTTGAATTTTCCGAAGTCGGGCTATGAGGACGTGGATCCCGCGGACCTGCCAAAAGTGGAATTCGAAGAAACGCACTTGGACCTTGGAAAGATCGTGCAAGGGGCCAAGGTGGACCGGACCTTTACTTTCGAGAATACCGGCGGCAGCGCGTTAGTGATCAGCGATGTTCGCGGCTCCTGTGGATGCACCGTCGCGAAGGACTGGCCGAAGGAGCCCGTTAAGCCCGGAGCCTCCGGCACGATCTCCTTCACCTTCGATAGTGAAGGCCGCAACGGTCGGCAGGACAAGACCATTACCATGGTGGCCAATACGTCGCCGCCTAGCACTGTACTTACTTTTTCGGCCGAAGTGATCGGCCCTGATGTTAAACCCTAGAAGAACGATATGATGCCAGCGACGATACTACTGCAAGCAGGAGGGGCCGAAGGAAGCCCGATGAGTTTCTACATCATGATGGGCCTCATGATCGTGGTCTTTTATTTCTTCATGATCCGGCCGCAACAGAAGAAGGCCAAGGATGCGAAGAAGTTCCGCGAGTCGCTTCAGAAAGGGAGCAAGGTGGTCACCATCGGAGGCCTGCACGGCAAGGTTTTGGAGGTGAACGACACCACCATCCTGCTCGAAGTGGACTCCAACGTGAAATTGCGTTTTGAAAAGAGTGCTGTCGCCATGGACAACTCCCAACAGTTGAACGAGGCCACTGCAAAGGCGTAAGGACCGACTACCCCTCAGGTGATCGAAGGTCCCACGGACGAGCGCCATTTCCGAGGAAAAATCCAACCCAACTGCAACACGTACTCCTCACCGGCGGCATAGGCAGTGGCAAAAGCACTGTGGCTCGGATCTTCCGGGTTCTGGGCATTCCGGTGTTCGAGGCCGATGCGGTCGGTCGTTCGGTCTTGGACCGGGATGGTTCCGCACGCGATGCCGTGATCGCAAGGTTCGCCAATGCAGTGCAGGCAAGTGGCCACTTGGACAGAAAGGTGATCGCGGAGATCGTCTTCAAGGACAAACAGGCATTGGCCGACCTGAATGCGATCATCCATCCTGCTGTCCGTGGAGAATATCGCCGGTGGAGGGACCGACAAACCGGACCGTACACCATTATGGAAGCTGCCGTGGTCGCTCCAGAGGATGTCAAGAAGACCTTCGATAAGGTGATCGTGGTCTTCGCCCCGGAAGCCATGCGCATACAACGTGTCATGCAGCGCGACGGGGTAGGAGAGGAGGCCGTTCTTGCCCGGATGAAGAACCAGATCGACGAGGAAGCCCGCACCGCAATGGCCGATCATTTGATCGTGAACGATGGTGTGCAATTGGTGATCCCACAAGTGCTACGGATACACAGCGAATTCTTGGAACCTACCACCGCATGAAGCAGGAGGAACAGAACCTACCCTTGAGCCTCGTGTCCTTGATCTTTGGCGCGATGAGTATTCCCTTGGCCTTCGCGCGGCACTTGGTCTCACTTGCTTTGGTACTTGCGGTATTGGCTGTGGCCTTCGGCTATTGGGGACAACAACGGAACAGTAAGCACGTGCTCAAATACACGGCACAAAGTGTGAAAAGAGCGCGGCTTGCGCTTAAACTGGGCCTTGCGGGCACGCTGTGTGCCGCGGTCATGTGGGTCTTGTGGGCCAGCAACGTGCTGTTGAACTGAACCTAATTGCCGGGCAAGAAGTTTTCAAGAAAAGCCCTGAAAGGGCGCAATAGCAAAGCGATGGGTCTAGACCCATCGAAAAATGGGAACCTCGGATTTCTTTAGCCCTGGAAGGGCGAAATTGTAGGTGGTCATAATAATCTCCAAAAATTCGAGTGAAAGCTATGTCGCCCCTACAGGGCTTTGATCCCGTGCGAAATACGCAGCCGATGGGTCAAGACCCATCGCTCTGCTATGCCGCCCCGCTGGGGCTACGGATCTGGGTTACAACTGTCGTTCGTATTTAAGACCAAGCTGACGGTTGACGGCGAGATGCCATATTCGGGACTTCGCAAATAGATCTCGAAGCAGGTCAACGGACACAGTGATCTTCACGGACTACGCGCGGATCGCACGGGGCCATACCGAAATACCCTGCAACACCTGCTCTTCGCCATGGTCCGTAATGAACCGCATAAGCAAGGCCGCAGTGGCTTCCGCATCGCTCAAGGCGCGGTGGGCTGCAATGAAGGGGATCCCGAAATGCCTACACAGTGCACCCAGGTTGTAGTGCGAAAGGTTCGGTGCCAACCTACGCGCCAAGCGCTCGGTGCATAGGGTGGGCCGGTCGAAGACCAGACCAGTTCGGGCGAACTCATGCTCCAACGCGGTCATGTCGAACCGCACGTTGTGGGCCACAATGGTCCTGTCCTGTGTCAAGGTCTCCAAGGTGCGCACCACTTCCGCGAAGGAGGGTGCATCGCGCAACATGACCTGATCGATCCCGGTCAGTCTCTTTATGAAAGGAGGAATGCTCGTTCGCGGCTGGACCAGCGTGTCCCAACGCAAGCGCTCTTTGGTGCCGTCCAGAGCCAATACAGCAACTTCCACCACGCGCCCTTTTGTGGGATCGCCGCTGGTGGTCTCAACATCCAAGACCGCAAACCGAGAACTGACCATAGCGCCCTCGTACGCTGCGGGCGGGTGGTTTGTTCCCCTGAAAGGCACGAATGCAGGGAATACCAAGCCATTGGTGGTGATCGTCCCGCTTCGTGGGCCGGAATTATAGGGTGGGAGCATGTAGAGTTTTATCCGTCGCAAAGATTATCAGTCGCCATCAGTTTTCCTAGTTATGAACAAAATTTTGTGGATAAGATCAAAGCACCTCCGGCCCGAAGAAAAGCAGTTAGCGGAATGGCCCCTGAATACTCAAGCTTTCACCCCGGGAACAGGACACTGCGCCCTACTTTAGCCCCGAATGTCAGTTGCTCCTCTTGGCTTCCGCACTTCGACCATGCGCACCTTTTTCGCTTTCTTCTACCACACGTTGGCCGGCTGGAAACTACAGGACGACCGCACGGAGTTCACTAAGCGCTTCATCGTGGTGATCGCGCCACATACGAGCAATATCGATTTCTGGGTGGGACTCTGCGTACGTTCACTGGCCGGGTTGGAAGGGGCGAAGTTCTTGGCAAAGAAGTCCCTGTTCAAGCCGCCCTTCGGTTGGTTCTTCAAGGCGTTGGGCGGCTATCCGGTGGATCGCAGCAAGCATTCCAACATGACCGAGGCCGTGATCGCCCTGTTCGACCGGGGAGAGATCCAACGGATCGGCATTACACCCGAAGGAACGCGCACGTATCAACCCGATTGGAAGACCGGCTTCCACCGGATCGCCACCGGGGCCGGGGTCCCTATCATTCTGTGTTCCTTCGATTATGCCCAAAAGACCACCTTCATCACCGGTCCTTTTCCGTTAACGGACAATGCCGAAGCCGACATTGAACGGATGAAGGACTGGTTCCGGCCCCACAAAGGAAAGCATCCGGAAAACGGGGTCCGTTAGTGATCTGGTACGAACCTTGTAATTGCGCTGCAACCTTCAACCGACCATGAGGATCATCCCAATTCTGTTCGCTTCTGTTCTCTTTGCCACCGCTTCGGCACAAACATTTCCTACGCTGGTGGGGGTTACAGCCGATGATCAGCAAGTGACCTTGCCGCTCCCTGCACCCAAGGACTGGACCATCATCGGTATCGCGGCAAGTCAGCAAGCTGCGATGGTGTATGAGGGTTGGTACGAGCCCGCATATCAACGGTTCATTGCCCAATATGGACTGATGGCCGGTGCCTACGAATGCGATGTCTATTTCGTGCTCTTGTTCGAAGGAGCCAACAAGACGGCCTACGAGCCTACGCTGAAATACTTCCGTGAGAATGCGGATCCCGAGGTGGCCGGTCATTTGCTCTTTTCCCAACAAGAAGCGGATCCCTTGCTCAAGAAGCTCAAGATCACCGACAAGGAAACACCACATTTCTTCATCATCGATGCCAAGGGGAACATAGTCCATCGCAGCAACGGCGCATTCACCGAGGACAAACTGGAAGCCATGGAGGACGTGATGTTAGAGGAATGACCACACCGTCGCCACTCACCACTAACGACTCCCGACTAACGACTCTCTTCACTCCCGACTAACGACTCGAGACTAACGACTCGCCACTCACCACTCACCACTCATCACTCATCACTAACGACTCCCGACTAACGACTCTCTTCACTCCCGACTAACGACTAGAGACTAACGACTCGCCACTCACCACTCACCACTAACGACTCCCGACTAACGACTCTCTTCACTCCCGACTAACGACTAGAGACTAACGACTCGCCACTCTCTTCACTCGCCACTCGCCACTCTTCACTCACCACTCACCACTAACGACTAGAGACTAACGACTCCCGACT
>Ga0335394_10009613_pt1 | contig 10905 bp, 8 predicted proteins | sample MAT03_FD_205741 | JGI IMG/M metagenome (GOLD analysis project Ga0335394, IMG submission 205741) | Freshwater microbial communities from Lake Fryxell liftoff mats and glacier meltwater in Antarctica - MAT-03 (spades assembly) (version 2) ... | reverse complement strand
GTCGCCGCCCGGAAGGACGCCCCCCGGCTGGGGGAGTTCTTCCGGGCGGCGGTGGAGCCGAACCCGAGCCGCACGGTGTCCGACGACGCGGTGCCGCAGCTGAAAGACCGCTCAGCCTGGTTCCTGCTCGCGGCCCTCGGGTTGTTCACTGTCGGTTGGTTCCGCGGGCGGTGAAGTGGGCCGGACCACCCAAACCGTACAGGCCCGACACCACAGACCCCCCTGCCAAATGGCGAGCGGACGGGCCTTCTCGCACTCCGGGCACACCACGCCGGGAAAGCACTGCTCCACGTCGGCCGCGGCTCGCGGCGGGGCCACACTCGGGTCGCCGGCCGCGGCGGCGGCCCAGCGCCGATAACGCCCGCGGGCGGAAAGAGCGAGCATCGCCGTGACAACGCAGACGCTGGCGAAGCCGAGGAAGGCATAACCCGCCATCAAGTACCCCGCCAACACGGGCGGCGGATTCGGCGCCGCGTGGTCCGCCTTCACGATCAGGAAATACAGTCCGACCGCCGTGTAGTGGACGGCGACCAACAGCGTGCCGACGCCGGGGACCAGGACATCGCGGATGGTGCCGCTGAGGATGAGCCGGCCGGCTGTGAAGAATGCAATTCCGAGAATGCTTCCGAAAAGGCACCCGAGCAGGTCGAGGAACGTGGTGTCATCCGGGCGACGAGTCGGAAGGAAAAGGTTGACGATCAACCCGACGAAGAACAGCACACCGAATCCCACGTACAGGGCGCCGGCGACCTGGACGCGACCCGGACACTTGTAGGGGTTGTTCCCCGATGGCCGCCGCTGTCCGGCGGCCATCGGGTGCTGAGTGGAGGGGAGTGACGTTGAGCCGGATTCAAAGTCGTTGGACACCTGCGAGCCCCGGTGGGGTGGATTCGCAGGTAGCGTATCAGCTGTCGAGCGGCGGCCAGTCCTTGTCCACGCCCTCCTTCTCGATCAGGTCGAGTTGCTCCCGGCTGATGTGGAACTCGGCCGCCACCTTCTTCTTGGACTCCGGGACGTTCCCCGGTAGTTCGTCCTGAGCGGCGACGAGGGCGCTGAAGATCGACTTCCGCTGTTGGACGGTCAGACCTTTGGAGGCCATGAGTGTGTACTCCGGGTGCGCGCCGACCCGCGGGTCGGGGCGGGGTGTGGGGTCGCGGACCGAAATCTCGTTGCGAAACCGGCCGGCGAGGGAGCGATTCGCGGCCGGGGGCGACGCCGAGAGGCGGTGAAACGACTACCTTACTATACGCCCGGACCGCGGTTCCATATGCCAAAAACCGCCGATTTTGCCCCTCCCGACGTGCCCGCGGCCGCCCCGCCCTCACACCCTGAAAGGTCGGTCATGTTCACCCCCCGGCTGGCCCTGATTCCGCTGCTGCTGTCGGCGCTGGCCGTGACCGGCACGGAGCCCCCCGCCCGGCCCGCGGCCGAGAAACAGCCCGTCGCCGACCGCTCCGCGGCGTGGGTGCAGGACCGCCTTAAGGAACTGGACGCGAAGCTGGACGCCGAGACGAAGGAGCTCGTGGCCTTGTACCAGCATTTGCACGCCAACCCGGAACTGTCGCTGATGGAGGTGAAGACCGCGGCCCGGATGGCGGCCGAGGTGCGGAAGCTCGGCTACGAGGTGACCGAGAAGGTCGGCGGCAACGGCGTCGTGGCGGTGCTGAAGAACGGCCCCGGCCCGGTGGTGCTGGTCCGCACCGACATGGACGCCCTGCCGGTGACCGAGCAGACCGGCCTCCCCTACGCCAGCCAGGTGCGGATGAAGGACCGCAGCGGCACCGAGGTCGGCGTCATGCACGCCTGCGGCCACGACATCCACATGACCTGCTGGGTCGGCACCGCCCGCGTCATGGCCGCGCTGAAGGACCGCTGGAGCGGCACGCTCGTGCTCATCGCCCAGCCCGCGGAGGAAATCGTCGCCGGCGCCCGCATGATGCTCGACGACGGCCTCTACCGCCGCTTCCCGAAGCCGGACTTTTGCCTGGCGCTCCACTCCGACCCGCACCAGCCGGCGGGAGTCGTCAGCTACTCCGAGGGGCTGGCGCTCGCCAACTCGGACAGCGTGGACATCGTCGTGAAGGGCCGCGGCGGTCACGGCGCCGCCCCGCACCAGACGATCGACCCCGTGGTGTTGGCGGCGCGGATCATCCTGGATTTGCAGACGATCGTCAGCCGGGAGCGGAACCCGTTCGACCCGGTGGTCATCACCGTGGGTTCGATCCACGGCGGCACGAAGCACAACATCATCCCGAACGAGGTGCGGCTGCAACTGACCGTGCGCACGACCACGCCGCAGGTGCGCGACGACGTACTGAAGGCGATCGACCGCGTGGCCCGCGCCGCGGCCGTCGGTGCCCGCGCCCCTGACCCGGAGGTGCGCGTGAACCTGGAGGAGTACACGCCGGCGACGTACAACGACGTGCCGTTGGCCCGGCAAACGGGGGCGGTGTTCCGCGCCGCGCTCGGCGACGCGAACGTGAAGCCGCGGCCGGCGATGATGGGGGCGGAGGACTTCGGCCGGCTGTCGACCGGGAACACGCCGATCCTCATGTTCTTCCTGGGCACGGTGTCGCAGGAGAAGTACGCCGCCGCGCAGTTGCCGGGGGCGGCACCGCTGCCCGGGATGCACACCGACGCCTACGCGCCGCAGCCGGAGCCGAGTGTCCGCACCGGCGTGCGATCGATGAGTCTCGCGGTGCTGAATCTTTTGGGGAAATAGTCACGGGCGAAGCCCACCCGTTGCATCGGGTGGGCGTTCCGGGCGATAATTAGCGTTGATGTCACCACTGCACACTGCCGCCGTTTTACTCCTCCTTCTCGCCGTGAGGCCGGCGCGCGCTCAGCCCGACCCGGCGAGCCCGTTCCTGGCGCGCCACTGCCTCGGCTGCCACGCCGGCGACAAGGCGAAGGGCGGCTTCCGCGCCGACCGACTCACGGCCGACCTCACCGACGCCGCCAACCGCGAGCGCTGGCGCGATGTCGCCGAGCGCGTCCGCTCCGGCGAGATGCCGCCCGACGGCCGCCCACGCCCGCCGGCCGCGGACGCCACCGTTTTCGTGCAGCAGTTCGAGAAGGCTGACGCCGCCCGCCGGGCCGCGACCGGCCGCGTGCCCCTGCGGCGACTAAACCGCGTCGAGTACGAGGCGACCGTCCGCGACCTGCTCGGCGTCGAACTCGATCTGCGCGAGTTCCTCCCGCCCGACGCCGCCGTCAACGGCTTCGACACGAACAGCGCCGGGCAGCACGTCTCGTCGTTCCTGATGGAGCGCTACCTGGACGCCGCCGAGGCGGCGCTCGCGACCGCGGTCAGCAACAGCCCGAAGGCGCCGCCGCTGGCGGGCAAGCGGTACAGCCTCAAGGACGAGCGGCACGTGAAGGTGACGACGGAGAAGGTGTTCCGCCACACCGACGACGGGCTGATGATGTTCAGCTCGTCGGCGTGGCAGGCGGTCACGCTGAGCCAGTTCTACCCGCCCGACCGCGGCCGCTACCGCTTCCGCATCACCGCGTCCGCGGTGCAGACTGACAGGCCGGTGTCGTTCCGCGTGGACGCCGGCCCGATGCTGATGGGGACGAAGAACCGCCACGTCGGCTACTTCGACGCCCCGCCCGGGAAGGCGGTGACGATCGAGTTCACCGAGGCGCTCGAGGCCCGCAACACGATTCGCATCCTCCCCTACGGCCTCGCATCTGCCCAGGCTGTGAACAAGGTCGGCGCCGACGCCTACGACGGCCCCGGCCTCCTGATCCACGCCGTCGAGGTGGACGGCCCGCTGCACGACGTGTGGCCGCCGGCCAGCCACCGCCGCCTGTTCGGCGAGCTGGCCCAAGCGCCGACGCCGACCCGCCGCGACCGAGTCGAGGTGACCTCGAAGGCGCCCGAGGCCGACGCCGAGCGTTTGATACGCGACTTCGCCGGGCGGGCGTTCCGCCGACCGATCACCGACGCCGACGTGCGGCCGATCGTGGCGCTGGCGAAGCGGCGGTTGTCGGAGGGGGCGTCGTTCGAGCAGGCGGTGCGGGCCGGGTTCGTAGGGGTGTTGTGCTCGCCGCACTTCCTCTACCTCCGCGAGCCCTCCGGCCGGCTGGACGACTTCGCACTCGCGGCCCGGCTGTCGTACTTTCTCACCGGCACCGCCCCCGATGCCGAACTCCTCGCGCTCGCCGCGGCCGGGAAGCTCGGCGACGCCCTGCGCACCCAGACCGACCGGCTGATTCGGAGCCCACGGTCGGCGGCGTTCGTGGAGAGCTTCGTCGGCCAGTGGCTCGGCCTGCACGACCTCGACTTCACCGAGCCGGGTCACATCCTGTACCCCGAGTACGACCACGCCCTCCGCGTGGCGATGCAGCGCGAGGCCGAGTTGTTCTTCGCCGCGATGCTGGCCGACGACCTGCCGCTGACGAACTTCGTCGCGTCGGACTTCACGCCGTTGAACGCCCGGCTCGCCCGCCACTACGGCATTCCGGGCGTGGACGGCTGGGACTTCCGCCGCGTCCGCCTGCCCGCGAACAGCCACCGCGGCGGCGTGCTGACGATGGCAGCGGTGCTGAAGGTGACGGCGAACGGCACCAGCACCAGCCCGGTGGTCCGCGGGGCGTGGGTGGCCGACCGCATTCTCGGCACGCCGCCGCCGAAGCCGCCGCCGGACATCCCCGCCGTGGAACCCGACATCCGCGGCGCGACGACGATCCGCGAGCAGTTGGCGAAGCACCGGTCGGTGGCGAGTTGTGCGAGCTGCCACGCGAAGATCGACCCCGCCGGGTTCGCGCTGGAGAGCTTCGACGTGATCGGCGGCTACCGCGAGTTTTACCGCACGACCGGCCGCGGCCAGCCGGTGACGATCGACGGCCGACGGATGCCGTACCTCCACGGCCCGCGGGTGGATCCGTCGGACGTACTGCCGGACGGCGCCCGCTTCGCCGACGTGGACGAGTTGAAGCGGCTGTTGCTCCGCGACAAGGACCAGATCGCCCGGGCGCTGGCGGTAAAGCTGATCACATACGGCACGGGCGGCCCGCCCGAGCCGACCGACCGGGCGGAGGTCGAGGCCATCGTCGGCCGCGCCCGCGAGCAGGGGTACGGGCTGCGGGCGCTGGTTCACGCGATTGTGCAGAGCAAGCTGTTCCGGGAGAAGTGATGGCTACCAACCGCCGCACGTTCCTGAAGGCCGCCGGCGTCGCGCTCGCCCTCCCGCGGCTCGACGCCTTCGCCCAACCCGCTGCCGCCGCGCCGCGCCGAGCCGTCTTCATCTGCGCCCCGCTGGGGCTGCACGCGCCGTTCTTCTTCCCCGCCGCCGCGGGCCGCGACTACGCCCTCACCCCGTACCTCGAACCGCTGCGCGACTTGCGCAACGACTTCACCGTCGTGTCCGGGCTGGCCCACCCGGACGTGGGGCCGTCGCACGACTCGATCTTCAGCTTCCTCACGTGCGCCCCCCACCCGGAGCGGCGGGCGGGCTTCCGCAACACCATCTCGGTGGATCAACTCGCGGCCGAACACGTCGGCGGCGAGACGCGGTTCCCGAGCCTGCCCCTCTCCGCGGAGGGGTTCGGGCTGTCGTGGACGCGCACCGGGGCGCTCGTGCCGCCCGACCTGTTCCCCGCGTCGGTGTTCGCCCGACTGTTCCTCGACGGCCGACCCGACGAAGTGGCGAACCAGGCCCGCCGGCTCCGCGACGGCCGCAGCGTGCTCGACGCCGTCCGCGATCAGGCTGCCGACATGCGCCCGGCCCTCGGCGCCGCCGACCGCGACAAGATGGACGAATACTTCACCAGCGTCCGCGAGCTGGAGCGCCGGCTGGCCCGCGCCGAAGAGTGGTCGCGCCGGCCGAAGCCGAAGGTGGACGCCCGCCCGCCGCAGAACGTCCTCAACCCCGCCGACCTCGTCGGCAAGACTCGCTCGCTGCTCGACCTGATCCACCTCGCGCTGCAAACTGACTCCACGCGGCTGGTCACGATGCTGATGCTGGGGACGAGCCTCGTCCCGCCGATCGCCGGTGTGTCGTTCGGCCACCACGACCTGTCCCACCACGGGCAGGACGCGGCGAAGATCGCCCAGCTCCGCACCGTGGAGCTGGAGAAGATGAAGGCACTGGCCGACTTCCTGGCGAAGTTGAAGGCCACCCGCGAGGACGGCGGTACGCTCCTGGACCGGACCACGGTGTTCTTCAGCAGCAACCTCGGCAACGCGGCCACGCACGGCGTCCGGAACCTGCCGGTGTTGCTCGCCGGTGGCGGCTTCCGCCACGGCCAGCACCTTGCCTTCGACGCCACCAACGGCCCGCCGCTTGGAAATCTGTTCGTGTCCGTGCTCCAGCGTCTCGGCATGCCGGCCGACCGGTTCGGGTCGGGCACGACCACCCTTCGCGGCCTCGATCCCGCGACCTGACTTTGACGCTTACACACGGGTCCGCCACGCGGTAGGCTTCATCCATCGCCCACTCTCCCCCACCCGGCCGCCCCCTCGCGGGCGGTCACCTCTCCCTCCATGAGGGTGTCATGTTCCGCCCCAGCCGCCGCGAAGCCCTCACTGACATCGGCCGCGGGATGTTCGTCGCCACCCTCGGCACCGGGGTCGCCACCGACCTCGGCCTCGGCGCCGCCTGGGCCGACGACGAGCCCGCCCGGCTCACGTTCGGCGACCTCGACCCGCTGGTGAACCTCATCCACGAGACGCCCGCCGACCGCATCCTGCCGGTGGCCGTCGAGAAGTTGAAGTCTGGCACCGATCTCCGTCGTCTGGTGGCCGCCGCGGCCCTGGCCAACGCCCGCGCCTTCGGCGGCGAGGACTACGTCGGCTTCCACACGATGATGGCGCTGACCCCGTCGTTCCACATGGCGGCCGAGGAGGCCGACCCGAAGCGGCGGCCGCTGGCCGTGCTGAAGGTGCTGCACCGGAACGCGAGCCGGCTCGGCGAGGTCGGCGGCCCCCGCGCCGAGGTGCTGAAGCCCGTGGCGGCCGCCGGCGAGGCGAGCGGCGAGCGGCTCCGCGAGCTGGCCCGGAAGGCGGACATGGACGGCGCCGAACGCGCCTTCGCCGCCATCGCCGCCGGCTCGGTCCCGGACGCCGTCGACGGCCTGATGACGATGGTGGACGACGCCGCCGAGGTCCACCGCACGGTGATGGTGTCGCGGTCGATCGACCTGATCGACTTCGTGGGCCGGGAGCGGGCGCACACCCTGCTGCGGCAGTCGGTCCACTACTGCGTGAAGAACGAGCGACACCCCAACACCGCGGTCCAGAATCAGGAAGTCCGGACGATGCTCCCGAAGGTGCTCGACCAGTACCGCCTGTTGTCCGCGACGCCCGGCACGCGCGTCCCCGACGACGGCTGGGTCGAGCGGTTCGCCGACACGGTGTTCCGCCTCAGCCCGACGCAGGCCGCCGACGCGGTCGGCGCCGCGCTCGCCGAGGGGATCGCCCCCGGCGCGATCGGCGACGCCCTGGCGCTGGCGTCGAACCAGCTCGTGCTGCGCGACGAGGGCCGGCCGCCGCAGTGGGCGCAGGCGAACAAGCCGGCCGGTAGCTGCCACGGCGACTCGGTCGGCGTCCACTCGTGCGACTCGACGCACGCCTGGCGCACGATCGCCCGCTCCGGCGGCCGCCGCACGACGGTGACGAGCCTGGTCCTGGCCGGCTACCAACTGGCCCGCGACCGCGCCGGCCGCGCCGAGTTCCTCACGTGGACGCCGTTCCCGCGCTCCGAACACCTCGATGCGGTCCGCAGCGTCGCGGCGGACGCGCTGCTCCGCGAGCTCGACGGGGCCGTGCGCGAGAAGAACCAGCCGCGGGCGGCGGCGCTGACGCACCGGATCGGCGAGACGAACCCCGCCGCGGCCCGCGACGTGTTCGCGCTCCTGCGCGGCTACGCGATCTCGGAGGACGGGGCGCTGCACGCCGAGAAGTACTACCGCACCGTGACCGAGGAATTCGCCGCGGCCCGGCCGGCGTTCCGCTGGCGGCAGTTGGTGGCGCTGGCGCGGGTGACCGCGAGCGCCCACGGCTACCCGGCCCCCGGCGTCCGCCAGGCCCGCGAACTGTTGGCCGTCTGACCGGGGTTGCCCCCGGCGGAGGACGGCGGTAGAAGCTGCCGTCTGCCGCGCCATCCGCCGGGGGGGGAACCGGATGCGGGCGATTCGCCGCACCATCGCGCTGTGCGCCGCCGGGCTGGTCCCGGCCGCCGGCTGTACGAGCGACGCGCCGCGCACACTCGCCCGCGGGCAGGAACCCGCTACGAGAACCGCGTTCGTTCTCCCTTACCCGTCGCCGCCGCAACCGCTCGTTGAAGGCAAGAGCCCACTGCCGGCCGCGACCCCGCTCGCGGCCTCGGGCGGCGATCAGCCGCTGCCGATTAACCTCGCCACCGCCCTCCAACTCGCCGGCTCCCGCCCGCTCGACGTGCAGATCGCCGGCCGTCAGGTCGCCGCCTCCGCCGCGGCGTTCGACCGCGCCCGTGTGCTGTGGCTGCCGAACGTCGTGATCGGGGCCGACTACTTCGCCCACACCGGCCCGCAGCAGAACTTCGCGGGCGAAATCCTCCGCTCGAATCGTAACACGTTCATGGCCGGGTTCGGGCCGAACGTCGTGTTCAACGTGTCGGATGCGGTGTACGCCCCGCTCGCCGCGCGGCAGGACGTGCGGGCGCGGCAGGCCGTCCAGCAGGCGGCCATCAACGACGTGTCGTTCCAGGTCGCCGACGCCTACTTCAACGTGCAGCAGGCCCGCGGTGAACTCGCCGGCGCGCTGCTCGCCGAGACGATGGCCGCCGACCTCTCCCGCCGCGCCACGGCACTCGCAAGCGGTCTCGCCCCGCCGGCCGAGGAAAACCGCGCGAAGGTGGAACTCGCCCGCCGCCGGCAGGTGGTGTTCGCCACCCGCGAGCGCTGGCGGACCGCCGGCGCCGAACTCGGCCGGCTGCTCCGCCTCGACCCCACGCTACTCGTCGAACCTGCCGAGCCGGCGTTCCTACCGGTGACCGTCATCGACCCCACGGCCCCGGTCGACGCCCTCATCCCGATCGCCCTCTCGACGCGCCCCGAACTCGCTGGTCAGCAGGCGGTCGTGCAGGCGACGCTGGCGCGGCTGAAGCAGGAGAAGCTGCGGCCGCTGGTGCCGAGCCTCGCCGTGCGGAGCGTGTCCACGAACCCGAGCGGCAGCCTCGGTTACGGCGCCTTCGGCGGCGGCCGCAACGACCAGCTGGGCGACTTCTCCGGCCGGTTCGACCTCGACGTGCAGTTGCTGTGGGAGTTCCAGTCGCTCGGCCTGGGGAACCGCGCCCGGGTGGCCGAGCGGCGCGCCGAGAACGAGGCGGCGCTGCTCGACCAATTCCGCACGCAGGACCGCATCGCGGCCGAGGTCGTGCAGGCGTTCGCGCAGGTGCGGTCCGCGGCGGAGCGGCTCAACGTGGCCGAGCCGGCGCTCCGCGAGGCGATCGAGCTGACGGACCGCAGCCTCGCCGGCCTGGGTCAGACGCGCCGCCTCGGCGACGCCGTGGTACTGGTCGTCCGCCCGCAGGAGGCGGTGGCGGCGGTGCAGGCGCTCGGGCAGGCGAACGCCGACTTCTTCGCCGCCGTGGCCGACTACAACCGCGCCCAGTTCCGCCTCTACCGGGCGCTGGGGCACCCGGCCCAGTGCCTTGCCGCGGCTATCCCTGCGGCCGACTCGGGTCCAGAAGTTGCACTCCCTCCCGCTGTCGTCCCGTCGGTGCTGCCGCTGCCGTAACACACGGACGGACCGGCCCCACGGGACGAGTTCGGGGAAAACGGAATTTGCTCTGGACGCTCTACCACACGCTCCGTATGGACCGTGTGCTACAATACCGGTGGCCGATCGCCCCGGTCATTTCCCAGGAGCCCAATCGAGGACACGTTCCATGTGGGATCCACCCGCGGGGCACCCGCTGCGGCGGCTGTTCGCCGGGCTGACCGAGCACGCCTTCTTCTCCCAACTCGGCGTCGCCGACCCGCCCCTGACCGACTACCTTTCCTCGCTGTTGTCGAGGTTCGTCCACTGCGACGCCGTCCACCGGTTGCCCGGCTCCGACGGCCGGCCGCTGGCCGAACTGGTTGGCATGGTGCTGGAGGCCGACCAGTTGCCCGCCGGCCGGACGCAGGGCGAGTTCTACCGCCACGTCGGCGACTTCGCACTGTTCTGGACGGGGGTGTACCCGGAGGCGCTGAACCGCGGCCGCGCCCGGGGCACGCGGGACGCGCTCGTGGACTACACCGTACAAGGGAAGCGCGGCTACCTGCTGACGAGCCGGATGACGGCCGAGCGCGCCCCCGATGAGGCCGACCTGTTCCGCCGGCTGAGCGAGCAGTTCGAGGTGTGCGCCGTGGGGTTGCGCGAGGTGCGCCGCGAGTGGGAGGAACGCCGCCCCGAGGTGCCGCCGGGGACGCCGCTGATCGGGTGACAGGACTACTACGACCGAAGTGGGTGGCCTGGCACGGGTAAGATGTCGGTCACCCTCAACACCGGTCGGTCGTCATGCACCGCGTAGGTCACTGCGAGTTCGTCATGAACCCGGAGGTACGTTGTCAGCTTCGCGTCCGGGTAATAGCGGTGGGGGTCACCCCATCCGTCCGGCCGGACCTCGAGTTCGCGCTCAATGAAACGCAGGGCGGCCGAGAAACGCTCTTCGACTCCCAGGGCACAGGCCCGCGGTACTAACGCCCGGATTTCGTCCTTCACGTCTTCCGTCAGGACGACTCGATACGGGGGGAGTGGCCATCACGCCCCCGGCCCCAGCTCACGCTCCATCCGGTCGAGGAACGCCCCAAGGGTCTCGCCCTCCGTCATCGCCCGTTCCACACCGTCGGAAGTCAATGGTACACCGCGGAGCATATGGGCGTCGAGTAGCTGTCGCTCAATAGAGTTCCGCCGCAATAGTGGCGGGGCGGTTC
>Ga0335394_10009609_pt1 | contig 10908 bp, 7 predicted proteins | sample MAT03_FD_205741 | JGI IMG/M metagenome (GOLD analysis project Ga0335394, IMG submission 205741) | Freshwater microbial communities from Lake Fryxell liftoff mats and glacier meltwater in Antarctica - MAT-03 (spades assembly) (version 2) ... | reverse complement strand
GAAGCCAGAGGAGGGCGTCGTAGGTCATCGTGACGATGGCGTCGGGGCGATGGCATTCAAACCACGCGATAAAAATCTCCGCGCGCCAGTCGTGAGCGACTAGAGGCGGCACACCGCCGCTTGCGGGATGCTCGTGCATGAAGGTCAGATAACCGGCGAGCCAGAGATGGTTCACGCGGCCATCGTCCTTGTGGTTAATCGCAAAGCCGATTCTCCGATACCCGCGACGCACCAATTCCGAAAGCAGCAAGAGCATCGCGCTGAAGTTGTCATGGCACGCGCGGTCGAGATCGGGCGCGAGCAAGGTGCGGCCGATCGCGGCGGCGGAAAATTTACCCCATGGCAGCGCGATCTGGCCGCCGCGGAAGCGCTCGGGGGCATTGAACGCGATGGGCGCGAGCACGAGGCCGTGGATGCCGCGATTGACGAGAATTTGCGCCAGTCGTGCCTCGGTCATTTCCGGCGCGCCAAGCCAGAAGGGCTCGAGCGCGTAGCCAAGCTCCTTGGCGCGCGAAAGTGCGCCACGGAAGTAATGCTGCACGGTGTTGTCACAGAGGTGCGCGTCGGAACGTTTCTGGGTGAAAACGAACCCGAGCGTGGACTGATAGGTCGGCGCGTGCGCCGCGCGGATATGACCCATGAGAGCTGCGACGACGGGATTGGGCCGATAGCCGAGCTGGGCCGCAATGTGTTGAACGTGCGCGCGCACACGTGGAGAGATCTTCGGGTGGTTGCGTAACGAAAGCGAAACCGTGGACTGACAAACGCCTGCGGCGGCGGCGAGTTGCCGATGGGAGACTGGGGGGGACATGGTAAGGGGCGGGTCAGCCCCACCAGGAGGACGGGGCCGTTGCCGGGCAAACTCGGTCGCACGCAGAAATCGTGATTTCTAACAGACGTCTCGGCGGGAATACAGTGGCGCGCATTGTGGCCGCGACCACCCCAGCGACGTCCCCCCTCGGACGAGCCCGATTGCCACTGCACTCTCGCAAACCGCCGGCAGCAAACCCTCTGTTCTACATCCCATGACGTTCACCCGCGTAACGGTGTTTTCTTTAGCCCTCAGTCTCGCTTCCCCACTGCTGGCGCGCGAGCGGGTGAATATCGACATCGCCGTCGAGAATCCGGACGAAGCTCGCAAGGCCTACCAGACGCATCTCACGCCCCAAGTCCGCGCCGCCTTTGAAGCGTTGTGTCCCGACAAGCCGAAAATTTTGGAAATCGTCCTCAAGATCCGGGAGAAAAACTACCGTTTCGGACAGCTCTACATGGACGTGATTGTGGAGCGCAACGGGCGGAAGTTCGAATACCTCTTTTCCCCGGAAGGAAAGCTATGGGCGTTTCACGAGAAGCTGAAACTCTCAGAGACCCCCCCGGTCGTCCGCGCCACGCTCGAGCAGAAAAAGCTCAAACGCGATGCGGTCTGGAAGTGGACGATCAACCACGTCGTCCACTACGAGGCTCCATTGCAGCACGTGAGCGGCGACACGCTCTCGATCATCGCGGTCGATGGCTCATATCTCGGCGAAAAGCTCAGTGGCAACTGGGCCGAGCCGAAGTGACCGAGTGGTTCCATCCCCTCAAAAACCCAAAAAGAATCGAATGACCACGCTCACACGCTCCTTCGCTGCTCTCGTTGGCGCGCTCGCAGCGCCCGCTCTTTTCGCCCAAGGGGTTGCACCCGCCGCGCCGCGCGAGACTAACAAGGGATTCGTGGACGATGCACCCGTATCGCTCACAGAATTCGTAGTGCAGGCCGACAGCGACCAGGGCTACAAGACCAAGAATGCGATTTCTGGAACGCGATCGAACGTCGCGATCAAGGACCTCCCAATGAGCATTTCCGTCCTGAACAAGGAATTCATCGAGGATGTGGGCGCGGTCTACGCGAGCGATGCGATGAAGTATGCACCCTCGACCTCGAATCCCGAATACAATCCATCGGCGGCAATCGGGTTTGGCCAGCAGAGCCGCGGCGAGTCGACCTTCCGTGGTTTCGCGGCGCTTTTCGGATTCCGCGACGGCTTTCGCGCCGAATCACAATCTTCGGCCGTGAATGTGGAGCGCGTGGAGATGATCAACGGCCCCGCCTCGATCATCTATGGCATCACTCCACCGGGCGGAATGTTCAATACCGTGACCAAGTCGCCAGTGATGAATCGTTCGTTCGTGGAGTTGTACGGTGCTTACGATTGGATCGACGGATCGAACAACCACGGCGATCGCTCGTCCTTCGATGTGAACTATGGCCGGAAGGGCGCGCCAGTTGCGTTTCGCTTTGCCGCGGGCTATCAGAGTCAGGCCGCCATCCAAGACTTCGTTTCTGATGTAGGAATGGATCGCACGTATGCGCCGTCCGTAGCCATTCGCCCGTTCGAGAAGACGCAGCTCACAGTCAAATACGAGCAGCATCATCGCCGTGACCTCAGCGGCGGGCGGATCGCTTTTCAGGCCGGGCCTAACGGCGCTTCTACTCCTGTGCAGGTGGTGTTGTACCCGAATATTCCGCAGACATGGAGTTTCATCGGCCCGGAATCGGTGCAGGTTCGTCACAACAACATCTGGACCGCGACCCTGGATCAGAAGATGAGCGACCGCTGGACGCTACAGGCGGTCTACAACCGCTTCGGTGCGGCGCGCGAAGATGTCGATACGAGGCAATTCTACGCCCCGACGAGCCCGCTGGGCGGACCGGCGATGCGACTCAACAAGCAATTCGTACCGAGTTGGGTGACCACGAAGAACGTGCTCGTGAGTTCGCTCTTCAAGTTCGATATTCCTCGCGGCCCCGGCGGACCGGTGCGCAACACCCTCATCGCGTCCTATCAGCGGACGGACGAATACACTTCGCGCATCCAGACCGCGGTGCTCAACCCGAACCGCACCCGCGTGGATTTCTACGCGCCGATCCAGGTGGGTTTCGACCTCCCATCTTTATGGCGCGGGCGCGCGCACGAAGTGGAAAGCACGAGCTACGGAGAGACAGATGCGACGGTGATCTCTGCGAGCTGGCAGGGGCGCTTCGCGAACGATCGCCTCTTGTTAAGCGCCGCTGCGTCACAGGTGGACATCGAGATCCAACCACAGGCCTATGCGAGCGACGCTATCAAACCGCTTTTCGGCCTGATCTACCGCCCGTTGCCGGCCTATTCGATTTTCGTGATCAACTCCTCAACGCTCTTTCCCGATCCCCGGAAAGACATCGACGGAAATTCGTTCAAGCCGACCTCGGGCAAGGGTTGGGAAGGCGGGGTCAAGCTCGACGCGTTCGAAGGGCGCGTGTCGGGCACGGTGAGCGTCTTCAAGAATGTCAACACAGGCACCATCCTATCGGATCCAAATTTCGTGCATCCGATTCTGGGAACCCGCGGCGCGCTTTTTCAGGCGGGAGACACGACCTCCGAAGGTGGCGAGATCGATCTGTTGTTTTCGCCGCTCGACAACTGGCAGACGCTTTTCGGATACGGCTATCACGAGGTCTACAATTCGAAGGACATCGATCGCACAAAAGTCGGTCAAGACATCCCGCTTGCAGGTCCGCGCACCAAAATTTCAGTGTGGTCGAAGTATTCCTTCCGTCGTGGGCCGTTGAGCGGTTTGTCGGTCGCGGGCGGGCTGATCTGGCATTCGCGCGGACTGCACAGCTACGTGAGCAACGTGCCGCGCTATGTGCCGAAGTATTGGGACGGCGATGCGAATGTGACATACGACTTCAAGTTCAGCCGTGCGCGGTATCGGCTGGCACTTCACGTGGGAAATGTCTTCGGACTTTCGACTCAGCGCGGCTGGCGGGCGGAAACGCCAGGCGGGATCGCCACCCGCGACATTTCGTTCCCGGTTCCGCGCACGTATAGTCTTTCCGTGCGGAGTTATTTCTAAGGCTGGCGCGCGCTGAGACTGCCGGCCTGCGGGAGGGCGCAGTGGTGTGGCGCGCACGATTCCTGCGAACTCGAGCCAAAGGCCCGGATGCTTGCGCAGATCGTCGCGTGGCCCGCCGACGGTGCCCGGTTGAGGCTCACATTGGATCAGTCGAGGTTGTGCGAACGCCGCGTCGACGGCGGACCCCCTGACGCTCCACTCGATAACGCCGCCCGGAGTGCCGCTGGATCGTGCACTGCGGGAAGCCGCGACATTTCTAGCCGCCGCGATTCAACGCTCGCTGTAGCTTTCGCATTGTCTCTTCGGGGCTCGCGATCCGTCTCTTATTCAAGTCGGAGTTTTCGGCACGCCGATGGCGACGATGCCGCGTTCGAGGAGTTGGACGAGATAGGCGCAGACGAGCGCACGCGCTTCGAAAAATGTGAGCCGATGCGAGGCGGCAAACGCGTCGATGAGCTGTCCGACCGTCGCACTGCCGTCGATCTGGCCGAGGAGCTCTGCACCGATCGCATCGAGCGCGAAGGTGCGATGCGTGCGCAGGGCGAGCGGGCCCGCGAGGAGGCGGACGAGCGCTCCATGGCGCAGCGGGACCGTCACGAGCGACGCGACCGGCGCATCGGCGGGGCGCGCAGTCGCGGCGGCGTTGCGCACGGGGATCGTGTGCAATTGGAACTGCGCCCAACTGCGGCGCGCGAGTGCGGGTTTAGATTGACGTCGAAACAACCGCATCGGGGTCGAGCGGGGTGCACTTCCGCGGGTGGAATTGTTCGCAGAGGTTGAGTCGGTTGGCGGTGGCGTCGTGCCACAGGAGCGCCGTGCCGGGCCAGTGGCGGCCGAGGTATTTGTCGAAACCGGCCTCGCCCGCCGTCTTGAAGCGGGCGCTCGCCGCCGCGTGTCCGCGAAACGTGCCGGCGGAGGTAACGATGTCGCGTCGATCGCGCGCGTGAAGGACGGACGCAAGGAATTCGACGGGCGAGCGAGCGGCGAGGAGATGCGAGGCGAGACCCCAGCGTTGGAGAATTATGCTGTGGTGGTGCACGTCAGTGAAGCGGAGTGTTACGTTGGCCGGCAGGGGCTCGGCCTCGGCGAGCTCGAAGCGAGCCGGAAGCGCGACATCGATACTCCAAGCGGCGCAGCGACGAGGGTCGGTATCATTGCTGGCGAGGGCATCGAGGACCACGTCGCGATCGCGGTCGCGGAAAAACATCCAGTGAACAAGCGTGCGCTCGCCTAACACGGCCGAGGCATGCGTCGGCTCGTCGAATGAGCCGTGGCTGAGGACGAGCGAACCTCGCTCCGCATGAACGAGCGCAGCTGCGGATGAGTCGCCGCGCGGTTGCAGTGCGGCCGTGCTCTCGCGCCAGCGGCGGTGGATCTCGGCGTGGATGCGCGGGATATCCGGCGGCGCCCGAAGCCGTCGCCAGCTCACCTCTGCGCTCACGCCATCGCGCGTCGAAAGAATCAGGCGGCCCCGTTCGGGGTTGGTGCTAAAAGCGGTGATCTCCCACGCGGCAGGAACGCGACATTGGAAGCCGTGCCACGCCAGCAACCGTGAGCGCGGTGTAGTGACGTTCGATTCATTCGGCGCGTCGGTGTGCAACGCCTTCGACTTTCGCGCGGCAAACGCCCGTGTGGCAACAGGTGAAAGATGCGTGCGCCGAGAAATGTTCACTCAGTAAGCGAAGTTCAGGCCGAGCTTGGCCGTCGTGTAGGAGCGGCCGCGCTCCGTGGGGAAACTTCGCCACAGCTCGAGGCCGACGAGCTTGCTGGCGCGGTAGGTGAAGCCGATGCTCGCGAGCCACTGCGCGCGATCCTGAATTTGGATCGCGTCGGCGCGGAGCGTGAGCGGACGTGCGGCGACCTGCCATGCGCGATCGAAACCGACGAAGGCGGCGTTGTTGCGGCGCTGGACGGCGTAGCCGGCGTGCAGTCGTGCGCCATCGAAGGGGAGCGTGGCTACGGCGTAAGACTGCGGCTCGCCCAGGCGGGCGCGATCACGAGACTCGGGCGCAAGACCGGCGATGCCGAGGGCGAAGGCGGGTCCGCCGACGCGGCGCGGGAAGGCGTATTTGGCGTTGAGAAACGCGACGACATCGGCGCCGGGTGCCCACCGCGAATCGAGGCCGGCTTCGAATTTCTGCTCTCCGAGCTTGAGGCCGCTGCGAACACCGGTGAGGAAGGAGGTCTGGCGGTCCTCGCCAAACGCGCTATAGAGCTGCACGACGCCTGTGCGCGGCGCCGACGTGTCGGCGTTGGGGACATTGTTGAGCCCGCTGCGCGAAGCAAGAGCGGCCGAGGCGACCACAAGGCTCGAAACCGCGAGGGCAACGGTGCGCATGGAAAGCATGAGAACATTTCCTCGCGGCGGAGTGCGGTGGTGCAACCGTGGGTATCTCCATTGCGCGGGAAATGATACAGTTTGGACCGCATTCGCGCGCCTCCGCGTCATCCGATGGCGCCCACGCCAATTCTCATCTCCGCGGCGGTCTTCACGCGGTCGATCTTTCCGTTCTTTATCCAGACGATCCGATCGGAGACGGCCAGCATCTTGTGATCGTGCGTCGCAGAGATGACGGTGACGCCGAAGTCGCGCACAAGTTGACGAAAGAGATCGATGATCTGCCGGCCCGTCTCCAGGTCGAGGTTGGCGGTGGGCTCGTCGGCGAGCAGAATGGTCGGCCGGTTAACGAGGGCGCGGGCGATGGCCACGCGTTGCTGCTGGCCGCCGGAGAGTTCGTGCGGTCGGTGATCGCTGCGACGGTCGAGACCGACGTAGCCGAGCACCTCGTGCGCACGGGTGCGCGCGGCGTTGTCGTCGAGACCGAGGAACGTCGCGGGCAGCACGACGTTCTCCAGAGCGGAGAGCGACGGGATCAGATTGTAGGTCTGAAAGACGTAGCCGATGTGGCGGCAGCGGAAGAACGCTAGCTCGAGGGAGGAGAGCCGCGGGAGTGAGACGGATCCGATGAGCACCTCACCGCTGGTCGGCCGGTCGAGCGCGCCGACGAGGTTGAAGAGCGTGCTCTTGCCGGAGCCCGAGGGGCCCATGATCGAGAGGTATTCGCCGCGGCCGATGTCGAGCGAGATACCATCGACGGCGCGGACTTCCTCGCCGCCGCGGCGGTAAATTTTGCGGAGGTCGCGGATGGAGATGAGCGCGTCGGCGGGCATGGCCTAATATGGTAGCACGGTCGTCGCGCCTTTCATGAAAACGAGACCGACGCAGAAAACGGTGATGAGGCCGCTGCCGGCGAAGAAACCGGCGCTGATGACAACGATGTATTTTTTCCACATCGGGCCGATCTTCCGTTCGAAAAAATACCGGCCCAGCAGCGCACCGATCATCTGCGGCAGGATCATGTGGATGAGCGTGCCCGAGGCGCCTTTGATGAGCCCGTAAAACAGCATCATGGGTGCGCCGAGCCAGGAAAGCCCGGCGAAGAGCGAGAGGCCGAAACCGAGGCCGGTCGCGATTTCCGTCGTGTCGAGCGCCTCGCTGAAGAGCGAATACTCGCCGAGCGTCGAGGTGTAGAGAATGGTGGCGTTCTTCGCCTCAAGCTCCCACATGGCCTGCGTGTAGGGGTAAACTGGTGACGGGATTTCGCCGAGGCTCCAGATGAAACTCGAGAAGCCGAGCGTGGCCGCGACGATGATCGGATAGAGCAGAAAATCCGCCTTCCAGATTGAGCTGAACTTCGTGCCGGTGAGCTCGGCCTGGCGGTAGAAGACGGTGCCGGAGCCGTAGTTCGCTTTCGGCAGCGGCAGAAACCAAATCGCGACGCCCTGGTAGCCGGAGAGGATGAATGAGATTTCGCGGATGAAGGGAATCTCGACGACCTGACCGGCGAGGCCCTCGAGCTTCGCGGTAACGTAGGAGATTAGTGGCGTGTAGAAGAAGCCGTAGAAAATCAGGACAAGCAGCACGCCGTTGTGCCAATCCACGAGCCACGCGCAGAGCAGGATGTAGCCGGTGGTGGTGAGGAGATAGAAACCGACGACGAAAGCATTCGGCAGATCTCCGCGGTCGGCGCGGCGGGCTCGCTCCTCGGCGCTGATGGGGATCTTTTTTTGGCGGAGCGAGCGGACGATGCTGAAGAGGCTCACGGCTGCGATGGAGAGCGCGAGGCCGATGCCGAAGCTAAAATAGAAATCGACGTTATTCTTGAAGACGGTCTCGACCGTCTTGTTGCCCGGCACCCAGGAGGTGAGGACGTGTTGTTCGAAAAGCACGGGGTTGACGACGAGCAGGCCGAGGGCGGCGATGAACGTGCCGAGCACGGCGAAGAAAGGCAGGACCATGCCGAGAATAACGTTGCCGAGGTCGAACGAGAGGCCGGTAGCCGCGGCGGGCAGCATGTCCTTCGTATAAGGTGTCCAGTCGACGAACGGAATCGGCAGAAATGAAATCGGCGAGCTAATGAGCGCGCCGCTCAGCGTGGGAATCCCGAGGTAAATCAAACCGAAGATCATCCCGATCGCACCGCCGATGGAGAAGCAGCGCCAGCGCCAGGGCGTTCCGCTCGACTGCTGACCCTCAAGATCCTCGGCGAGCGCCATGATGCCCTGGGCGCCGACGGGCGCGAGGGGGAACGGTAGTTTTTCGACATCGCTGACGCGGCGGAAGAGCCCGTAGCTGAGGACGGTGGAGTCCCATTTCGTGATGAGCGCGCGCAGCGCGATGAGTCCGATGACCGGCAGCCACGCGGAGTGAAAGAGACTGCGTGCTTCGTAGGCGGCAGGATCTTTCGGCGCGACCCACGCGGGAAACAGGTCGGCGATGCCGGCCGTGATCGCCGCTTCGCTGCGGACGAAAAACTGGCGAAAGAGAATCAGCGTGTCGGTGTTGGAACTTACGATTGCACCGGCCATGTAGAACAGGACGAAGATCTGCGCGCCGGGCAGCTTCACGTTGGCGCGTTTAGCGACCTCGATGAAGAGAATGACGGTGACCCACTGCGCGGCGGGACCGACGCCCTGGCCGGCGACGAGCTCCATGTAGATCGCGCCGGGAACCATAATGAGCCCGATGAAGAGCGCGCCGATGACGGACGAGAGCTTGAAGCCGTTCTCGAAATGCGCGGGGACATCCATCATCGCGCGGTATTGCTCCAGCTCTTTATCGGGGCGATTCATGGCGCGGAAGCGGGCGTCGCGGGAATCTCGTTTTCCGAGTGCGCGCGGTAGTGCTCCATCGTTTCGACCGGGAGCGAGCGCCAGACAAGGAACTGTTCGCGCAGCTCCGCGATGAACCGCTTATTGCTTCGGCGCCAGCTCGTGGGCGGGCCGCTGAGGCGTTGTAGTTCGACCACGACCTCGTCGATGCCGGCGATGTCAGAGGGTTGCGAGGTGAGGCGGAATTTCTGGAACACCCCGAGGTCGAAAGGCGCGAGCGAGACATCGGCTTCGAGCGAAGCGGTGCCCTCGGGGGTGGCGCTGACGCGAACGTCGCGCGCGGCAAAGTTGCCGAGTGAGGCGTCGCGGTGGTGATCGAAGTGCTCGCGGAGGAAGGCGAGGATGCCGCCGATGTCGCGGGACGATACGGTGAACGGAAACACGAAGCGCAGCCGGTCGCCCTGCGGTTTGGGCATCTTCCATTTGCGCGCAACGCCGGGGCTCGCGAGCTTGCCCGCTTTGCGCGCGGGATAAATCGTCGAGACGAACACTACGCCCATCACGAGCAGGATGGTGTAAATCGAGGACAGGGAGCTGAAATTGATCGCGAGCGGTTCGAAGCCCCACACGCGCGAGCCAGCGAGCATCAGTTTGCTTACGGCCTGGCCGAGCAGGTAGCCCCCCATGCCGCCGATAACCGCGAAGACGCCGGACTCGGCGAAGAAGAGTGCGCCGACATCGATGGGCGCAAGACCGAGCGCACTATAGGTGGCGATCTCCCGCTCGCGATCGACGATGGAGCCGAGCAGGGAGCTGAAGATGATCAGGCCGCCGAGCGCGAGCGGTAGCAGGACGTCGCCGAGGCCGGACGCGCGGAGGGCCTTCGAGTAGATGAAGCGGTAAGCGCCCTCGCTGGTCTGCGCGAACACCGGGCCTTGAAACGAAAGGGCGATCGCGGCGGCGTCGCGGCGCAGATCGAAGGCGGACTTGGGGAAAAGGGTCACGGCGTGATAGGCGCCCTGGGGGCGACCGAGCGGTGCGATAGCGGACGTTTCCCCGACCGCAAGCTGGCTCGTCTCGCTAAAAACGAAGGTCGTGGCGTCGAGGCTGGCGAGCGCCTGCTCGACCTCGTAGTCCTTGGTGTCCTTCGATTGCGGGGGCAGGCTCAGCGCGTAGTTCGGCGGCACGAGACGGGTTTCGCCGAGATTGACGATCCGGCTGAGCGCGGCGGCGTTGAACTCGCCGGCGAAGTGAAACGGCAGGCCGCGGAGCGTGAGCGGGTCGCCGACCCGCGCTTCGAGCGCCGCGACGATCTGCGCGGGAAGAAAGAGCGCAGGCCGGCCTTCAACCCGGCGGGCAAGGGCATCGCCGTCGAGCAAGGCGCGGAGATCAGGGCGAGCGGCGACTTCGGCTCGTTCCAGGCCGAGCGCGGTTTGCAGCCGGGCGGTGCGTTGCGTGCGCAGATTGTAGAGTAGATTTTCCGGCCGCTCCTGGCTCCGGTTGGGGTCGTCGATCACCGCCGAGCGCACGGCGACGTCGTAGCGATCCCGATACAGAGTGCGCAACGCGTCGACGTGAGGATCGAGGAGCTGGAGGAGATCGCTGCGGTGGACTTCGATGCGCTCGATCTTGTCGCCGACGCCGATGAGTGCGGAGTTGACGCCGAGTTGGCCGCCGAAGGAGGAGAAGACGAGAATCGTGAACGTGAGGAGCACGATCGTGCCGGCAGTGAGCGCGGTCTTGAGCGGGCGGTTGCGCATGCCGCCGATGCCGATGACGACAGAGACGAGCAGCCCGCCGCCGCCGTGACCCGCGTCGTGCGTGCGCGAGGCGAGGCCTTGGAGCGCCATCACCTCATGGCGGAACCGGGAGAGCACGAGCCACATCACTGTCGTCGCGAGCAGGAGGATGACGAAC
>Ga0335394_10009608_pt1 | contig 10908 bp, 8 predicted proteins | sample MAT03_FD_205741 | JGI IMG/M metagenome (GOLD analysis project Ga0335394, IMG submission 205741) | Freshwater microbial communities from Lake Fryxell liftoff mats and glacier meltwater in Antarctica - MAT-03 (spades assembly) (version 2) ... | reverse complement strand
ATTTAGAAGTTCCACCGAAAGTTGAATATTCACTTACCGATACAGGGAAAGAATTGATTCCGTTTATTAGTCAAATGAGAAGTTGGGGTGAAAAGCAAATGTCGGCAAATTGAAACTTACAATTCGTGGGGTGTTGCGATATGCTTGCCACCAACGTATTGCAAGCAGGCGTGAGTTTTTTGCTTGTCCAAGTTATGTATTTGAGCGTTAACACGCAAAAAATTGCGCCAGTTGGCTGTTACCTGCTGGCTTTATTGTCCGCGCCAATTTTTGCTTTAGTTCGATAGTCCAAGGGAACAAAAGGTAAGTAGGTTGGTAATTTATAAATTGAAATATCGAGGTCTAAAATTTGTCCATGTTTGTAATTTTTAAAATATGTAATATTTGAGAAAGGATAAATGTCATGATTGACGTCAAATGTTAGCACATAACCAAATGGAGGGAATGTTAACTCAGTTGCATTTATAATTCCTAGTTCAGAAGTAGATATTACACTATGTTTAATATATCTATATTGTCCTTTATTATTCAAGTAGCAAAAGATACGATATTTGTCAGGCAAGAGATTACTGTTTGGGTCTTTTACAAATGCTACAAGATCAGGATACTCTGTTAAATACCAAGCATCATTCATTGCAATAAACATTGAAATTATTTGTTTAAGTATTCGAAGTGGTTCTTGATTAAGGGCAAGATATTTAAAGTGGTCTACTTTAAAATTTGTAATGACTTCTATACCGGACTGTACCCACTTCTCATAGGCTTTAACATAATTTTGTCCTAAAAAACTATTACATTCTCGGCACAACGAATAATAACCAATTCCTCCCTGTAGTATTTTTCCTTTGGGTTTATATGTCAAAAAATCTTCGATTTTAGTCCACTCTTCATGCGGAATAGAAACATGTCTGGTTGTTTTATTTAATGCAACTCTGGGAGGGACATGTTCGTAACTCAACTCTTTATTTTGTCCGCAAATTCGGCAAGTTCCATGTTGAATTTTCTTTTGGGTCATAGTCGATTGTCGTCCTTAAGCTTGCAGGTAACGTTTTGGAGCTAAAAGAAGTGCGGCTTTGAAACCGAAATGTTTTCTACCGACACAATATTTATTAGTTGCCGAAATGCTGTACTTTTTTTGCCTACATAAAAATAAACAAATTTCCCGAAGGGACAACTTGTAGGCAAAAAACTTATACTTCCGCCCGCATTTTTTTTAGGTGCTGTTATGTTTTGTGCGCCTTATTTAGTTTACGTTCTGGTTACGTTTCTGCATACACAGCTATTGCGGTTAGTTGGTAAAATGCCGAATGTTTAATTGGAACATAGTTTTTAGTTATTTGCTGCGCGACAGAGAGGCAATTTGAAAAATTGCTTGTTCTGATAGCACTCACAGGTGGGGAGGAGATTTTGAAAGCTTATTTGGTGCAAACTAAAATTACTGCCTTTAAAAGTTAGCGACCAAATGTGCTTGCAAAATGTGGGGAGACTTACACACAGGTCAAAACGTTTAGCTTTGAAAACACAGGTCAGCAAATTGTGGCGGTTTAGTGGTCTAAGCGGTTAGGTCGATTTACATTTAGGGGAGACAGTAGCTAGTTTTAATTTTTCACCTCCTGGTTCTATATTTACACCTACAAGTTCTATTATTGTAGTAGCAAGAAATACTTTTACACCTCTGAGTTCTAATTTTACACCTGCTAGTTCTAAAGTTGTACCTACAAGTTCTAAGAAGTTATCCTTTTTATAGAAAGGAATGAGAGGGAGAATAAAAAGATAATAGCGGATAGCCCGTCCCGAAGGGGACGGCATTAATATTATGTTTTAGATTGTTTTCTTAAACCTATAACAGCATTTTCTATATCTTGACAGGCAGCATCATTACTCCATTCTTTCCAAAATTTAATTGTTGCACTTTCAGGTTTTATAGTTGGTTCGTCGATAATTACTCTAGTTGGTAGAAGTGATGCGTCACCAACAATTAATGCTTCTCCAATATCTAAAATTGGAAGTACATCCGTTAAGCCTGCTAAATTATCAGGGAGTAGTTTTTTAATTACAGCCTGATCTTCTGCGTTTGAAAGCCTAAGTGCAATAAAATTATTACACTGACTTAAAACTGTCCTATTAACTTCCGCAGGTCGCTGACTGATTACCATAAGACTTACTCCATATTTTCTTCCTTCCTTTGCAATTCGTTCAAAATTCTTAAGTCCAAGCTCAGATGCAGCATCTTGATTTGTTCTTTCAGGAATATATAAATGAGCTTCATCACATAGTAAGCAAATAGGATGTTGATTTTTTTTAGACGTCCATTGCTGCACTGTAAATACAATTCTTGCAACTAATCCTATAACCAAAGGTAAAACATCCGAAGGTACTTCAGAGTAGTCAATAATTTTTATCCCTGCTTTCATTGGATTAAGAACAGAACCTTGCATCAATCTACAACACAATTCATTCATCCAATTTATTTGTAATTCGTCGTTAGAAATTTGAAATAGAAATCCTAATCTTTTATCTTGAATTTTAGCTTCAAGTCTTTGAATAAATCGAGTTAATTTTCCATTGTATGGCCCTTGTTTACCAGCTACCGTAGATCCAGAAACCATTTCAACATCTAACCTTTTTAATTCATCTAAAACATTTTCAATTTTATATGGAATTGGGCTATCAATAGTAATTGTACTTTTAAATGTTGTATCACCTATATCATTCAAATATTTAATTTTTTCGTTAAAAACTGTTTTTGAAAAAAGCATAGCTTGATTAGGAGCATTACTATCGCTTCTGTCAAGCAGCATTGCCAACATCTCTTCATAAGTTAACAGCCAATAAGGAAGCATTAAAACATTATTTGCAAGATTGCCTGTCTTTCCTAGATCTGATGGATTAGCTATTCTTAAATGCTGAATTCCATTGGCTTTAAAATCTTTGCCGCTATATTCTCCATGTATATCAAAAAGAACGCAATTTGCCATTGGTAGTTTTGCAATCTGTTCTATAAGTTTCGCAACACACCAAGACTTCCCTGAGCCAGTACTGCCAACAATTACACCATGTCTTTGAAAAAGTTTGTCGCCATCTAAAAAAGCTTCTGCATTTTCATCAATAGAATATTTTCCAATAGAAAGAGGAATTTTATAATTTTCTTTTGTTGAAATCGTTTGCATAAACTTGGTAATATTTTCACCATCAATTGGAAAACACGCTGCTTCAATCTCAGGAACAGTATCAAGTGTTCTTTTAAATACATTTTCTTTTTCTCCATGTTTATCAAGTAAAGTTCCAATCAAATTAACTTTCAAAATATTTTCAGTAAATAAAAAGCCACCTAAGCCTAAATCTTCTCCAGCTGGTCTTTCGTCGTCTGACGCTTTTCTTGTTATTCTGCTTATAATACCAATTAAATGCTGGCCGGCTTTAGAACTTTTAATTGCCACTAAGTGATTAACTTGCAACTTTCTTAGTTTTTCAAGCTCTTCAACTTTAATAACTAAAGTTGCCGTGTCAACACTAAAAACTGTTCCAATAGATGCTGTTTCCTCAAATTTGAATATTGCCATAATAGATTATGTTACGATTAATTTTAAATATTCTCCTAATGTCCAATAGCTTACATTCGGAATAATTTCTGGACCTGAAAAAAGTGATGAGTAAATACGAGTATCATTTGTATTGGCTTCTTCAATTAAAATATATGAATTGCTTTTATTATCAATTATTGATTGTTTTGTTTTTGTCGAAAGCTCTTTAGTGATAACAATAATTGGTTTATGTTTTTTGATTTGAGCAATTAATTTTGGTTGAACGTGAATATCATTAAATCCATAACCAATACATAAATACCCTTTTGCATTTTCAATTTCGCTATCTGCTTGTGTAAGAATAGTTCTAAATGGCTCCAATTGGGTTTCAAGATATTTAGTTAAACCTGGAGTAATAATCGATGGTTTATAATCTGCGGGTAACAAATGTCTTAAGGGAAATTGAATATCTTGGTCTTCGCTATTTTTAAACCAATCTAAAGAACCATGAACTTTCCAAATATTTACCTGCCCGTTAAAACCTTTTAATGAAGCAAAATTATTTTGGTGAATTAGATTTGTAAAGTGTCCCATATAGTTTGAGGCGAAGCCATTGCAAATAAACGCACCAGATAAGCTTGCAGCATATTCGGCAAGCCTGTCATAATTCGTTGTAATAATAGATAATTTTTTGTCAGAAGTTGACAATAAATGCTGTGTAAGATTTGCTAAAGGAAAATCCGTTTTATTATTCACAAATAGGTCGTACGCTTCAATGTCGTGTTTATTTACTAGTTCCCAAGTTTTAAATATAATGGCTTCAAGAACTTTAGGTCTAATATGAATTTCATGGAGTGCTAATTCTAAATCTTTTAATTTATCAAGCTGAGTTACAAAATTCTCGAATTGTTCTTGGTCATCTTTATCTAAAAAAATAATAATTTTTTTTAAATGTTCACCAAGTACCCACATTGAAGGTAATTTAAATGGTACTGATGCCCCACTTCCGAGTATTACTAATGGAACTTTATTTGTCCAATCTTGGAGTGATTTAAGAAATGCGTCTTTATCCATGTTATTTCCTTCTATTTAATCGTCTATTCGATAATTTTTTCCAAATCCCTCTTAACATTTGAACTTCATTTACAGTGAATTTTAGTTGCTTAATCAATAGTTCTCGGTCAACAATATCAAGAACCTCCTCAATTTTTCTTTGGCGAATAAGACGATCAATTTTCTTAAAATCAATTTTTGTCTTTTCCAGAATGGGCATTGGTATTTCTTCGATTTCCGTTGGTTCAAATGTCAGTACTCCGCCACCATAACTTCTCCCAAGGATTTCAGAGAAAGCATATGTTAATGAGTTAAGAAAAGAAAGTGCAATTATTTCTGGCTTTACTTTTGTTTTCAGCTTAACCCTATGAATAGTATCAGTTGAAGAGGCACCAGTTTTATTAATTATTACTTTAGGATAATCTCCTACTTGCCTAAGAGCAAATGCTGCTGGTGCCCAAAGCGATGGAGTAATATACCAACGTTTACGAATTCTACACTTATATCCCAAATTAAACCCTTGTTCTTCGCCGTACTTTATATATTCTTTACACGCTTTAGGCAAATCATCAAAATCCTTATTTGGTGGTAAAAATAAATATCCAGAATGTTGTGCGTCTGAATTTGTTTCAAAATCCTCATCGCTAAATACTAAACCTTTAAAATGATTTGATTTACTTACTACTTTTTGTACGTATGGCTTTAGCTTCCACTTGCTTACATTTTCTTCACTAAGCATAAAAAAATCGTTTTTTCCTGTCACAATCCCAACATCTACATCCATTTCTGTACCAGCAATACTAATTCTTTTATCTAACTTAATTTTTCTTAGTAATCGAATTTCATCTTCATCTAAAAAATATTTTGTCCATTTTTCTGAATTATGTTCTAATGTTTTTACATCTGTTTTTTGAGATTTTGAAATATTTAAATTTTCAAGTTCAGATAAAGTGCTAATTTCAACTACTCTAATTCCAGGATTTTGACTAACATCTTTTTCGCAAAGTAGAAGAACAACTTCTTGTTGGATATCACTAAATACAAGTTTTTTAAATGTTACTATTGTTATTCTAGAAAAGAATTTTGAAAGAAATATCCTTGTTTCGGCAGCATACTTAACTTGGAAAAGTTCGGCTGGAATTACCATCCCAAGTTTGCCATTTTTATTTAAAGCATTAGCAGACAAAACTAAGAAGGGCACCCAAATATTTGTAAGCTTATTTGGACTTAAGCCCATTGCATTCATCATCTTAAATGCTTTATCTCTATGATCTTCCGGAAAATTTTGATAACGTATAAAAGGGGGATTGCCTATTACTACATCATAACGACCGTCACTATTATCATTTGAGATATAACTAAAAAAATCAGAATTTACTATTGTGGTAGAATTTAACCCATAATTAGCCGCTCTTTTTTTGGATTTTTCTGCTTCAGCTGGAACTAATTCAATTCCTTTTAGTAATCCAAAAAGCTTATTTTTTGGAACGCCTAATTCTAAAAACCTATTTATCGCAGATTCTATAAAATTACCATCTCCACAGCTTGGCTCAAGGACTTTTTGTGTAGGCTTTGTTATTGCCCATTTGCAAATAAAATCAGCAATGGGTTGTGGAGTATAATAACCACCTCTCAATTTTTTTGAATCAATTTTTTCTATTGTAGCAGTTTCCATTTATTAATCTTCGTTTAAATCATTTAAAACTATTTCGTCATTTAAAACAACGTTCACTTCATCGTTAGTTAAACCATAAAGTATGTTTACCTGTTCAATTAGGTTATTGTATAGAAAATCTAGTTTTCTTTGAAGTATACTTTTTTTAGAGGCCATGTATACTAAATTATAATTAGCCTTAGTTTCTATAAGTTGTTTTATCGTATCAACAATGTCATCATGTTGTTTTTTTTCATTTTCATTTGTAAAATCAATTATCCTAATAGGTATATTTTCAATAAATTGTTTACCATGCGAGTAATAAGCGCCTCTAAATTCACTTGCCCCAGATTTAATCAATGTCTCAAATAATGGGTGTGAGATGATACCTAAAATGTATAGTGGTGAATATATGGAATTACAAATCAAGGAATAATATGGCCCATTTCCTCCTCCTGTAAATTGAGTATTAAGTGTATCATAAATATAATTTGGTTTAATAGATAAAACTGGCCAAATTAGTTTATTAGTGTTTTGGAATTTTGTAAGACTTTGAGATCTTCCAAATTGATACCATTTAGGCTCTTTTGATCCGTTTATGCTCCTTTTAGAAAGTTGGGTTTTAAAGTTATTTAAATATGCCCATGTTAAAGGAAAGTTATCTTGAAAATAATCTTCTTGAAAAACTTCTGCTTTATCAGCTAATACAGTATAAGGGAATATTATTTGAGCATTTGGTTTAACAGAATCGTAAAGATTAAATGAAAGATCATATAAGCAAAGTTTGCAGATACTTTTCTCAATTTCATATTCAACCTTAGCATTAGTAAACTTAAAAGTTGTTTCAGTTTCTGTATGGGGCTGAATAATGTAAATTTTGTCAGCACTAGTTTGCAATCCAACAGGTATTTCAGCAATTTTATTTAATGGAGTTGTATTTTTTGTTTTGAGTTTATTGAAAATAATTTCAGATTCTTTCGAAACAAAAATCCATGGTTCACCTTTGAATGCATCATTTCTATATTCATCATATTTCATTTCACCTGCGATAAATTGAGTTGATATTTTTTTTATTCTTGTGAAATTAAAAACATCTCTATCTCGTTTATCCAAAATAAGTACAGCAGTGTATGTGCTCCTATTAGGGAAGACCTGAGTTACGCCAAAATGAATTATTTTAAATATTGAACTTTGAGAAGAAATAAATTCACGTAAGGATTTACCACCTTTTACAATAAAAAATTTATTTGGAACTATATAACCTAAAACACCATTTTCATTAAGAAAATTCACAGCCCTCTGAATAAATAGGTAATATTTATCAAAAGCATCTGTTTCTGCGACTGTATATTCAGATAGTTTATTTTGATAATATTTTATTTCTTCACCAATATATTTGAACATATTCTGTATGCGAACATATGGAGGATTGCCTACAATGGCGTCAAAACCTTTTGTTTCCTTAAGAAAAGGGAATTCGTCTAGCCATATAAAAGGTTTAACTTTAAAGAGGAGTTCATCATTTTTTATAGCATCTGGATCAAAATCGAAATATTTTTCATCTACTAAGGAATTGCCAGACTTAATATTACCCTCTAAATTCGGCAAAACCTTTTGCTTATATTTTATTAAATAGTTATCAATAGATCCAGCCTTTTCATTTTCCAGTAACTTTAGTAATAAGCTAAATTTAGTTACTTCTACAGCATATGGATTAATATCTACCCCAAATAAATTATTAAGAAGAAATGATTGCTTTGCTTTTAGTGTTAAATGAAAGGAACCATCAAATGATTTGTAAATGAATTCATCATCAAAATTATTTTCTGTGATATATGCAAGGGTAATTTTTTCTAAAATGAAATCAAAGATAGAAATCAAAAATGTTCCTGAGCCACAACAAATATCAGCAATCTTCAGTGATTCTATTTGTTTTAAGGTTTTGTCTATAAATAGAGAGGCAAGAGTTTCTTTTACTATATTTTCAACAACAAATTTAGGGGTAGGAACAACCCCACTAGAAGCTGATACTTCTGGCTCTTCAACTATTGAGATTTCCGTTTGATTAACAATAGATATTTTACTACCTAGGTATCTTTCGTAAATTTGACTTAAAATAGTTGGGTCAACAACGGAGAATTTATAGGAACTTTCAGGATAATATAATTCACTGAATATATCTATTAGTATTTCTGATTTAAGGATAATATTTAGCGAAAAATTATCTTCTATGAAATCAAAAAGCCCTGAGTTATATTTTTTATCTGATTGGATAAATAATTTTTTTAATTCCTCATAGTTTTTTATACTTTTTAATGTTTCGTATTTTTCAATTTCTCTATCTTCACAAATACGTAAAAAAACAATTCTATTTAATAATCGTTGAATTAAAAAATTTATATCTTCCTCACTAAAACCAATATTATTTTGGATTATATCACTCGCTAAACGAAGCCTCCAAGTTTCAATTTGCTTTAAAAAATAGGCGTCAAAAGTTATAAAATCTTTTTGCGTTAGTGAAAAATACTCTTCAATAAAACCTGATGCCGCAGACTGAAATGACAGTAATTTATATATTTCGTCAAATTCGGAGGTGAATTTAGTGAAGTGGAATGATTTATATCTCGCGACACTTGCGTCATCTGATGGATTGGGCTTAAATCTACAATCATATACAATTAGATGTTCAAAATTACTTAGTATCGAAATGCCAAGATTTCCATTCCATCCATATCTTCTTGTTTGAAAAGCGGGTTTATTGTTTTTAAAAATATCAACAGATACTTTTTTTGCTTCAATAAATATTTTTCTTGAACCTTGAATTCTTAATGTGTAATCCGGATTCTTTTTTGTTATTGAATCCTCTTCCTCAACATCGATACTTTCTTCTTGCATAACGTCACGAAGAAATTGAGATTTTGTTTGTTCATTATCTACATCCCAGCCAAATGTTTTTAATAGTGGGTTTATGTAATCAATTCTTAACTGAGCTTCACTATATTTTGGAGTTTTGTATATAGTATACTCTTTCTCAAATGCTGAAATTAGAACCTTTAATTGTGCGAGACTTTCTTCTTTACTAGATGTTACCTTATACGCCATTAAGAATTAGATTTTTGACTTTTTTAAATATTTTATTTCTTCTTCGGCTGCTATTAGAATATCTTTTGCATATTTTTCACCTGCCAATTGATAAGCTACTTGCTTACTCATAAATTTTATCACAAGTTCTTTTTCATCAACATTGAAGGTTTTTGAAATAATCGGTAACATTTGCCTACTTATTGGACGCTCGCCTCGTTCCAATTTACTTAAAGTACTTTGGTCAATGTCTAATAAAGCTGCAAGTTTTCTTAAAGGCATTTCCGCCTGTTCTCTTAACCTCCTAATAAACTCACTTAAATTTTCTGTTTGCATCTTGAATAATGTTTCTTGACAATCATGTCAAAAATATAATTTTAAATTTTGTTTACATTAATTGTTTCCAAATGTTGTTAACACTATTATAATGAAGGTAAATTTAATTTTATCAGACATAAAAGATTGCTACAAAACGTAGCATTAAAAAATAATTATTAAACTAACGTTGAAAATAAGAGTAAATAGTTAATAAGGAATTAGTAAAGGTGAAATAATCTTATGTAATTTTAATTTCATGAAAGAAAACAAAAACACTATCACTTATTTTGCTATTACGGTTGCGGTAATAGCGGCTATACTAGGAACATATTTTTATCTAGAAAACAAAAAAAATAAAGTAAGAATTGCAGAGCTTGAAAAAGAAGTTGAGGATAATGAAACTTTGGATAATGATATAAAGCAAAAACTTAAGTATATTATTGAAACTAATACTGATATTGATCCAAGTATATCTTTTGAGTTAGGTGAAATTGCGAAACTTATAGAGTATAAGCATGAAACAAAAGCGGTTTTAGCAATGGCAAAAATTATTGAGAACTTACTTCATGAATTGTACAAAAATGATAAGGACTTAAAGGAGAAGGTTAAATCTAAAAATAGGAAATCTGCAACATTTGATGATTATCTTGATCATGCACAATTAAAGGGTATTGTCAGTAAAGAAGATTTTCACTTATTATCTGCAATGAAAATTATGAGGAATAAGGAAGCGCATGAATTGGCAGTAAAGCAAAAAAATGATACAGCTAAAATTATGGGATCATTTTTAGTCGGTTTCACAACGATTTTAAGTCTTTGGAAATTGGTAAAGAAGAATAAGGCGCTTGAAAATGCATAAAAAAGCCTTACGCCTGTGGCACTGCGCCTTTGACTGAACGGCAGTGAGATGCGCAAAAAGTGCGAAGCACACCTATTTGGAATGGGTAGGAATTTAGCTTATTTGGTTTTTTGCCTGTCTTTTGCAAAAAACAAATGTGCTAAATTAGGGATAGCCAAAACGGGTTTTCTGAACCCGAAAAAGAAGGGAGGAAAGCAATAACTAAAAAGCGTTATTGTTCCCTAAAATGTTTCTATGGAACCCTGTTCTGTGTCCGAATGTATTTGTCTTGAAACTAAAACTACTTGTCTGCTGTAAATTGTCGATTGGAATTTTCACCAGGCGCATTGAACATAACGTTTCGCGGCTTGGCGAAGGTGGCGATTTTCACCACAAATGTTGATGCGGAGAACAAATGTTTGATTAACCACAAAACTGTC
>Ga0335394_10009605_pt1 | contig 10909 bp, 6 predicted proteins | sample MAT03_FD_205741 | JGI IMG/M metagenome (GOLD analysis project Ga0335394, IMG submission 205741) | Freshwater microbial communities from Lake Fryxell liftoff mats and glacier meltwater in Antarctica - MAT-03 (spades assembly) (version 2) ... | reverse complement strand
GTCATGGAACCGTCCGAGATGGCCACGCCGCCGAACCGCGTGATGCCGCGGGAACTCTGCATCGCGGCCCGCTCCTGAGCGAGCTGGTGCTTGACCCTCTCGCGTTCTTGCGGGGCCGCGAGCCGAACTCGCGGGTCCCACTCGGGACGCCCGGCCAGCCATTCAACGACCTCGTCGTTCATGCCGCGCATCGCGATATCGGGGATGATCTCGTTGCTCTGCGTCCAGAAGGCACGGATCCATCCGTCGGTGAGCACCACGTCGGCGTCGAGAATCTCGCCCGTCATCGGGTTCACGCGGCTGGGTCCGATCGCCGTCGAGATGTCGTTGCTGACCCAGCGGATGAAGTTGTACTGCGAATCTTCGGGGTCCTTGTCCATGTGCTGGCCGGTGGCCTTGTCCTGGATCCGGACCTCGATGGCATCGACAATGCCGACCTTCTCGAAGGCCTTGTTCCAGAACTGCACGCCGTCACGTATGTAGCGGCGATAGCGGATCGGGACGGTGTGCTCGATGTAGTAGACGATGGGCTGCTTCGGAGGGCTGAGCTTCAGCTTCGGGTCGGCCTTCTCAATGTTCCAGCGGTTGATGTAGCGGACCCACTTCTCGTCTTCCTTGAACTTGCCTAGGTCTCGGTACCACGTCTGGAAGTACCCAACCCGCTCGTCGGCTGCGCGCGGCGTGTAGCCGGTGTTCTCTGGAATGTTGCGGATCGAGTAGTAGAACGTCTTGAGAAGCCCGCCGGCGGTGGGCATCTCGAAGGCGATTTCCATGTTATCTTTGAAAGCCTTGGCCTTCTTGATCGTTGCGAGCGAGGGGTTCGAGCCGCCCGCGCCGCCGCCGCCCATGAAACCGCCGCCGCCGAAGAAGCGACCGACCTGGCCGGAGAAGAGTGCATCGGCGTCGATGATCGGTCCGCCAGCGGGGCTCATCGCCAGGATGGGGACATCGACGAGTACGCGATCGGTGAACACCCGATCCACGCCGATCTTGCTCTCATTGTCACCAGTCGAGCGATTCTGGATTTGCGGCGCGACGAGGGCGAGCCGCTTGTCATAGCGCTTCCAATAGGCGTAAATCGACGGACCTTGGAGACCAGCGAAGGTCTCGCCCGTCGAGATCGTCATCGCGATCAGGTGCTTCTGTCGCGCAAACTCGCGCGGGAACTCAAGGAGCATCTGCTGGTCTTTGTCGCGCGTGTAGAGGGTGAGCAGAGTCGTATCACCCGGGGGGCCGTTCACCTTTGTGTAGCCTTTGATAACGTCATTGAATGGGGGGAAGTCGGGCTTCTCGCCAGCCGCGGGCGCAGCGGCATCATCTTGCGCGAAGGCCACGCGCGCCGTGGTGCCTGAAAAGGTCAGCAGCCCGCCGACAGTCAGGGCAAACGCCAGTTTCATGCCGCTCGTCATAGATGCTCCGCTTGATGGTCGCCGCTGGCGGGCGGTGGCCCGGCGCGGCACGGTGGGGGATGGAACAAACAGCTCGCCCGCGCGATCAACCCGCCGGGCACTCGGCAAGATGGTACCGCCATCCAAGCGCGGCGTTGCTGGTTTTGTAAGGTCCGGTCCTTCCCCCCAAGATCTGGCGGGTGGCAGCGCGCCGACCAGTTCGATCACCCGCCTGCCGCGGCCCGCCGCAGCCCCGACTGGGCGTCGGTTTGTGTTTGGTATTCATGTCCCGCATTTGGGGCCTTGCCAGGGTCACCGATGCAAAAAAGAAGCCGGGCGGGGGCCCATACCCCGCCCGGCTTGCACAAGGAGCCACCAGCTTTGTGCCCCGCTCGCGTCAAAGAGCGGGGCGTGTTCCGGTGATTCCGCACGCCACAGGTTTCCCCATGACGGCGGCAGGAGTCATCCCATCCGTTTGGCTCCCGAGGCGTCACTCCCGGGGGCCCGAAGTCTCTGGTTCAAGTTCAGGTCTCTCTCGTCCGTTGTAGTTGAGATGACTAAGCATTTGCTTGGCAGTGGCGTTCGTCTGCGCCAGGTTTATTCGTCGTCGTTCTCGCTGCCGGACTCTTCGGTCGTGTCGGCGGGGTTGGCCTGCTTCTCCAGGAGCTTGCGGAGATAGGCGTTCTCGCGGCGGGTGGCCTCAAGGTCAAAGAGCACATACTTGATCGAAAGCCGCAGGTAATCGAGCGAGTCCTGCAGGTCCGTCACCGTCTTCTTCATCCGGTCGTGGCGGTCGCGGGTTTCTTCCGCCAGCTTGGTGAGTGTCTCCTGCTTCTCGGGGGTCAGGCCGCCGATTTGTTTGATGAGATCACCGAGTTTGCCCTGAAAATCTTGCTCGTTCATGGATGACTCCTCTTTCTCTTTCTTTTGTCCCACCGGTCTGTGCAAACCGGCGAGAGCTAGTTTTTGTCGTTCGTGACTCACTGTCACGGCGACAAGAAGAGATAAACGAAGAGCGTGCCAGCGTGGGCCGGCATCGTGGCACAGCGCGCAACTGATCCTGGCGATCCGGCCCGAGGGCCATAAAAGAGCCTGTGCAGAGCACAATACCAAGGTTCAGACACGCGCCGCGTCCGAGAGCATTCCTGGCCGCCCCTGTGATGGCCGGTCCGTTTATTCCGTGTGTTGCCGCTGGTCAGCGCAGGGCGTCCAGCCGCCTCAACAGTTGCTGTGCGCTGCGGGGCGCTGTAGGTCCGAGTTCTGCAAACAGCCCGGGCTCGGTCCGCTTGATCTCGAGCACCAGCTTCTTGGTGTGCTCGTCGCGCAACATCACCCAGCGAGTAAACAGGTCCTCCAGCTCGTGGCGGTTAAAGCGGGTCATGGGGTCGCGAAGGCCCGATTGCATAACGGCCCAATCAAGCAGAGAAGCCCCCTGCTCCGAGAACCTGTAGAGTTTCAGCGTGGCGTCGAGTCGTGCCTTATGCGTTGAAAATGGGTCGAATGCCGCGTCGGGAATCTTCAGCATGATCTCCTTGGGCGACGGGCCCAAAGGAGCGAGGAAGGGGTCGGCGTTGTCTTGCTGATAGGGGGTGTGGAGCGGCATGTCTGACTCAGGGCGAAGGTCGGCGTGGGCGGTACTGATCGTCTTGACGCCCACACGATCAAAGCGAATGACGAGCTTCTGACATTGCTTACCATTCATGGAATCGCGCTGTACCGAGGTGACCACCCCGCCGCCCCATTCAGGACGGGCTGAGTGCATCAGGCGGTCGCCGGACGACCACTGGCGAGTAACCATGGGCAAACCCTGCAACTCCGACTGTTTGTGGGCCTCAGTTCCGCGGCCCTTACAAGAAGGCAGCCGCAGCCCGAAAGACCAAACAAATACCAGTCACGAAGCACGAAACTGCATACGACGGGCCAATGGGGCGGGACAATCCCGAACCAAGCGGTTCCGAAAAACACATCAATATCGATCAATCGCGGCCACCAAGGGGCGATCAAGGCCTTCCGGCCCTAAACCGGCGGCGCCGTGGCTCGTCCCTTTGAGCCGATGTGCATACTATAGCAAAGAGCGATCGGTCATGTCGGACCGGTCGCTGCACCAACTGGCTTGGTGGACAACTATTCGCGTTCGACTCCGCCTCGGTTGCGTGCACTTCGCGCTCACCCGAAATGGACGATAGCGACGAGTGGTGCAGCATCGCCGTGAGGAAATGCCGGTCTTGAAGACGGTGATGGCCTGATTCCCGCCGCATGCGTTTATGCCCCCAGACCTGTCGGTTTTCGCGAAGTCTTGTCGGTTTTTACGAAACTCAGCCCGGAGCAATGCACCCATGATCGAGGCCCTCAAGAGCGACGAGATCATCAACAAGGTCGGTGGCCGCTTCAAGCTTTGCTCGCTCATCCAGCGCCGACTCGTTCAACTCATGGACGGTGCCCGCCCCATGGTTGAGCGTGACGGTCGATCGGACCTCGAGATCGTCATCGACGAGATCATGCAGGATAAAGTGCAGATCGAGTTTGATGCCAACGACGAAGGCCTGCAGTCCGCCCTGCCCCCCGGCCAGCTCGAAAAGAAGCGCCCCTTCGAAATCGCCTGATCGTCAGGTCAGGCACCTCATCCGATGACTACCCCCGCTCAGGCCGACGCTCGGCCCGCGCCGCTCGCCGGTGCCCGGGTCATTGTCGGCATCACCGGCGGCATCGCCGTTTACAAAACCTGCTGGCTCGTCTCGCGCTTGGCGCAGGCCGGGGCCGATGTCACCGTCGCCATGACCGATGCCGCCACCAAGTTCGTCACGCCGCTCACCTTTCAGGCCCTCTCAGCCCGCCCGGTCTACACCAGCACCTGGCAGCATGTTGAAAGTCAAGACCCCCAGCACATCTCACTCGCCCGCGCGGCCCACCTCGCCATCGTCGCCCCCTGCACCATGGACGCCATGGCCAAGCTCGCCGGCGGCCTCACCGACGACGTCGTCACGCTTATTCTGTCAGCGATCGATCGTTCCAAAACCCCGGTGCTTCTCGCCCCGGCCATGAACGAGGTCATGTGGAGCCAGCCCTCCACCCAGCGCAACGCCGCCCAGTTGCAGGCCGACGGCTTCGAACTGATCGGCCCCGCCGATGGCTGGCAGGCCTGCCGCGCGGTGGGACCAGGGCGGATGGTCGAGCCGGAAGAACTGCTGAGAGTGGTAACCGAGCGCATCACGGCCAACCGCGGCCGGTGATCGAGACCCGCGCCCCGCGCGCTTAAGACGTGCGCGCTCCCAGCCCCAACTCTCGCTCGGACCCGGTGAAGCCGGAGTCAACTCAAAACTCTCTTTCGAAGGACACCTTCGCTGGTCCGTTCGCTCCAGCCCGAGGCTGTCGTTGCGACCCCGTTTCCGCCCAATAACTCGTTCCGCACTCCGCCCGTCCCTCCAAACAATCCTGTCTGGTTCGCTTCCACGATTCCGCTTCTGCGCCCGAGCGACTCGGTATCCGCTCCTCCTTGGGTCACCCGCTCCTCGATTACCCTGACCGATCCCAGCGAACCCGTCCCCAGTCCCCAGGCGCTCCAACATGACCCCAAACCGCCGCAGCATTTTCACCCTTCTCTTCGCTGCGCTTCTGGCCCTGCTGGCCCACACCGGCCTCGCGCACGCCCAGAACGACAACTGCGTAACCGGCCTCTTCGTCCCGCCCGACGCCAACTTCATAGGCCCCGGCGGTTCCCGCGGCGTTCTGCCCCAGCTCTCCGGCGGCCACATCACCGCCCTGCAACTCGATCAGAACGGCGACGGCGACACCGGCGACCCCGGCGACGCAATCTTCACCCTCCCCTTCGAAGCCCAGGACGCCCTCGAGTATTTCCTCTCCCCTTCGCAGGACTATGTACTCGCCCGCGCCTGCCCGAACATCTCTTCTTGCCCCGCCACCGGCGGGCCGGGCGCGAGCGCACCCATCACCATCGCCCTCCTCCGCGTCCCCACCAGCGGCGCTGCCCTCGCGCTCATCCACACCGATTGCCTCGGCGGCGGACTCCTCAACGCCAACGGCCGCTGGTATGAGGCCGGCCTCTGCCACCCCATAGCCCCCGGTCTCCCCTGTAACGCCGACACGAACTACGCCCTCGGCGCCACCGATTGCAACTACCTCTTCATCGCCCGCACCGATAACAACTCCGACAACGTCCTTCGTTTCTACAACCTCATCGACCCCACCCCCTCCACCATTGACGGCCGCCAATCCCTCCAACTCAACGGCGGCATCGAAGACACCACTCTCGCTCTCGACCGCGGCGGCAACGTCCTGCTCGCCGAGAGCCGCGTGGACGGCCTCGACAATCAATACGACGTCAACATCATCGATATCTGCCCCGGCTCTTCCACCTTCGGCCAGCGCCTCACCGGCGGCATTTCTCCATACACCAACGTCTCCAACAACTCCGGCCTCCTCACCGCCACCGCCTCCGGCTGCACCGCTGCCTCCTTCCAGGTCACCATCCGTGTCGCCAACTTTGTCCTCGGCCCCGTCCTCGGCTTCAACCGCTGCTGCACCGGCACAGGCACGCAGATGGGCAGGTGCTGCGATCCCATGAACGGCGCCTGCGTCGTGAACACCCTCGCCGCGTGCATCACCCTCGGCGGCAACTGGTCCTCCGGCGGCAACTGTCAAACCGCCTGCCCCCCCCCCCCCCCCGCCCTTGACCTCACCGCATCCGGCCCCTCCAACACCATCGCCGGCGCACCCGTCACATACACCTACGTCTGCACGAATGTTGGCTTCGCCAACGCAGCCAACACCTCCGTCCGCGCCACCATCCCCTCCAGCTTTGTAGACATTATCTCCATCACCGCCGGCGGAGTCTCCAGCAACGGCCAGATCACCTGGTCCCTCGGCACCCTCACTCCCGGCGCTCAGAGCGCCCCGCTCACCGTCACCTACCGCCCCAAGTGCCTCGCCACCGCGCAGGCATTCTCCGTGAACGCCACCGCCACCGCCACCAGCACGCCCATCGTCCAGAGCCAGCCCCCCATCTCCGTCGTCACCGCCCTGGGCCCCACTTCCCCCATCACCGCCACCCTCACCAGCGTCCCGGCCGTGGGACAGCCGCTCCCCCCTGGCACCATCATCACCCACACCCTCACGCTCGTCAATCCGCTCAACGTGACCCGCTGGCGCACCGGGTTCTCCGCCAACGTCGGCGCTGGTGTCCTCTCCGAAGCTGGCCTCAACGCTGGCGGCGGCACGTTCATCGGCCCCTTCCCCAACTTCACCGTCACTTGGCTCGGTGACCTTGCCCCCAACTCCGCCACCAACATCGTCTTTACCAGCAAGGTGTTCGACTGCCTCCCACCCAACGCACTCACTAACCAGCTCGGATTCGGCCAATCCCTCTTCGTCGCCGACATCTGCGGCAACGCGCTCGCCATCCTCAACCCCGGCCCCGTCTTCACGCTCCAGCCCCCCGTGAGCGCGGCTCTCTCCGTCACCGCCGTCCCCGGCGTCAGTTCACCCGCCGGCGGCCTCCCTAACGCCCCCACCGCAGCCATCGTCCGCCGCGGCCAAGTCGCCACCTTCCAAATCACGCTCCGCAACCTCTCCACCACAGCGCTCACCAACGGCTTCGCCAGCATCGCATTCTCTCCTGAGTTCCTGATTAACAACCCGCCCTTCGTCAACCCCGTCCCCGGCCTCACCTTTGATGCCGGCTCAAGCACGCTGTCCTACCTCGGCCCCGTCCCCGCCAGCGGAACCGTCACCATCGAGTTCCAGGCCATGCTCGACCCTGCCGTCCGCTGCGCCGCGGTTCTCGCACTTCGCGCCGGTTACGGCGCCTGCTCCTTCCCCGCTGCCAGTCTCCGCGTCTTCAACGCCTCAGAACCGCCCAGCGTTCCCCACCTCGTCGGTCAGGATTACATCGACGGCCTCTGGACCTTCCGCCCCGGCGTCGATACCACGCTGCAGCCACTCCTCTGCTTCAACTTCGGGGGCTCCGGCTCCGGCGGCATCAGTCGCGCACCCAACGGCGATATCTTCATGTCCCAGCCATTCATCCGCTTCAACCCCAACACCCTCGCGTTCGATCAACTCCCCTTCCCCCCCGGCCCTTCATTCACGGACGTCGCCTTCAACCCTGCCGGTGGTAAACTCCTACTCGTCCGCGGACGGCAGGTCGATTCCTACGACCTCACCGCCCACACCGCCCAAACCATCCACACCGACCCCACCCGCTTCTTCGGCTCGATCGTGGTCGGCGGCGACGGCCGAATCGCCGTCCTCTCTGCGGGCGAACTTCGCATCATCGATGCACGTCCTCCCGCAGCCCTGCCCGTGCCCGTCGCCTCCGTAGTTGCTGTGGCGATGCCCTCGGTGGTGTTCGCCAATGGCGCGATTGGCTCTCCCGCGGGCGTGCAGGCCCTCACCACCGACGGCAACGGCGACTACGTCGTCACCGTCGCCATGAACGTCCCCGGCGATTCTCAGGCCGTCGCCCTCATCAAGGTCGATCGTCTCAACCTCGCAACTTCCGTCGTCAACCCCGCCATCAGCGGCCCCGCCCCCGTCATGCCCCTCACCACCGGCTCCCTCCCGCGAACCTGCTCGGCCGTCGGCGACCGCAGCGAGTTCTACCTCGGCACCTTCCTCACCGGCGCCCTCTTCCGCATCGACTCCTCCGCCAACCCCCCCGTCGAAAATCTCCTTAGCAACGGCTTCCCCGGCTGCCTCGACATGGCCCACACCCAGCCCGGCATCGTCGGCGGCACGCCCATCTGCCGACCCGACTTCAACCTTGACGGCACGCTCGATCCCGACGACCTCGCCGACTTCATTAGCGCGTTCTTCATCCAGCCCGCCCCGATCACGGCCGACTTCAACGGAGACGGAATCGTTGACCCCGACGACCTTGCCGACTATATCGGTGCGTTCTTCGCCGGTTGCCCCTGAACCACGCCAGCCGGATCGTGACCGCAGATCCACGTTCCAGCGATGCATCCGCAGCGACCCCTTCAACTATCGAGTATCGAGAGCCGGCAGTTCGCTAAATATTAATCGCGAACCCTGCCCTTTGCCCTGTCCGGTTTGGCCCAAGTACACCCGGTGCGTCGCCTTCACAAAGTCGCTCTCGGTCGCCTCAAAGATGTTCGGCACAAACGTCTGCGGGTTGCGATCCATAAGCGGGAACCACGTGCTCTGCACCTGCACCATCACGCGATGGCCCTTCTTGAACGTGTGCAGCACGTCCTGAAGCGGGAACGACACCGGCGTGACTTCACCGGGCACAAACGCCTTGGGCACGCTGAACGATTCTCGATACCGCCCCCGCATCGACTCTGATCGCACCATCATCTGATAGCTGCTCATCGTTCGCATCGGGTTCATAGTTGCCGGGTCGATCGCATCGCCCGGATACTCATCGATCAGTTTCACCACCCAGTCGGCATCCGTGCCCGTTGTGCTCACAAACAACTCCGCAGTCAACGGCCCGGCAATCGTCAAGTCACCCTCCAGCGGCGGTGTGCGATACGTCAGCACATCGGGCCGCCGGCTTGCAAACCGCTGGTCCTCCGTCATGTACTCGCGCACCATGCCCGTGGAAACGCGCTCGGTGTACGGCACCGGCTTGGCGGGGTCGCTCACAAACTCATCAAACGCCGTGCCCGCCCCCGCGGAACTTGAGAGCGCGCCGTTCGCCCCGAGGTAAAACGTCCGCTCCTGCACGTTCTTCGGTGGCCATGCGTCGAAGTTTCGCCACCGGTTCTCGCCGGTCTCATAGACAAACGCCTCGGGGTTGGTCGGCGTTCGTCCTTCCTTGAGCGCCGCTTTAAAAAACGGCAACTCCACCGTCTCCTGATAGAACGAAGACGTCGGTTGCCCGAACGAGATGTCACCCAGTGAACTTCCCTCGCGCCGGCTCCAATCGCCGTGCCCCCACGGCCCCATCACCAGCACGTTGTACGAGCCCGGGTTCTGCTTCTCGATCGACTGATACGTATTGAGCGCTCCGTACAAATCCTCCGCGTCATACCACCCGCCCACCACCATCACCGCCGGCGCCACGCGTTTGAGGTGCGGCAGAATGTTCCGCGCTTGCCAGAAATCGTCGTAGTTGGGGTGGCTCGCCACATCAAACCAGAATGGCACCGATCCCTGATAGAACCGCTTGTCGATGTTCGCCAGCGGACCAAGTTCAAGGAAGAACTTGTACCCGTCCTTTGTTCCATACTCAAGCGGCTTACGCGGCTCCTCGCCCGGTGCCGGCTTTTTCGCGCCAAAGCCATAGAAAAACCCGAAGTAGTGCGGCGTAAAGAAGCAGCCGCGGTGATAGAAATCGTCAAACCACCAATCGGCAATCGGCGCCTGTGGCGAAACCGCCTTGAGCGCAGGGTGCGCATCGATCATCCCCGCTGAGCAATAGAACCCCGGATACGACACGCCCCACTGGCCCAGCCGCCCGTTGTTGCCCGGCACGTTCTTGATCAGCCAGTCTACCGTGTCGTAGGTATCCGAACTCTCGTCGATATCCGCCGCGCCCGCCTTTATCGCCCGGTGCGGCGTCATGTTGACGAACGTGCCCTCACTCTTGTTGCGGCCGCGCACATCCTGCCGCACGATGATGAAGCCGTCCTTCACGAACGACGCAAGCGAACCGCTGTTCTCAGGATACTGACCATCTCCATATGGGCCGACGCTGTACGGTGTCCGGTTCATCAAAATGGGATACGTCTTCCCCGCCCCCGCCCCCGCCACCACATCCCGTGGCACAAACACCTGCGTGAACAACCTCACCCCGTCACGCATCGGGATCATGACTTCGCGTTTGCTGTACGCCGCGGCAAAAGCGATCGCACTCTCAGGTCCGCCATCACGCGCCGCAGCCACGGCCGCGGCAGGTGCCACAGCCGGCCCGACCGCCGGAGCGATCGCCTCCCGCTGCTCCCGCTGCTCCCGCTGAGCAATGGCACATCCGCTCAGGAGCACAACGGCGAACAGAGCTATGTGGATCGAAGTGCGTTTCATCGTGGGCATTCTTGCACGCCCGGCACCTTTCGGGTTGCGGGGCCGACGGATTGGGGTATGCTCTTGCCAGCAGGTGCGGTCGTCCCGAATGGTGGGCCGCTTCGCGGTTGCCTTCTTCGGTGCTGGCGATTGTCCGGCTGCGGATATCAACCAACACACGCTCGTCGATCATGACGACCTGGCGGACTTCATTCAGATATTCTTAAGCAGGTGCGACTGATCGTTCCGCCCGAATCGCGTCGTGCCTCGCTCCAGTGTGGCTATCGTCACTCCATATATGGCGACTCGCCGCGAGGATCACCGATGGATATCTCCGAGATTCTTGAGAGCGCATCGGGCGGCGACGAAAAGGCCGCGGCAGAGTTGCTGCCGCTGGTCTATGCGCAGTTGCGAAAGACCGCTCAACTGGCGATGAACAACGAGCGCGACGGGCACACGCTTTCGGCGACGGCCCTCGTTCATGAGGCGTATGCGCGCCTGGTGGGGGCGGGGCCGGTGCGGTGGGGGAGTCAGGG
>Ga0335394_10009598_pt1 | contig 10913 bp, 6 predicted proteins | sample MAT03_FD_205741 | JGI IMG/M metagenome (GOLD analysis project Ga0335394, IMG submission 205741) | Freshwater microbial communities from Lake Fryxell liftoff mats and glacier meltwater in Antarctica - MAT-03 (spades assembly) (version 2) ... | reverse complement strand
CTTTCTGCGCACTCAGCAGCATCCCCATCGCCTACGCGCATCGTACCAACCGCAGCAGCCGAATTCCGAGCCATCAGTGCGGCTGCCAGGCGGCTGCAGGACACTCCCGCGCACATGCGAGGCCTTCCTTACGCCGCCGCATCATCCCGCCCGCGCGCGAACAGCGCACACGTGTGCCGCACCCGCGCCAGGCCCCGCGCCGCCGCGTCCAGCACCCGGCCGGCGTGGTGCCCTACCGCCACTCCGAGGAACTGGCGCCAGCCGGCCATGGTGGCGATCCAATCCTCTACCCGTAGGTCCAGGCGCGCCAGGATTGGCGCGAGCTCTGGCGGAATCGCGCCGCGTTTGCCCGCGCGCAGCCACCGGCCGGTGCGGTCCACCAAGGTCAGGTAGTCGTCCACGCTGCACGCCCGACCACCGGCCACGCAGCGCGCCAGCGGCGCCACCCAGGCGCCAGCGTCCGCATCACGCGCCGACGGCGCCTCGCCCGCCCCGCCTTCCCTGGGACCGCGGGCCTCCAGGCCCGGCCTCACGTCGCGCAGCCGCTCCCGTTGCCGCGCGCGGATGCGCTGCCGAACCGAGGTGTGCGCGCTGCGCTCGGGACGATCGGCCATCTTGGCCCGGATCGGATTCAGATCGACGTATGCCATGCACGCCACCAGCGCCGCCTGATCCAACAGCACCACGCTATGAAAGCGCGCCTGCCAGAAGGTGCCGGTGACTTCGTCCTCTCGGTTTGCTCGGCGACTGATGCCCTCTTTCAGCGTCTTCATGAACCACGGCAACTCGCCCAAACGTGTGCGGCGGATCGCCACCCACGCCGCGTCCTGCGCCCGCGACTGAATCACCGCCTCAGGTGGCAGCACCGGCGTCCCGTCAGGCAGCCACGACGGCGGATACGCCATCCACCAGCGACGCACCACCTCCTCCGCGCTCCACGCCCCCACCGTCCCCGGCAGCATGCGCAGCACCACGTGGAAATGGTTCGACATCACCGCGTACGACGCCACCTCCACCGCAAACGCCCCGGCCAGCAACCGCAGCCGGTCCTCCACCCACTGCCGCCGATGATCGTAGCGACCGCCCTTCCCCCCACACAAAAACGCCTTCCGCACACACCGCGACGTGCAGTGCAGCCAGGGATGACGGGCGGGATCAAACTGCTCTCGACGGGGACGGCGCATGGGCGGAAGGGTAGCGGGGACGCGAGGTTCCGTCTATCGGATGCCTAGCATCTATTTTTTGGCAACCTTTGTTCCCTGGGCCGCCTTTCTGCATTCTGGGGAATGCTATCGACCGTCAGCGCCGGAAGGACACATCAGCTGCCTGTCCACGCTCTGCTATCCCTCGGGGTGGCGCTGGCGTGACGGACATTCAACGGGGCAGGCAAAAAGGTGGTTTGCGGTGCCGCCGCAGCCTCTAGTATCAGACACGATGAGGCTGGGCAATCCGGCGAATCGAAGCACTTGCCCTGAACGACACCGTGAATGATCCCGAAGCCCATGCGCAAATATGATCCCGACGTGCTACTGACCCATGTTCCCACCGATGGCAGCACCATCGGCAATCAACGGCTGCGCGAGGCCCTGGGCTGGAAAGAAACCCGCTACACCCGCGTTCGTGATGACTTGGTGGAACAGGGTGCCCTGGAAAAGGGACGCGGACGCGGGGGCACGGTGCGACGGCACACCGCGAAAAAATCACGCGTGGCGACCACTGCACGTGCGTCAACCTCGCACCCAGCGGCATCCCGCAGGCAGGCATCGGTACAGGTGACGGCTCACGCGGCGGCGACAGCACCGCTCCGTGCGCGGGCTGCATCCGCCAACGGCTCGACCTCCAAAGGGAAAAACGGAAACGCCATGTTTGAACAGGTCTTCAAGAACATCGACGATGTCTTGCACAAGGACGCCGGCTGCACCAGCGAACTGGATTACACCGAGCAAAGTTCGTGGCTGCTGTTCCTGAAATACCTCGATGCCCTGGAACGCGATAAAGCCACCGAGGCAGAGCTGGAAGGAAAGCGCTACACCTTCATCCTCGAAAAACCGTACCGCTGGGAAAGTTGGGCCGCACCTAAGGACGCCGATGGCGTAATTGATCACAACGCCGCGATGACCGGGGATGACCTGCGCGATTTCGTCAACCTCAAGTTGTGCCCGTACCTGCAAGGCTTCAAACAGCGCGCCAGTGGGCCGAATACCATCCAGTACAAGATCGGCGAGATCTTCAGCGAGATCAAAAACAAGATCCAGAGCGGCTACAACCTGCGCGATGTGGTCGAGCGCATCGACGAACTGCGCTTTGGTACGCAAAGCGAAAAACACGAACTGTCGCATCTCTATGAAGCCAAGATCAAGAACATGGGCAACGCCGGGCGCAACGGCGGTGAATATTACACACCGCGCCCATTGATTCGCGCCATCATCCAGGTGACGAAGCCCAAGATCGGCCAACGCATCTACGACGGCGCGGTTGGATCAGCGGGATTCTTGTGTGAGGCTTATGATTATCTGAACAGCCAAGCGGGACTGACCACCAGCGATCTCAAAACGCTGCAAGAGCGCACCTTTTTCGGCAAAGAAAAGAAGAGTCTCGCCTACGTCATCGCGATCATGAACATGATCCTGCACGGCATCGAAGCGCCGAACATCGTTCACACCAACACCCTGGCCGAGAACCTGAGCGACATCCAGGACAAGGACCGCTTCGACGTGGCGCTGGCCAATCCACCCTTTGGCGGCAAAGAGCGCCCCGAGGTGCAGCAGAACTTCCCCATTCGCACCGGCGAGACGGCGTTCCTGTTCCTTCAGCATTTCATCAAGATCCTCAAGGCCGGTGGACGCGGCGGCGTGGTGATCAAGAACACCTTTCTGTCCAACACCGACAACGCTTCAGTGAGCCTGCGCAAGCTGCTGTTGGAAAGCTGCAATTTGCACACCGTGCTCGACTGCCCAGGCGGCACGTTTCAGGGCGCGGGCGTGAAGACGGTGGTGCTATTCTTCGAGAAGGGTGCCCCGACGCGAAAGGTGTGGTTTTATCAGCTCGATCCTGGTCGCAGCATGGGCAAGACTACTCCGCTCAATGACGCCGATCTTGCTGAATTTATTGAGCTGCAAAAGACTCGTGCCGATTCGCCTAAGAGTTGGAGCGTGGATGCCAAGTCAATTGATCAGTCGACGTTTGATCTCTCCGTGAAGAACCCGAATAGTGGCGGTGAAGTGACGCATCGTAGCACGCAGGCGATTATCGAGGAAATCGTTGCGTTGGACGCCGAGAGCGCGGAAGTTTTGGGGAAGATCAGAGGCCTGCTATGATCGATGCCTGGCAAACGAGTTCGTTTGAAGACTGCATAGAGGCCGTCAAATATACTCGCAAGATTCAGCGAAAAGACTTCCTTCCGGAGGGGGAATTCCCCGTGGTCTCGCAAGAGGCCGACTTCATTAACGGATTCTGGAATGATGCGGCGGATATCTTCAAGGTTTCGACTCCACTTGTTGTATTCGGCGATCACACCCAGGTCTTGAAATACATCGACTTCGATTTCGTCCTTGGTGCTGACGGAGTTAAGATCCTTCGGCCTCGCAAGTTTCTACTTCCACGGTTTTTTTACTACCAATTGCTCGCCACTGAATTCCAAACGCTGGGTTATGCACGCCATTATCGACTATTAGCCGAATTAGAAATCGCATATCCCCCGCTCCCCGAACAGCAGCGGATCGTCGGCCTGCTCGACGAAGCGTTTGCCGGACTCGCCACCGCCCAAGCCAACGCCAAAAAGAACCTCCAAAACGCCCGTGCGCTGTTTGAAAGCCACCTCCAAGCCGTCTTCACCCAGCGCGGCAAGGGGTGGGTGGAAACGGTCATCGGCGATTGCATCCGCTTCATCGACTACCGTGGCAAGACGCCGGTCAAGACCGAGAGCGGCATCCGGCTCATTACTGCGAAGAACGTGAAGATGGGCTACCTGCAAGAGACGCCGATGGAGTTCATCGCTGCCTCCGGCTACAAGAGTTGGATGACCCGTGGCATCCCGCAGAAGGGAGACGTGTTGTTCACCACTGAAGCGCCGCTCGCCAACGTCGCGCAGCTAGACACCGACGAGAAGGTCGCCTTTGCCCAACGAATTATCATCATGCAGCCGGATGCAGCGAAGCTCGACAGCGCCTTTTTGAAATACCTGCTGCTCTCGCAGCCAGTGCAGCAACGCATCCGCACCAAAGGGACGGGGGCTACGGTGCAAGGCATCAAGGCGAGTCTTCTCAGGACAATTGATGTTTCTTTCCCAAACACCCTCGCAGAGCAGGAGGCGATCGTCGCCAAACTTCATGGCCTTACCACCGAAACCCAACGCCTCGAATCCCTCTACCAACAAAAACTCGCAGCCCTGGCAGCATTGAAAAAATCCCTGCTGCACCAAGCCTTCACCGGCGCCCTCTAACATCCTCCATTCATGATCACCCTCGACACCCTCGATCACTGGCTGACAACTCCAACAGAGTCCGAACGCCTGGAGTTCAAGGAAGCCAAGCAGCAATTCGATCTGGTAAAACTGCTGCGGTATTGCGTGGCCCTGGCCAACGAGGGTGGCGGCTATGTGGTGCTTGGCGTGTCTGACAAGAAACCGCGACGGGTGGTGGGCTCGCAGGCATTCGCAACCACCACGGCGCTCAATGAGGTCAAAGCCAGAATCGTCGAGAAATTCGGCTGCCGGGTCGATACCACGGAATTGGTGCATCCGGATGGGCGCGTGCTGGTTTTCGACATCCCAACGCGTCCGCAGGGCCAACCGCTGCACTATGACGGCACCTACTTGATGCGTGCCGGTGAGGATCTGGTGGCGATGACGCCAGATCATTTGCGCCGTATTTTCTCCGAAGGCCAGCCGGACTGGTTCGCCGTGGCGGCCAAGGACGCGGCGAGTGCCGACGACGTGATCGCGCTGCTCGATACGCAGAGCTATTTCGATCTCTGCCGCCTGCCCTATCCGACCAGTCGCGATGGTGTGCTGACGCGACTCGCCGGTGAAGGCCTGATCAGCCAGATTCCCGATGGCTGGAGGATCACCAACCTGGCAGCTCTCCTGTTGGCCAAGCGGTTGGATGCCTTTTCCTTGGCCTTGGCACGCAAGGCGCCGCGCGTGGTGATTTACGAAGGCGTCGACAAGACCAACACCCGCGAAGACAAACCGGGCAACCGTGGCTATGCCGTCGGTTTCGCCAGTCTGGTGACCTTTGTGCATTCCGCTGCGCCGCAAAACCACAGCGTTGAGCAGGTCGTGCGGGAAGAGCTGAAGATGTTCCCCAAGCAGGCACTGCGCGAGTTGATTGCGAATGCGCTGGTGCATCAGGATTTCCAGGCGTCAGGATCGTCGGTCATGATCGAGATGTATCAGGATCGCATTGAGATCTCCAATCCTGGGAAACCACCGATCAGCATCGACCGGTTCATCGACGAATACCGTTCGCGCAATGAACGGCTGGCCGATCTGATGCGTCGCCTCGGCATCTGCGAAGAAAAGGGCAGTGGGGTCGACAAGGTGGTGACCGCCGCCGAGCGTTTCCAATTGCCGGCTCCTGATTTTCGTGTCGGCGAATTGCGGACCACCGCCATCCTGTTCGCCCATCAGGACTTTGCCGTGATGAGCAAGGCCGATAGGATTCGCGCATGCTATCAGCACTGCTGCCTGATGTATGTCAGCAATCAACGGATGTCGAACCAGTCGCTGCGACAACGATTCGATCTGCCAGAGTCCAAAGCCGTGACGGTGTCACAGGTGATCGCTGCCACCAAGGAGGCCGGGATGATCAAAGCCGACGAGTCCGAGACCACCTCCACCCGCTATGCCCGGTACCTGCCCTTTTGGGCTTAGGAGTGCATAAACGCAAACCGGATCCTCACCCTGACGTTATCGTAAGTGTATATACACAAGCATCTTGAGTTCTTAAAGACAACCCTGGTCCACGAGGCTCCATGAACGAGGCCGAAACCCGCGCCGAGCATATCGACCCCGCCCTCAAGGCGGCGGGCTGGGGCGTGGTTGACGGCAGTCGGATCCATCGGGAATACCCCATCACTCTGGGTCGTTTGCAGGGCCACGGTACGCGCAGCCGCGCCGACATTGCCGACTACGTCCTGGTGTATCGCAACCAGAAGCTGGCGGTCATCGAGGCCAAGGCCTGGGACAAACCGCTGACCGAAGGCGTGGGCCAAGCCAAGAGCTATGCGGCGAAGCTGGCCATCCGTTTCACCTATGCCAGCAATGGACAGGGCATCTACGGCATCGACATGCAGACGGGAACCGAGGGCGAGTTGCCCAGGTACCCGACGCCGGATGAATTATGGAATGCGACGTTTGCACAACAGAATGCGTGGCGCGACCGCTTTGCTGCGGTGCCATTCGAGGACAAAGGCGGTTCGCATCCAAGCCGCTACTATCAGGACATCGCCGTTGATCGCGTGCTGGAGGCGATCGCCAACGGCACGCAGCGCATCCTGCTGACACTGGCCACCGGCACCGGGAAGACCTTTATCGCCTTTCAGCTCGCATGGAAATTGTTCCAGAGTCGCTGGAACTTGGGCCGCGAGCCGTCACGCCGCCCGCGCATCCTCTTTCTGGCAGACCGCAACATTTTGGCCAACCAGGCCTACAACGCCTTTTCTGCATTTCCTGAAGACGCCTTGGTGCGCATTGCGCCCGATGACATCCGCAAGAAGGGCAGGGTGCCGAGGAACGGCAGCATCTTCTTCACCATCTTCCAGACGTTCATGAGTGGCCCGCCGAAGGATGGCCAGCCATCGCCGTATTTTGGCGACTACCCGCCAGACTTCTTTGACTTCATCGTCATCGATGAATGTCATCGCGGCGGCGCCAATGACGAAGGTTCCTGGCGTGGCATCCTCGACTACTTCGCCCCAGCGGTGCAGCTCGGTCTGACCGCTACGCCCAAGCGACGGGATAACGTCGACACCTACGCCTATTTCGGCGAACCAGTGTTCGTCTATTCGCTGAAGGAAGGCATCAACGATGGCTACCTGACGCCGTTCCGGGTGAAGCAGATAGCCACCACCCTGGATGAGTACGTCTACACTACTGATGACCGAGTGATGGAAGGCGAAGTCGCCTATGACAAGCGGTACGAAGAGGGCGACTTCAATCGCGTCATCATCATCCCCGAGCGCGAAGCCTATCGCGTCAAACTGTTCATGGGCATGATCAACCAGTCGGACAAAACCCTAGTTTTCTGCGCCACGCAGGACCACGCCCTGCTGGTGCGCGACCTGATCAATCAGATCAAGAGTAGCGCCGATCCGCTGTACTGCGTCCGAGTGGCAGCCGATGACGGCGCCCTGGGCGAGCAGCACCTGCGTGATTTTCAGGACAACGAGAAGTCAATTCCGACGATTCTGACCACATCGCGCAAACTCTCGACCGGCGTCGATGCCCGCAATGTGCGCAATATCGCGCTGATGCGCCCGATCACTTCGATGATCGAGTTCAAGCAGATCATCGGTCGCGGAACGCGACTCTTCGACGGCAAGGACTACTTTACCATCTTCGATTTCGTGAAGGCCCATCACCATTTCAGCGACGTGGAATGGGATGGCGAACCAGAGGGCATGACGGGTGATGATGGCGAGAAAAAGCCCAGGTCGCCCGGTCCGGGTAACCCCAGGCCACCCAGCGGCGACGATGGCGACGGCGGGCCAAAACCGAAAAAGCTGAAGATCAAACTTGCTGACGGGAAAGAGCGCACAATTCAGAGCATGGTGTCCACCACGTTCTGGAATGCCGATGGCAAGCCCATGTCGGCGGTCGAATTTCTGAAGCTGCTGTTTGGTGCATTGCCGGAATTCTTCAAAAACGAGGACGAACTGCGCACCATTTGGAGTGTGCCCGATACCCGCAAGGCGTTTCTGCTCGCCATTGCCGATAAGGGGTTCGGCAAGGACGCCTTGGTAGAAATGCAAAGAATCATCAATGCCGAACAGAGCGATATCTACGACGTCCTTGCCTACGTCGCCTTCGCCACGCAGCCGCTGACCCGCGCCGACCGCGCCACCACCGCCAAGACGGCGATCCACAGCACGTATTCCAGCAAGCAGGAGGCATTCCTCGATTTCGTGCTTACCCACTATGTGCAGGAAGGTGTGGACGAACTCGACCAAGCCAAGCTCACGCCATTGCTCAAATTGAAGTATTTCAATGCTATCGCTGACGCCATGGCTGACCTGGGAGGACCGGAGAAGACCAGGATTATTTTTTGCGCGTTCCAGAAATTCTTGTATCAGAGAACGGCATGATCTACGTTTTATACGCGTATAATGATTTATTCTTCGCTGCCAACCATTTGGGAGACGTCTATGTGGAATGACATTGAATCTGATCGAGACTTCCTTAATTTTACTGGAGTTGCTGATTCTATTGCAGAATTAATAGGTCAGTCTGAAAATCGCCCAATCTCTATTGGACTCTCCGGTGCCTGGGGTGTGGGCAAGACGACATTAATTAACTTAACCAAGCAGTCGATGGCAGGAAAGTTTCCGGCGCAAGGATGGTCGTACGAATTTGTTATTTTCAATGCTTGGCTTTATCAAGGATATGATGACGCCAGGGCTGCATTAGTTGAAATTATTTATGACCGACTAAACGAACTGGGAAAAGGAAATGAAGGGATCTCCGATAAGTTGCGGAGCCTGGCGAAACGCATTGATTGGCTCCGTGCGGCAAAGCTTATCGCTGGGTCAGCAGCGGCGCTCGCAATTGGACTTCCCCCAGTTGGTCTCCTCGGGGCCGCGATACAGTCGATTAGGGGTGCTGCTCAAGCCAGCGATACGGCTTCGTTGGAAAATGCCGAAAGCGCGGTGGGAGCGCTCGCTGAAGCGGCTGGTCCATTAGTGAAGCCCAAGCCAATTCAGACGCCACCCAAGGAGATACATGCACTGCGAAGTGTTTTTGAGGAAATCCTGGCTGAGCTAAAAATAAAACTGGTGGTGCTCATCGACGACCTAGATCGGTGTCTCCCTGAGACCACGATTTCCACCTTAGAGGCTATTCGACTATTTCTTTTTATTAATAATACTGCATTTGTGATAGCAGCAGATACAGAAATGATAAAAAGTGCGGTAAGGAAACACTTTTCCGGTATGGACGATAATTACGTTACTAATTATTTTGATAAGCTAATCCAGGTACCACTTCGCGTACCACAATTGGGAATTCAGGAAGTTCGATGTTACATGATGCTGCTGCACATCGAAAGCAGCGAGCTTTCAAGGTCTATAAAAGACGGCCTTCGAGATAAACTGATTGGTCAATTAAAAATGAGCTGGAAAGCAAAACGCATCGACGATGCCTTTGTCTCGGAGATAACAGCTAATCTTCCCGCGCATTTGACGGAGAGAATGAGGTCCTCACTGAGACTCGCTGGCCTTATGACCAGATCGACCAATATCAGCGGTAATCCGCGGCTTATTAAAAGATTTATGAATGCCGTTAAAATTCGCATGTCGCTTGCCCATCGGCATGGCGTAACCGTTCCTGAGCCCGCATTGACAAAAATGCTGCTTTTTGAGCGTTGCGGGGATCCGAAGGCATACCAGTTACTTATTTCCTCAATTCAGGAGGACGCAGAAGGACGCCCCAGTATCCTGCGAGAATGGGAGGATAAATTGGCCAAAGGCGAAGCGACAACACTGCCGGCTCCATGGGGCGATTCACCTTTTGTTCTCGAATGGCTGAAAATGCAGCCGCATTTGGCCGATATTGATTTGCGTGGCGCCCTATACGTGAGCCGAGAATATGCCCCACTTTTCATTTCCGAGACAGCCCTGTCCGAACAAGCCCTATTGATACTTGGAGCACTTGCGGAAAGACCTAGCGCCTGTCAGTCACAAAAATCCAGCCTTGCTGCCCTTACTTCATTAGAGCGAAGCATCATACTAGACCGACTCATAGATCGCGCTCACAAAATAACTAACTGGGGAGCGCCAGACATTCTTGATCCGTGTTTGCTCATAATTGAGATCGATCCGACATTGGCCGATCAATTGGTGGAATTTTTGCGCGGTCGACCGCCCCAGCAGATTGCACCTGGTATAATTCCAAAACTCCGAACTAGGGCGTGGTCAGTGCCTCTGTTTCAAGCATGGAAGCAGAATTCATCGATTGATGAGAAAGTTAAAAAGGCAATGGATGATCTTTTAAAGCCGGGGCGCTGATGGGAACTTCGCAAACCAGTACGGGCCCCGGCTCAAATGTACCCATGGTCCCACCATGGGTACCGCCAATTGATCCTCCGCCACCACTTCCGCCAATTCCGCTAGATCAAGTTTCGCCAATTCCACCAGTTCCAGCCCAGGTACCAGCCATTCCCATTTCGCCCCCGCGACGCTTCGCGGAGACCACAAAAAATCTACGTAAATTTAGCGGTAGCGGCGATCAAGAATCTCTTCGGCGAGGACTTGGGCATTACGTCAAGAACGGCCTTGGGGGAGCTGCGCTGGGAACCCGGAGGATGGCCGGGGCCGCACGCACCGGTCAAATTCTTTATTCTGCCTTGTCGGACCTTGCTGGTGGCCAAGGACTAGGTGCACTCGGGGGACCAGAGCGAAATCTCTTACTGAATGCAAATGCTGGCGAAATTATTGATGCCTTGGTCGCACTTTCGGCCCCAATCGATGGCACGCTCGATAGTGAATCTTCGCGAGTCGCGGTTTATGACGCACTAGCTGAATTACTTGAGCATTATCCCGACGCAAACCTCCTTGCATTAAGCGAAGATCAGCGCCTATTTGTACTACAAGAATTTACATCCAGGGAAATCGTTCAGCGTGTTTTGCTGGACATCGGACGAACATTAGGTGAGCGGTCCGCTAGCGCTACCGTAGCAGCGCAACGCGTACAGGAAATG
>Ga0335394_10009597_pt1 | contig 10913 bp, 7 predicted proteins | sample MAT03_FD_205741 | JGI IMG/M metagenome (GOLD analysis project Ga0335394, IMG submission 205741) | Freshwater microbial communities from Lake Fryxell liftoff mats and glacier meltwater in Antarctica - MAT-03 (spades assembly) (version 2) ... | reverse complement strand
CCGATCACCAGGGTCGACACCAGCGGGAACGTGGTGCCGGCAAGCCGCGCCAGCGCCGTGACCGGAACGCCCGTGAACGAACCCATGGTGTCGATGCGGCCATTATCGATGACGAAGCGCTCGATGTCGGCGCGGCCCTCGGCGATGGCGATGCGCGCCGTGCCGATGGCTACGCGCTCGCGCGAGACGGACAGCGTGGCGGGTGCGGCCAGCGTCAGCGGCACGCTGCCCGTGTTGGTCAGGCGCGACACGATGCCCGACCACGCAAGATCGGGTTTGCCACCCGCAGCCTGGCGGTCTTCGAGCCCGCCGGCGAACCCGGCGCCGATCGCGAAGCCGTCGCCGGTCGCGGCGATCGAGCCTTCGTGCTGCGCCAGCGTGCCAATCACCTTGATCTGCGTGGATTTCAATTCGCCCTGCGGCACGACGAGTCCGGTGCCGGTCACCGCAATCTGCAGCGCGCGCTTGTCGAATGCCGCCGTGGCTTCCGATCCCGGGGCGACGCTGCCGATGATTTCGAGCGTGGCCGCGCGCATGGCCGTGCCCCATTGCAGCGCCTTGCCCTGCGCATTGACGGTCAATCCGGGATTGCGTGGCGTCCCGGCCAGCACGCCCGACATCTTCAACGATCCGGCCAATCCTTCGGGCCAATCCGGCGTGACGCGCACCAGCATTGGCCGCAGGTCCGCCACGCGCGGCGCGTCCAGCGAGAAGTTGAGCTTGTCGCCCGCAGTACCGAAGGCCCCCTTCAGCACGATGGTCGCGCTGGATGCCTGCACGTTGGCATCGACATCCACGGCGCGCTGCGCAGTGAAGCGGCCGCGCCCGGTGCCGGACAGTTTGGTGTCCGCGATCTGGCTGCCGGCGTCGAGCGCCACCTTGGCCATCACATCCCAGGCCGGCGCCAGTGTGCCGGTGGCCTCGATCGTGCCTTTGAGAGTGCTGCGCGGAACATTCGCGAAGCGCGACGGATCGAAATCGCGGGCGCGGGCGCTCACACTGAAGGCTCGCGCGCCATCGAGCATCACGGCGCCCTGGCCGGCCAGTTCGCCGCCGGCGGCCGTGGCGCGGAAGCTGTCGATGCGCACACGCCTGCCTTCGACGACCGCGGAGAAGGCGAGCGCACGCGCGTCTTCGCGCAGGTCGCCGCGCACGCTTTGGCGCGTCCCCGTCACGTCGGCGGCAAGCGTTCCCGACAGGCGCGTGGTGAGTAGCGTGGACTGGATGCGCGCCAGGTCGACGTCGCGCAACTGCAATGCAAAGGTGCTCGCGCCGCCGCCGGTGGGGATCGTGATGCGGCCTGACGCGACGCCACCGCCGATGATGTTGACCACCGCGTCCGACAGCGTGAGCGTGCCGTCGCGCCAATCGAATTGCGCCGTCAGGCTTTGCGCCGGGATGCGCGACCTGTCGATCGGCCCGGCTTCCGCATTGCGCGCATCGATCGTGCCCGCGAAGCCCGTCCCCGCCGGCCGCGCCACCAGCTTCAGTGAGAGATTCGTCGCCGGCCACGACGCATCCCATTGCGCGACATCCACCGCAGTGGCATCGATGTCGGCGGACACGATCGGTACCGCATCAAATGGCGTGGCGACGATTCGCGCCGCGATTCTTGCCTCACGTAACGTGCCGGTGGCTTCGAGGTCCAACCGCTCGAGCGGGCCTGCCACCTTGGCGGCCGCGCGCAATCCCTGCCACTCGCCCTCGCCGGCGAACTCGACCTCGCCGCGCAACGCGAACGGCGCATTCGCGCTGATCGTCACCCCGCCGGTGAGCGTGCCGTCCGGCGTGACGAACCGCATGTTCGTCAAAGCATGCGCCGTGGCGCCCCCCGCGTAGCCGAACGTGATGCCGGTGACGGCGCCGCTGCCTTTCGGCGTGGTCCACGTCAGTGACTGCACGCCGACGTTGCGGATCGCGACTTCGAGCGGCAACGCCAGCGTGGCCGGCAGTCCGGTCTTCGTGTCCGCCGATTCGCGCATCGTGATTGCGAGGTGCTTGGCACCCAGTCCACTGACGCTGAAGCGCCGCGAAATGAGATCGAAGGGGCTCCACGCCATTGCAATCCCGCGTGCTTCGACATCGACGTCGTCGCCGTTCCACGCCAGGCGATCGACGCGCACGAGCGACAGCAGCGAACCCTGCGCGCCCTCGATCGTGAGGCGGCCTTCGCTGGCGGCCACCACGCGGTCGAGCACGGTGCGCAATGCGGTCTCGGTTCCAAGCCACGCGTAGAACGCGCCGCCCAGCAGGAACAGGCCCAGCAGCAGACCGGCGATCACGCGCGGCCAGCGGCGCCGCCGCTGCGGCGGTGCCGGCGCCGGCGTGGAGATTTCGATGTCGGTCATCGCGCGGAACCCGGCATCAGAACGAGAGGCCGACGGAGAAATGCACGCGTACGCTCTTCGATTCCTGCCCGTAGGCAAGATCGAGGCGGAACGGACCGATCGGCGTACGCAGCCGCGCGCCGATGCCATAGCCCAGTGCCGGATCGAGCGCGTCCGACGGCGTATCGGCGGCGTTGCCTGCATCGACGAACGCGGCAATGCCCCACGCGGGCGTGACCCAGTGCACGGCCTCGACGCTGGCCACCGCCAGGTAGCGGCCGCCGACGATCGCATCGCCCTGCTGCACGCCAAGGCTTTCGAAGGCATAGCCGCGCACCGTGGTATCGCCGCCGGTGCGGAACAGGAAGTTCGACGGAATGCCGTCGCGCGTGTCGGCGATCACCGCGCCCACTTCGACGCGCGCCGACAGACTGTTGGACTTCGACAACGGGTACCACGCCACCGCGCGCGCGATCACGCGTCCGAACTGCTCGGTGGAGGCGCCCGGGATGCCGGCGCCCACCTTGACGTTGGCCATCCAGCCGCGCGTGGGTTCGAGCAGGCTGTCGACGTTGCGCCACGTGTACTCCCCATCGACGTACAACGCGTGCGAACGGATCGTGTCGAAGCCGGAGGGTGTCTGCTCGTCGATGTAGAAACCGAGGCCGAAGGCAGGGGTGCGCCGTTCGTCGAGGCCGCGGCGGCGGCCCGCGATCGACGCCGTCTTCGTCTGCAGGTTCTCGATGTCGGTGCCGGTCAGCTGCATGCCATAGCTGTCGATCCATCCGCCCGCGGTGGGCGGCCGCACGAAGCGCACGCTGGCTTGCTGGATTTTCGTCTCGATGCGTGCATCCGCGTAGAACTGCAGCGCGGAGCCGAAGGTGTCGAGGTTGACGTAGTTGGCGCTGATCCGGTACGCGGTGTCCGTCGAATAGCCGAGGCCGGCCTCCAGCCGTCGGGTCGGCGCCTCGATGAACGCGAACGTCACCGGGGCTGCCTTCGCATTGGCAGGATCGGCATCGATCGTCGCCTGCACGCTGGCGAAATAGCCCGAGGCCAGTAGGCGGCGAACGAAGTCATCGAGCACCTGTTCGTTGTAGAGGCTGCCCGGCTGGATCGACGAGAAGTTGTTCACCATCTCCGGCGTGTAACGGTTCAACCCTTTGAAGTCGAACCTGCCGAAGTGAAACGCCGGGCCGCTGTCGAGCGTCACCGACAGGTCGGCGCTGCGGGCCTCGGGGTCCACCTTGGCTTCGCTTTCGGTCATCCGGGCGGCCGCGTAGGAATTGGCCGCCATTGTCCTGACGGTGGCATCCTTGGCGGCGTTCCACGTGCGCTGGTTGAAGGTGCCGCCGCGCGGCAGCAGCCAGTCCTCGCGCATGCGCGCGATCACCGCGTGCCCCTCCACCGTAGCCGTAGCCGCGCCAGTGACGTTGATGCGGACATCGGAAATCGTGGTCTGCAGGCCGGGCGCCACGGTGATCGTGACTTCCACCGGCTGCTTGCTGCGATCGACGGCCACGTCGACCTGGGCCGAAAAATAGCCCTGTGTCGCCGCGGCCTCGGCGGCTTGCGGCACCGCCTGCGCCGACAGGCGTTCAAAGAGGCCTTCCGTCATCTCCGCGAAATCCTGCCAGCGGATGAGGTCGACCCCGCTCGTCACGGCAGCGGCAACCTCCCTGGGCGCGACGACACTGACATGGAAACGAACGACATCGTCGGCGCGCGGACGCGCCACGACCGGTCCCGCGGGCGCGGGGCCTTGGGCGTCAGCGGATGACGGACTGGCGGCCAGTGTCGCGAACGTCAGCGCGAGCCACCAGGCGCAAGCCGTTCGCGTTCGAGGCGCAGGAGGCAGCAGCACAATCCGTATTATCGCCGACCCTTGCGATCAGCGTGTATGGCAGCGGGCTTTGCAACTGTGAAAAGTGCGACAGGTCGTTGAATTCGTAGGGGCTGGGGGTGTTCCACAGAGGTTCCACCGGCCGTCCGCGCGGCAGGATGGGCAGGCGCGGATTCGAATAGTCGACCGCGTTGTCCCATTGCTGGCCGAATTGCAGGAAGTAGACCTGATTGCCGCTGTAGTCGTACTTGGTGGCACACCCGGCCAGCAAGGCAAGCGCGCCCGCGGCCATGGTGGTACGCCAAGTCAGACGACGAAGGACGGGATGCATGGGCCACTCCCCTGAATGGGTCAGAAGCGATGCCGCAACGACAGCGCCAGTGCTGGTGCGGTCTTGTAATCCTCGGAAACGATATCGTCCCCGCCAGGCGACTGCAACGTGAGTTTACCGTTGACCAGCGCAATCGCATAGAAATCGAGGCGCGTTTTCGGGGTGAAGTCGCGGCCGATGCGCAGGAACAACGGGATGGCAGTGGCCTCGCCGATGCCTCCTGGTACCGGGCCGTCGTTGTTCAGGCGAAATACCGTCGAGCGATAAGCCCCACCCCCGCCAAATTCCCATCCCTCGACCGGCGTATAGGTGAGTTCGAGGCCGGCACCCCCGGCCGGACCCGCCGGCAGGGGATTGGAGAGCCGCCATTGGTCGTTGATCTTCCAATTGACAGCGATGAAGGGAAATACCTTGGTCTCGGAGAACTGCCGATACGCCGCTGCGCCGATGCCCAGTGTCAGCGTCGGTGAAAACACCTTGGAGGCGATGGCCACCGCGCCGTAGATCTGCGCGTCGCTTGCGCTTGCGCCGTCCTCATACGACCACTGGATCGACGGGGCGATCACGATGCGCCAATCCTGGGCGGGGGCGTAGATGAACGAGGCGCCCACCTGCGGGGCCTGAATATCCCCCCACGGCGCACGGCCGCCAAACGCCTTTGGCTGGTCAAAATTCCATTGATCGACCTGATAGCGAACAGTCAGTCCCGCGGCTAGCTGCGGGGTCCACTGCCGCAGGATTTCACCACTGGCGCCCAGCTCGGCGCGGCGAAAACTGCCGCCGCCGTCGAAGTCGGTGTCGAACTGGGCAATCCCGGTCAGCGAGGCCGAGCCCACGGTGGTGCCCGGGGGCAGCGATTGCGCGTGGACAGTCGTGAAAAGCAGGGCGGGCAGGGCGGAATAGAGCAGGCGAAGTCGCATGGGGGTGCCAAGGAGTGGACAGATCCGAAAGGTATCGGCTTGTGGCAACGCCGTCCATAGGACAGGGCCGACGCTCCCCTTCGCACTCGCGCATTGAACCATGCCCCCGGCATCAACCTGCCCAAAGCCCGCTTGCCAGCGTCGTCGCCACGCACCCTCGAAATGCGCTTTAAACTCGCTCCCCGGCCGGATGCCGTCGAACGTTCGTTCCGGGTGGGAAATTGGTGCAGCTACACTTCTTAAATTACTTCTGCTTTGAGTGCTAAGTGTTTATTTATAAAGAAAAAAGGTTTTGTTGCGAAATCGTCGCTAAGTCATTGTTCGGAAACCGGAAAATGGTTGACCGCCTTCAATTTTCCCGCGTATAGTTCCGTGAAGTGGTAAAAAGTGGGTGAAAGTGGGGTGAAGTTAAGCGTAGGGGCGGCGCCGGACCGGTGCGGCCCCTGTCGCAACCCCACCGGAAATGCCATCGGGGCGAGGAGAGGTTAGCAGTGGCGGATACGGGCAACGCGGGATCGATGCCGGGCGCGGGCGGCAACGCGGCTTCCGCGTCCGCCGTGTTTCGCGGCGTCACCCAACTCGTGCTCGACGCCAAGGGCCGGCTGGTCGTGCCCGCCCGCCACCGCGACGGCCTTACCCCCAACGGCGATGGCCGGCTCGTTCTGACCGCCGACCCCTCGCGCTGCCTCCTTCTTTATCCGCTGGCCGCATGGGAGCCGATCCAGGCGCGGCTCATGGCGCTGTCCTCATTCAACGACCAGCTCCGCGGTTTACAGCGGCTCTTGGTCGGTCACGCCGACGACGTGGAGATCGATGCCGCGGGCCGCATCCTGGTGCCGCCGGCGCTGCGCCGGTACGCCACGCTCGACAAGCATGTCGTGCTGGTGGGCCAGGGCCAGAAGTTCGAGCTGTGGGACGAATCCCGGTGGCAGGCGCAGACCGCGCAGGCGATTGCGTTTCCAGGCAACGGGCTGCCGCCCGAGCTCGACGGTTTTTCGCTCTGATGGACACCGGCCACCATATCCCCGTCCTGCTCGAAGAAGCCGTGACGGCGCTGGCGGTCAAGCCCGACGGCCTCTACGTCGATGCCACCTTCGGCCGCGGCGGCCATACCCGCGCGATTCTGACGAAACTCGCGGCCACCGGCCGGCTGGTGGCGCTCGATCGCGACCCGGCGGCCGAACGCGTCGCCCTCGAACTGGCGGCGCAGGAACCCCGGTTCGTGTTCCACCGCGCCTGGTTCTCGGAACTGCCCAACGTCATGAGTGCGCTGGCACCCGCGCAGGTGGACGGCGTGCTGCTCGACCTCGGCATCTCGTCGCCGCAGATCGACGACGCCGAGCGCGGCTTCTCCTTTCGCAACGATGGACCGCTCGATATGCGGATGGATCCGGCGCGGGGCGAGTCCGCGGCCGAGTTCGTCGCCCGCGCCACGCCGCGCGAATTGATGGAGGTGATTCGGGATTATGGTGAAGAACGGTTTGCTCAATCGATTGCAAGAGCAATTGCGGCGGCGCGCGCGCGCGACCCCATCCTCCGGACACGCCAGCTCGCGCATATCGTGGCCGAAGCCATCGGCGCGCGCGCGCGGGGTGATTGGAGTCAGGATCCGGCCACGCGTACGTTCCAGGCTCTTCGGATTTTCGTGAACCGCGAGCTGTCCGAGTTGCAGGCGACGCTGCCCCGTGCGGTGTCGCTGCTGCGCACCGAAGGACGGCTCGCCGTGATCAGTTTCCACTCGCTCGAAGACCGCATCGTCAAGCGCTTCATCGCGCGGGCCTCGCAGCCGTTCGGCGGCGATGCGGCGGCCTCGCGTCTCGCCATCGCGACCGCACGGCTGCCTGGCGTGGCACTGTTGCCGGTCGGGCGCGCCGTCAAGGCCGGCGCCGACGAAGTGACGCGCAATCCGCGCGCGCGCAGTGCGGTGCTGCGCGTGGCGGAGCGCACCGCGCATCCGCTGCCGCCCGACTGGCCGCGTGGCGTGGCCGAGGACATCGCGGCATGACGCGGATCAATCTTGTGCTGCTGGCGCTGCTGGTGGCGTGCGCGTTGTCGCTCGTCACCTCGCGCCACCAATCGCGGCGGCTCTTCGTCGAACTGGAACGTGCGCAGGCGGCGGCGCGCAACTACGACACCGAGCACGGCCAGTTGCAGCTTGAGCAATCGACGTGGGGCATGCCGGCGCGCATTGAAAAGGTGGCGCGCGAGACACTGTGGATGCAGTTGCCAACATCGGCGCGCACCGAGGTCGTCGGCCTGACCCCGCGCCCGGAGGCCACGCGGTGAAGAAGGCCGCCACCCGCGGCGCCGCACTGCGCCACACCGAGCCCGCACCGCTGGTGCTGCCGCGCCTGCGTTCGCCGCTGGTGTTCGGCCTGCTGGCCCTGGCGCTGGTCGGGTTGGCGACGCGTTCGGTTTACCTGGGGTGGATCGACAACGAGTTCCTGCAATCGCAGGGCAGCGCGCGGCACTCGCGCGTGCTGGAAATACCAGCGCATCGCGGCCGTATCGTCGATCGCTTCGGCGAAGCGCTGGCGCTGTCCACGCCCGTCAAGTCGCTGTGGGCCTTCCCCGACAAGTTCGATGCGCCGCCCGAGGCGATGGCCGATCTGGCGCGCATCCTGGATACGTCGCCACAGAAGCTGCGCGCGCGGCTCGATGCGAACGAGGACTTCGCGTTCCTCGCGCGGCAGATCGCGCCGGAAGCCGCGGCGCGCGCGATGGCGCTGCGCATCCGCGGCCTGCATGACCAGAACGAATATCGGCGCTTCTACCCGGGGGGCGAAGTCACCGCGCACATCATCGGGTTCACGGGCGACCACGATGCCGGGCAGGAAGGCATCGAGCTTTCGCAGCAGCCGTGGCTGGCCGGCGTGCCGGGCAGCCGCCGCGTCATCATCAACCGACGCAGCGAGGCGGTGGAAGACGTCGGTGCCGTGAAGCCCCCGCAGGCCGGGCGCGACCTGGCGCTGGCGATCGACACGCGGTTGCAGTACCTCGCGTTCCGCGAACTGAAGGCCGCTGTGGAACTGCACAAGGCCAAGGCCGGCGGCGTCGTGATCCTGGATGTCGCGACCGGCGAAATCCTGGCGCTGGCCAACTGGCCCACCTATAACCCCAACCGCCGCGACAAGGTCGCGCGCGAGCGGATGCGCAATCGTGCGCTGACCGACGTGTTCGAGCCGGGCTCGACGCTGAAGCCGTTCACGATCGCCGCCGCGCTCGATGCCGGCAAAGTGCGTGCCGACACGATCATCCAGACGGCGCCGGGGACGATGACCATCGGCGCGCACACGATCCACGATGCCCACGCTGAAGGCGCGCTGACGGTCGCGCAGGTGATCCAGAAGTCGTCGAACGTGGGCGCGGCCAAGATCGCGCTGGGGCTGCCGCCGGAAACGCTGTGGACGATGTTTTCGGAGGCCGGCTTCGGGACTACGCCGAAGACGGGCTTCCCCGGCGAAGTGGCTGGGCGTCTGCGCGCCGCCAAGACATGGAAGCCCATCGAGCAGGCCACGATGTCGTACGGACACGGCATCTCGGTCAACCTGGTACAACTGGCGCGTGCCTACACGATGTTCGCAACCGATGGTGAAGTGAAGCAGGCCACGCTGTTCAAGACCGAGGGCCACGTCGCCGGTCGGCAGGTCTTGCGGCCCGAGACGGCGCGCATCGTCCGCGCCATGCTCGAAGCGGCGACCCGACCCGGCGGCACAGCGCCGAAGGCCCAGGTGGCCGGCTATCGCGTGGCGGGCAAGACCGGCACCGCGCACAAGTTGGAAGGCCGCGGCTACATCAACAAGTACATCTCGTCGTTCGTCGGCTTCGCGCCGGTGTCCAATCCGCGGCTGGTGGTGGCGGTGATGATCGACGAACCGTCCGCCGGGCAGCATTACGGCGGCGCGGTGGCGGCCCCCGTGTTCTCCAACGTCACCGGCGCCGCACTGCGCGCGCTGGGCGTGCCCACCGATGCGCCGGTCAACAACGTGATCCTGCCGCCCGACACCGTCGAGATCCGGGAGGAAACCTGATGGTCGCCGCCGTGGCCGACTCGTCCGACGTGCATGACGTGCCCGGCTTGCTGGCGCGCCTCGCGGCATTCCCGCGCCGGATCACGGCCGACAGCCGGCGCGTGGAGCCGGGAGTCGCGTTCGCCGCGTATCCGGGATTGCATTTCGATGGCCGCATCTACATCCCCGATGCGCTGGCTCGCGGCACCAGCGCGGTGCTGTGGGACGCGCAGGGCTTCCACTGGCGACCGGAGTGGCAGGCGCCCAACGTGGGCGTCGAGCGGCTGCAGCAGCGTCTGGGCGGCGTCGCCGATTTCATCAATGGCAGCCCGTCGCGGTCGTTGTGGATGACGGCTGTGACCGGCACCAACGGCAAGACCTCCTGCGCCCATTGGATCGCCCATGCGTTCGAGTCCTGCGGCCGCCGCGCGGCGGTGCTCGGCACGCTCGGCAACGGGCTCGTCGGCGCACTCGCTCCGTCGACCCAAACGACGCCCGATGTCACGGTACTGCACGAAATGCTGGCGCAATTCCGCGCCGCCGGCGCGACATCGGTGGCGATGGAAGTGTCGTCGCACGGTCTCGAGCAGGGCCGCGTCAATGGCGTCAAGTTCGATGTCGCGCTCTTCACCAACCTGACGCGCGACCATCTCGATTATCACGGGACGATGGCCGCCTACGGCGCCGCCAAGGCGCGACTCTTCTCGTGGCCTGGCCTCACCTGCGTGGTAATCAACGCGGATGACCCGTTCGGGCAGAGCATGATCGAAACCGCCCGCAGCCGCGGCCAGCGGTTGCTGACCTATGGCACCACCAGCGCCGACGTGGTGGCAACCAGCATGACAATGGACGCCGATGGCATGACGCTCGACGTGAACACGCCGTGGGGCCGGACCACACTGACCGCGCCGGTCGTCGGCGCGTTCAATGCGCAGAACCTGCTGGGCGTGCTGGCGGTGCTGCTGGCCAGCAACGTGACGCTGGCCGATGCCACGCGGGCGATCGCCGCGCTGAAGGCGCCGGACGGCAGGATGCAGCGCATTGGCGGCGAGGGCAAGCCACTGGTGGTCATCGATTACGCGCACACGCCGGATGCGCTCGACAAGGCATTGACGGCGCTGCGCCCGGCAGTGGCCGGCGCGGGCGAAATCGTCTGCGTGTTCGGATGCGGCGGCGATCGCGATCCCGGCAAGCGCCCGGAAATGGGACGCATCGCCGGCCAGCTTGCGCATCGCGTCGTCGTGACGAGCGACAACCCGCGCACGGAAGATCCCGCGGCGATCGTGTCGGGCATCGTCAAGGGTATCCGCGAGACCGGCAATCGCCGCTGGGCGATCGAGCCTGATCGCGCCGCGGCCATTCGCGCCGCCATCGCCGCGGCGACGCCACAGGACCTGGTGCTGATCGCCGGCAAGGGTCACGAGACCTACCAGGAGATCAATGGCGTCCGTACGCCGTTCTCCGATGCCACCGAGGCCACGG
>Ga0335394_10009593_pt1 | contig 10914 bp, 4 predicted proteins | sample MAT03_FD_205741 | JGI IMG/M metagenome (GOLD analysis project Ga0335394, IMG submission 205741) | Freshwater microbial communities from Lake Fryxell liftoff mats and glacier meltwater in Antarctica - MAT-03 (spades assembly) (version 2) ... | reverse complement strand
GATCGTTTCCAGGGCTACCGCGAGGTCATCGACACGCTCGACAAGTTCGGCGGCGGCGCGAAGCGTCAGACCCTGCGCTTGACCCAGAGTATTCCTTCCGGCCCCGGCACTCCTGGCACTGGTCAGCTGCGTCGCACCGGTACTGGTCAGCTGCGTCGCACCGGCACCGGCCAGATCCCGCGCGGACTTAGTGGCGGCACGGCGCAGGTGCGGCGTAACACGCCCGGCTCCGGTGAACGTCCAGGTGCGGTGATGCGTCCGCGTCCGACCGGTGGTTCTGGCGCAGGTGTGGCAATCGTGGTGGTGATTGCGGTGGTGGTGGTGGGTGCGATCGCGTACCTGCTGTTCAACAACACGCCTAAGCCCAAGCCCACTACGCCGACGATCGCCACGCCGACGGAGCGTCCAACCGCGCCGCCGATGCAGTCGCTGCCGACGCCGACCGTGACCCCCAAGCCCTCCACCTTGCCGACTCCACCGCTCGCCACGAAGGATCCGGTACCGGCCACGGGCACCAACCCGACCGTTGGTCTTGCTGGTCATGGCGGACCCAATCAGCGCACTCCAACGTGGATGGCCGCGAATCAGAAGCCGGGCACGACTCCGCCGCCGACCCCGGCTCAGACTGATCCGGCTGCGACGCCACCGATCGCGGATAATCCACAGGTCGTGACGCCAGAAGATCGCGTCAACCTGATGAGCGAGATCGCCGATCTTGAACGCCGCGGACTGTTCAAACAGGCGCTCGCCAAGTGCGAACGCCTGCCGACGGTCGAGGAACGTCAGTCCCGCTTGTTGCAGGTCGCGCGCATCCATCAGACGCGCAAGGACGAGGTCCTGGTGCAGCTCGCTGCGGCCAAGGATTGGCAGCAGGTTGACCTGTTGCTGCAACCCGGCCGCGAATTGTGGGGCATGCCCGAAGACGAGGCGTGGGTGAAGGATCAACTTGCTGCGGCTGAAAAACGTCTCGGCAAACCCAGCACCAAGCCGGTGACCAAGCCCGATCCGCTCGCCCAACCGATCGAACAGGCGCAGATTGATCCTGCAGCTCTGGTCGATGGCCAGATCAACAAGTCGCTCGCCAACGGCCAGTTCGCCTTGGCGCAGCAGGCCTTGTCGACTTTGCCCATCGGCGCTCCGTCCACCGCTGCGGTCAAACTCAAGGTCACGATGTTCGATCAACGGAGTGTGCTGTTGGCGAAGGTGCTGACGGAACGCAGTCCCAAACTGCGGGTGCCCCATCCCACCACCAACGAGATGTGGGATATCGTCAGCCTCACCGCCGAAACCGTCACCGTCAGTTCGGCTGGCGGCAGCAAAACCGACCTGACCTGGAGCCAGGTGTCGATCAAGGACCTCGCCCGTGTCTGTGGTGAGATCGCCAGCCTGGCGAATGCCAAGCCCGAGGATTTTGCGCTCGCCACGATCATGCACTTGGTAGCGGACAATACCGCGCTTGCCGGCGTCGCACTGCGGCGTGGCAAGGGTCAGGTTGATCCGGCGCTCGGGGCCGAACTCGAAACCCTGGTGGTCTTCGCCCGCCAGCGCGATGCGCTCGATCTGGTGGCCAAGGCCAAGGAAGCTGCGGCCAACGGCAACAGCAAGATCTTCAACGAAGCGATCGAAGCGCTCAAACGCTCAGACGACAAGGTCATGCCGCTGGTGGCGGCCGACCTCGCGGCGTTGGAGAAACAACGTCTCCAGCCGGTGAGCGTCACTCCGGGCACCCCGACGACTGGGGTGGCCTCGACCAGTCGCGACAAACTGGTGTTCGATGCGACCGAAGACCTCAAGGCTTTTCATGATCGCTCCGGCACTTGGCAGGTGACCGGCGGCATGGCGCAGAACTCGTCGGATTCCGCCCGTCTTGGCCGCAAAGACATGGCAGATGCACGCGCTGCTCAACTGACCTTCATGCCGATGGGTAATCGTGGTCAGATGACCGTCGATTTCCGCGGAGTGCGTTTCGAGCTCGACTTCGCCAGCAGCACCTACCGCGCGTTCTCCGAGGAGGAGACGCTCAAGGCCCGGCCCTTCAATTTCCTGCCCAAAACCGCCTGTTCGATGTACTTCGAGCTGCGTCAGCCGGGGAACCTGATCAGCATCACGGTGAACAACGGTGCCGATTCGATGGCGATCAAGGGCGGCGTCACCCTGACGGATAACTTCATCATCACCTGCACCAGTGCGAATGTCGCGATCGATGACCTGCAGATCATGCGGGGCAAGCCGGCGACCAACAAGGAAGCCCAGGGCGAATTGCGCAAGCTCGGCCTGGAACCGCTCGGCGACGCGACGCTCGGTAAACCGCCCGAGATCGCCCTCCCGGCGGCGCAGGGCACGACGAGCGGGGTCGCCATGCCGATCCGCGACAACATCATCGGTGCCAGCTTCGACATCAAAGGTACCGGTATGCTGCGGGTGCAGCTTGGCGGCCCGAACGACCGCAGCGGTCAGTGGATCGACGTCCCGCTGGGTGCCGTCGCCACCCCGTACAAAGTGTCATGGGTCAAGAACATGCTGCTGGTCACGGACGGCGCGGGTAATGAACTCGGTAGCATTGCCCTGACCGGCAAATACACCCATCTCATGCTCATTGCGCTCAAGGAAGCCACGTTGCTCTCGACGCCGCGCCTCACCTATCAATGAAGGCTGCGCTCTCCTGCGCTTCCACCTGTACTGCCCACCGCGTCTCACTGGCCGCGGTGGCGATTCAGCCCAACCCGCTCCTCACAACGGCATGCGCTGGCCCGACGATCTCTGATCGTTCGGTGGCCGTGGCCGTTTCCCCGTTCATCAACCCTCTTATTCGGTTCCACGGATGATCGACCCCAAGACAGCCAAAACCTTTGTCATCGACACCAATGTGCTACTGCACAATCCCAACTCCCTCTTCGCTTTCGCTGACAACCATGTCGTGATCCCGATGATCGTGTTGGAGGAGCTCGACAAGTTCAAGACCGCCAACAACGAACTCGGATCCAACGCCCGCGAGGTCGCGCGCAAGCTCGACCGCATGCGTCAGCAGGGCTCGCTGCGTGACGGTATCGCCACGCCGCAGGGCGGGCTGGTGCAGGTGATGATCGCCTATGATGAGCTGGCGGGCATGCTGCCTGGGGTCAACGACAACCGCATCCTTGGCTGCGCCAATCGCCTCAAGCGCGACGGCAAAAACGTCTTCTTCATCTCGAAGGACATCAACGCGCGCGTGAAGGCCGATGCCCTCGGCATTCCCAGCGAAGACTTCGAAAATCAGAAGGTCAACATCGACGAGCTTTACGACGGCTGGATCCGTCTAGAGCGCGACGCCAAGCGTATCAAGGAGCTGTCGACCATCGACACCATCGCTCCCGATGCGCTCGAGCCCGGCCTGGGCGAGAAGCTCAATGCCAACCAGTTTGTGCTGGTACAGGAAGGCGAGGACGAAGACCTCAGCATCATCTTCGCCTACAATGCGACGGCGAAGAGCCTGCGTCGCCTTGATGATGACGCACCGCAGCTCTTTGGTGTCGGCCCGCGTTCGCAGGAACAGCGCATGGCCTTCGAGCTGTTGCTCGATGACAAGATCAAGCTGGTGACGTTGGTCGGTCAGGCCGGCACCGGTAAGACCCTGCTCGCGCTCGCCTGTGGCCTGGCAAAGGTCATCCACGAAGAGCGCTTCAAGAAACTGCTGGTCAGCCGCCCGATCATGCCGCTCGGCCAGGACATCGGTTACCTGCCGGGCACCAAGGACGAGAAGCTCAGCCACTGGATGGGGCCGATCTTCGACAACCTGCACTTCCTGCTCGCCAGCGAAGAGCGCGATCCCGACGAAGTAATCAAGCGCCTGATCCAAGAAGAGTCGATCACTCTCGAAGCGCTGACCTACATCCGCGGTCGTTCGATCAGCAAACAGTACCTCATCGTCGACGAAGCGCAGAACCTCACGCCGCATGAGATCAAGACCATCATCAGCCGTGCAGGTCAGGATACCAAGGTGGTGCTGACCGGCGATCCCTACCAGATCGACAATCCGTACCTGGATGCGTCGTCCAACGGCCTGACGTACGTGGTCGAGCGCATGCGCGGGCAGGAACTGGCGGGGCACGTCACGCTCAAGAAATCTGAGCGTAGTGAACTGGCAGGGATTGCCGCGACGTTGCTGTAGCTGCGGCTTGCGCCCCAACCCGACTCGCCGCTGTGCGGCTCGGGTGCTGCGCACGTCACTGCTTCGCAGTGATCGCGTTGTAGCGACCCCGGCTGTGCCGGGGTGTTTCGCTGCGCCCAGTCTTGAACATTCAGCAAGCTTGGTCCCCGCTCGCGCGCGCGGCGCGCTCGGGGGATTGTTGTTCGCTGGCGCTGCCCGCCAGGGACTCAGCCGCCCCTGGACTTGGCACTCGTTCGTGCTCCCACTGAACAGGTGTGACGCGAATTGCAGTTCACCACGGGCTACCCCCGTGGACCTACGTGCAATACCTCGCCCGTGATGCCAAGTTCACCGCCTCCATTGCGAGGTACGACAACTCGGACGCAGGAGGGTGGACCTGTCGGCCTTGATCGTCATGCTGGGTTGGGTCGTCCTGCCGGGACTGGTTGCATATAATGCGCGTTTTCCCAGCGCTGAAGCGCTGGGCTGGCCGCCGCCGACCCTACGAGTCTTGTGGATTTTCACTCCGCGTATGGCCCCGCCCCACGTACCGTCGGCGCCAGTTCGCCTTCCCCGCCCTCCGTATCCCCGAGCTTGTGGATCTCCTCGAACTTGACCGAGATCTTGGTCGAGACGCCGGGTTCGTTCTGGGTGATGCCATAGATGGCGTCGACGCGCTGCATGGTGCGCTTCTTGTGCGTGATGACGATGAACTGCGAGTCCTTCACGAACTCGCGCAGCATGTTGCAGTACACGTCGACGTTGGCTTCGTCGAGTGGCGCGTCGACTTCGTCCAGGATGCAGAACGGGCTGGGCTTGGTCTGGTAGACCGCGAATAGCAGGGCGATCGCGGTCAGCGCCTTTTCACCACCGGACAACTGGGTGATGATCTTGGGGTTCTTGCCCGGCGGCTGCGCGACGATTTCGAGACCGGCTTCGAGGATGTCCAGCGGCACCGCTTTGTGCGTGATGACTTGGCCGTCGGGCAGGGTCTCGGTGGTCGCTTCGGGTTTCTCCAGCACCAGGTCGGCCTTGCCGCCACCGAACAATTTGCGGAACAGCTCCTGGAAGTTCTTGCGCACCTCGCGGTAGGTCTGCTCGAACAGCTTGCGGCTGATGTCGTTGATCTGCTCGATGATCTCGCCGAGCTTCTCCTGCGCGCTGCTGAGGTCGGTGAACTGCTGGTCGAGGAAGGTCTCGCGCGCTTGCACCTCGTCGAGTTCGTCGATCGCGGCGAGGTTCACTGGGCCAAGCGCCGCGAGTTCCTTCTCGGTCGTATTGAGGTCGTTGCGTAGTTTCGGCCAGTCGAGGTCCGCCGGGCGAACGTAGTTGCTGAACGCCTCTGCCAGGTCGAGTTGGTAGTCGTCGATAATGCGCTGGGCGAGTCCTTCGATGCGCACCTTGGCTTCGCCGATCTTCACTTCGAGGTGGTTGCGCTCGGTTTCGATGCCGCGTTGGCGCCCTGACAGCGCGCGCGCTTCCTGACGCTGCTCTTCGACGCCGTTGCGCAAACCATCGCGTTCCTTGATCAGCAGGTCGAGCGTTTGCGCGAGCTTGGATACGTGGGCGGATTCTTCGCTGTAGATGCGCTGGTTCTCGTCGCTGGTCTGACGCAGTTCGGCGCGTTTGGTATCGAGTCCGGCGAGTCGACGTTCGCGCTCGGACTTCTGATCTTCCAGTTCCTGCAGGCTGCGCACTAGGTGGCTGAGGTGGTTGCGCACCGCCTCCTGGCGTTCCTGGGTGGTGGCAACGCTGACGCGCAAGTTGTTCACTTCGTCCTGGATGCCGTTGCGGTTGGCCGCTTTCGCTTCCATCGTGCTGCTCATGCGCGCGAGGTCTGCGTCGATCTTGCGGTTGAGTGCGGCGAACCATTCGCGTTGTCCGAGCAGGTCGCGGGCCTCCGATTCGATCTTGCTGATTTCCGCGGCGATTTCTTGCAGTTCGGCGCCGAAGCTGCTGGTGGCGTCTTCCAGGTGCAGGCGGTCGCGCTCACATTTCATCAGCTGCGCTTTGGCCTCGCCGACGTTGCGGTCAGCTTGCTGGATCGTGCGGCGAGTCTCTTCGACCTTCATCGAACGCTCGAAGGCGTCTTTCTTCATCTGATCGCGGGCGGTGCCGACGGTGAGCTTACGCTTGCTGAGTTCAGTGAGCTGGTCTTCAAGTTTGCGGATCTCGTTCTTGCGCGACACCAGCCCGCCGTTGTCGGCGCCCTGTTGTTTGCCACCGGTCATCGCACCGCCAGCGTTCACCACTTCGCCGTCGAGCGTCACCAGTCGACAGCCCAGGCGGTGATTGCGCCGCAGCATGATCGCGTGGTCGAGGGTTTCGGTCACCAGCACGTTGCCGAGCAGGTGCTCGAACGCCGCACGGTGTTTGTCGTCGAACTCGATCAGGCGGCTGGCCAATCCGACCACGCCTGGTTCTTTGAGCAGACGCTGGTCGATGCGTTCATCACCACGGATGTCATTGAGCGGCAGGAAGGTCGCGCGACCGCGCCGTTCACGCTTGAGGAAGTTGATCGCGTCGCGCGCGGCTTCTTGCGTTTCGGTAATAATGTTCTGCGCCTGGCCGCCAAGCGCGGTTTCAATCGCCACCACGTAGTCGTCAGGCACGCGGCAGAGGTCGGCGACCATGCCGACGATCCCAGGGAAACGATCCATTTGCTGGAGCACGTCTTTGACGCCACGGAACACGCCCTCGGCGCGTTTTTCCTGCTCCTGCAACATACGCATGCCGGTTTCGGCGCGTGCTTCCTGATGGCGGACTTCGTTGAGTTCGTTGTCGAGGCGGTTGCCTTCCGCGAGGGCGGTTTCACGCGCGCGGATGTGTTCGTCGAGCAGCCTGTGCAGTTCGGCCGCGCCGGTGATCAGGCCACCGAGGGTCGATTGTGCGGCGGATTCCGCCATGCGCGTCTGGATCAGCGATTCGGTCTGGCCGCCGGTGCGGTCTTCCAGGCGTTTGCGCCGATCGGAGGTCGCCTGACGCGCACTTTCGACGCGGCCCTGCTCGGCTTCGATGCGCGAGAGTTCACGCAGGCATTCGACCTGCTTGGCTTTCGCGTCTTCGACTTCCGACACCAGCGTGTCGACCGCCGCCATCGCGGCATCAAGGTCATCGCGTTTGCTCTTGAGCGTGGCGTTCAGCGTCGCGTCGCCCGAGCCGCCGGTTTCGACGTTGGCCATCGACTGTTCGGCCTGCGCGTGCTCGGCACTGAGCGCTTCGATCTTGGCCGTCAGGCTGGCGAGCGCGGCGCGGTCGCCAGCCTCTTGCTGATCGATTTCGACCAAGCGGTAGCGCGAATCCTTCGACCGCGAATCAGCTACATCGCGCCGGCTCTGCGCGTCGGCACGCGCCTGTTCCTGCGAACGGACTTCGTTTTCCAACTGCACCAGTCGCAGATCGGCGGTGGCGAGGGCGGCTTCGAGTTCGCCTAGACGCGCGGCAACTTCGGCACCGCTGGCCGACAGGTCATCGCTGCGCGTGGAGTGCGCGGTGAGTTCGCTGGTCAGGCGACCGTACTCTTCCAGCGCGAACGCCATGCGCAGTTCGCGCACCTGTTCGGTCAATTCCTTGAAGCGCAGGGCAGCTTGGGCCTGACGCGTCACGGCTTTGACGCGGCGGCGGACTTCGCTCAGCACTTCACCGATACGCTGCAGATCCAATTCGACGCGTTCCAGCTTGCGCAGCGCAACCTTGCGGCGCGCCTTGTAACGCGAGATGCCCGCGGCCTCTTCCAGAATGACGCGGCGGTCTTTGGTGTTGGATTCCAGGATGAAACCGACGCGACCCTGTTCGATCACGGAGTAGGCCGCGGTGCCCACGCCGGTGTCCATGAACAACTCTTTGATGTCCTTCAGCCGGCACGGCTTGCCGTTAAGGAAGTACGCCGACTGACCGTCGCGCGTCAGGCGTCGGGTGAGCGCGACCTCATCGCTCTCCATGCCGAGCTGCACGCCGACCTGGTCGAGCACCAGCGTGACCTCGGCGAAGGCCATGCCACGGCGGGTGGCGCAGCCGTTGAAGATCACGTCGGTCATGTCGTCGCCGCGCAGGGCCTTGGCCGACTGCTCGCCGATCACCCATTTGATCGAGTCGACGATGTTCGATTTTCCGCAGCCATTCGGCCCGATCACCGCGGTGATGCCGTCCTCGAAATCGAAGGTCATGCGGTCGGCGAAAGACTTGAAACCGAAGGTCTCCAACCGCTTGAGTCGCATGCGTTCTCTCCGAAGGAGGCAGACTAGGGCGAGGCGGAGGGGGGCAAGAAGAGGCAAGTCCGATGTCCGATGTCCGGTGTCCGGTGTCCGGTGTCACAGATACAGGTCGCGGGCCAAACCAAGCGAGTGAACCCGCCTAGGTTGGCGTACACGACATCGGACATCGGACATCGGACATCGGACGCCGTCTCGGTCTTGCAGTCCCAGGACACCAGTCAACCATCCCGCCCATGACCCAGGTCTCCGTCGTCACCATGCCGCATTTCACCGGCCTCAAGCTGCCCGCCTACGCCACCAAGGGCGCCGCGGGCCTCGATCTGGTGGCGGCCATCGATGACCCGGTGGAGATCCTGCCGGGCAAACGCGCGCTGATCCCAACCGGCCTGCAGATCGCGGTGCCGCCCGGCTTCGAGGCGCAGGTCCGCCCACGTTCGGGCTTAGCGCTCAACAACGGATTGACCGTGCTCAACAGCCCTGGGACGATCGACAGCGACTACCGTGGTGAGGTGAAGATCATCCTCGCCAACCTGGGCGACGAGCCGATGAACATCCTGCGCGGTACGCGTATCGCCCAGATGGTCTTCTGCCCGGTAGAAACCATCAAATGGCGGCATGTGACCGAACTGGAAGGCACCGATCGCGGTGCGGGTGGGTTCGGCTCGACGGGGAAGAACTGATGGATCGTCCGATGTCCGATGTCCGATGTCCGATGTTTCTCCCAACGGACGTCGCATCAGGCTTCGCTGGTCAATCCCTCGATCAGCACAGGGCTACGACGACATCGGACATCGGACATCGGACATCGGACCGGAGCAATCCATGAGATTGCTCGCCGACTGCGGCAACTCCACGGTCAAACTCGGCCTCGCGCAGGACGGCGGCATCTGGCAGTTCCAACGCCTGGAGCCCAAGGTCGCCGCGCTCGATGAGTTCATCAAACCGTTCAACCGCACGATCACCGAACTGGCGGTGATGCCGGGCGCACGTGCCAACACCATGATCGTCGAGGCGTGGTGGGACAAGATCGGCAATGGTCGGCGGAAACGCATGGTCGGCGATGAAGCGCTGCCGGTGCCGGACCTGGGACAGTATCCTAACTGCGGCATCGATCGCGTGCTCGCCGGTCTGGTCGGTTGCGTCCAGGAACGCAAACCGCTGGTGGTGATCGATGCCGGCACCGCCACCACCATGACCGCGTGGGGCTATGAACTCGCCAATCCAGATCCGCTGTCGGCGGTGCAGTTCCGTGGCGGTTTGATTCTGCCCGGCGCACGCAGTTGTGCCGTCGGCCTAGCGACACTCGCGCCAGCGTTGCCGGTGGTGGAGATCCTCGGCCCCGACGCCCACGCGGTGCAGTTCGATACGCAGGGCGCCATCGGTGCGGCCATCGGCATCGGTTACGGTCCGATGGTCGCCGCCTGTATGCTCAAACTCGAACGCGAGACCGGCATCCACACGCACATCGCCACTGGCGGCAACGTCCAGCTCATCATCGATTCGCTGGTGCTGCCGCGCCTGAGCTACCGCCCAAGTCTGGTGCTCGAAGGGTTGGAGCTGTTGTGCCGGATCACCGACCGTACGCGTCGGTCATCGGATCCCGACGGGCATAGAGTCATCGCACCGAAGTAAGGGCCGTCGTCGCGCGGCGGCTGGCAGCCGGCGCTCCATCCGTCCCGCTGGCTTCAGTGGTCTGACCACTTAGCCTCCCACTCATACGAGGCCGCCCCATGGATCCGCTCAGCCTTACCTCAACCACCTGGCGTGGCGTCGCCGCCTGGCGCATCGCCGGTAAGACGCTGGAGATCATCATCACCCAGGTCGGCGGCCACATGGCCGCGATCCGTCTGATCGGTGAAGAGCTCAATCCGATGTGGCAGCCGACGTGGCACGCGGCGGATCCCGATCAGGTGCAGGTCGGTGGTTACTACGGCGGCATTGAAGCCGGCCTACTCGCCGCGATCGTCGGCCACAATGTCTGCATCGACCGCTTTGGCCCAGCGCACGCGAACGAACAACGTCCAGTGCACGGCGAACCCGGCGTCGGTCGCTGGAAGGTGAGCACGCAGACCGCTGATTTACTGGAGTTCACCGTCGACATGCCGCTCGCCGGATTGACCACGCGCAAACGCGTGCAGCTTGACGGCAACCGCCTGCTGCTGACGCACGCCGTGCACAACCCAGGAAAAACTCGTCGCGAGATCGAGTGGTGCGAGCACATCAACCTCGGCCAGCCCTTCATCGACTTCGCCACCTGCGAGGCCGGCGTCGACAAGATCTATAACTGGCACGGCGAACCCGAACCGCTGCCGCGTTTCCCCAACATTCCATCGCTCGGTGAAATGCCGGTCAAAGAAATCCTCGCCATCCCCACGCCCGATCAGCCGATCTGCGGCGACGTGGTCGCCGGCAACGTGAAGAGCAGTTCGTGGTCGGTGACCAATCCGACGCTGAAGCGCCGCTTGTCATGCACCTGGCGCGTGAGCGATTTCCCCTGGCTGACCATCTGGACCCAGCACCGCAGCCGTCCGGGCACGCCGTGGTTTAATCGTGAACGCACGCGCGGCATGGAAC